>Ga0163144_10020681_pt1 | contig 13137 bp, 8 predicted proteins | sample OliLak19BULKMAT1_FD_123175 | JGI IMG/M metagenome (GOLD analysis project Ga0163144, IMG submission 123175) | Freshwater microbial mat bacterial communities from Lake Vanda, McMurdo Dry Valleys, Antarctica - Oligotrophic Lake LV.19.BULKMAT1 | ecosystem: Environmental > Aquatic > Freshwater > Lake... | reverse complement strand
TCAAGCCAGAGGTTTAGTTTTTACCAGCAGGCAGGTTTTTCAGGAAATCTTCAAGAAAAACCCTGATGCATTCGAGTTCCAGACTGGCCTGGGTAAAAAGTTTTTCCGGTTCAACGAGCTGGGCTTTCCTCCCCATGGTTTCGAGTTCGCGCAGATGCGGAATCAGCCGGTACATCCCGCAGGTGGAACTGGATCCGCATGCGCTGTGCGCCAGTCTTTCGACCTGTTTGGCGTCCCGGACCTCAATGGCCGCGTTCAACTGCTCAAACTGCTCCGTCGTCTGCTGTAGATAAAGACCCACCAACTCCTTCAGTGTGTCCGGATCGTTGTCGGCAAATTCCATCAAACGTTCCATGTCGGCGGGCGGTTCGGCTGGCTTCGAAGGAACGGGAGGTGGTGTTGCGGACGTGGTGCTGGCGAAATCCCCGCCGCCAAGGTTGTGTGGTTCTGTCATGACGTGGTGCTCCTTTGCTTTGTGAACTACATGTCCCCATTTCTCCAGCATCGCCTGGAGTGTTTCCGCTCGCACGGGTTTGGATATATAATCATCCATGCCGCACGCGAGGCATTTTTCCCGGTCCCCCTGCATCGCATTAGCAGTCATTGCTATGATCACATGCTTGCGTGGCGCGCCCGAAGGATAGGCAAATCCTCCCCTGCTCTCCAGCATGCGGATGTTGCGTGTGGCCTCATAGCCGTCCATGACCGGCATCTGGCAGTCCATCAAAATAATATCGTAAAAAATGCGTTTGGTGACTTCGAAAGCCTCCTGACCATGCCCAACCGCCTCAACCGAAAAACCCATTTTTTCCAGCTGTTTCAGGGCCACCTTCTGGTTGATTGGGTTGTCCTCCGCCAACAGAATGCGCATGGTGAGGGCAGTTGGCGGCGAGGCCAGGATTGGAATGCCGTTCGGAGCGGGCTTGAACGTGATCGGCTTCGGAGGTTCCTTGGACATCACGTTCATCAAACATTCCAAAAGCTGGGATTGTTTGATCGGCTTGATCAGACAGGCCTCGATCCCGGTGCTCATCATGGTCGCTTGATCCAGCCGCTGTCCCATGGATGTCAGCATCACCAAGCGGGTTCCGGCGATCGCGGGATCGTTCTTGATGAATTTGGCCAGGGTCACCCCGTCCATCTCCGGCATCTGCATGTCGAGTAAGGCCAGTTGAAAAGGTTTTCCAGCCTGGGCCTCTTTCCGGAGTGACACAAGTGCCTCTGGACCGCTGTTGGCACTGGCGTTGTGCATTCTCCAGGCCAGGGTTTGATGGTGCAAAATCTGACGGTTCGTGGCGTTGTCATCTACGATCAATACCTTGACCGAGCTTAATTTAACACGCGCCTTGCTGGTAAAATTTGTTCCACACGGTTGTTTTTCAAGGCGTGCCGTGAAGAAAAAGGTGGTCCCTTTGCGCACTTCGCTTTGCAGGGTGATCTCCCCGCACATGAGCTCGACCAGCTGTTTGGAGATCGCCAAGCCGAGCCCGGTGCCGCCATATTTCCGGGTCATGGAACCATCCGCCTGGGTGAAAGCCTGGAAAATTCTCATCTGCGCTTCTTCCGCAATACCGATTCCGGTGTCCTTCACGGAAAAACGGAGCACCGTCCAGTTTTCCTCCTCGCTGACCTTGGCCACGCTGACCAGGATCTCGCCTTCTTCGGTAAACTTCACCGCGTTACCGATCAAATTGGTCAAAACCTGACGCAAACGGCCCGGATCACCGCGTAAAAGCATCGGGACATCCGTCGGCACAAATGAAACAAGCTCCACCCCTTTGCTTTGAGCTCTGGAGGCCAGGAGTTCGACCGTGTCCTCGACCACATCGCGAAGGTCGAACTCGATGGTTTCGAAAGTCAGTTTGCCGGCTTCAATTTTGGAGAAATCGAGAATGTCGTTGATGATGGTCAGCAGGGCGTCGGCGCTGGAGGAGACCGCCTCGGCAAAATCACGCTGTTCCCTGGTCAGATCAGTTTCCAACAGAAGCCCGGTCATCCCAATGATGCCGTTCATCGGCGTTCGGATTTCATGGCTCATGTTGGCCAGGAATTCCGATTTCAGCCGGGCCGACTCCAGCGCTTCATCCCGGGCCAGCGACAGGTCGGATTCGGCCTGCTTCAATTCTGAAATATCCTTGGAAACACCAAAGGTTCCGATGACGGCGCCGTCATGATTTTTCAAGGGCATCCGCGTGGTCAAGACCCACTTTTCAGATCCATCCTTCCAGATTTCTTTCTCACTGACACCGATCAAAGGCTCTCCGGATTCAATGATCTGCCGCTCTTTTTCTGCCGATTGACGGGAGTGTTCCTCGCTGAAAAAATCAAATGCGGTCTTTCCAATCGCCCGGTTTGGATCTTCCAATCCAAACGATCTGGCCAAAGCTTTTCCGATCTTCAAAAACCGGCCCTGAGTGTCTTTAAAATAAATATTGTCCGGGACATTGTCGATCAGAGCGGTAAGAAGATCCCTTTCGTGATTGAGTTCCTCCTCGATCTTTTTCCGCTCGGTGACATCCCAGAAGATGCCCTGCAAACCGACCACCCGGCCCTCGGCGTCGAACACTGGTGACTTGAGCACATGAACAAAAAGAATTCCGTGCGGAGTCGCGTGTTCTTCAATCAAATCCATGGGCTGGCGCGTTTCCAGCACCCGCCGGTCGTCCTGCTGGTATTTGGCGGCCATTTCCGGGGAGAAAAAGTCGTAGTCGCTCCGTCCGATGATTTCCTGGCTGGATCGACCGATGGTGTCGCAAAACCGCTGGTTGACGAAAACGAAGCGGAGTTGAAGATCCTTGCGAAACAGATTCTGAGGAAGGCTCTTAACCAGGGATTGATGGAATGCCTCGGTGTCTTTGAGCGCCACTTCGGTTTTGCGCTGCTGGCGCAGTGAGTTTTCCAACTGGAAATGGTTTCGTTTCAGCTCGAGCTGGGCGATGACCTGCTTGCTCAAAATCCGCAACGCCTCCGAGAAAAGCGAAGACATCCGGCGCGGCGCCACGTCCATGATACAAAGTGTCCCAAGCGCAAAACCATCCCGGGTGAAAAGGGGCATCCCGGCATAAAATCGGATGGAAGGCTCGGAGGTGACGAGAGGATTGTCTGAAAATCGCGAATCATGAAGAGCGTCTTCCACCACCAGCGGTGCGTTCTCGTGCAAGGCATGGGCGCAAAATGAAATGGGCCGGGAAAATTCAGAAGCGGTGAAACCGACCCTGGCCTTGTTCCATTGCCGACGGTGATCCACAAAAGTGATGGCCGCCATGGGTGTACCGCAGATTTCACTGGCGAGACGCGCGAGTTCATCAAAAACCACCTCGGCATCAGAATCCAATATTTGAAATCTCTGAAGCGCCATTAGGCGGTCCGATTCATTTTTTGGGGCTACAGGTGGTTTCACAGACAAACAATTCCTCAGTTCGCAACATGCAACGACAAGTTTAGATATTCGTCGGCAGGGAAGGCGAACTTCTTAAATTTCAAAACGAACCATGTTTGGGTCCAATAGCTGCTCTTTCGAACCGTGGATTGACGGGAACAAAAACCGGTTTTCCAGCCGTAAAGGCGGGTTTAGCGGGAAAAAAATACCTGAATTTTTCATTTGGGACTGATAAAAACTGTCATTTTGAAAGTATGTTTGCAAGCGTTGACTTTGAATTTACCCAAGGCTATTGCTTCTTGGTGTTGTGTGAATGCCGCGAGACGCCATGCCTAAATTAACCATCCTGCCCGCAAATGTTTCCGCCGAGGTTCCCCCGGGGGAGCTTTTGCTTGATGCAGGAGAAAAGGCCGGGGTGGAAATGGAAGCAGGATGTTTCAATTGCGCCTGTGGAACCTGCGCCGTCGAGGTCGTCAATGGGATGGAGAATCTCGAAGAACCAACGCCGGAGGAACTCGACGTCCTCGATTCCTGGAGCAAGGATCCGGAGAAATTCAGACTCACCTGCTGCGTCAAGATGAAGAACGGCGAGGTCACCATCCGCGCCGGACACTAAAAGTGCATATCCAGAACTGTTTTCCGTCGATAATGTCACCCATGACCGCCAGTCAGCAGATTGCCGACAAACACAATTTACTGCGGGAGAAATCTCTGAAGGCTTTCAGGATCATGCTCCTGGCACGCATGCTGGATGATAAATTCTCCAGCCTTTACCGCGCCGGCAAGATTCACGGTGGAGTTTTTCTCGGTCGCGGCCAAGAGGCCCTCAGTGTTTCCATCGGTCTGGCCCTGCGAAAAGGAGATGTTTTCGCCCCTCTCATCCGCGATGGTGCCGGCCGCCTGGCTTTTGGTGAAACCGTGCTCGAAGCCGTCCGGACCTACCTCGGTTCACCCCTCGGGCCGATGCGAGCCCGCGACGGAAACGTTCATCGTGGCCGGCCGCGGGATGGTTACCTCCCGATGATCAGCCATCTCGGAGCGATGATCCCGGTGGTCAACGGCATGCTGATGGCGCGACGTTTTAGAGGCATCACCGATGTGGTGGGAGCCACCTGTATCGGTGACGGTGCCACATCCACCGGAGCTTTTCACGAAGCCCTCAACCAGGCGGGGGTCGAAAAACTCCCTTTGATCGTGGTGATTGCCAATAATTTTTACGCATATTCAACCCCCACCAACCGGCAGTTCGCCTGCGCTTCGCTGGTCGATCGCGCCATTGGTTACGGAATTCAGGGCCACACGGTCGATGGAACTGATCTGTTCGCCTGCCTTGAGGTGACTCAACAGGCCTCCGATGCCGCACGAGCGGGCGGAGGGCCTCAAATGATTGTCGCCACACTGCTGCGGCTGTGCGGTCATGGCGAGCATGATGACTCCAGTTATATCGATCCCAAACTTAAAACATCGCCTTACGGACGGGACTGCCTGAAAGTCGCCGAAGATTTACTGCTCGCCCGGGAATGGGTCGATGCTCCTACACTTTCCGAGTGGAGGATGGCTTGCACGGAGGAAATTGAAGCTGCTGTTTCCAAAGTTCAACGCGAACCGCTCCCTGACCCGTTTCAGGAAACCTGGATCGCACTCGCAACCTCAAAGCTCTCAGAATTGAACCAGCCGTGACGAGCATCACCTATCTGGAAGCAATACGGGCGGCCCAAGCCAAGGCATTGGCCGACGATCCACGCGTATTCATCTACGGACAGGACGTGGGAGCATTCGGCGGCGCGTTCAAGGCCACCAAAGGATTGGCTCAGTTGTTTCCCGGACGCGTCCTCGATTCACCCATCAGCGAGGATGCGATGGTGGGATCGGCGATTGGCGCGGCGATCGACGGCATGCGGCCGATCATCGAAATGCAGTTTGCGGATTTTTCCGTCGTCGGCTTCAACCAGATTGTCAATCATGCCGCCGCATTTTTCTGGCGGACCAACGTCCCCTGCCCGATCACGATCCGGCTTCCCGCCGGAGGAACTTCGGGAGGCGGTCCGTTCCACAGCCAGACCATCGAAGCCATTTACGCGCATTACCCCGGCTTGGTGGTCATGACCCCGGCAACGGTTGAAGACGCCTACTCCATGCTGCTCGAAGCCGTGGCCATCGATGATCCGGTGATTTTTTGCGAACATAAATACCTCTACAATCACTTGAAGGCGGCATCGCTCCCGACCGAAGCCATGCCCGCTGGAAAGGCGCGGATTGCCCGGCCAGGACGGGATATGACAATTGTCACCTACAGCGCCATGGTTCATGAAGCGCTCTTGGTGGCGGAACAACTCTCCGCTGAGGGAACTGAAGTGGAAGTTGTGGACCTGCGCACGATAAAACCGATGGACACCGACACCATCATGGCTTCCGTGGCCCGGACGGGACGGCTGTTGGCTGTCGGCGAAGCCTGGCCCTGGGGTGGAGTTACGGCGGAGGTAGTGGCCAGGGTGGCAACTGAAGGTTTTGGACTTTTGGACGCCCCCCCTCAACGGTTGAACGCCAAAGACACTCCCGTTCCCTACCATCCCAACCTCTGGTCCGCCCATCGGCCCACGGCCCAAAGCATCGCCGCCGCCGCGCGGAACTTAATTCGTCTATAAGGTTTATATGCCTCGAATTCCAATCATCATGCCTCAACTCGGGGAATCGATTGCCGAAGCCACCATCATCCAGTTTCTGGCGCAACCCGGGGAGCGGGTGACCGCAGACCAGGATCTGTTTGAGGTGGAAACCAACAAGGCGACCATGACCGTGGCCTCTCCGGCGCCCGGTCTGGTGGAAGTTTTCTCAGCCAAACTCAACGAAAGTTACGCAGTCGGCTCGATACTTGGTTATCTTGAAGTTTCCGAGGTGGATGCAGAACGGCTTGGCATCAATCCGCCCGCGCCCGCACCGAACCAGGAGGGCGGAGCCCGTCCAGCCGACATGACATCGGCCTCACCCTACAATGTTGAACCGACCGTGCGAGGTCTTCCCGTGCCGGCGCACGCTTCCGGAGCCAGCTACATGTCGCCTCGGATGAAGGCCCGGATGCATGAACTGGGTTTGCATGCGGCGGACCTTGCGGGAATTGCGGGAAGCGGTGCCGCCGGACGCGTCACCATCCAGGATTTTGAAAACTTCCTGTCAAACCTGGAACGGCATCGCACCAGCTCCGCTTCGACCATGCGGGTTGCGGTCGCGGACGCCATGAGGAGAAGCTGGACCCGCCCGTTGGCCACCGTGGCGCTTCCATTAACGCTCGATCCGCTCTTGCGGCATCGAAAGACCTTGAATCCAAAGCCTGGACCTGCACTTTACGCCATCCGAGCCCTTGCAATCGCCCTCTCGGAAAACAGCGCGCCCGCAGGCCGGTTGATCGGCAACAAAATCATTCATCCCACCTCGCTCGACGTCGGTTTCGCGGTGGAGGCCGAGGATGGTGTATTGGTGCCGGTGCTGCGTCACGCGGACAAAAAATCACTTCTTCAACTGGCAGAACGTTACGCAGCGTTGGTGGAGCTGGCGCGCCAGAGAAAATTACCACCCGACGCCACCGGCGGTTCAGTGGCGACTGTCACCAACTATGGAACTGTCGGCCTGACCTGGGCCACACCGATTCCGCTGCCGGAACAAACCCTCGTTTTGGGCATGGGTGCGGGAAAAATTGTTCCGATATGGGACGAGGCCAAAAACCAGTTCATGCCGGTGACCGAAGCCAACCTCACACTCAGTTTCGACCATCGCGTTCTGGACGGCGGCGGCGCTGGAAGGTTGCTGTCGCGAGTCGCCGAATTGATGAGCGCCCCGGAAAAACTTTGATTCATCCGATCCTCCACAAATGAAATTCGGAGCTCACATGTCCACCGGCGGCGGGGTGTGGAAAGCGCTGGAGCGCGGCATTTCCATCCGTTGCGACGTTATTCAGATTTTTGTGAAGAACAATATGCAATGGAAAGGAAAGCCTGCTTCCTCCGCTGATCTGAAACTTTATGATTCGCAGTTCGCCGCCGGTAATTTCCACTCCGTCTTTGGTCATACTGGATATCTGATCAACCTAGGCGCGCCGGCATCGGACAACCGGGAAAAATCCATCGAATCGTTGATTCAAGAAATCGAACTGGCGACGGCCCTGAAACTTCCGTTTCTGGTCATGCACCCCGGTGCTCATCTCGGTCAGGGCGAAGAAAAAGGTCTTGAACAAATCGCCTCCGGACTGGACCAGGTTTTTGAAATCACCGCAGATTCCCCAGTTCGCATCGCCCTCGAAAACACCGCCGGCCAAGGCACCTGTCTCGGTCACGAAATCAGGCATCTCGCAGCGATTTTCGAACGGATCAAATCACCGGTGCGACTGGGAGTCTGTCTGGACACTGCCCATTTTTTTGAAGCCGGTTACGACCTCCGCACGCCATCCGGCTGGAATTCCGCCATAGGCCAAGTGGAATCGATGTTGGGGATTGACCAAGTCCTGGCGCTGCACCTGAACGATTCCAAGACCGACCTCGGTTCGAGAGTCGATCGCCACGCCGGAATCGGCCAGGGCAAAATCGGGCGCGACGCTTTCAGGCACATCGTCAACGACCCGCGCCTGACCAAAGTTCCAGGTTGTTTGGAAACGCCGAAATCAGACGACCTGCACGAAGATGTGGAGAATCTGGGGATATTGCGGTCTTTGCTGAAGGGCTGAGTATTGAAGCAACAGAACCTCGGAACACCTGTGATTTCTGAAGTGGTTGAGACCAAGCAATCCCTTCCAGTTCAAGTGACGCAATTCAAAAGAGATCTCCAATTGAAATCGGACACATTGAAAGTTAGCGATGCATTCATTCCAGGCAAGGCTGGTATTTTCCACGTTTAAAAGAGCCGGGTGGAAATCTCGCTTGATTTGCCTCCTTTCCGCCTTAATTTCCACCACATGTCTGAAATTAGCTTTGCACAACCAACATCCGCAGCCGCTGCTTCGACCCAGCCCAACACCCCCGCCCTTCCATTGACCGACCGGTTCGTGAACCGGCACCTCGGACCGAAACCGGACGACGTGGCTTCGATGTTGAAGGAACTTGGTTTTGAAACTTTGGACGCCTTTATCGACCAGGTTGTGCCCGCTCAAATCAGGCACAATCGCAAACTGAACCTCCCGCCCGCGTTGAGCGAGTTCAGCGCCCTGGAAGAACTCCGGTCGATTGCTTCCAAGAACCAGATCTTTCGATCTTTCATCGGAACGGGATATTCGGACTGCATCACGCCTCCGGTGATCCAGCGGAACATCCTGGAAAACCCCGGCTGGTACACTCCCTACACTCCCTATCAGGCCGAGGTCAGCCAGGGCCGGTTGGAATCGTTGATTAATTTTCAGACCATGATCCGGGATCTGACCGGAATGCAGATCGCCAACGCTTCCTTGCTCGATGAGGGCACTGCGGCGGCGGAATCGATGGCCATGTGTTTTTCGATCAAGGAATCCCAAGGCCGTGATCAGTTCTTTATTTCCGAAAACTGCCACCCGCAAACCATTGACGTGGTCAAAACCCGCGCATTGCCGCTCAAGATCAAAGTTGAAGTCGGCAATCATCGCGACTGGGTTTTTTCCGACAAAGTTTTCGGGGTTCTGGTCCAATACCCGGATACCAATGGAGAAATTCATTGTTACGAAAAATTAATCGAACAAGCTCACGCAGCAGGAGCCATGGTGACTGTGGCGGCTGATCTTCTGAGTTTGACCCTGCTAAAACCGCCGGGGGATTTTGGAGCGGATGTGGCGGTCGGAAGCGCCCAGCGTTTCGGAGTTCCGCTCGGTTTCGGCGGACCGCATGCGGCTTATTTCGCCACACGCGATGATTTCAAGAGGGAGATGCCCGGCCGTCTGGTCGGTGTTTCGAAAGATGCGCAGGGAAACCCCGGTTACCGGCTTTCGTTGCAAACTCGGGAGCAACATATCCGCAGGGAAAAAGCCACCAGCAACATCTGCACGGCGCAGGCGCTGCTGGCCAATATTGCGGCCATGTATGCGGTTTATCACGGACCCGCAGGGTTGAAACAAATTGCCCTGCGCGTTCATCACCTGACTGAAATCACAGCCAGAGGTTTGACGCGGCTCGGGTTTTCCATCGGGGAAGAGTTGTTCTTCGACACCTTGAAAGTGCGGCTGGGTAAAAAGCGGGCGGAAGATATTTTACGGTTGGCCGAGGCTGAAAAAGTCAACCTCCGCATTTTCGACAACCAGACCGTGGGTGTTTCGCTGGATGAAACCGTCCAGGAAAAGGACCTGATCAAGTTGTTCAAAATATTTAACGGAGGCGCAACCTCCTCGTTTCAGATCTCTGAAATCTCCGGTCCTGGAACCGATTACCCCGAAGCCTTCGCCCGCAAGTCCGGGTATCTAAGTCATCCGGTTTTTAACAGCTACCATTCCGAAACAGAAATCCTGCGGTATTTGAAGAAGCTCGAAAACCGGGATCTGACCCTGACCAACAGCATGATTCCACTGGGATCCTGCACCATGAAACTCAACGCCACGGCGGAAATGTTTCCTGTGACCTGGGCCGAGTTTTCCAAGATCCATCCGTTCGCGCCGCTGCCCCAGAGCAAGGGTTACCAGATTATTTTCCGACAACTGGAACAATGGCTGGCGGACATCACCAGTTTCTCCGGGATATCTTTGCAACCCAACGCAGGCTCCGCAGGCGAACTGGCCGGACTGCTGGTCATCCGGCGCTACCATGAAACCCGCGGTCAGGGCGATCGGAACATCTGTTTGATTCCTACCTCGGCGCACGGAACCAATCCGGCGAGCGCGGTCATGGCCGGGTTTAAAGTCGTAGCCGTGGCTTGTGACAGCAGCGGCAACATCGATCTGAACGACCTCAAGGCAAAAGCGGAAACCCACGCGTCGAACCTGGCGGTTTTGATGGCCACCTACCCCAGCACACACGGTGTGTTTGAAGAAGCCATCAAAGAAGTCTGCCAGGTGATACACCAGCATGGCGGCCAGGTTTACATGGACGGTGCCAACATGAACGCGCAGGTCGGACTCTGCTCTCCGGGGGAACTCGGGGCCGATGTCTGTCATTTAAATCTGCACAAAACTTTTTGCATTCCGCATGGCGGCGGCGGTCCGGGCATGGGGCCCATAGGCGTGGCCGAACATCTGGTGGAATTTTTGCCCGGACATCCGGTGGTGAACCTGGGCGGCGAAGATCCGATCGGGGCTATTTCTGCAGCTCCGTGGGGAAGCGCCAGCATTCTGCTGATCTCCTGGATGTACATTGTGATGATGGGACCGGACGGGCTGACCGAAGCCACAAAAATCGCGATTCTCAACGCCAACTACATGGCGAGAAAACTCGATCCATACTTCCCGGTTCTTTACAAAGGAAAAACCGGTTTGGTGGCACATGAATGCATCGTCGATCTACGCAAATACAAGGCGATCGGAATTGAAGTGGAAGATACCGCTAAACGGCTTATGGATTACGGCTTCCACGCACCCACCGTTTCTTTCCCGGTGCCCGGGACGATGATGATCGAGCCGACCGAGAGCGAATCCAAGTCTGAGATCGACCGTTTTTGCGATGCCATGATTTCGATTCATAACGAAATTCAGGAGGTGGCGTCAGGTAAGGCGGACAAAGTAAAAAACGTGCTGAAAAACGCGCCGCACACAGCCCAGGTGGTTGTCGCCGACCAGTGGGACCGGCCCTACACAAGGCAACAGGCCGCTTTTCCAAAACCGTGGCTGGTCCAGCAAAAATATTGGCCGCCGGTTGGCCGTATCGACAACGTTTTTGGGGATCGCAACCTCATTTGTTCCTGCATCGGCATGGAGGCTTATTCAAGCTGAGTCGAATCAATCCCGGGTGGGGCGCGTCACTCCGTGCGCGCCGAATTCTGAGGAAGACGACAGGAGCGTCGCCAGCGGCATCCTGCCTGACCATCATGGCTGGTGATGTTTCGTCATTCCCCCCGAAATGCTGAAGAGTCTTTTTTATAATATGAATATGTTTCACCGGTTCGCTGCATTGGCAGTTTTGTTTCAATCCTCCCTGTTATTGCAAGGAGCGATTCCCATCGTTCCGGTATGGTCCACCGACCCGAACGATGGTTTTAACGATCCGGAATTGGGTTCGTTACGACGGCAGGTTTTCCAGGCTGCGGCTAACTATGCGGGCGGATTTTTAGAACCGGCCTATTCGGGAGAAGAGATCAAACTTTCCGTGGTGATGATTGAATTAGCCGAAGGGACACTGGGCACCGGAGCGCCCGATGGTTTTCTAAAAGATTTTTCCAGTCAAAATCCTACATATACACCTGGGTTAAAATATCCTTATGCCTTGGCCAATCATGTTGCAGGAACGAACCTGCATCAGGGCACCGCCGGGAGCATTGAGCTGAGTAAGCTTGAGGAATGGGATTACGCCATCGGCCAGGCTCCAGAACAGGCAGGCCAGGAATCGTTTTATTCCACCGCCATACACGAGATCGTGCATTCCACGATCCTGATCGATGGCAACCTCTCGAACGGCGAATATGAAGAAGGCCCGGCCATTTTCGACAAATTTCTGATGCTAGGCACGAACAATCCGGTGGCCTTGACCAGCATGACCGTGGAGGAACGTGAAATGGCGCTCATCAGCGGAAATGTCTATTTTAGCGGACCGTTCACGACCCAGAGCAATAACAACCATTTCCTCAAAATGTACGCGCCGAATCCTTATGAGGATGGATCAAGCATTTACCATATCGATCCAAGCGCATTTCCAGGGCGCAGCCTTCTGCTTTATCCCTTTCAATCCCAAGGAATCCAGGAGGAAGTGAAATTTGATCCAGTGGAAATCGCCCTATTTTATGATCTGGGGTTTACACCGGCGCGGGGCACAAACGGGACCATCGAGAAGCCAATTCTTTCCATCAAACGATCTGAAGCAGAGGTCACACTTTCGTTCCAAAGCCAGTCGGGAATTAATTACAGAATTCTCTCCACCTCAGCGCTGGATTCGGCGGGACCTTGGGAACCTGGACAAACCGTGAATGGAACCGGCGGTCTGATCACAATTCCTGTTCCCGCGAATGCTGCGACACTGCGGTTTTACCAAGTGCAAACCTGGTAAAATATATCTTAGTCCAGGAATACAAACTCACGAACTCACGTCAATTCTGTCGCGGGGAGAGCAAAATCGGACACTTTCTGTAGTTTTCAAAAACGGACAGCGTCACCCAGATCAGTCAATGGAATTGCCCCAAGGGCCAGTCTTTGAGGAAGCCTGAGCGTAGCGAAGTCTGACGAAAAGACTGGCCCTTGGGGCAGCGTTGGGCCGCAAGCTCCAGCCACAATGCTCGCGCAGCTCCTTTCTCACGAACGTGGCAGATGTTTTCGCGCCTGGCTCCGTGCATTTCTTTTTCACCAGTTCGCGGATTGTAACCGAGCAAACGCCGCGTTTGCGGCGGCAGCTCGTCGAGCGAACGCCCTAACATTTCCGCCGCAAGCTGATTGGTCAGCGCAATGTCATCGAGTGTCACCTCGATAAATTCAACGGTGCGGCCTGCCTGCCCCGGCTGGCCGGGGCTGACGGTGTGATGCCCTCGTCGCCGCTGGTGTTGGTGAAGCAGCGTAATCGCGTCGATGAGCGTCAGATATTTCTCGTTATCGCGGCGATGACGGGTCCGTTCCTTGACGAAGGTTAAATCCGGCGCGTAAGGATTGAGCACATGGACCGGCTGCAAGAGGCGTTGGG
>Ga0163144_10020680_pt1 | contig 13137 bp, 10 predicted proteins | sample OliLak19BULKMAT1_FD_123175 | JGI IMG/M metagenome (GOLD analysis project Ga0163144, IMG submission 123175) | Freshwater microbial mat bacterial communities from Lake Vanda, McMurdo Dry Valleys, Antarctica - Oligotrophic Lake LV.19.BULKMAT1 | ecosystem: Environmental > Aquatic > Freshwater >... | reverse complement strand
GGCAACATGCCGCCAGGCGTGATCGGCATCAGGTAATCGGCCTGCGTGTACTTGTTGTTGACCAACGCCCAGAAGTCGCGGGTCTGCACCGTACCCTCGTTGTCGTCGACCCGCAGATACGTGGACGTCGTCGCCGCCGCGGTGCTCTGGATGCGCACGTCGATGATCATGCCCACGGCGTTCGCCGGCACGTTGGTTGGCAACAGCGAGGTCGGCCCGAACGGCGTCGTCCGATTCACGCCCGACAGAAACACCTCACGGTCGTCGCCGCGCAGGATCTCGATACCCTCGGTGTAGGGCCGGTAGGGCGCCCCGTACTCGCCGTCGACGAGCCACACCGAATCGATGAGCACCTGTTGACCGACCGCGAAGAACGCGTCGCTGTACGGGTAGATCCGAACCTGTAGCGTGCGAGGGCCGGTCACGCCGCCCGCGAGCCCATCGAACCGACCGGTGAGCGCGCGGGTCTTCCACTGCGACGAGACGCCGCCGGCCTCGACATCCGAGAAGAACCCCAAGCGCGTCGCGCCGTGGTACAGCGCGAATCGAAACGCGTTGGGCGCCGCGCTCAGCAGACGATAGCGCACCGACACCGTCACGCTGCGCAGACCGCTGTTGAGCACGACGTTCTGGTACATGTAAAAGAGTACGTTGTCGCCGACCGTGAGGCGCAACGACCGCCCACCGATGACGGAGCTGCCGGGCTCGATGACCTGAGATCCCGTGCCCATGCTCGCCGTCGGCCATTGCCACGCCCCACGACTCATGTCGGCGTTCTTGATCCGGTTCACGTACGGTGCCGTCGCACCGTGCAGCGCACCGCCGTACGCATTCACCGCGAACGAGTTGCCGGACGCGGGAAAGCTGCTGTACTGGAGCTCCGTCCGGGTCTCCGGCGCCATCGTTGCGTACGCCGGTGTCCACGAGGTCTCGCCGCTGGGGTTGTTCGGCTCGGAAGTCAGCGTGCCGACGAAGTGCACGGCTTCGGACGCAGCGTCGATGTTCAAGCAGCGCCGACGCTCCCGACCGAACGGATAGCTGCCGGCGGCATACTGCGGAAAGTCGGGCGCACCTCCGGGCGGCGTGTCACCGGGTTCGAAGTAGCAGCCGATCACCGTGAGGTCACGGCTCTGTTGCACGAAAAGACACACCTCCGTGCGCTCGACCGCCACCCCGGAGATGAGCACGCCGTTCCCACCGCTGGGGCCGATCGGCCCGCCACTCCCGGCAACCACGATCCCGAATCCCTCTTGGCGCGCTCCCCCCGAACTCGTGGCATCGTACAGCACGACCGAGTTCCACACGCGTCCGTTCTGCACGGTGTTCGCGTTGGTGGCGATGCCCATGAACACGCCAATGCGGCACGAGTTGATCTCGAACCGCTCGAGCACGTTGTAACCGGAGTACGTCGATGCAGCACCCGCGTTGAAGCGAACACCGATGTCGAACTCCCAGACCTGGACGTCGAACACGCGACAGAACAGTGCGTTGTCGAGGTCGATCCCGATGCCCACCGGCGGGACCGAAGAGGATCTCGTTGAACCACCGACTCCCCTCCGGGATCAGGATCCGTCTCGCGCCACTCGCAAGAGCATTGCGGAACGCCAGCGCGTTCACAGCGGAAGAACCGATCCCACCCGGGACCGCACCATAGTCAACGATGTTCGCGAGCGGCATTCTTGCCACACTTTCCTGGCGATGATGCGTCAGCCACGGCCGATCGCATCGTTGACGAAACAGTACGACCAGGCCACGGGAAAAGCGCAAGGTTGCTCTGCCACAGGCGTGTGGAGGTTAAGCGTCTTGAAGTGCGAAGCGGGGAAGGCTCAGCGAGGACGCGTCGCTATCGGGCAGCCGTGGAGGCAAGGTTGGATATCGCCGAAGGCGTTCGGGGGTCGGGCGGGCGAAGGTGCCACGGCCCCCTGCCCCCCCTGCCCTGCGCCAGCGCGCTTCGTCGTTCACAGCCGTGAGAGCGCGTGGCAGCACGCGATCGCGAGGGCGTCGGCGGCATCGGCCGGCGGCGCACGACGGAGCTCGAACAACATGCGCACACGCTCGGCGATTACGTCCTTCGTCGCCGCACCGTGACCAGCGACGACGCGCTTGACGACCGCGGGCGCGTACTCGAACGCCGGAAGGCCGCGCTGGGCGGCGAGCAGCATCAACGCGCCGCGGGCCTGGCCGAGCACGAGCGCACTGTGGACGTTCTTGCCGCCGAACGCCCGCTCGATCGCGAGCTGGACCGGCTCGAACTCGTCGATGACTGCGGCGAGGTCCTCGGCGATCGCGAGCAGGCGCACCGGCACGTCGACCTTCGCCGGCGCCGCGATCACACCGCACTCGACGTAGCGCATCGTCGCGCCGCGGCGGGCGAGCGTCGCCTCGATGATCGCGTAGCCGACCTTGCGCGTGCCCGGATCGATCCCGAGGATCCGCGTCGTCGTCATGGCGCCACCACGACCGAGCCGAGCGCCGCCGAAAGTCGCCGCGCGAGCCCGGTGTGACGGCGGCCGCCGTCGGTACGTGCGATCGCCTGCGCGATGGAGCGCGAGTCACCGACCACCACGCACAGCCGACGCGCACGCGTGATCGCGGTGTAGAGCAGATTGCGCCGCAGCATCACGTGGTGCTCGGGCAACAGCGTCACGATCACGGCCGGGAACTCGCTGCCCTGGCTCTTGTGGATCGACACCGCGTACGCGAGCTGCAGCGTGAGCGCCTCGTGACCGACGTACGTCACGCGCACGCCGTCCATCTCGACGACGAGGCTGGTCGTCGACGGATCGACGGAGACGACCCGACCGACGTCGCCGTTGAACACGTTTTTGCCGTAGTCGTTCTTGGTCTGCATCACGCGATCGCCGACGCAGAACCGCCGCAGTCGAAGACCGCGGGCGCCCTCGATCGCGAGCTCGGGCTGCCCCGCCGTGTGCTTGCTCTGCAGGGTCTCGTTCAGCGCCTCGGTGCCGGCCTTGCCCTTGTGCATCGGACACAGCAGCTGCACTTCGTGCGCGCCATCGAGGCCGTACGCTTGCGGGATCCGCTCGGTCGCGAGCCGCACGCACAGCTCGTGCGCGTGCTCCGGCCCCTTCGCCTGCACGACGAAGAACTCACCGTTCGCACCGGTCTCGTCAGGCAGCAGCGAGTCACCACGCAGAATGCGGTGCGCGTTCTCGACGATGCTGCTGCCCTCGGCCTGGCGGAAGATCGTCGACAGGCGCACATGACCGAGCGGCGAGCTGGGTGCCTGCGACGCCATCACCAGATCCGACAGCACGTTGCCGGGACCGACCGACGGCAGCTGATCGCCGTCGCCGACGACGAGCAATCGATGCGCTGGCGTGAGCGCGCCGAACAGCGCCGAGCCGAGCGCGACGTCGAGCATCGATGCCTCGTCGACGACGACCAGCCCCGGGGGCAGCGGGTTGCCGGGACCGTGGAGGAACCGCCCGGTCTCCGGCTGGAACTCGAGCAAGCGATGGATCGTGCGCGCCTCGTGACCGGCCGCTTGCTCGAGACGCTTCGCGGCGCGACCGGTCGGCGCGCACAGCAGCAGCGGCTCGTCGTGACGGCGCGCGAGCTCGAGCATCTCGCGCACGACGGTACTCTTGCCGGTGCCCGGACCGCCGGTGAGCACGACGACCCCGTGATCGGCGACCGCTCGCACCGCGGCCACCTGCCCGTCGCTGAGGCCGCTCGGCAGCTCACCGAGGCTCCACCGCGCGTGACTCGCGGTCGCGATCGCAGCGAGCGAGTCCGCGAGCGCGCGCTCGGCCGCGACGAGCTCGGCGGAGAAGCACAACGGTGTGCCGTCGTTGCCGTGCTCGAGTACCAATTCACCCTCGTCGACGAGGGTCTCGCCCGCGTCGCGTACGGCATCCTCCGCGACGCCGAGCGCGGCCGCAGCCTTGCGCACGAGCATCTCGATCGGCAGCGCACAGTTGCCGTCCTGCGCCGCGAGTTCCATCGTGTGCAGCACGCCGGCCTGGATCCGCTCTACGCTGTCCATCGCGAGCCCGAGCGCGCGCGCGATCCGATCGGCGGTGGAGAACCCGATGCCTCGGACCTCGCGAGCGAGCCGATACGGCTTCGCGCGCACGACGGTGATCGCGTCGCCGCCGAATCGCTCGTGGATCGCTCCGCCGAGATACGCCGGTAGATCGAGCTCGAGCAGCTGCGCCTCGAGCTGCGCGACCGGGCCGACGCGGGTCTGGTGGTGCTCGACGATCTTGTCGAGCGTGCGCCGACCGATGCCTTCGACCTCGAGCAAGCGTCGCGGGCTCTGCTCGAGTACCTCGAGCGTGTCGAGCCCGAAGCGCGCGACGATGCGCGCTGCCATCACGTCCTTGATGCCGGGGTAACGCATCAGCCGGCGCTCGATGCCGGCCATCGTCGATGGCACCGCGACCTCGACGCGCTCGAACTTGAACTGTTTGCCGTGGCTCGGGTGCATGTCCCACTCGCCGTGCAGCGTCATCTGGGCGCCGGTGTCCGGTGCAGACGCGCGACCGACCGCGGTCACGAGCTCGGAGAATCCTTGCACCGACAGGCGCAGCACCGTGTAGCGCGTGCGCTCGTCGTGATAGACGACACGTTCGACCGTCCCCGCGAGCACTGCGGATTGCGGCTCTTGTTCGGACGCGGCGGCCACGTGCGGGGGCAGCATGGATCGACGACGAGAGTTCCGCTACCTCCCGCGGGGCCTGGTCGACACCGATCAGTCGGGGAGATCGAACCCGGTGAGCATGGCTGCGAGCATGCCGATGCGATCCTGTCCCCACAGCACCGCGGGAGATCGCCCCGGGCAATGCACGACGAAGCACGGGGCCCCACAGACGCCGAGCTCGCGTGCGTGCTCGGTGTTGTGCCGCAGCGTCGCCTTGACGTCGTCGGCTGCGGCGCGCTCGATCAGCGCCCGGCCCGGCAGCCCCGCTTCGTCGAGGACCCGCGCGAGGACGTCGGGCTCGGCGATCGCTTCGTCGAGCACCCACGCGGCGCGGTAGATCGGCGCGGCGGCGGCGGGCTCCGCGATCGCGACGCGCAGCGGCAGCACGGTGCGGATCGGAAACCGCGTCGGGAATCGCACCGGCACACCCCACACCGCGGCCCAGTCGTCGAGATCGCGACGCACCCACGCTTGCTTCGCGGCGTGCATCTCGAACAACGGCACGTCTGCGGTGCCGATGTCGCGGAAGAGCGCGCCGAGCAGCATTGGCATCGGCTCGAGTGTCGCGCCCGCGCGCGCGCACACGTCGGCGACCTGCGTCGCCGCGAGATACGAGAACGGGCTCGCGAAGTCGTGGAAGAACTGCACGCGCATCGGACCGACGGGTGGCGGCCACGTGCCCGAGACCGGTCGCAGCGGATCGATGCGCGGGCCGCCGAGCGCGTGCGCGAGCACGACGAGCCGATCCTGGCCCCACACGCGCGTGTCGCCGTGGATGAACGTCGGCACGCCGAACACACCGGCGGCCGCGGCCTCGTCGGTGCGCGCGCGGAGCTCGGCCTTGATCTCCGGTGCATCGATCGTCGCGGGATCCACATCGTGCGCGCTCGCGATCGCGGCGAGCACCTGACGATCGGTGACATCGCGCCCCTGCTCCCAGTACGCCTCGAACAGCGCGCGCGCGACCGCGGTGCGCCGCACCTCGGGTGTCGCGACGATCAAGCGCATCGCGTCGACCGTGCGCCGCGGATGCGCGGCCGGCACCGCGAGCTGACGCCCGTGCAGCGCCCCCTGCCGGCGGATGTCCGCGTGGGTCAGACGCGCGCGCGCACGCGACATCTCGCGGTTCGGATCATCTGCGGCGCCGAACGAACGGAGCAGGCCCCCGAGCAGCACCGGCCGGCGATCGACCACGAGACCGCGCGCTGCTGCGAACCCATCGATCTGCAGCGACGCGAGATACGCGTACGGACACACGACGTCGTAGTAGAAGCGCAGCGGCGCCGTCACGGCTGGTCGACCCCGGCATAGCCGAGCACGCCGTCCATCGGGCGCGGCGTGCCATCACCGTCGAGCGGCGTGTCGCCCTCGATCCACAGCGCGATCTGGAAGAACAACGTCACCAGCGGGTCCGCGAGACGCATGTCGCCCTCGGCCGGATTGATGAACCAGCTGGCGTCGTACGGACCAATCGCGACGCTGCCGGCCTCGACGAAGCTCGGCGTGTCGATCGCGTTGGTCGCGAGCTCGAGCACGAAACAGTCCAGCTCGATCGAATTGATCGCCGCGCCCGCAACGATGCTGTTGCGCACCGAGCCGGTCGCGTCGAGGCACTGGATGCTGTCGGCACCGACGCCGTCGTTGTCGCCAATCGTCGAATACACCGCGCGCAACTCGGCGAACTGCAGGTTGACGCCCGGCCCGCTCGACGCGTCCCCGTTGCTGACGACCGACGCGTTGTCGAGCACGAGCACACCGCCGAGCTGGCGCACGCCGCCGCCGACGTTGCGCAGCACCGAGGAGCGCCGCAGCGTCAGGTCGCACGGCCCGTCGGAGAACATGCCGTACTCGATGTTGTTGCGCACCTGCGAGTCGTCGAGCCACAGCGTGGAGTCGCTGCAGTGGGTCCCGTGCGACAGGGTGTTGTTGCGGACGCGGACCGCGTCGAGATAGCCGATCGCATCGACGACCGTGACCGTCGCAGCGTCGGTCACGCCATCGCCGGTGATCTGCACGTTGCCGGTGCCGCGGATCGCGACCGTCTTGCCCTCGATGAGCACGTGCTCGGCATAATTCGCACCGCCCTCGACGAACAGCGTCCACGCCTCGGCCGGTGGGACGAGCGCGATCGCCTGCGCGAGGCTGCACGCCGGCTCGTCCTCGGTGGCCATGCCCGGGCACGTCGCGGATGCGTCGACCCACACGACCTGGTCGGCGGCGAAGCACTCGCCGGACAATGGATCGGTCGGTGCGACGTGGCACGCCGTCGCGCACTCGGCGTGCTCGATGCACGCACGACACGCTCCGTCGTCGGTGCACACCGGCGTGTCGCCGCCACAGAAGCTGTCGCCGCCCATCGTGCAGCTCTGGCACTGCCCGCTGCGGGCGTCGCACGACGGCTGCATCGGATCGATCGACGTGCAGTAGGCATCGCCGCCGGCATCGACACAACCGACGCATCCCGCGTCGATGCAGTACGGCGTCGCCGGATCGAGCGCCTCGCAGTCCTCGTCGAGCGCGCCTTCTTCACGACACTCGTACGGAGCGACCGTCGTGCTCGAGTCACCGACCGATGTGTCGGGCGCCGTCGCGCTCGTCGACGTGTCGGCCTCGGTCGTGCCGCTCGATGATCCGGTGCTGCTCTCGTCCGGGGTGCCGGTCTCGGGATCCGTCGTGTTCTCCGGCGAGCACATCGCCGGCGGCGGGCTCGACACGCAGCCTTGGTTCTCGCTCGCGGGCACGCAACCGTTGCAGTACGGCCGCGACGGATACTCCGATGTACACGTCAGGTTGCCCTCGAGATCCGCGCAGTGCGGCACGAGCGACGGCGGCGTGCCGGTCGTGTCGACGTTGCACGCGAGCAGCGTCGCGAGCGCGGCACCGCCGAGCGCGATCGATGCGCGAGAACCACACGAGCTCCATCGTCGATCGCGGGCAACGTGCAAAGCCAGGCTCGAGACCATTCGCCGAGCATACCATCTGGCGCTCGCTTCGCCGCAGATCGGAATCTCGGCATGTCGCACACTGTGCGGCCCCTCGTGTTCGCGCGTGGTGCCACGATCACCCACGCGTCGTCCATGTAGAAGGCGCGGCGCTGGCGATCCACGCCACGCCGGCGATCCATGCGGCGCAGCCGGATCTCGACGCGGTCTCGTCCGCGAGCCCGTGACAGTGCGTCAGTGCGGCGCGACCTCGGTCATCCAGCCGAGGTCATCGCCCGCCGTCAGCTGTCCGAACGACGGCCCGACGTCGATGTAACGATGTGCGTGCCAGAAGTCGCGTGGATCATTCGCGAGATCGAGCATGCGCGGATCGGCGCCCGTCACGGCGAACCGGGTGCGCTCGACGCCCGCAGTCGTTGCGAGCTGCAGCTCGACCTCGTCGCCGACGATCCGATACACGAGCGACTCGGTGGTCCAATCGTCGAAGTCGCCGCGATGGAACCATCCGGTGCCGCGACCGTCGATCCCCCCACAGCGCAGCTGATACAGGCCGAAGCCGTAGCCGCCGGTCGCGTACGCCGTGCGATCGAGCCACAGCCGACCCGCAAGCGGCGCGCCGAAGCACTGGGCGCTCGCATCGTGCTCGACGGGATCTCGTCGCCACTGCACATAGCGACGACGACCACCCGCGCGGGGATCGGCGTCGAGCACGAGCACCGGTGCGGCACCGCCCGCCTCGATCTCGAAGCGCACGTCGTGCCGTGCGCCGGTCTTGCGGAACGTCAGCGTGACGGTGTCGCCGTCCACCACGTAGTCGAAGCTGTTGGTGTTCGACGAGCCGACCTTGCCATAGCGATAGAGGCCATGGCCGTCGCCGTGGAAGTAGTAGAACTGCACCGGATCGCCCTCGCCGCCGCGCGCGTGCGCGCTCCACAGGCCCGTGAGCGGATCGCTCGCGACCTCGTCGGCGGGTGCCGGGACCGCGACATCGGACGCGCTGCGAAGGACGGAGAACGGAACCGCGATCACGGCGAGCCCGAACGCGGCGACGAGAGCAACGGGAATGCGGCGCACCATCACGAGATCCTAGCGCGATTCGGTTGTGCGGGCGGCCCGCCGGGTGCCAGCATGACCCCGTCCATGCTCGAGACTGCTGCTTCACCGCTCGTGCTCGCGTCGGCGTCACCACGACGGGCAGAGCTGCTCGCGCGCGCAGGCATCCGCTTCGACGTGCGCCCGAGCGACTGCGACGAGACACCCGAGCCCGGCGAGCATCCGATCGCACTCGCGCGCCGCCTCGCGCTCGCGAAGGCGACCGCGGTCGCGACCACCGATCGCATCGTGCTCGGCGCGGACACGATCGTGTGGTTGTCGGACCCGATGCGCGCGCTCGGCAAGCCGAGTGACGTCGACGATGCCCGCGCCATGCTGCGATCGCTCGGCGGACGCATGCACCACGTCACCACCGCGTTCGCGCTCGCCGGCGCCGTGCCGTCCGAGGTCCACGACCTCACCACCGACGTATGGATGCGCGCCCTGCCCGACGCCGAGCTCGACGCGTATCTCGCGGGCGACGAGTGGCGCGACAAGGCCGGTGCCTACGGCATCCAAGGACTCGCGGCCGCGTTCGTGACCCGCATCGACGGCTCGTACACCGCCGTCGTCGGCCTGCCGCTCGCCGAGGTGATCGTTCGCCTGCGCGCGCTCGGAGTCACCCGATGAGCGCCATCGCGACGCGCCTCGCCGAGATCCAGGATCGCATCGAGCGCGCGCGCACTGTCGCCGGTGCGGGCGCGGTCGAGCTCGTCGGCGTCACCAAGCTGCACCCGCCCGAGGCGATCGAAGCGGCTCTCGCGGCGGGTCTCGTCGCATTCGGCGAGAACTACGCGCAGGAGCTCGCCGACAAGCGCGCGCGCCTGACCGATCCGCGCCTGCGCTGGCACATGATTGGTCCGGTCCAGAGCAACAAGGCGAAGCGGGTCGTCGGCTGCACGCTCGTGCATACCGTCGATCGGCCGTCGATCATCGGTGCGCTCGATCGCCACGCCGCGCCGATGCGACAGGAGGTGCTCGTGCAGGTCAACGTCACCGCGGAGCCCGGCAAGTCGGGCGTGCTGCCCGCAGGGCTCGCCGAGCTGCTCGACGCGTTCGCGCCGTGCACATCTTTGGTGTGCGTCGGCTTGATGCTGATCCCGCGGCCCGGCCCGGACGACGCGCTGCGCGAGCAGTTCCAGGCCCTGCGTCGGCTACGAGACGAGCACGCCGCGCGAGCGCGGACGAACATCGAGCTGCGCGAGCTGTCGATGGGCATGAGCGACGACTTCGAGCTGGCAATCGCCGAGGGCGCGACGATCGTCCGGGTGGGTACTGCGATCTTCGGCGCGCGGGCCTCGGCCCACTGACGCCGACCGCGACGTTGTGGCGCGCGCGCGTCTCTGGTACGCCGAAGGGAGCAGCTGTCCATGCCCGGCGCCGATCCACTGCTTCGCGCACGCGACTCGTCGCCCCTCGGCGCCGAACGGCGCCTCACGGTCATCTACGACGACCGTCCGCTTCCCGCCTCGGACACCGACACCGTCAGCTCAGCGCTCCTGCGTGCGGGCATCGTCGCGACCAGTCGCAGCCTGAAGTATCGCCGTCCGCGCGGACCGTTCTGCCTGCAAGGCGATTGCGGCACCTGCCTCGTGCGCATCGACGGCATCCCGAATCGTCGCGCGTGCACGACGCGGGTCGCCGACGGCATGCGCGTCGAGCCGCAAAATCGCGTGTTCTCCGGTGGCCCGGATCCCACCGCACTGGTCGATCGGATGTTCATGTCGAACCTCGATCACCACCACTTCATGGTGCGGCCGAAGCTCGTCAACCGGATGATGCAGGAGGTCGCGCGCAACCTCGCGGGGCTCGGCACGCTGCCGGACGCCGCTCCGCCGCTGCCGTTTCGCGAGCACCACACGCCGGACGTGGTCGTGATCGGCGGCGGTCGTGCCGGGCTCGCCGCGACGTCGTGGCTGCGAACCTCGGGGCTCGTGGTCGAGTGCGTCGAGCGCTTCGACGAGCGGTGGTCGACGACGCGTCGGCCTGCGGCTTCGGTGCGCTGGGAGACGGCGGTGTTCGGCATCTATCCGCCGGAGGCAATGGTCGGCGCGATCGAGTCCGCGGCGCGCACGGTCCACACGTTCGCGCCCGCGCATATCGTGCTCGCGACGGGTGCACGCGACGTGATGGTGCCGCTGTGCAACAACGATCTGCCCGGCGTCGTCGCGGCGCGCGGCCTCGTCGCCATGCTCGATCGCACCGGCACCGAACTCGCGTGCGATGCGGTCGTCGTCGGTGATCCGCTCGTCGCCGCGCCGCTCGCCGCACGTCTGCGCGTGCCGGTGCTCGCACCCGACGAGGTCACCGCGATCCTCGGCGGCAGTCGTGTCGAGGCGATCGCGACGGCGTCGGGCAAGCGCGACGTCGGCTGCGTCGCGCTCGCTGCCCCGCCCGCGCCGGCGTCCGACCTCGCGCGCCAGGCCGGGGCAAAGGTCGCGTGGAGCGACGGCGGCTTCGCGATCGTGCGCGACGACGATGGCCGCTGCGGCGACGGTCCGTGGCAGCTGTGGGCATGCGGTGAGGTCTGCGGGGTCTCGCCCGAGGCCGCCGAGGACGACGGCGAGCGCGTCGCGCGGGCGATCGTCGCCCATCACCGCAAGCGAGGTGCACGATGACGCAGCGCGTGTTCGTGTGTCGCTGCGAGGACGTCACGGTGGCCGAGATCGATCACGCGATCTCGATCGGGCTCGAGAGCATCGAGGAGATCAAGCGCTACACCGGGCTCGGCACTGGGCCGTGTCAGGGCAAGGAGTGCACCGTCGCGCTCGTGCGGCTCCTGCTCGATCGCGGGCGCATCGGCGCGGACGCCGTTCAGCCGTTCACCGCGCGTCCACCGAGCGAGCCCGTCACGCTCGCCGAGCTCGCCACGCTCGAGCCACCGCGTCGGGGCAAGTCATGAGCGCTCGCTCGGCGCTCGGCAGCCGCACCGCCGCGTTGCCGGCCGAGTGCGACGTCGCGATCGTCGGCGGTGGCGTGATGGGCCTCGCGACCGCGTATCACATCGCGCAGACGTCGAAGGCGAAGGTCGTGGTGCTCGAGCGCAGCTACCTCGTCAGCGGCGCGTCGGGGCGCAACGGCGGTGGCGTGCGCATGCAGTGGGGCGACGAAGGCAACGTGCGGATCATGATGGAGAGCATCGAGATCTGCCGCGGCCTCACCCAGGAGCTCGGCATCAACCTGTGGTTCCGCCAAGGCGGCTACCTCTTCATCGCGCGTAGTGCCGGCGGCGAGGCCCGACTGCGGCGCAACGCCGAGCTGCACCGGTCGATCGGTGCGCCGACGCGGCTGCTCAGCGGTGAGGAGGCGCGAGAGATCGTGCCCGAGCTCGACATCACGGGTGTTAAGCTGGCGGCGTTCAACGCCGAGGACGGCGTCGTGTTTCCGTGGCCATTCGTATGGGGCTACGCCGGGCAGGCGATCAAAAAGGGCGTCGTCGTCCGCACGCACACCGACGTCCTCGCGGCCGAGCACGACAAGGACGGCCTGCGCCTGCGCCTCGGCACGGGCGAGACGCTGTGGGCGAAGGTGGTCGTCAACGCGACCGGTGCGTGGTCGCACGATCTCAACCGCTCGCTCGGCGTCGAGCTGCCGAACCGGCCCCATCGCCACGAGATCCTCTCGACCGAGCCGCTCAAGCCGTTCCTCGATCCGCTCGTCGTCGATCTCGCGACCGGGCTGTACTTCTCGCAGAGTACCCGCGGCGAGATCGTCGCGGGAATCACGATGCCGGGCCCGCACGACACCGGTACGACTGTCGATCAGCGATCGTCGCTCGGATTTCTCGCGCACCTCGGGAGCACACTCGTCTCGCTGATGCCGCGGCTCGGCTCGCTGAAGGTGCTGCGCCAGTGGGCGGGCCCGTACGACGTGTCGCCGGACGGCGAAGCGATCGTCGGCCCGACACCCGGTCACCCCGAGCTCGTGCAGGTCTGCGGCTTCACCGGCCACGGCTTCATGATGGCGCCGGCAGTCGGGCGGATCCTCGCGAACCTCATCGTGAAAGGCGAGCGGCATCCGATGCTCGCGCGCTGGGATCCGGCCCGCTTCGCCACCGGCAACAGCGACCGGCGCGAAGACATGATCATCGGCTGAGCCCGCAGCTGGCCCAAAAACGGACGAAAGTCGTTCGGCCATCCGGCCGATATGCACATCTGAATGGCGAGCGCGCACATGGCCCAAGCGTGGAACGTGGTCGTGCGCAACGACGTGGACGTCGGCAGCCTCGACCCCGCGCTCCGCGATGCTGCGGCGTACGTGCTGCAGCCGACCATCGGCTATCCGGTGCTCCCCGCTGCGGTCGCCGAGGTCATGGCGCTGGCGAACTCGACCGAGGCGAACTTCCGCGAGGTCGATCGCGTCGTACGACAGGATCCGATCGTCGCCGCACGCGTCTTGTCGGTCGCGAACTCGCCACTTTATCGCCCACCGAGCCCG
>Ga0163144_10020678_pt1 | contig 13138 bp, 9 predicted proteins | sample OliLak19BULKMAT1_FD_123175 | JGI IMG/M metagenome (GOLD analysis project Ga0163144, IMG submission 123175) | Freshwater microbial mat bacterial communities from Lake Vanda, McMurdo Dry Valleys, Antarctica - Oligotrophic Lake LV.19.BULKMAT1 | ecosystem: Environmental > Aquatic > Freshwater > Lake... | reverse complement strand
TTTCTTTCATGCGTTGCAAAAATCGTTTGGGAAGGATCTGCCGGTTATAGCGGAAGATCTAGGGTTCATTACCGAAGAGGTTCGCGGGTTAAGGGATCGGTTTGGCTTTCCTGGTATGAAGATCATTCAATTTGGTTTCGGAGCGGGCACGAGTAGTTCATTGGATTTGCCGCACAACTATCCAGTTCACTGCATCGCTTACACTGGAACGCACGACAATGACACGACGGTTGGGTGGTTCAATAGCCAAGCCGGAGAGGGGAGCACTCGCTCTCAAAGTGAAATCAACGCCGAAAAGGAATTTGCATTGCGATACTTGCATTGCGACTCGTCTCACATCCATCTCGGGATGATGCGTGCCATTTGGAGTTCCGTGGCCTGCATTGCTATCGCACCGGTCCAAGACATGCTCGGTCTTTCTGCGTCTGCACGAATGAACACGCCAGGAATTGCCAGCGGCAATTGGACCTGGCGATGCGAACGCAGCTGGCTAACAGAGGACGTTGCGGATTCGATGCGAGGACTTACTGAAGCGTTTGGCCGTTGTTCTGAAATGTAGTTGGCCACGCTTTGCCCGCATCCGCAAACGCCATTTGTCCGACGTATCTTGAATTTGTCGTTTGTATCGATTGTAAAGAATGTAGAAATCGGTATCGTGGCGGTGGTAAATTGCATTTCGAAAAGAGCGAAAATTGGCTGAAGTCCTTTCGTCCAAAGATCGCTCCAAATTACCATGGAATCTCAATGAGCGTTTGAGTCCATATTGCGAGAACCATCATGTCGATCACCCTGTCTGACATCATCGAGATCCTCTTTCGTCACAAGCTAAAGATACTGACGATTCCCTTTTTGGTTGCTTGCGCGACGATTGCAGTGTTGCTGTACTTCCCAAGAACCTATCGATCCGAGGCCCGACTTTTTCTGCAGGTTGGTCGTGAAAGCATGGGAGTAGACCCAGCGGCAAACACAGGCGGACCGACTGTTAGTCTTGTTCAAAGCAATCGTGATGAAGAAGTGAAATCCGCGATTCAGGTCGCAAGCAGCAGAGGTATCATCGCGAAGGTTGTCGAAGTCATCGGGCCAGAGTACGTTCTCAATGGTGGGGATTCGGTGGAAGACTCCAGCTCGTGGATAAATCCGGTCAAAGTGGCTGTCTCCTTTGCGGCTGGCATACTCAAGTCGCTTGATCCCATCGATCCGATTGAAAGTGCCGTGATAAACATCGAACAGAATCTCAAGGTTGAGGCGGAGCGCAATTCTACCGTCCTGGCTTTAACAGTGGATTCCAAGGCTCCAATTGCCGCTCAAAAAATCCTAGAACAATTGGTTGAAATTTATAAGTCGGAACATTTGCGGATTCACCGCAACCCGAACTCGAATGAATTCTTGGCGATTCAATCCGCAAAGCTAAAAGAACAATGGCTCAAATCCAAGGAAGATCTTGCTAAAGCTAAGAACAAATCCGGTGTTGTTACCATCGGCGGACGCCGGACAAATCTGGAAACTCAATTGCAATCGATTGAATTGGAGGTCTTAAAAAACTCGCAGGATCGGGAGGCCGTCTCGGCAAAAATCAGTGAGATTGAGTCACAAATAGTCAGGACATCCGAAAGGCAAGTCGGATCGAGTCGGAGCATTCCAAACAATGGTGCGGATTTAATGCGGGACAAACTTTTCCAGAATCAGATCCGCGTACAGAACCTCAGGTCCACGCTCGTAGAAGGGCATCCGCGATTGGTTGCGGCCATCAGAGAAACAGAGGAGGCCGCAAAGATCCTCGGCTTAGAGACCGAGAATCGACAAGAAAAGATGGACGATATCAATCCAGTGTTTCAGGAGCTGAAAGCCGAGCGAACTCGACAGCAGACACTGATCGCGGGCCTTCAAGCAGGCGATCAGAGGTTAACAAATCAGAAATCAGAGTTGCAAAAGGCCATGGAGGGATTCAATGACTCTGAAATCGAAATCGATCGGCTCGAACAAGAGGAGCAAATCGCTCGCAACAAGTTTTCGCAATACAACAGCAGCTTGGAAGAATCTCGTATGAATCAGGCATTAGAAGATAGTCAGATCTCGAGCATTAGCGTCGTACAGGAGCCGACTCTTTCTCGTAAACCTGTCAGTCCGTCGAAATTGCTAGTGTTGGTTGCTGGATGTTGTATTGCATTCGCTGGCGTCGTTGCCTCCGTTCTGTTGTCGGAGCAACTTAACGATCGCGTTCGTAGCGAGAGTGTCCTTGCTGAGCTAACGGGCGTACCCGTACTGAGTTCGATTTACGAAAATCCTTCGAACAAAAAGCTACTCCTACGTTAATTGCTTTCAGAAGCCAGGATAAACTTTCATGACTACTGCTAACTCTGCACCGACGACCGATAAGATGCCCTCAACTGCCCCTGTGAAGTTGGCCGCAAACACTTCCAACGAATCCGGCTCGGACCTCGACATGCTGTTGTGGCGCTTGCGAGCACGGATTGAGGTGAATGCAAATTCGGGAACCATGATTGGACTAACTAGTTGTGGAACGAAATGCGGCGTCACGACGCTAGCAACCAACTTAGCGATCCGGGCGGCCAACAATCACATGGGGCCGGTCCTATTGATCGATGCCAATATGAGTGCACCACGACTCCATAGGATCTTTCGACAAGACGCCAAGGCTGGGTTGGCGGATCTTCTGACTGGAACCAGTACTCCGGAAGAAGCAATACGTCCCACAAGTGTCGAAGAATTGGATTTGTTACCAGTGGGCTCCAAGGAAGCGGTCCGAGGCGGCAGAGTTGTTCCCGAAAATTACGGCGATATCGCCTCATGGATTCGTGATCGCTATCGCACGGTTTTTGTTGATCTTCCGTCGATTGAGACCATGCGACACTCTCTGTTCTTGGCCCGTTTGCTGGACATAACGATTGTGGCCGTGCGTTCAGAAGCAACCTCCAAAGCGAATGTCGAGTCGGCAGTACAACGTATGAAGGAAGACGGAGTCAATGTAGGTGGGATGGTCTTGACCCGTCGCCGAGTCTATACGCCTGGGTGGTTGCGAAATGCTTAGACGGGAGCCAGATTCCCGTGCTGATTCGAGGCATCGAATGCGGGTTTTGGCCATGGATATAGATGTCAAAGGACATCATCCAAGCTACATTCGAAACTTCGCAAAAACTTGGGCTGAGTACGAGATTCCCGGCGATCTCGATTTCCTGGTAAGCCGCAGGTTTTTCGAACTGCATCCAGACGCAACTCAGTATGTTCAAGGATTAGAAAAGCATGGAATCCGTATCCACTGCTTGACTGAGCCCGAAGAGAATCGCATGGAGTCTGTTCCGTGGCTGCGTCATTTTCGGGCGTGGAGACTTTTTTGCGAGTATGCCAAGTCGTTCGGATGCGGTCATGGTTTAGTTATGTTTTCGGACTATTTCCAATTGCCAATCCTGCTTGATCGGCGATCCCCCTGCCCCTTTTCAATGATCTACTTTCGGCCAACTTTTCATTATCAAAAGCTCTTCAATGACAATCCGCCGTGGAAGGAAAGATTTAGGGCTTGGCGCAAGAAGTTATTGATCCTGCGAGTTTTGAAAGTGCCAAAACTCGAACGAGTATACAGCTTGGATCGCTTCGCGGTCGAATTCATGAGGGAGCATTTCAAGCCCCAACCCTCGATCGAGTTTTTACCCGAGCCCGTTACTATTTTCCCTGCTGAGCCAGACGCTATTGCCTCTTTAAGACATGAACTCGGAATCGAAGTCGGCAGAAAAGTCTTTTGCTTGGTCGGAGCCCTCGATCGGCGAAAGGGAGTTCGAGAGCTTCTCGAAGCAATCTTGATGATGAATCCATCCGAAGCGAAACGTATTTGCGTGCTTCTGGTGGGTGAGTTGCACTCCAGTCAAGAACAGGAAATACTCGATTTGCTAGAGCGGATAAAGCGTTCGTCAACTGCACAGGTCATTCTTCGAAACAACTTCGTTCAAGAGTTCGAGGTACAGAAGTACTACGAACTTTCAGATGTAACGCTGACTACTTATCAGAATCACATGGGGGGGAGTTCTGCGGTGCTTCGTTCTGCATTGGCGAAACGCCCCATTCTATCTTCGAATAATGGAGTGATGGGGGAGACCGTCCGAAAGAGAAGACTTGGGCTCGCTATCGACACCACGAAGACAGAGGAAATCGCAAAGGGCATTAGGGCTTTTTTGGATGATCGACCAGAATGCATGCTGGATTTGCAAAGCGCCCGAGTTTTTGTTGAGGAAAACTCGTCTGCCAGACTCGCTGAAGCAATCCAAAAAATGGTAATCCTACCGCACAATGAGTTGGTCCAATTACAATCAGCCCCGTAAGCTCAAACCAAATCAAAAGACACACCATGGCAGAAGGCAAAGGCAAGCTGAAAAACAGTGTTTTAGCTCTCTCGGACCAAGTGGTGGTGAGTGCAGGTAGCTTTCTGTCCGGAATCATTATTTGCCGCAATACTTCCGAGGCAGATTTTGGGGTCTTCTGTCTCGCGTGGTCGATCATCACGTTTTTGCGGGTTGTTCAAGAGCGAATGATCGCGGCCCCATACTTGGCATTCACTTTTCGTCCAAGCTTCAACCGAAAAACCTATCGAGGCAGTTCAATCTCGCATCAGGCTTTTTTTGCCGTTTTGATTTCATGTATTGTGATGGCAGTATCCATTATTGCATGGCTATTTGGTTACGAAGCTGGGCTTGCATGGCAGGGCCCAAGCCTCGCCTTTGCATTGTTTTTCAGCCTTGCTCGCGATCAAATGCGAACCGTTTCTTTCACCGATTTTACTTTCCTTAGATTACTCGTCCTGGACTTTACGGTCGTTGCGACTCAGCTCGTTGGGCTATTGATTCTGGTTTGGTTGAACTGTTTCTCATTGACGTCGGCCAATTTTACGCTTGGTTTTGGCTGCATTGGTCCATTCGTGGCTTGGCTATGGTTGACCAAGAGTCAGTACACCTTTGAAGTCAAAGCGATCGTATTGGATTGGTTTCACAACTGGCATTACGCGCAATGGCTAGTCGGTTCCAGAGTGCTGGGAATAGCGCCGATGGTTCTCGTTCCCGTGCTGATCGTACGGCATGAGGGAGACGAGGGGAATGCGATCTATGGAGTGTGCTGTAGTCTTGTAGGTGTTTCAGCAATGTTCGCAAGCGGGTTCAACAATCTATTCCAGTCGCGTACGGTTTTGGAACTGCAACGCAATGGTATCCGCGGAATGCTCATCGCTATCGCTGAATCCATGGTCGTTGTCAGTGTAGTACTCACTTGCCTTTCAGGGGTATTTCTGTTTTGGGGTGGGAACTTGCTCGCGATCTTTGGAAGTCAGTACACTAGCTTCGGGTTTCTGACTTTCCTGCTGAGTGTGTCGACCCTAGTTGTGAGTTTCTCTGCGATGTTTGGCTATGGGCTTGCTGCACTACAGAAGTCGCGAGATTTTTTTTGGGGAGAAGTCTCTTGCGGAATCGTTTCAATTGTTTCCGCTCTTTTCCTTTTGCCGCGCTATGGCTTGAACGGAGCAGCATACGCGACGATTTTGGGTGGTTTCGCTGCAACACTTGTCACAGGGCTGACTTTGGCTCGAGGGGTTCGACTCTACGAGCCCAATCCTGACTCGATAAACGTTATAGCTGGTTCCGCGTCGATGAAGAGTAAATAAGATGTCCACCGAAATTGCGGTTAAGTTAAAGCCAAAAAAATCGGACATCGAAGAGGGATTCATAACCCCGTTCGCATTGCTAACTGCGTTCGTTATCGTTATCTGTTTCTGGTTCATCGGCCATAGTTGGGACGCCAGCACGGTTGCCAATGCGGCTGCCGAAAACTACCGAATGGGTGACGAAAACCTGACTGCGGACCGCATCAAGATAGTTGGGGTTTGGTCGACTGTCTTCAGGTTGGTGTTTGCATCTTGGGGCTGTTTTTGTTTTGCAATTGCACCAAGATCACGTCTGAACACGTCATCACCTTTTTTCTGGAGTCTACTGCTAGTTGCCATGTTTTTGGTTTCAAGTATTTTGTGGAGTGCCAAACCATCGCAAACCATTTTCAAATTGGCTGTTCTTTTTTCCGTTGCGATCGGTGCGACCGGTTTGGCCGCAAAGTTTTCACTGCGTGAGTTTTTGTCCATCGTAGTGTGCGTGTGTACCTCCTTTAGCCTGATAGGAATCCTCGCCGAAATCTCGACAGGGAACTTTCATCCAGGTTCGAATTATCGATTCGTTGGTACCACACACCCCAATACAGAAGCGATCTTTGCTTCCTTACTTTGTTTGATTTCAAGACTGTATTTTTCTAAGTTAGGAACAAGAAATTTTTGGGGGTTAGGAATCTTCTTTTTTGGCTTTGCAGTCGTTCTGATGACGAAGTCAAGAACCACTCTCGCAGGACTACTCCTTAGTTTGCTCATCGCGCAAACGCTAGTTATCCGAGGTGCCAACAGATTATTGCTGATCTTTGCACTTCTCGTCTTAGCAAGTTTAGCATTGGCTGGATCGTCAATGATCAGTCGTGGCAGTTCGGGTTTACTAGGCAAAACGGCGAACATGGGGCGAAGTGATGAATCCTCCACTCTATCGGGACGCTTGCCGCTTTGGGAAGAGTTGCTCGCATCCATCAACAAGAAACCGATTCTCGGGTACGGGTACTTAGCCTACTGGGATTCAAAACAGGTTGAGTACTTGAGCGAACGCTTAGGATGGGAAATTCCGCACGGCCATAACGCGTATCTCGATACTCTGTTGGATGGTGGAATCGTGGGCTTTTCGTTGGTCTTGTTGGCGATACTATTCGCGTTTATCGAGGCCGCTAAGCTCTTTGCTTTCCGTAATCGAATCGAATACGCAATCGTGTTTGGATTATTGGCATATGCTGTTATCAATGGGCTTGCCGAGTCGATGTTCAAACTCCCAGGCTTCGCGCTTTTTGTAGTAATCACTTGCTGCTTTTTGATGCTTAAAGAACCATACAAGCCGAAACAAAGATGAAATCAGACGATCGCCATACGTCTCCAATTCGAGTGGCCGTTTATTTGGCCGATCAAAATCCGCATCGTGATCGGAGCCTTGGCATCACCTCGATGACTAAGGCTTTGCTTGATGAGCTTGGCAAACGCGATGAGGTCAGGCTTACGCTCGTTACATCGAAGAGTTCCTTCGGTTCATCTGGACGCTCGGAAGCATCCATTCGAATGCCATTTCGATCGGATGGTGGGTTAGGGCGAGTGATCTGCGATACGATGCATCCGTTATTCGCACATCCAAAGTGTGACCTTTGGTACTATCCCAAAGGCTACGTGTCTTTGTTCACTCGGCCCTCCGTTCCCATGATTGGGACAATGCACGATGCAATCATTCAGCACTATGCCGATAAGTACCCAGAGATTAGATCGCCACGAGCATTTCGGTACTGGATTGGCGTAACGAAGAACAGTCTCAAGCGTTTCAGTGCTGTCATGACGGTTTCGCAACATGCAAAGTCGCAACTGCTCCGTTTTTGCGATCGATACAAAATCAGCCCGCCTCCCATTGAAGTGACGTTTGAAAGTAGCTCTTGGGAAATTCATCGCGGAAAACAGTGGACCAAGCGAGACGAAGTTGTTCATCTGGCGTCTTCAACGCCACACAAGATGACCAACCGCTTGTTGTCGATCTGGCATCAATTGCAGCAAGAGGAATATGCGCTCCCTCCGTTGCGATTGATTGGAAACATCAATGACGTCGGAAAGCAAACCATGAGTAACTTGAAGCACGTTTCGATTGTGCAACCTTTGGATGACGAGAACTTGGTCGAGGCCGTTGGATCGGCACGAGCGTTGTTGCTTCCTTCCGAAATCGAGGGCTTCGGGTTGCCCGCGTTGGAGTCCTATTATGTCGGCACACCGGTTTGTTATGTCGACGGCACGTCTGTAGAAGAAGTAGTTACCGAAGCAGGGAAGTTTGGTTCTTTCAAACTCGACGATCCGATGTCGTTGTACCATGCGCTCCAGTCGGCACTGGGGCAAAGCAGTAGCCAAATTGAATCCATTTCTTCCGCACTCTTTGCTCGGTTTTCGAATCAACAGTATGCCGATCGCGTTATCGAAACGTTTTCCAGAGTCTTGAATCCATAGCCCGTCTATTGTTTTTTATATTGATGGGAAAGCCATTCTCTATTCGCAGAGCAACTGCCGTTCGTCGATCGTGCTACCCATGGCCAAAGGGGAGACGCATCGTTTCGTTTGGCTATAAATGCGGCGAAACCGTTACCTTGTTCTGGCACCAAAAAACTGGCTAAGTTTAAAAACGGACTCGCAAGGCAGGCCAAAAAATAAGGAATCTTGTTACGTCGCCCCTTTAGTTGATCCCACGGGACACGTAATGCGTGAACAAATTCCAAGTCGACCGGTCCCTCTGGATAGGCCGTCGCAACTGTCTTTTCGAGTTCCCATTTCGTGAAACGATATACGTAGTTGGCAACAGGTCCATTTCGCATTCCTCCATGCGTAAAGTCGTTGTAATAGACCGCTGCAGTTTCGTATCTTTGGCCCAGTCCGAGTCGCAATCCGAGCCGTGTCACCAGATTATCGTAGGGTTCAAAAAGTAGGATGCCCTTCCTCGCGACGCGCAGCATTTCGAGAATTGCCGCTTGAGGACAGCCGCAATGATGCAAACCGGCATGTATGCAGACGAAATCGACTGAGTTGTCCTCCAACGTGATTTTTTCGGCGTCTTGAAAGGACCAAGCGAATGGCGCAAACTCGTTTCCAACCATCCGGTCATCTAGATTGGAAATGGTTACGTTTCTGAAGCCGCATGCCAACCAGGTTTCCTGATCTCGCATTCCGCCTGCGGTAACCAGAACCGAATCGCTCGTCGAGATTCGGCCCCGTTCCATTAGTTTTCGAACGGTACTAGCATAAAAATCGTTCTCGAAAGAGCGACTCGTTGCTTGTGGGGTAGTGCGATTACCAGCTGGATGTTGTTCTTTGTTTTCTTTAGCGATGATGCTGCGATAGGCCCTGGATACTGCAGCCGAACGCGTCTTCCAAACGTAGTCTGACGCCCTCTCTGTTGCCCCATGACTTAGTCTGAGCCATTCCACTGAATCGTTTGCAAGTCGCTCGATTCCATCTCGGAATCCGGCAACGGTTGTGTCCCAATCGTTAACGGATACTCCGATGGAACACTGGTCTGTCATGATGTCTGCCGCACCCTGATGATTGACCCCAATGATTGGGCAGCCAGCAGCCAGCGCTTCTAACAATCCAGTTCCAGATGTGTCTCTAAGGCTTGTAAAGGTGAATAAATCCGCCCATTTGTAGTGTGGCAACGTTTCTGCATAAGTAGGCCAAGCGTGCCACTCAATCTTGTCGGCAATCCCCAACTTCATCGCTAGGTTTTTCCATTCCGCTTTACAACTACCGTCGCCAAGAACTCGAAGCCTTACGTCAGTTGTTTTCGGCAGTTGTGCGAGCGCATGGAGCAGCAGTGGCAATGCCTTCCAAGCGCGTAGCCTACCAGCCCACAGCAATCTCAGCGGGCGCCCACCACTATGCGAAGCACGCGGCAAGTCAATTGTGTGATCGATACCGGTTTCGATTTCAATCTCAGGATCAATACCGCTGCCTAACCTCAAATCCGATTGAGCGCCGGATGTCGCGGCAATGACAATGGACTTTTGTTGAGCTCTCCGGATTCGCGAGCAAAAATTCAGCTGATAACGGTTGATTGCTGTCCGAATCTTTTCTCGGACCTGATTCCAAATATCTAGAGAACCCATGAATTCCTTCGGGAAATCATGCGTACCACCGAGCGGTCCCCAGACGTGAGGAATATCAAGTTGCCAAACATGCCCGGGCTCTCGAAATCCACAGATTGTTACCAAGTGAGAAACTTGGAACGGGTTTTCTGTGTGCAGCTCCTTAGCTTTTCGATACGCTAATCGATGCCAAGCCCGATAATGTACCGCAAAGCATATTTCAAGCCGTTTTAGAAACCCGGCAATCCAGTGCACTGCAATGGGCTCGAATCGTATCGATGATGTCGGCAAATGAGATGGAACGTTTGCCAATAGTTCGTTGACTGGAACGGTTGGAGAGTACATGACCGTTACGTCAAATTCCTCCGCTGCTAGGACTGCTCGTTGCCAACCATTTCGATCCTCCATGGACCCATTCATATCAAAACAATAGGCTAACATTAGTAGACGTGGACGCTGTTTCCTGACTGGCACGGCTAATTCGTTAGCAGGTTTCATTGTCCAGTTGTCCAATTGAGTTCTAGGCTCCTTCTAGGCAGAATTACGCCATCCATCGCTGTGCCTATCAATCCTAACTGTTTGTTGCACTCTTTCAAAGTCTATCCAAGACGCCTAGCGATTTCAGTCACAGAAGAAAGCTAAAGTTTGAGACTGAACCGATTGCGGCGGATAAAGCGGTCAAGAAGTTTTATTCCGCTTATGCCGATTGTTCCGAATTCGCGATCAACTAAGGGCCAGTCGTTCAATCAATGTCCGATTTTTATACTGGGATAGGCTTCCAGCCTGTCATTTTCAATGCGACAGGCTGGAAGCCTATCCCACTAAAGGAACCTAACAGCTAGCTCAGCTCCACCGACGAACTCGATAAGTTCGGTCAGTCGCTTTCTCGCACGATCTCGCGCAACGCCACCCTGTGTCGCGATTATCAACTCGTTCTTCATTGAGTGCTCCCAACCCACAAGCTCGGTCACATTAACTTGATACCCGTGCGATTCAAGTTGCAGGCACCTAAGGACATTCGTGAGCTGACTTCCGAACTCGCGTGTATGCAATGGATGCCGCCAAAGCTCCGACAACGCCGACTTACTCATCGCCTTACTTTTTTCCTTGCGCAAAATGCTGGCCACCTCAGCTTGACAACATGGCACGAGAACAATGTGCTTGGCACTCTTTGCCAACGCGAACTGGATCGCATCATCCGTTGCCGTGTCACACGCATGTAGTGCAGTTACCAAATCCACTTGATCGGGCAACCCCGCCGAACCGAGCGAGTCTGCGATGGATAGATTGAGAAATGACATCCCGCCGAAGCCCAGTCGCAACGCCAACTCCTTCGACCGGCTCACCAACTCGTCCCTGGTTTCAATACCCCAGATCCTTCCTTGCTTTGCCGAATCCTTGAAAAACAAATCGTAAAGCAAAAAGCCAAGGTAGGATTTGCCAGCTCCATGATCGACGAGCGTGATTGCCTCGCGATCCGCTAAAGAGTCACGCAGCAAAGGCTCAATAAACTGGAACAAGTGATAGATTTGCTTTAACTTGCGACGGCTATCTTGATTCATTTTGCCATCGCGAGTCAGGATATGCAGTTCCTTAAGCAACTCGATAGACTGACCAGGGCGAACGTCGTGAGTTTTGGTCATGTCTTTTTGCCGCCGATATCCAGCGTAATAACTGAACGGCTCATTGAGTGTACTTTGGTGACGATCACCACCCGTCGCACTCTTGATGCGACGGGTGATGAAAAGGAATTCAGATCCACCATTGTACTACGACTCAACCATCTCTACTTCTTGTCGATCATTTCTTTCAGCAACTTTTTCAAGTCGGCCATCTCGGACTTAAGTTCCGCCATCTCTTTCTTGAGATCGGCCGAATCGTTTCGGAAAAGCAAGACTTGATCGGCACTGAAGTCACCGCCTTCTGGCACGAACTTCTTCATCTGCTGTTGAAATCCCTTCATCGCATCTGCGTCGACAACGAAACCTCCTGTTGGAATCGCGAGGCGAATATTTTCCAATTCGACATCCGAGGATTTCATCTTTGTCGGCTTCACTGCAACGCTAACAACCTTTTCGTCTCGCGACAGTATAAGCGTAATCTCTTTGCCTTCCTTACCGGCCTCTTGTACCTCTTTCGTCAAATCCATGATCTTCGTAATCTTGGCTCCATTAACCGTCATCAGAAAGTCGCCTTCTACGATTCCCGCTTTAGCTGCTGGTGAATCATCAATAACAGCTTGAACTTCAAGCCCCTGCTTTCCTTCGGCAACTTCCTGCCCGTCTTCCGTTTCAACGGCATTGCATTGAATCCCAATTCGATAGCCATCGCCCTTCGGACTTACAAAGAACTGAGTAGTGAATGAACCTGAGTTTCCAGGCAACTGCATTCGCTTTTTCAATTGTTCCTCAGTAGCATCTTTCGCAGCCGCTTTCGCCCGCTGCGATTCCTTCTCAACGACTTTTTTCGCTATTGTTAAACCGGCTTTGGCGTTGCCTAACGCGTCTTCCAAATCCTTTAGAATTCGAGTCTTTGTCTCCTCGGAAATGCCAGATTTTTCTAGTTCTTTCGCGACTTTCGTCCGAATTCCATCCGCGTCAACTCCGTCTTGATCTTGCTGAACAACCACATTCCGAATCCGAATGACTTTCGGTGCGTCCTGTGCGTAGAGGCCCAAACTCGTGCCACCCATCATGGACGCCACGCAAGGAGCAACAAACCATTTCAATCGCATTCTCATTTTCTTATTCCCTTTATTTAATAATCGACTTCGAAAAACTGCAAACATAGCCCCACTTCATCGCGGGGCAAAACCGAGTCCTACAGCCCGTATGGTTTCAATCCAACATGCTTTACTGGAACAATGAGCTGCCGCCCATCGTTCAACTTACCGGTGTAATATTCGGGCCTGACATCCAGTTCAAACCCCTCTTTTCGAAGTCGCTGATTGATCTTCGCGACCTCGTACATTTCACGCGCAACAAAAACTTCGTGGTCGATCGCGTTTAGATTGTATATCGGAATCTCCTCGCGCTCACTATTTGGACCTGAGACCAACATCCCCATGTTCGAATCCAATCTACCGACATTCGGCAACTCATCACCGATACGCTGCTCTCCATCCAGCACGCCTGCAACCAACTCATTTCCATCATTCGATTTCAAAGAAATCTTGCCCGGCAAGAATGAGCCGCCGTAAATGCCGACCCCAAGCAAAAAACCTGCAGCCAACGCCGAACCCCAGGGTGCTGAACGTTTACCCGACTTCTTTCCGGTCCCTCCGAGTTGGTCCAAACTCGCAACTCTCAGTAACGGCTTTACCGGCTCTGAACTAACCAAACCCTGAAACGATGCTGCTATTGTTGTTGGGGTCACGCTCTGTGAATTGCGTTTAGCCGAC
>Ga0163144_10020676_pt1 | contig 13140 bp, 12 predicted proteins | sample OliLak19BULKMAT1_FD_123175 | JGI IMG/M metagenome (GOLD analysis project Ga0163144, IMG submission 123175) | Freshwater microbial mat bacterial communities from Lake Vanda, McMurdo Dry Valleys, Antarctica - Oligotrophic Lake LV.19.BULKMAT1 | ecosystem: Environmental > Aquatic > Freshwater >... | reverse complement strand
TGCGGTCCGGGCAGAGAGTCCTCGACGTCGCGGGCGGCACCGGCGACATGACGCGTCTGTTCGCGCAACGCGTCGGACCGACCGGCGAGGCCTGGCTGACCGACATCAACGGCCCCATGCTCACCACTGGCCGTGACCGCCTTGCGGACGAGGGACTCAATCCGCCGGTCCTGCGTTGCGACGCCGAGCGCTTGCCGTTCCGGTCACGCTACTTCGACTGCGTCTGCGTCGCCTTCGGGCTGCGGAACATGACGCACAAGGATACCGCCCTCGCGGAGTTCCATCGGGTCCTCAAGCCCGGGGGACGTCTCGTGGTACTCGAGTTCTCGCGTGTCTGGAAGCCGCTCGAGAAGCTCTATGACCTGTATTCGTTCCGAGTCCTGCCCTTCATGGGCCGGTTGGTGGCCAAGGACGCGGAATCCTATCGCTACCTCGCCGAATCGATCCGCATGCATCCCGACCAGGACGAATTGAAGGCGATGCTGGAGACCGCGGGTCTCGAGGCCGTCGAGTACTTCAATCTGAGCGCGGGTGTGGTCGCCGTGCACCGGGGCTGGGCGTCTTGAGTCTGCCGGCGCGGGCGCTCGCCGCATCGCTCAATCACGTCATCGCGTCGGCGCCGTGGGCGCTCGAATCGCTGAGGCAGCACTCCGGCCAGACGGCGGTCATCGCGATCACTCCGTTCGAGTTCGCGTTCACCGTGACAGCGACCGGTGAGGTCCGGACAGCCCGCGCCGATGCCCATCGGGACGTCAGGATCGAGCTTCCCCCCGTCGCTGCCATCCGTCTCGCGGCCGGCGATCCGGCCGGCTCGCGGACTGCGAACATCGAGGGCGATACGGCGTTCGCGGCGACGCTGCGTCTGCTCGCCCGGAATCTCACCTGGGATTTCGAGGAAGACCTGTCGAAGATCATCGGCGACATCGCGGCGCACCGGCTGGCGGGAGGTCTTCGCGCCGCCGCCGCGTGGCCGCGAGAAGGCGGTGCGCGCATCGCGCAGGCCGCCGCCGAATACGCGACCGAGGAAGTCGGGATACTGCCGCCGCGAGCCGAGGCGGAAGCCTGGCTCGCTGCGGTCGACCAGGCACGCGACGAAACCGAGCGAGTCGAGAAGCGCATCGCGCAACTCGAATCGAAGCGGCGCTAGCGTCGTCGCCTTCGGGACCGGTCGGTCATGCTGCGGCTGCTGAGGCTCGCGACGATTCTGGTCGTTGTGTTTCGCTTCGGGCTCGATGAGTTCGCGCTCGGGCACGAGCGGGTGCGTTGGTTGCGGCCCGTGCTGCGCGCCGCCTTGTTCTGGCGCCGGCTCGACCGGCCGAGGGGCGAGCGCCTGCGCCGCGCGCTCGAAGACCTCGGTCCGATCTTCGTGAAGTTCGGCCAGTTGCTCTCCACGCGCCGCGACCTGATCCCGCTCGACATCGCGGACGAGCTGGCGCGCCTGCAGGACCGAGTACCACCGTTTCCCGCCGAACAAGCGCTGGCGGTGATCGAAAGGACCTACGGCAAACCGGTGGACCAGGTGTTCGCGCAGTTCGAGCGCGAGGCCGTGGCGAGCGCCTCGGTGGCACAGGTCCATTTCGCCACCCTGCCCGACGGCCGCGAAGTGGCGGTCAAGATCCTGCGTCCCGGAATCGAACGCGTCATCGGACGCGACATGGAGCTCCTCGAGGTCGCGGCCTCACTCATGGAAATGGTGTGGAAGGATGGCAAGCGACTGCGACCGAAGGAAGTCATCGCGGAGTTCCGCAATCACCTGCGCGACGAGCTCGATCTGATGCGTGAGGCAGCCAATGGCAGTCAACTGCGACGCAATTTCCGCAACTCGACCCTGCTGGTCGTGCCCGAGATCTACTGGGACTGGTGCGCCCAGGAGGTAATGGTGATGGAGCGGATGGTCGGCACGCCCATCTCCCGCGTGTCCGCGCTGCGCGAGCAGGGCATCGACATTCCGAAGCTCTCGCGCATGGGCGTCGAGATCTTCTTCACCCAGGTGTTTCGCGACGGCTTCTTCCATGCCGACATGCACCCCGGCAATGTGTTCGTCAGGGCGGACGGCCGCTACATCGCGCTCGACTTCGGCATCATGGGCACGCTGACCGACGTCGACAAGAATTACCTCGCACAGAACTTCCTCGCCTTTTTCCGCCGCGACTACCGGCGGGTGGCGCAAGCCCACCTGGATGCCGGATGGGTGCCGCCCGAGACGCGGGTCGACGAGTTCGAATCCGCCATTCGCGCGGTGTGCGAACCGATCTTCGACAAACCGCTGAAAGAGATCTCGTTCGGCCGTGTGCTTCTGCGTTTGTTCCAGACCGCCCGCCGCTTCAATCTGGAGGTCCAGCCCCAGCTCGTGCTGCTGCAGAAGACCCTGCTCAATATCGAGGGACTTGGCCGCGATCTCGATCCGGATCTCGATCTCTGGAAGACCGCCAAGCCGTTTCTCGAGCGCTGGATGGCGGAGCAGGTGGGCTGGCGGGGGCTGATGCGCAACATTCGTGAAGAAGCGCCGCAATGGGGAATCATGCTGCCCCAACTGCCGCGCCTCGTGCATCGCACGCTCCAGAATCCCCGGCCGAACAAGCTCGAACAGGCGCTCGAACGGCTCGCCCGCGACCAGCGACAGCAATCGCAGTTGCTGGTGGTGATCATCGCGGCTCTCGCCTCTCTGATCGTTCTCGTCGTGATGCTTGCGGGACGCCACTGATGTCCTGAGGACACCGTCCCGCCGGGGGTGTCCTCAAAGCGTCATGTTCCGTCGCCAGATTCCGCTAGAATCTCCCGTCGGCGGATTGACCCCCAGTTCCGTCCTGCGATGGAACGCACGATCACGATTGGGAGATGTTCATGGGATTCGAGCGACCGCAGCAGGTCAGATCTCGCATTGCGCCCAGCGCAGCGGCGTTCGCAGTCGTTTTCGGCATACTGTCGACGAGCCTTTTTGCGCAGGACGAAGCGCCGGAACCGGCCAAGAAAGACAGGGTTGTTGAGCTGCTCGGGAAGCTCAAGGCCAAAGGCATCATCACACAAGATGAGTACGACGAGCTGGCAGGCAACACGCCGGCAGCCCGTGTCGAAGCGCGTGCCGAGCGGCGCAAGCAGGCGGTCAGGGATGCCGTCGACGCGCAGAAAGCGGAGGCGGCCCAGGAACGGTACAACGGTCGTTGGAACAATGGGATCACGTTCGCAGCGCCCGACAACCGGAATACTTTCGCCATTGGCGGTCGCATCCATGCGGACTACCGGTATTTCGACGAGAACACGGCGCCTAGCACCTTCGACGTACGCCGCGCATACCTGACGCTGTCGGGCAAATGGAATGAATGGCTGACCTGGGATTTGACTGGTGACTTCGCTCGGACGGGCATTGCCTTGGACGTGGCCTGGGCCAACGCGGCCTGGAGTGACGCGTTGCAGGTGCGCGCCGGACAGTTCAAGATGCCTTTCAGCCTGGAGGAACTGGGCAGTTCCCGCTATCTCGACTTCCAGGAGCGATCCATCGTGAACCGACTGGTGCCCGGGAGGGAACGCGGCATCATGCTTCACGGCGCGCCCTTTCTGGGCACCACGTACGCCGTCGCACTCTCCAACGGCGCCGGCAGGAACAACAACGAGGCTGCCCCCGGGGCCGACGCGCCGGACGTGATTGCACGCGCAACGGTGAATTTCGCCGAGATCCTGGGGCAGCAAGCCAAGGCGGTCTATCACCTTGGTGTCGCGGGCTCGGTGGGTACCTTACCTTCCGGTGGCCCGGCGCTCGGCAACACCGCTACGGAAGCCCGGGGATACGCCTTCTTCGTGCCGACGGTTTTCACCGGATCGAACACCGATCGGCAACGTACGGCCGTCGAAGCCGCGGTCGCCTATGGCCCCCTCAAGCTGCAGAGCGAATGGGTGCGGGCCAACTTCAAGGGCACGTCCGCCAATCGGGTCGGCTACGACAAGGGGATCGATTCGTACTACGTGCGTCTGATGTGGCTGATCACCGGCGAGCGCTATGCCGAGACCTATCGCAACGGAATCTTCGGACAGCGCATCGTTCCGATCCAGAATTACACGCCCGGTGGTTCGGCCTGGGGTGCATGGGAACTCGGACTGCAGTTCTCCAGCTTCGACGCTTCCGATATCCCTCTCACGGGAGGCACGGCGCTGGCGGCCGGCGATTCGCTGACCGGTACCGGCACGCTCCAGAGTGTCGCGACCGGAGGAACGCTTGCCAACAGGGCCACCGCGATGACGCTGGGCTTGAAGTGGATCTGGACGCCTAACTTCAAGCTCTACCTCAACTACATCGACACGAAGTTCGACAATCCGATCCGATTCACGCCGACCGGCGCGGCTGCGGCGTTCACGAGCGATCGCGAGCGGGCGATCACGATGCGGGCGGCATTCGACTTCTAGGCGAATCCGTCGGCGCTCCGATCGCTGGAGCGATATCTCCCACAGACCGATTCCCCCAACGGTACTGCCAGACCACGCCGACCGTGTGGAACTCGGCACAGTACGGGTCGGGACACAGGTGCTCCCGCAGAGCTTGATCGAGTTGCGCCGGCCGAGGGGGACGGAAGCGGGCACCCCAACGCCAAGTTCCGCTGGAGTTCGTTGGCCTCCACGCCATCGATCGTCGTTCTGCCACCTACGTATCACGCTGCTCCGACTCACTGGTGTAGGCGCTGGGCGGGGGCTGGCAGGGTCGCGTAACGCGGAGGGCCGCGCTCGAAAGCAAGTAACGCCTTTCGGAATCGGCCGCAAGGGTAAGGAACGGCTACGTCGGAAGTGGGCATCCGTCGTGAGAAACCCCGGATCAGGCGGGTTTTTCCCGCCGCGCGCGGGAGCGCTGCGCTACAATCCGCGCGCTTTTTTGCACTGCAACCAAGACCAGCCAGCCCCTTGGCCCTGCTCGAGATCCGCAACGTGACCCGGCGGTTCGGCGACTTCATTGCCGTCGACGGGGTCAGCTTGTCCATCGGTTCCGGCGAATTCTTCACCCTGCTGGGCCCATCCGGTTGCGGCAAGACCACGCTGCTGCGGATGATCGCGGGCTTCGATCAGCCCGATGCGGGCCAGATCCTGATCGACGGGAAGGACATGGCCGGGGTGCCGCCGGAGGACCGCGATGTCCACACGGTGTTCCAGAGCTACGCGCTGTTTCCCCACATGACGGTCGCGCAGAACGTCGCCTTTCCGCTGCGCATGGGCAATCGTCCGCCCGCGGAGATCGGGTCGCGCGTGCGCGAGGCGCTCGAGGACGTGTCGTTGCTGGGCATGGAAGCGCGCTATCCGAACGAGCTCTCCGGCGGCCAGCGCCAGCGCGTGGCGTTGGCGCGTTCGCTGATCAACCGCCCGAAGCTGCTGCTGCTCGACGAGCCGCTCGCGGCGCTGGACGCCAAGCTGAAGGAGCGGATGCAACTCGAACTCATCACCCTGCAGAAGGAGGTCGGCGTGACGTTCATCTACGTCACGCACGACCAGGAAGAAGCGTTGGCCCTGTCGCATCGCATCGCCGTGATGAACAAAGGCAAGGTCGAGCAGCTCGACGAGCCTGCCACCGTCTACGGCTTCCCCAGGAACCGCTTCGTCGCCGACTTCATCGGCGAATGCAATATCCTCGACTGCTCCGTCGAAAGCGTCGCCAACGGTGTGGCCGACCTCGACGTCGAAGGGCTCGGGCGCGTCACCGCATCGGGGGCTAACGGCATCGCCCCGGGGGTCAAAGGCGCTTTGGCACTGCGCCCGGAGAAGGTCTCGATCGCGCGCGAACTCCCCGCCGACACTTGCGTGAACCGCTTCGACGGCCGCGTCTTCGACTATCTCTACACGGGCGATGTCACGCTTTACATCGTCGAGGTCGAGCGCGGCAAGCGCGTCGAGGTGATGTTGCCCAATAACGCCGTGGGCCGTTCCTCCAAGTTCTTCGAGCCCGGCGACGCCGTGCAGATCGGCTGGCGCGACGATGCCGGCAGTTTTCTCTCCGACTGACGGCGCGTCCGGGTCTGCCAGGCCATGACCCCGCGCGCGCAGAAGTGGCTGATCAGCGGGCCGCCGCTCGTCTACCTGCTGATCTTCTTCGCCATCCCCACGCTGATCATGGGGCTGGCCTCGTTTCGCTACGCCGGCGAGCTGGGCGGGCTCGCGCCGCTCACGTCCGGCGATCCGGACGAACTCGCCGGCTTCACCCTGGAGAGCTACCAGAGGTTCTTCTCGGATCTCATCTACGCCCAGCTGTTCTTCAAGTCCTTCATCTACGCGACAGTCACGACGCTGTTGTGCCTCTTGCTCGCCTATCCGCTTGCGCTCACGATCTCGCGCAGTCCGAAGAAGTATCGCGACCTGCTGGTGCTGCTGGTGATCCTGCCGTTCTGGAGCAATTTCTTGATCCGCATCTACGCGTGGATGATCATCCTCGGGCCGCAGTCGGCGTTCTCGAAGCTGTTCAACGGTGCGATCGGAATTTTCGGCGTGGAACCGCTGCCGTTGCTGTTCTCGCCCTTCGCTGTGCTGGTGGGCCTGGTATACGTGCACCTGCCATTCATGGTGTTGCCGCTGTACGCCAACCTCGAGAAGCACGATCCCACGCTGCTCGATGCGGCACAGGATCTGGGCGCCGGCGCATGGAAGCGTTTCTGGCGGGTGACCTTTCCGCTGTCCCTGCCCGGGGTCTATGCCGGAGCGGCGCTCGTGTTCATCCCCGCGCTGGGCATCTTCGCCATCCCCGACTTGCTGGGCGGCACCGACAGCATCCTGATCGGCAATGTCATCAAACAGCAGTTCCTCGATGCCCGCGACTGGCCCTTCGGCGGCGTGCTCTCGATCGTGCTGACGCTGCTCGCGATCCTGTTCGCCGGCCTGGCGGCCTGGGTCGCGCGAGGCCAGAGGTACTGAGTTGAAGCGCAACTCCCGGGTCCTCTGGGCCGCGAGTCTCGGCACCTACGCCTTTCTCTACGTGCCGCTCGTGGTCGTGGTCGTCTATTCGTTCAACGACTCGCGTCTGAACGCCGAGTGGGTGGGATTCACCTGGCATTGGTACGACGTGCTGTTCCACGACGAACAGATGCTCGGTGCCGCGTGGAACTCGCTCGTCATCGGGTTGGTCTCGAGCGCGGTGGCGACCGCGCTCGGCACCATGGCAGGCTACGCCATGTACCGCTATCGGCTGCGGCTCCTGCCGGTGCTGGTGCTGACCCCGATTGCGATCCCCGAGATCCTGATGGGCGTGAGCCTGCTCATCTTCTTCGTGATGCTGAACCTCACCCTCGGGCTCGTCTCGATCATCCTGTCGCACATCGCCTTCTCGGTCGGCTTCGTCGCCATCGTCGTGCGCTCGCGCCTGGCCGGCATGGACGACAGCCTTACCGAAGCGGCGCGCGATCTCGGTGCGACGCCGTGGCGCTCGTTTCGCCTCGTCACACTGCCGCTCATCATGCCGGGCATCGTCGCCGGGGCGCTGATGGCGTTCACCCTGTCCATCGACGATTTCGTGATCACGTTCTTCACCGCCGGGGTCGATTCCACGACATTGCCGCTCCAGATCTATTCCATGATCAAGATCGCGGTGACGCCGGAGGTGAACGCGGTGTCAACGCTGCTGATGCTGCTCACGTTGCTACTGATCGTCATTGCGACCCGGCTGGCCCCCGGCGCGCTTCGAGGCGAATGAGCCGGGCCGGCGACGTCCCATCAACCACTGGCCCTCAAGAGGGAAAAGTGCCATGAAGAAACTGCTTGCCCTGCTCGCGCTGCTCGCAAGTCTCCCGGTTGCGGCGAAGGACGACGTCCTTCACCTGTACAACTGGAACAACTACATGTCGGAGGACACGATCAAGCGCTTCGAGGCCTCGTGCAAGTGCAAGGTCAAGCAGACCTACTACTCCGACAACGACGAGATGCTCGCAAAACTGCAGGCCGGCGCCAAGGGCTACGACATCATCGTGCCGACCATGAATGCCGTAGAGGCCCTGATCAAGCGCAAGGCTCTGCTGCCCCTGGACCAGAGCAGGTTGCCGAACCTGAAAAACGTCCTGTCCGAGTACCTGAACACCCCCTTCGATCCCGGCAACCAGTTCTCCGCGCCGTATGCGATGTCGATCACCCTGATGGGGTACAACGACAGGAAGATCAAGGAATTCGCGGTCCCCGTGGACTCGTGGGCGACGATCTTCGAGCCGAAGATCCTCGAGAAGATCAAGGGCAAGGTCACGGTGCTGGACAGCCAGCGCGAACTCATGGCCGCGGCGCTGAAGTACCTCGGCTATTCGGTGAACGAGACCGACGAGGCGAAGCTGGCGGAAGCGAAGGCCGTCATCATCAAGGCGAAGCCCTATTGGGCCGCCTTCAACGCCTCCAGCTACATCAAGGAATTAACCGTCGGCAACATCTGGGTAGCCCACGGCTACTCGAACGACATCTTCCAGGCAAATCTCGATGCCCAGGCCGCCAAACGCGGCTTCAATATCGTGCACGCCCTGCCCAAGGAAGGCGCAGTGCTGGCCCTGGACGCCATGGTCATCCACAAAAGCGCGCCGCGCCCTGACCTGGCGCACGCCTTTATCAACTTCATGCTCGAAGGCGAGAACTCGGCCGATCTCACCAACATGATCGGCTCGGGCAATCCCAACGCGGCGTCGATGAAGTTCATCAAGCCGGAGATCAAGGCGGTCAAGGCGGTGTTTCCGGACGCCGAGAATGCCAGGAAGCTCGAGATGCTGAAAGACCTGAACAGCAGGCAACTGCGGGTGCTGACCCGCATGTGGACCGAGATCAAGGTCAAGTAAACGCCGCGCGGAAAGCGGCGAGCAGACGGGGCACTTCCGATTCCGGCAGGCCGTCGATGCCGGCGGCGGCAGCCCTGCCGCCGCCTCCGAAGTCCCTCGCGATCCGTTCCGCGCCATCGGGACGCGCGCGCGGAGCACGCAGACTCACGGTGTACGCGCCGCGCGAAGGCGTCAGAACGGCAGTGGCGCGCTGGGGATATTCCGTGGCGAGATGATTCGCGAGCGTCCCCGAAACGCGTCGGCTCCAGGGCGCATCGGGCAGGATGACGGCCGCGGCCGATGTGCTCGCCACCGAATATTCGATCGCGAGCGCGCGCCCGAGGTCCTCGCGCCGCGAACGTTCCAGGGCGAGGATTGCATCGTCGCGCCCGGCGAAGTCGATCGGGCTCGCAAAGGGCCGGAGCCGCCGGTACAGCTCGGCCGGGTGAAACATGAGCTCCTCGACCCGATCGCCGTACGCGTTGTAGTTGAGACACTCACCCACGCGCTTCACCAGTGCGATCGAGCGCGCATCCAGCCCGATCGTCGCGGCACTCGCGAGTGCGCTCTCCGCGAGATTGTCGCCGAAGGCGCCTGCGACCGCCCAGGCGCGGAATCGGCCCGCGAGGTAGCGGTCAGCGATCAGGGAAGTGCATGTCCCTGCGGTGAAATCGAGGTGCGCCGCAAGGGCAGGATGGTCCGGTACGTCACCGGCTTCGTGATGATCGAACCATTGCACCCGGGCGCCGGCCTCGAGCGCGCGCCTCAGTCCGCCTGCATTGGTGCGCATCGACACATCGAGCACCGTGATCTGGTCGCCGCTGACAGGCTCGATGCGATCGAGAAGCGCGATGTCCCGCTTGGCGCCGGTGACGAGCGTGGCTTCGCGCGGAGCGTCGAGGCGAAGCTGCTGCAACGCGCACAATCCGTCCGCGTCGCCGTTGAAGATGTCATAGAATCCCACGAGTCCCCATCCTCGCCCCGTGATGTCCCGCCGCTTGTGCGGCGCCACGCGAGCAGATCCTCAGATGCGCCCCTCCACACGTTTCGCGCGCCGATCTGCGTTCGTGCGATACGCATCCGCAGCTTACGTGGCGGTCGTGGTGTATGCCAGTCTGTATCCGCTCACCGGTTGGCGCATGCCGAGCTACGAGTTGTTGTGGGTTCGGCTCGCGGAATGGCCGCGCTTCTACACCTATTCCGACGTATTCCTGAACGTGCTTGCCTACGCGCCGCTGGGGTTGCTGGTGACGCTGATGCTGCGGACGCGTTTCACCGGCATGCACGCCGCGACGCTCGCGATGGTGTTCGCGACCACCGTGAGCTTTCTGCTGGAAGTGATGCAGGCCTGGGTGCCAGCGCGTGTTCCTTCGGCGCTGGACGTGTTCTGCAATGCGGTCGGCGGGCTCGTGGGTGCCTGGATTGGATTGGCTGTGGCCGAGCCATTGCTGCGCGATGGCAAGATCTCCCTGTGGCGCGAACGCCGGCTCGTGCCCGGCGCGGGTGCCGACGTCGGTCTGACCCTGCTGGCGCTGTGGCTTTTCACCCATCTGAATGCTGCACTCTGGTTGTTCGGCACCGGGGATGCGCGGCAACTGCTCCCGCAAGTCTCCGCCACGTCGTACTCGCCGGCCGCGTACATCGCGCTGGAAGCGGGCGTCACGGGCTTTGCCCTCGTCGCGATATCGGGACTGGCGGGAAGCATCGCGCGCGACGGCGTCCGCACGTTGATCGTTCCACTGGTGCTGGTCGCACTGGTCCTGAAGAGCGTCGCGAGCCTGCTCCTGTTCAATCCCGGCCAGCCGTTCCTGTGGGTCACGCCCGGTGCGGGGATCGGCCTGTTCGCGGGCACGCTGGGCGCCTTCGTCCTGTTGCATCGAAGGGCCCGCGCCCGTGCCGCTGGGGGCTTTCTCGCGCTTGTCGCGAGCGTCGCGTTGCTCAACATCGCGCCGGCCAATCCGTATCTCGACGAAACCCTCCAGGTCTGGCGGCACGGACACTTCTGGAGTTTCACCGGCACGACCTCCATCGTATCGATGCTGTGGCCGCTCGCCGCCGGGGCTTTCCTTCTGGTCTCGTATCTCAAGCCTTCGCGGGAGCAACGACCTTGAGCACTTCGCCTCAGGCGCCTCCGGATTCACTCATGTCCCTGAAGGCGGCGCTTCGCGAGTTTGCCGCGGCTCGCGATTGGGATCGCTTCCATCTTCCGAAGAATCTCGCTATGGCGCTCATCGTCGAAGCGGCGGAACTGGTCGAGCATTTTCAGTGGCTCACACCAGAGGAGTCGCGCAACCTCGATGCGGCAAAGCGCGGCGAGGTAGCCGACGAGATCGCCGACGTGCTGCTCTATCTCATTCGGATCGCGGACGTGCTCGGGATCGATCCCGTCGACACCGCCTGGGGGAAGATGCTCAAGAACGCCGTGAAGTACCCGGCGCCGGAGCGATGACGCTCCGTATAATCCGGGCTCCTGGAACCGGAGTCCCCGGATGAGCTATTACGAACGACATGTCTTTTTCTGCTGCAATCAGCGCGACGATCCGAATCGCGCATCCTGCAACAATCACGGAGCGAGCGAATTGCGCGACTACGCGAAGGGCAAGGTCAAAGCCCTGGGCCTCGCCGGCAAGGACAAGGTGCGGATCAACATGGCCGGGTGCCTCGACCGCTGCGAGGAAGGGCCGGTGATCGTGGTCTATCCCGAAGAGGTCTGGTACACCTACGTCGATCGCGCCGACATCGACGAGATCATCGAGGAGCACCTGGAACACGGCCGCGTGGTCGAGCGGCTGCGCATCTGATGGCGGCACCGGCCGCGAAGCTCGCGATCACCGGACCGGCGGGCAGCCTCGAGATCGCGCTTACCCAACCGCGCGGAACCGCGCGGGGAATCGCGTTGCTGGCCCATCCGCATCCGCTCTACGGCGGTACGATGGACAACAAGGTGGTGCAAACGCTCGCGCGAAGCTTCGCCGCGATCGGCTACACCGCGTGGCGCATGAACTTTCGCGGCGTCGGTGGCAGCGAGGGCGTGTTCGACGACGGGCGCGGCGAGATCGAAGACTTCCGGGCGCTCGCGCAGCACGCTCGCAACGAGCAACCGGGATTGCCGCTGGCACTGGCCGGTTTTTCCTTCGGCGGCTATGTGGTATCGCATCTCGCGAGCGAGCTGCAACCGGCGAAGCTGGTGCTGGTCGCTCCCGCCGTCGGGCGTTTCCCCGTGGCCGACGTGCCCCAACACACACTCGTCATCCACGGCGAAGAAGACGACGTGGTGACATTGAAGGATGTGCTCGCCTGGGCTCGACCACAGAAACTCCCGATCCTGGTCGTGCCGGGCGCTGGACATTTCTTTCACGGCGATCTGCTGAAGCTGCAGTCCGCGGTGACCAACTCGTGTTCCTGCGCGGGACCCGAATCCTAGCAGCCTGTCGGACTCAGGTGTTCGATAGCGAAACGGTCTCGCCGTTGCAGCCGAATCATCCTGAGTCCGACAGGCTGCTAGATCGGGGCGGTCTGGAGTGACAGCGGTACTCGACATCCGCGACCTGCGCAAGGCCTTCGGCGCAGTGGAGGTAGTGCGCGGTATCTCGCTCGCTCTCGAGCGCGGTGAATGCTACGGGCTGCTTGGACCGAACGGCGCCGGCAAGACCACGACATTGCGCCTGTGTCTCGGACTCACCGACCCGGATGCCGGGTCGATCACGCTCGCCGGCCTGCCGGTGCCGCACGCGGCGCGTGAAGCACGCGTCAGGCTCGGCGTGGTGCCGCAGATGGACAGCCTCGATCCCGATTTCACCGTCACCGAGAATCTCGTCGTTTACGGTCGCTACTTCGGTCTCGCCGACCGGACGATCATGGCGCGCGTGCCCGAACTGCTCGAGTTCGCCGGGTTGGGCGGCAAGGGCAAGGCGCGCATCCAGTCGCTCTCGGGCGGCATGAAGCGTCGCCTCGCACTCGCCCGCGCGCTGGTGAACGATCCCGATATCCTGTTCCTCGACGAGCCCACCACCGGCCTCGATCCCCAGGCGCGGCACCTCATCTGGGAAGGATTGAGGCGCCTGCTGTCGCAGGGCAAGACCCTGCTGCTCACCACGCACTTCATGGACGAGGCGGAGCGCCTTTGCGACCGCCTGTCGGTGATGGACCTTGGCCGCATCGTCGCGACCGGGAGTCCGCGCGAATTGATCCGGGCGCACATCGAACCCGAAGTCGTGGAAGTCTATGGCGACGGGGCTGCGGCATGGGGCGAGCAGGTCGGCAGGCAACTGGCAGAGCGTTGCGAGCGCGCCGGCGAAACCGTGTTCTGCTACACGCGTGCCCCGCGCCCGCTCCTGCAGGATCTCGAGACACGTGGCGAGCTGAAGTACCTGCACCGCCCGGCGAACCTCGA
>Ga0163144_10020675_pt1 | contig 13140 bp, 7 predicted proteins | sample OliLak19BULKMAT1_FD_123175 | JGI IMG/M metagenome (GOLD analysis project Ga0163144, IMG submission 123175) | Freshwater microbial mat bacterial communities from Lake Vanda, McMurdo Dry Valleys, Antarctica - Oligotrophic Lake LV.19.BULKMAT1 | ecosystem: Environmental > Aquatic > Freshwater > Lake... | reverse complement strand
TGAAGGGCGTGAAAAACGAAATCCTTTTCCGACGATTTCCCAGGCATAAATGCCTGGGCTAGGGAAAAACTGGGTGTCAAAATCCGCGCAAGCCGCGTGCAAATTCAACGTTTGTAGTACGGACGAAGAGAACCACAAAGGAAAGCGATCGTGTCCGTCGTCTTTGTGTCCTTCGTGTTCTTTGTGGTTCTCTTCATCCGTGTCGATCCGTGTTCAATCCGTGGCTATAGAACTGCTCAAGTAATTTCTGTACAAGCCCTAACCTTAGTTTACGCGATCCGCAAGCTGACACATCCCGCGTGCCAATTCCGCAACTCCTTACTCCCCTTCCAGCTCCCTAAGCTGGCGCTCCACTTCCGTCCGCGTCAGGCACGCTTGCGGCACGCCACGCAGCACCTCGACGTCCGACTCGTTCGCGTCCATGCCGGCCAGCGCAAGCTCGGCCTCGTGTTCCAGCGCCGACAACCAGCCCGGTACGTCGAGTCCCGAGCCGCTAGGCCGTTCGAGGAATTCCGCGAGTTCCTGCTGCAACAGCGAGAACGTCCGCTGCGGCCGATCGAGCCGCATCTCCTCGATTGCCGGACGTACCAACGCCCGCAACCGATCGACCGAAAGGGGCCGCACGAAGCGTTCTGCCAGGCGATCGGAAATCGTCGCCAGCCGCACGCGGTGCTTTTTTTCCAGCTCGACCAGCCGCGCCTGGTGCCAATCGGCGGCTTCGGCCGTGCGATCGGCCACGGCCCTGCGCCACAGCTCGGCAGCGCTCGTGCGGCCGCGAGCCACGAGAATTTCGTGCGCCATGACGACGGGCCGGATATTCCAGGCAAACCGCTGATAGCCGGCCTTGAGCCGCAAGAAATCCAGCAGCACGTACAGCAGTTCGCCGCGGTCCGACTGGGTCGTCGTCGCGTTGAAGTCCTTGTATTCGGAGTAATTCTCGACCACGGCTTCGAGCGCCAGTCCGAGCAGCTCGGCCGCTTCAGTTCGGGCAATGCCGCGGTCGAGGTCTTCGACCAGTCGGGGAGGCGCGTCGCTTTCGTCTTCCACGGCGCGCAAGTACTTGTCGACTCCTTGGTTCAGTATGCCCCGCAGATTGCCGAAATTCATGAACCGCTGCGTGAACAGATCGTGGCCGTACCTCTCGATCAGTTCAACGACCGCCTGCCAACGCGGTTGATCGGCCAGCTTTTCGAGCGACGAAAGCCTGACCAGCCGGCTGTGGGCCAGCCACAGTCGAAGTAACGGCTCGCTGACGGCTTGTAGGCAATCCACAAGATCGCTATCGGAAGACCGCTCGTCGCCGGTCGATGCTTCCCAGGCCGCTGCCGATTCGGCCAGGCAAGCCACGATGCCCTGGTAGCCGATCTCGAACAATCGGTCGAATTCCGTAATGGCCGATTCGCCGCCGGGTCGGCGTTTTTCAGCCTCGGCGACCGTCTCCAGCAACTGGCACGTCTCGTTCAGCAAGCCCACTCGGGGCAATGCGGCCAGCAATTCCGACAACACCTGCAACAACGATTGTGCCGCGGCCAGGCGGCGCGGATCGCCGCCCTTGGAGAGGGGGACGTACAACACGGGTTGCTCGGCCAGTTCGTGTTGCAAAGCCGGAAACAGCGCCCGGGCCGCCGCCGCATCGCCGCGCAAGAGCGTACCAAGAACTTCGGCCGCCATCGATTCCCACGCGCTCTCCGGTGGGGCGGAAATGCTGCCGCCTGCAGTCGCCAGAATTGCGCGTTGCGCGGCAGCGGTAGCGACGTAGGCCGCGACGACCCGCGACGACAGCGCATCCTTGACCATTCGCCGTCGTTCGAATTCGACGAGCGACTCCTGCGCGCCGCTGGGCGCGGGGACACGGAACGCTTGCACCGTCGTCAGCAGGTCCAAAAGCCTGCGTCGATTCTCGCCCGCCTGGCGAAGCCAATCGCGGAGGACGTCGAGTCCCGCTTCATCAGGGGCAATGGCCAACGTGGCGGCCCGCTGCCAAAGTCGCGCCAGCGTGCCGAGAAAATCCAACCGCATGGCCAAACGACGGGCTTCGTGGTCGAGCTCGTAGTCGGTCGTGGGACCATCTTCGTCCAACGTGTCCCCTTCGACGCCATCGCCGGTCGTGTCGCGATAGGTCATCTCTTCGTACGCCGCGCCGAACAGATCTTCGTCAGCCGCGTCGTCGTCATCGCCCGCGAGTTCGGGTTCGCGAGAGGGGCCAGCTTCAGCCGTGGGTGGGGCAACTACCTCGCGACCCAAAAACGTCGGCGTCCCCCAGAAGGGGCCAGCATTGGCTTCGAGATAGTCGAAGAATTTTGCCACCAGGGTCCAGCGCTCGGCTTGCGAAATTGAGGGCTGAAGGGTGCTTTTTGCAGCCACGGCTTCCGCCGCGCCCAGTTTCGACAACCAGGTCATCGCGAGGTAGCCGAACGAGTGCTCGCCTTCGGCTAGCGGCATCACTTCGGCTTGCGAAAGCCATTGCACCAGCAGCGCCATGGACGCCACGAAATCGCGCTTCTCCAAGAGCGCCGTGACCACCAGCGCATAAGCCCTGGCCGAGTTGAATCCCTCGACGTGCTTCCGCCAGATGGCCACGTCTCCCGCGGCCGCGCCCGCACTGTGCCAGGCCGAAAGCGCTGAAGCGACGCCCGCGGCGGCCTCCACGGCCTCTTGACCTCGAACGTGGTCGACGCCGGAAACCTCAGTGCTGGCGAACCGGTCCCACCAATTGGCAAACATTTCCAACTCGAGGGTCAACCGCTGCTGGAGGTTGCTCTCGCCGGCGGCCGCGGCCTCGCCAATGGTGCGAACGTACAAGCCCAGCACCTGAGCGACGACGTGTACCAGCACGTCGACGCGATGATCGCCGACGCTGTTCTCGAGCGCCGGGAAGAGGCTGAACTGGCCCTGGAAGCCGAGCATGTTCCAGGGATCGACCATCGCCCCGCATTCAATGGCTCGGCGGAGCAATTCCGTGATCTCGCTCAGCGATTGGGCGGTCTCCGCCACATGGGCTCGATCCAGCGCCAAATGGCCGGCCGTAATGCGACCGCTCGTTTGGCAGAGCATGCGGGCCGAAGCGACCGGCACGATCTCGGCCTGCTCGGCACTGGCTTGCCGGTAGCCCATCTGGGCGAACAATTGCGCCAGGTGTACGTGCTGCAACTGAGTAGCCCGCAATCGCGTCAGTCGTGCGTTCAGGTCCTGCCGAGCCTGGCCCAGCGGTTGCCGCAGCGCGAGTGCTTCCGCGCGCAGCCGCTCGCCGTGCGATCCGGCAACCCGCGCTAGCAGCCTTTCGTAAAACGCATCACGATAGGCAACGATCCGCGGCAGTAGCGTGGCTAACGTCGTTGCCGAATCGTGGCTGCCGGGGCCTCGGCCGCTCACGCCCGCCGCCATCAGGATGGTTCCAGCAAGCACGGCCGCGGCTTCGAACTTCAGTTCCTCGACCGGCAAGCCCTGGACGCCGTGCTCGAAGCGCTGGCACAGCGCGTCGAGCGTGACGTCTTGCAAAACAAACCGGCGATACTGGCCGGCGTTGTCAATATGGTGCGGGTCCCATTGCCCAAAGTGATAGTTGGGCCGCTTGTTGGCGGGGTGATCGAAATCGTAGGCCCGCGGGTCGAGTGCTAATTCGTCGAGCAGCGCAGGATCGAAGTGGGCCCGATCGAGGACATCCTTCTCGGTTTCTCGCAGGATTTCCAGGGCCTGCTCGATGACCTCGCGATACCGTCCCACCGCCACGCCGGCGTCGCGAAAGTAGAGCGGAATCGGGCAGACCCACTCGTGGGCGTAAGGCTCGATCTTGCGCGAGTGCAGCACCGCCAGCGGACGATGCCCAATGAAGTCGTTCAACTCCGCAATCGCCCCGGAAACAATTCGATCGGCCTCCTCCCAGGGGCCTTCCTGCCGCAGCACGGCTTCGCAGGCACGCGCTACGAAGAAGGGGCGGAACAAGCTCTCAGGCGTCTGATGGTGCAACAGGTCTGTGTGGAACGCTCGATATGCCGGCAGGGTGTGATCGAAAACCAAGGACAGCGTTGCGGCCGCTTGCTGCGACTCGCGAAAGGTATCGGTCCCGGCCACCAAGGTGGCCAGTTCAGCACTCAAAAGGTCGCGGAGAACCTGCCAGGTCGGCTGGTTTCGAGAAGCTCTGGAATCGGCGGATGGCGACTCGATGGCGGCGAACAGCTCGTTGATATTCCGGCGGAACGCGGCATCGGCCGCGCCGGACGAGAAGTTCAAATAACCCAGCGCGGAACGCAGTATTGCCTGTTGTTCCGGCCCCAATTCGTCGATGTCCATCGATCGGTCCCTGGCCGGCGGGGCCAGTCGACGTGACTTTGGCCGCAAGCGACGGTCATATTAGTTGTCTCCTCGAAGATGGTCTAGCCGCCCACCGGGCGCCCGGGCATGCGTAACTCGCCCGAAGCGCCGACGACCGAACGCCATTTGCTGAAGCCACGGGGTTTGATCGAGCACGTCGGGCAATCCACGCGAGAATTGCTCGGCTACGCCCCGTGTTTTTTGGTGTCGCCCGGCAAAGAACGGGATTATGATGGATTGTGCCTGGCGAAGCGGAAGAAGATTTGCACCTCTCCCCGAATCCCTACGTTCCCCACAGTCAACCTCTCTCGACCCCGAAGTATGCCAAAGAAAACCTTCCTCTGCCTGTTGTTGGCACTTTTCTGCGCACGGGTCGCGGCCGCGCAGGCCTATCGTTTGCCGCTCATCTCGCAGACCGTGGCGGCTCAGCATGGGCTGACGCGTGCCTGGGCTACGCAAGTCGACGTCGATCCCCAACGCGGAAAACTGAAGTACCTGAGCCTGCACGCCGGCATGCTTTTCGCCGTGACGGACCGTGCCACGGTGCAGGCATTCGACCCTGAAACGGGTCGCACGGTGTGGACCCAGAGAGTTGGCCGGCCCGAGTATCCAACCACGGCCGCGACATCCAACGAGCATTTTGTGGCGCTGTGCAATGGATCGAGCGTCTACGTACTCGATCGCGAAACGGGAGGCGTGATCTTCGAGCATCGCACCAAGGTTGCACCGTCAGCTGGTCCGGTAATCAACAACGATTGGGTCTATGTGCCAACGCTCGAAGGCTCGCTCGAGGGGTACAGCGTTTCGTCAAAGAAAAAACCTCCGATCAGCTTTCACGGGCATGGAATGATCGGCGTACCACCACAGTTGGCCGCTGGCAACGTCATCTGGGGGACCGCCAAGGGGTTTGTGTACGCTTGCACCGAAAAAGACCTTACCGCGGTTTTTCGATTTGCGACGCGGGCGCCAATCGAATCTCGCCTGGCCTACGTACCGCCGCACATCATTACCGGCTCGGCGGATGGTTTTATCTACGCAATGAACGCGACGACTGGCAAACGAGCGTGGCAGTATTCAACTGGCAGCCCCGTGCGCGGACAGCCCGTGGGAATTGAAGGAGCGGTCTACGCCGTCGCGCCGGCCGCGGGGATGTACTGTCTTTCGTCAGAACGGGGAACGCTACGGTGGTTTGCGCCGGACATTTACGATTTCATTTCCGCGAGCAACGCGCATGTTTACGCCTCGGATTCGCTCGGCCAGCTCGTCACCTTGGACGCCAGGACCGGCGCAAGAATCGACGTGTTGCCGACCCAATTGCTGACGGTAAAGCTCGTCAACTCGGTGACGGACCGCATTTGTCTGGGGACACCGTCCGGATTGCTGCAGTGCTTTCACGAAGTTGAATTGACGAGGCCGATCTATCACTCGCCTTCGGCGGGGCCATCTGGGCAGCCTCCTGTTGCCGCCGCCGCACCTGGAACCAAGGCGGCAGGCGAACCGGTGGAGCCGGCAGCCGATGCGGCCGCGCCCGCGGAACTGGCCGCCCCTGCCGCCGCCGACCCGGCCAATCCTTTTGGCGCGGAAAAGGCTAAAGAACTGCCCACGGACAAACCGGCTGAAAAGCCCGTCGAAGATCCTTTTGGCAAGCCGTAGAGACGAGGCAAGCGAAGCGGCCGCGGCTTGCGCCCTTGCGTCATCGACGACCACTCGCGGTGCTCGAATTCGAGCAGTCTTCATTCGTCCTGCGGCCGCGGCGCATTTCCGCGCTTTCGGTTGACGGCCGGCTGGCAACTTCTTAAACCAAGAGGTTCGCTGGTCGTGCGATACCCCGCGGTGCCGAACCAGCCCTTCGTCAGCTCACAGCACTCTTGGCCCCCTGCGTAGCTTGCGCATGTTGAATCCTCCACTACGACGTGCTTTGATCAGCGTCAGCGACAAGACGGGTCTGGCCGATTTCGCCGGTGAGCTGGCCGCGGTGGGCGTCGAATTGTTCAGCACCGGCGGCACACGCAAGTATCTGGAGGAGCAAGGGCTAATCGTTCGCGACGTGGCCGCTTATACGGGCTTTCCCGAGATGATGGACGGCCGCCTGAAGACACTGCACCCGAAGGTCTTCGGCGGCATCCTCTGCCGCCGCGACGTGCCCGAGGACATGCAGGGGCTCGACGAGCACGGCATCGTGCCCTTCGAGTTGGTCGTCGTGAATCTGTATCCCTTTGAAGCCACCATCGCCAAATCCGGCGTTACGCCTGCCGAGGCCATTGAAAAGATCGACATTGGCGGTCCGTCTCTGGTGCGCGCGGCCGCCAAGAACCATGCCTTCGTGGCCGTGGCGACCGACGCACGGCAGTACTCAGTTATTCTGGCTGAAGTCAAAGTCAAGGGCGCGACGAGTGAGTCGCTGCGCCGGCGATTAGCGGCCGCAGCTTTCGCGCACACGGCCGGTTACGACCGGGCCATTGCGGACTGGTTCTCGCGATACGACGTCGGCGAACCTGCACAGCCTGCCTCGCCAACACAGTTTCCGGAGCGGCTGCAACTTCAATTGGAGCTCAAAGAAACGCTGCGCTATGGCGAGAATCCCCATCAGCAGGCGGCCCTGTATGCCGAAGTCGGCGGTAGCAGTGATCGGGGGGCGGCAGAGGGTAATGCGGCCGTGAATCTGCTTTCGGCCCGACGACTGCACGGTAAGGAGTTGTCGTACAACAACCTGCTCGATCTCGACAGCGCATTGGCCATCGTCCGCTCGCTGGTTCAACCGGCGGCCGTCGTCATCAAGCACAACAATCCCTGCGGCGCGGCTACGGGCAACGTGCTCGCCGAGGCAACGCGACAGGCGCTGGATGGCGATCCGCTCAGCGCGTTTGGGTCGGTGCTGGGCTTCAATCGCCCGCTGGATTTGGCGACCGCCGAAGTGCTGGCGGAACCGGGACGATTTGTCGAAGCCATCATCGCGCCCGGCTTTGACTCGGCCGCGCTCGAAGTGCTCACTACAAAGCCCAAGTGGAAGGCCAACGTGCGTCTGCTCGAGCTGGACGCGATGGCGCCCGCCGAATTCCGCTTCGAGCTGCGGCAGCTCGATGGAGGCTTCCTCCGCCAGCAGGCCGATGTGCTGTCTTGTAATCGTAGCGAGTGGAAGGTCGTCACGCGACAGCAGCCGACGGACTCGCAATGGACCGACCTGGAATTCGCTTGGACGATGGTGCGATTCGTGAAAAGCAACGCCATCGTGCTCGCCAATAGTCGGTCGCTCGTGGGGGTGGGCGCGGGCCAGATGAGCCGCGTCGATTCCACGCGGATCGCCGTGGAAAAGGCGGGGCCCCGCGCCGCGGGCGCCGCGCTGGCCTCGGACGCGTTCTTTCCGTTTGCGGATTCAATTCAAGCGGCCGCGGCGGGGGGGGTCACCACCGTGGTGCAACCCGGCGGTTCGCGCAACGACGACGAATCGATTGCCGCTTGCAACGAACATGGGATCGCCATGGTCTTCACCGGCGTACGACATTTTAAGCATTAGGGGCTAGGGCTTTGTCAATGCTCAGATTTTGGGTAGCAGAAGTCGTGAGACTTCTGATGTTCGCGACAGAATCAGGGTAATACGGAACTCTCACGAGTTCCGCTACGCGCAAAAGAAGGTTTGACACAGAACTAGGGGTCGGGGGCAGGGATCAGGGTAGGAATTCGGAGAGAGCCGATTGATCTAGACCCGAATCGCGACCATCGAACCTGACTACCGTGAACCTGGCTACCGTGTCTTTCCCCCTGTCCCCTGAATCCTGCCCCCTGGCCCCTCCTTCGCATGACCATCCTCGACCAAATCGTCGCCGCCAAGCGCGTTGAAATCGAGCAGGCCAAAGTTGCCCGGCCTGAAGCCATGCTGCGCTCCGAGTTGGCCGCGGCCCCCAAAGTGCGAGATTTCTTTGGCCCGCTGGCAGCGCCCGGTCCAATTCGCCTGATCGCGGAAGTGAAGAAGGCCAGCCCATCGCGAGGGGTGATTCGCGAGGACTTCGATCCGGTCGCAATCGCCCGCACGTACCAGCAGCATGGTGCGACCTGCCTGAGCGTGCTGACCGATGGGCCGTATTTTCAAGGATCGCTGGACTATCTTCGCGCGGTTCGTGCGGCAGTCGACTTGCCGGTGCTGCGTAAGGATTTCATCCTCGATCCATACCAGTTGCTCGAAGCGCGGGTGGCAGGGGCCGACGCGGTGTTGCTGATCGCCGAATGTCTCGACGATTGTTATCTGCGGTCGCTCTTCAATGAGGCAGTGGCGCTAGGCATGACGCCGCTGGTAGAATTGTACGAGCCGGAGAATCTGCAACGCGTGTTCGACGCGGGCGCCACTCTGATCGGTGTCAATAACCGCGACTTGCGCACCTTTATCACCGACCTGGATCACACGCTGCGGATCCGCACCTCGGTTCCCGATCAATGCGTGCTGGTCGCTGAAAGCGGCATTCGCACGCGAGCCGACGTGCTGCGGCTCGAAGCGGCCAGCGTCGACGCCATGCTCGTGGGCGAGACGCTGATGGCCAACCCCGACATCGGCGCAGCCGTAGACGAATTGCTGGGACGCTAAGGGGCTGAATACCTAGGGTGCGATCAACCGCGCGAGTCGCCGGCCCGTGATGCTCAGCGGATAGTCGCCCAAGGCCGCGGGCGCGACCCAAAGCTGTTCGCCGCGCGGCTGGCCGCGGTGAAGTACTCGGCGATACTCGGCCCAATAACACTCCAGCGTGATGCGGAATCGTGTGACGCCGTGCTTGAGCGTCGCGATGTGCTCGCCGGGTTCGATCGACAACCCCGCCGCGGCGGCGACCTTGTCGGTTAGCTCGCGCGATAGCGCGGGATCGCTTGCCGCGTCCAGGGGAAATCGCGGAAAGTCCCACAGTCCGGCCCAACGTTCGCCCTCACCCCGCCGCATCAAGAGCACGCGGCCGCTGCGGCGGATAACCACGGCCGCCTCGCGCACCGCTTCCACCCGCGGCTTGACGGCTGGCAGGGGAATGACCGCGGTGAGGCCCGCAGAATAGGTTGGGCAAAGTTCAACGACAGGGCAGGCATCGCATGCCGGTTCGCGCGGCGTGCAGATCAGGCTGCCTAGCTCCATCAGCGCCTGATTCAATCGGCCGGCGCCGCGCTTGGGTAGCAATTGTTCGGCCGTCTGCCAAAGCAGCCGCTGGCCATCGGCCTTGCGCGGATCGCCACGATATGCCAATAGCCGCGCTAGCAGCCGGATCGTGTTGGCTTCGAGGATCGGCTCGCGAGCGTCACAAGCAATCGACAGGACAGCCCCGGCCGTGTAGCGCCCGATGCCCGGGAGTTGACGCACGGATTCGAGATCGCGCGGGAAACTTCCGTCGTGCTCGGTTACGATCGCTTGGGCAGCGCGGTGCATCTGCCGCGCACGACGGTAGTAGCCCAGGCCCTCCCAATGTCGCAACACATCGTCTTCGCGGGCCGTGGCCAGGGCCTGGATCGTGGGGAATTGCGCGAGGAAACGATTGAAGTAAGGGATGACCGTGGCCACTTGGGTCTGCTGGAGCATGATCTCGCTGACCCAAACCGCGTAGGGATCGCGAGTTCCCCGCCAAGGCAGTTTGCGGGCGTGCCGGCGGTACCAGGCCAACAGTCGACGGCGAAATTCCAGCCGCCAGCCGGGCGATTGCGGCCCGACGGGCGTAAGTTCGCGACCTTGCACTTCCAGTCGAGTCTTTGAGGCCAAGGGCGAGCCTATTCTAAATCTGCGAACTGCGGATTGCCGCAACCGGCCATCGGTGCGTGCCACAAGATTCAAATCGTGTGCCCCGCGCCGTGCAGGCCGGACCAAGATATACTCAAGACGACCTGAGGCATAGCGCCGCGCATTTGCCCGCCAGCTTTCCATACCGTAGCCGCCCGGCGACGAAGAGAAACGTTCCCTTGCCAGAAAACCGCAAACCAACAAATCGCAAGGCGACGCAGCCCGCGGACAAGCCCCCGGCTCGCGTCAACGATGCGCCTGGTAAGGGCCGCCGCACGCAGGTTCGCGTCCGCAGACACCGCCAGGGCGACCAATGGGAATTGGTGCATCCGCGCGACGCCGTCGAGCGCAGCGAGGACCTGGAAGAGGTCCGGCAGATGATCGACGCCGGTGAAACTGAACTGGCCGTCGACGAGCTGCGCTGGCTGCTGTCGGACTGTCGCGATTTTATCGAGGCCCATCGGTTGCTGGCCGAATTGGCGCTCGAAGCTGGCGACATGGCGTTGGCCCGCGCCCACTTTGGCTTTGCCTACGATCTGGGGCTGTGGGCCTTGCCCGCGAAGGGACTCGACGGTCCGCTGCCCTATCGGCTACCGACCAATCAGGCGTTTCTCGAATCGGCTAAGGGGTTAGCCTACTGCTTGCGCGAGCTCGACCAGACGGAACAGGCGTTGAAAGTCATCGCCAAACTGTTGGAGTGCGACGACAGCGACCCGCTGGGCGTGCGCGGCTGGCTGGAAGCGTGGCGTGCGAACTCGAAACCGGGTTGACGGCCCACGTTGGGGTAAGGGCGTCTCGCCCGCCAGGGAACGGAAGAATCGCAACTAGACGAAACTAGACGAACAAACGGGCGAGACGCCCGTCCCCCAGCACGACTACTTGGGCTTGGCGGCGTCTGTTGTCTTGTCGTCGCCCGATTTCTTCTCATCAGGCTTGGTAACTTCTGACTTGCCATCACCGGCTTTCGCGTCCCCCTTATCGGCAATTGCTTTGCGTTCGGGCACGACCAGCTTTTTGGTCGCTGGATCGATATGCGGGATTTCACCGGTGTACTCGACCTTCAAATCGGAGCGCACCTGGTCCGCAATCCGCTGGAATAGATCCTGGACGGCCGCCTGTTGGAGTTCGGCCTGGACGTCCTTGAGGGTCTTCGTGCCCGGCCGCGCCTCGGTCCAGCGGATCAGGTGGACGCCAAATGCCGACCCCACGGGCGGGCTGATTTTGTCTTTTTCCAAGGAAAAGGCCGCTTTGGAGAACGCATTGTCCATCACTCCGGCGCGCGGGATAAACCCTAGGTCGCCTCCTTGGCGGCGGCTGGGGCCCGCGGAATACTTCGTGGCGGCGTCGGTGAAGCTCATCTTGCCCGACTCAATTTCTGCCTTCACCTGTTCGGCCTTTTTCTGCAGCGCCTCGGCAGCCTCCTGGTCGAGCGGTTGCGGCCGGTCGGCGCGGAACAGAATGTGGCTGACGTGCAACTCGCGCCCGTCGTAGTCCGCTCGGTGCGCGTCGAAGAACTTCTGCAACTCGGCCTCGTTGAGGACCGACTGGCAGAACTTTGCCCAGCGCAGATCCCAGGCCTTGTCCTTGCGCAGCGCCGGTTCGGTCATGCCGGTCGCGGAGAGGTACTCCTCGTAGGTCCGTTTTTGGGTCGTCAACTGATTCTTGATGGCTTGGATCGTGGCGGCGACTTCAGCATCGGTAACCGTGATTTTCTGGCTATCGAGGAATTTCGTCACCAAACGCTTCGCAATGACCGTCTCGAGCGCGGTCGCTTGCAACCTGGTCAAATCGTCCTTGCTAACCTGTTGGCCGCGCACGGCTCGCTTGATGAGCTGATTGACCTCTGCGGCGTCAATTTTTTCGTCGTTGATCTGCGCTACGACCGTGCCGTCGGGCTGCAAGGCGCCAATGGCTTGAAGTTCGGCCCGTAGATTTGGCGCTTGGGCGAAGACCGCACGGGGTGCAGCCACCAGGGTGAGGCACACACCGCATACAATCCAACGGCCGTGCATGGCTATCCGATCCATTGAGAACTGAGAATTCACGGCAGTGGTATGTCCTTGAGATCGTATTCTAACGACACCTGGATGATCGCCGTCGGAGTCTTGTAAACGAACGTGTGATCCTTAAGATCGCCTTCCACATCGAACAGATACGCGACGCCCACTTCGTTCTCGGCTTGTCGCGTCGTTTCCAGGCCGGCGTATCGGATCGTCTTCTTGTCGGGCGATTCCAAGTACGCCTCGTTCCTCAACACCCAGGTGCGATGCGACTCCAGCGCGCGGCCGGCTTTGTCGAATACCAGGCGCATCCGCACTTCCCACACCAGATTATTGCGGCGAACCTGCTCCAGCACGACGGTCGCGCCCCCCTGCCGCTTTTGCCCTTTGGCCGAGGGGCCCAATTTGTCGAATCGAAAGGTCGTTATGGGCCCTGGCAGCACGGCGTTCAGCTTTCCGTGCAGGCTGGCAATGCGCGTCGCGCTGCGCTCGGGCGCGTTGAAGGCGACCGTCAAATCGACGGCGCTGGCGTCGGGGTTGATCGGTATCTCCGGCTCACTCTCGGGACCGGAAAGCGTGAGCGGCTTTCCCTGGTCGTCGATGGCCAGGACCGCGTCGGCGGGCTGCAACAGCACGATCGGCGCCAGGCGAGGTTCCCAGGCGACCTGCATTTGCAACGACAACTGCGGCGGTTGCGGACTGCGCAAGTCGCGGCGGGCTGTGATTTCCATCGCCTCGAAGCGAAACGCACCCGAGTACGAACCTCGCTTGTATCGCGGCGCTTCATTCGAAGAACGATTCACCAGCGCCAAGCCGGCTTCGCCCGAATAGGGATAGATTGTCATGCCGGCCTGATCGAGCATCTGATCGAGGGCCGGCCAGAACGGCGTTTTAGCTAAATCCAGCTTCAAGGTCTTCTCGGCCGCTTGTTGATTGAACTGCTCGCGAAAATCAATCAGCTTGTCGCCCGATTGCTTCTCGAAGCCGGCGATCGCGTCAGCCAGAGAGAGTGCCTCGCCGGCGAGCGTGATGCTCGACGCCTGCACACTGGCCTCGCCCTGCGTCTGTTCGAGCCGGTTGCGGATCCGC
>Ga0163144_10020674_pt1 | contig 13140 bp, 11 predicted proteins | sample OliLak19BULKMAT1_FD_123175 | JGI IMG/M metagenome (GOLD analysis project Ga0163144, IMG submission 123175) | Freshwater microbial mat bacterial communities from Lake Vanda, McMurdo Dry Valleys, Antarctica - Oligotrophic Lake LV.19.BULKMAT1 | ecosystem: Environmental > Aquatic > Freshwater >... | reverse complement strand
TGCATCCTCCAGGCGCAGCAACTTGAACTCGCGCACGTAGCGGGCCAGCACCCGCGCGTTGTTCCCGTAGCCGCGCGGATGAGGCACGCCGTCCAGAAACTTCCGCACGCCGCTGTCGGAGGCAAACATCGTATTGGGATGCCGGAGGAAGTGCTGAAGATCTTCCTCATTGATGCCGTGAAAAATCCCGCTGGCCCCGCCGTGCAATTGGATGTCGAGAATGAGTTCGATTTGAGCCTCGAGCGAATCCGTGCCGCGCGCTTTTCGCGCCGCCTCGACGATGTTGAATCCGTTCAACGCAGGATTGTGCTTGTAGCTGGCGATGACGGCGTAGGCGTAATCCTCCCGCCCGCTTTTCCGCAATTTCTCCTTCATCTCAGCTACAAGCTTAGCCTTGTCGGCGGCCCCCGCCAGGCGTTCCTTGAAGCGCCCGCCCTCACGCCACTCCTCCGGCACCAGTTGGCTGATGCCCGTGCTGGAAGCGGTGTAGGTGTACTGGTCCTGCGTGATATCGAGTCCCTCAACCCGCGCTGCTTCGATGGCCGCAAGCACCTTCGCCGTTTGTCCCCAGTTGGATTTTCCGGAGAGCTTGAGGTGCGAGACCTCGGCGCGGATGCCCGCCTCCCGTGCGATGCGGAACAATTCATTCAGCGCATCAAATATCTCGTGACCCTCGTCCCGCATGTGGCTGGCGTAAATCCCGTCGTAACGTGAAGCCACCTTCGCCAGTTCGATGATCTCCTCCGTCTTCGCGAACGTGCCCGGCAAATAAATCAGCCCGGTGGACAAACCCACCGCGCCGTCCTTCATCCCCTGCTCAACCATCCCCTTCATTTTCTCCAGTTCCTCCGCAGTCGGGGGACGCATGAACGAACCGCCCATGACCTTGCCACGCACCGTGCCGTGCCCGATCAGAGTGGCGACGTTTGGCGAAATGTTCGTCGCTTCGAGTCGTCGGAAAAAACCGGCGACATCCGGCGCGGACGACCCACAATTCCCCAGCACCAGCGTCGTGACACCCATGCGGACGAAATTCTCGCCCAACGGCAACTCGTCGATCTCCTCGGCGTGGGTGTGGACGTCGATAAATCCCGGCGCGACCACCAGTCCCTTCGCGTCAATCTCCAGCGCGGCGGCGCCGCTGATTTTCCCGATGGCCACCACGCGCCCGTCTCGAATGGCCACGTCGGCAAAGAAGGCGGGATTGCCCGTGCCATCGACAATCCGCCCGTGACGGATCAACACGTCATAGGTCGCCGCGCGCAGCGGCACGGTGGACAAGAAGAAAATCCAGAACAAGAGAAGCACGCGACAAGTTCGCATGGCCGCGAGTATAAGCCTCCATCCGCCGCCTGCCAGAGAACAAACGATGCACGCAACGAGAAACCCGGCTTGCGCCGCGCACTTAATCCTGAACAACATCCGGGCATGACCTCACGATTCACAGCCACGGTGTGCGCGCTGGCGTTCGCCACCACCATCCTTTACGCGCAGGAAGACGATTCCATGCAGAAATCCAAAACCTTCGAGAAGAAAGTCACGCGCACACTGACCGCGGACTACCTGCTGTTCCTCCCGAAAGGCTATGACGCCAAAGGCGAAAAGAAATGGCCACTGATGATCTTCCTGCACGGCGCGGGCGAGCGCGGCTCGGAACTGAAGAAGGTCGCCGTGCATGGCCCGCCCAAGATCGTGAAGAGCCAGCCGGACTTCCCATTCATCGTCGTGTCGCCACAGTGCCCCGAAAACCAGAACTGGTCGAACGACGTGGTGCTCGCGCTGATGGACGAGATCATCGCAACGCATCAGGTGGACACCAACCGCGTCTATCTCACCGGCCTGAGCATGGGCGGCTACGGGACATGGAGCCTCTCGCTGCAATATCCCGAGCGCTTCGCGGCGGTGGCTCCCATTTGTGGCGGCGGCAACACCATCGATGCACTGCTCACGCCCAAGCGCAAAGCGGCCGCGTTGAAGACTCTCGGCGTATGGGCGTTTCACGGCGCGAAGGATTCCGTGGTGAAACTCTCCGAGAGCGAGCGCATGGTCGAGGCACTCAAGCGCGTGGGGGTAACCGACGTGCAACTCACGGTCTATCCCGAGGCGCAGCATGATTCGTGGACGGAATCCTATGCGAACCCGAAGCTCTACGAGTGGTTCCTCGCGCACGAGCGCAGGGCGGAACCGGCAAGGAAGTGATCTGAGGCGGAGGCGGAGCAAACAGATTAACGCCTGCGCTTCTACTTCGCTTCGTGAGCCGCGATTTCCTCCGCGCTGGCCGGGCGTGGCCATACCAGATCGATGCCGGCCTGGAAATTGAAACGAGTGCCGCCCTGCTGCTCTGGATGCGCGCTGCCGCCGTCGTCCTTCTCATCACCACCGACGGAATAAAGTAGAAATTCATCGCGTCCTCCCGGCTGATAACGCAACGGTGCGGCGGCGAAATAATCCCTTGGCAGCTCACGCAGAAACTCCGGCACCAGCGCCTGCAAATCCACCGCCGGTTTCCCGTGCCGCAGCTCGTACCTTTGGAGCGCGATGGCGGCCTGCACCATCTCGCGCTGGACCTGGACGATGAGGGCACTGCGCATGGTGTTCTTCATCACAGGCAAAGTCTGCGCGGTCAGCAGATGCCGCAGGCGTCCCAACCCGCGCATCCCTTCGATCTTCTTGGTCACTTCGAGGACAGCCTTGGTGTTCGGTTGGCTGGAGCGTTCCCGCGCCGCCGCGCGCGCGCCGTCGATCATCCGTTGAATCAGTTGCAGGTAATTCAGCTCATCCTGCTGCGACCAGGTGAACTGCCACACCGGCAGCAGCACGTTGCGCCAGAGCAATTCCTCGTGATGCTCCTCGATATAGTCGATGAATTGCCCCACTGAGTTGAAGGCATTCGTCCCAGCACTGCCCGCGCCAATGCCGCCACCCTGGACCAGTCCGAATAAGTCAGTCGCCTGACTGCCGGACTCGCGCATCTGTTCATAGGTCATCACCGTGATGGCCCTCTCCATCTCCAGCGCGCGCGTCATCGGCGCGAGAAACTCCTGTTCCTCCCAGAGCTTTTGTAAACGAGCCAGTTGCGGATCCGACCAACCCGGCGCGTGCAACGCCTGCCACGTCGCTCCAAACGCGATGGACGCCACCGCGTTGCGGACCAGTTGGGAAATGAGCAGCGGCTCCCCGGACAGCGCCCGGCTCATCGCGAGGGTTGACTCCAGGTCATCCAGCGCGTCATCGAGCCGCCCCGCCCGGAGATGCCACAGCGCCATCGCGGAGAATTGCGATCCGATACCCTTGTATTGGGCCAGGTGCGGCACGAGGACGTTGAAGCCCTGATGATACGGGAGTCGCGCGTCAAAGCTGGGCTTGCGCAGCGCAGCGCGCGCCTCGGCCAGCGGCTCCTCAAAATCCTTCCGTTGCTGTTCGAATTCGACCCAGGTGATGTTGGAGGGCGAACGCGTGGTGGAGGACGGGTGCTGCCATTGAGTCAGCGTAAGGCTGGGCATCACTTTGCCCGGAGCGACGAAGCGGAAGGTGGGCGGGGCCAAATCCGAAAGCCCGCGACCAGGCTGGCGCGCGCTGGCAGTGCGCAAGGCGAAGAAGGCATTGTCCTCCTCCGGCACAGGCGCTGGCAGGCATTCGGCGATGCTCAACTTCTCGCCCTGGGCGATGAGTGCTTTCTGGTAGCGCGCCAGTTGCCAGCTCCCGCGAAAATGTTCCTCAACAAAGAACAGCACCACGAGCGCGACGAGCGCACCTGTGACGATAAGAGATGTTTTCCGGCTGGTCTTCAATGCGACAAGGTAAGTCTCTGCTTCGACATGGACTCACGCCATTCGTCACGACTCGATCATCCGCTGGCGTCAATCATCTTCCTCAGCGTCGTCCGCCTCGGGCACGCTCCCACGGATTCCACCCTCGGGATCGAGCACCACCAGCGTGCCGCCGTGTTCATTCGCCGCGAGCATGGCAGCGGGCGAACCAGCCCATTGAATGTCCAGACGCCCGCCTTCCTCCAGCACATGCAGCATCGCGCGCAGGATGCCGAGGTCGTTGTAGATCGCGAGTTTGCCGCCATCCGGGGTCGCGGCGATGGCCACCAGCGTGGTGTTCTCCGGTCCCATGACGGTGATGCGCCCGCCCTCTTTGTGGGAAATGAGCGCGGTCTGCACGCCGCCATCCTCGCCCATCGCGGCGATCAATCCGCCGCCTTCCTTGTCGCGCGTGAGACCCGCGCGCACCTGGCCGTCCTCGGAAGTGACACCGATGCGCCCGCCGTTTTCCTGCACGTCCATCACTGTGGCGGGTTTGCCTTCGCTCGTGTAGGCCACGACCAAACCGCCGTGCTGCGTCTGGCTGAGCAGCACGCTCATGCGCGCCTGCTCATCGGAAACCCCGATGGACCCCGCGCCGCTCATCACGCGGGCCGAGACGCGCTCCTGTCCATCCGGCGCGCTCAACGCCAGCGCCCCGCCTTCAGCCGACGCGCTGAGGATGCCCATCATTTCGCCCTCGCCATTGCGAACCTGCACCCAGCCACCGTCCTCCGTGGCCGTCATCGTCGCGGAAGGAATCTCCTTCCCGTGAAAAACCGTCACCATGCCGTCGTCCTCGGTCGCGCCCAGCGCCACGCGCAAATGTCCGTCGCGGCCGAGCATCATCGCCGCGCCGTCAGAATCCACCGTGGTGAGAATCGAACGCGGCGTGCCCTTCGTGTCATGCGCGGCGATCATGCCGCCATGCGATCCCACGCGCATCGACGCGGCGGATTGCCCCTTGGGCGTGACGACGTGAACCTCCCCGCCCTCCGCGTCTCCGTGCATGAACGCGAGCGGACGGCCCTTCGCGTCCGTCACGCTGATCACGCCGCCGATGTCGGCGGCTTTCATGCCGGCGCGCGGCGTGCCGTCCTTGTCGCGCACCAGCACATGCCCGTGTTCCTCGTGGGTGAAGAGCTGGGCGCGATGCTCGCCGTCGCTGCCGAGGATGTTCACCGCGCCGCGCTGGTTGGTGGCTTCGAGCAACACCCGCGGCTTGCGGTCCGGCCCGTAGAGAAGAATTTCCGGCCCGCCCGCCTCGGAGGAAATCCACACGCCGGGTTGGCGCTTGTGATTCTGGACCGTGAGCGAGCGGCAAACGAGATGCAGTTCATCGCGGCGGTTGAGCGGACGCTCGACCGGCAGGTTCAGCAGCAATTTGAGGATGCTCATCTCCTTCTTGAGTTCAGCAAGTTCCTTCCGGAGTTCTTTAAGTTCCTGTTTCATGAAATGCACGGACGCGCGGCGCGCGTTTGCACGGCAGAGGAACACAGCCGGGGCCGCGGGGCAAGGCGATGTGTGATTGACGCGCGGGATCGCCCGGATCGAATCGATTCCAAAGGCACGCCTTCCCCGATTGCGTGCTGCTCCCATTGGAAATCGGATTGTAAGCGCGCGCCGCGCTTGGCAACCTCCGCGGCCATGAGTCACTTGGTCCGCGCTCGCGAAGTCTTCGCCATCGAACTGGATGGGTTGAAGTGCGTCCGCGCCAATCTCGACGAGTCGTTCGACCGCGCCGTCGAGCTGGTCGTGGAATCCCTGCGGCGACGGAACAAGATCATTCTCGTCGGCGTCGGCAAGTCCGGTGCCGTGGGACGCAAGATTGCCGCCACGCTCACCAGCACCGGCTCGACCAGCGTCGTCCTCGACAGCGTCGATGCGCTGCACGGCGACCTCGGCATCGTGAATGACGGCGACCTGATCCTGGCACTCAGCTACTCCGGCGAATCGGAGGAATTGGTGAACCTGCTCCCGGCGCTGAAGCGCTTCTCCGTCCGCATCGTTTCCATCACGGGCGGATTGAAGAGCACACTGGCCCGACACAGCGACGTGGTGTTGAATGTGAAAGTGAAGAAGGAAGCGTGTCCCTTCAACCTCGCGCCCACCGCGAGCACCACCGCCACGCTGGTCATGGGCGACGCTCTGGCGATGGCGGTGCTGGAGGCGCGCGGGTTCAACGAAAAGGATTTCGCCAGGCATCATCCCGCCGGCGCCATCGGACGTTCGCTTCTTTTGCGCGTGCAAGACATCATGCGCAACGGCACCCGCAACGCGCTCGCCAGCCAGAAGCTGACGGTGAAGGAGGCGCTGCTGCTCATGACCCGCGCCAAATCCGGCAGCGTGAGCGTGGTGAATGCTGCCGGCAAACTGGCGGGCGTCTTCACCGATGGCGATTTCCGGAGGCTCATGTCCGAGACGGGCGAGGTGCTTTCGCGAACGCTGAATGAAGTGATGACTCGCGATCCGATTTGCATCCGCGAAGACGCGCTGGCCGCCGAGGCGCTGAAGATTTTTAACGAGCGCAATATCGACGATCTCATCGTGGTGAACGCCCGGCGCGAGCCGGTCGGCCTGGTGGATCTCCAGGATTTGCCCAAGATGAAGTTGATGTAAGAAGAATTTCAAACGCATGTCCTCGAAAGCAAAGAAAGCCAGCCCATCCACCGGCGCCATCTCCCCCGCCCTGCTCTGGGCCGCGCGCGCCTGTGCCGCCGGCGCGCTGCTGATTTCCGTCTATCTCGCGTGGGGCTCGATCCAATCCGGTCTGCCCGTTGGCTGCGGACCCGACTCCGGCTGCGACCGCGTGCTGCACAGCAAATGGGCCTACTGGTTCCGCATCCCGGTCAGCGTGTTCGCCGTGATCACCTACGTGGTGCTGCTCGCGGGCAGCATCTCGCTCGCGCCCGCGATGCCGGCGCCGCGCCAGCGCCGCGCCTGGACCGTCGTGCTGCCGTGCGCGCTCCTGGTGCTCGTCGCCGCGGTGTGGTTCGTGGCCTTGCAACTCTTCGTCATCAAAGCTGTCTGCCCCTGGTGCATGACCGCGCACGGGCTGGGCTTCGTGGCGGGACTGCTGTTGCTCATCGGCGCGCCGCCGCGCCAGACGTCAGAGAAGCCGTGGGAACTGGAGAAGCTGGTCTTCATTTCGCCCCGTGCCTTGAAGCGAATCGCACTCGTGGCGATCCTCGGCCTCGTCGCGTTGATTGCGGGACAAGTCGCCTACACGCCTCCGACCTCGAAGGAGTTCAGCCAGCAGGACATTCTCGCAAAGATCCCCACGAACGTCGCGCCCGTCACCAACCCCGTGACGTTGGTGCCACCCACGCCCACGCCCACCAATCCACCCGTGGTCGCGACACCGCGGAAGCTTGAGCCAACTCCACCGCCCGTGGCGCCCACTCCTGTCGTTGAGCCGAAATTTCCTTCACGGCTTCATCCCATTTACGAAGGCCGATTCTCCATCGATGTCAGCGAGGCGCCACGCATGGGCTCGCCGACCAACCGGCAGGTGATGGTGAGCCTGTTTGATTACACCTGTCATCACTGCCGGCTGATGCATCCGATCTTGAAAGAGGTCCAGCAGACGTTCAGCAACCAACTCGTGATCGTGAGCCTGCCCATGCCGCTGGATCCGAAATGCAATCCGACCATGCAGCGCACGCATCCCGACCACACCAACGCCTGCGACTATGCGCGTCTGGGACTCACCGTCTGGCGCGCGAGCCATGCGTTGCATCACACGTTTGAAGAATGGATCTTCACTGGAGCCAAGCCCCTGCCGCTCGACGAGGCGCGAGCCTACGCGCGCCGGTTGTTGGGCAATGAAGCCTTCGACAAAGCCGCCGCCGATCCGTGGGTTGAACTCCAGCTCAAGCTCGGCGTCGCCCTCTACGAACTTGCCTACCGCAGCGGCCAGGGCTCCATGCCGCAGATGCTCATCGGCTCGAAAGTCGCCGTCGGCACCTATCCCAGGGAAGATCTGTTGAAGCTGCTGGGCGAACAACTGGGCTTGCGGCCCTAGCCAGCATTCGTCGCTTCTCTGCCTCCGGTGAATCCCACTTCTGCCAGACCGCTGGCGCTTGTCTCGCTGTTGCTCGGCGCCACCGCCATCGGCTTCGCGCCACTCTTCGTGCGCCTCAGCGAAGTCGGCCCGAGCGCCACCGCGTTCTATCGTTTGCTGCTCGCGCAACCGCTGCTCTGGCTCTGGGTCGCGCTCGACCAACGCCGGGACAAACCGCCTCAACGTCCCTCCACCGCACGCGACCTGTGGCTGCTCGCACTGACCGGGCTGTTCTTCGCGGGCGACATGTCGCTGTGGCACTGGTCGCTTCACCACACGACCGTCGCCAACTCCACCCTCCTCACCAACTTCGCGCCCATCCTGGTCACCATCGGGGCGCGGGTGTTCTTCGGCGAACGCATCACCCTGCGGTTCATGTGCGGACTGGCCATCGCCCTTTCCGGCGCGATCATGCTCGTCGGTGCGAGCTTGCGACTCAGCAGCGAACATCTCCTCGGCGATGGACTTGCCCTCCTCACCACGACCTTCTACGCCGCGTATCTGCTCAGCGTAAGCCGCCTGCGCCGCAGATTCTCCGCGCCCACGATCATGGCGTGGTCCGGCGTGGTCAGCGCGCCAGCCCTTTGCCTCGTAGCGTGGTTGTCGGGAGAGAAGATGCTTCCGGACACGGCGCACGGATGGTGGGTGGTGGCGGGCCTCGCCGTGGTCAGCCATGTCGGCGGCCAATCGTTGATCGCCTACGGCTTCGGGCATCTCTCTGCCTCCCTCTCCAGCGTGAGCCTCCTGTGGCAACCGGTCGTCGCCGCCCTGCTCGCGTGGATGTTTCTCAGCGAAAAACTCGGATGGCTTCAAGCCGCTGGCGCGGTCGTGACGCTGGCAGGCATCGCCGTCGCCACCGGATTTCTCGCGCGGTCCCGCGCGCCGATCACTCCTTCGCCTTGATGCCGCGCAGATGTTCGTCGAACCAGTCGGCGAACATGGCCATCTCCTTTTCCATGCCAGCCCAGCCGTGGTCCGCGCCTGGCTTGACGACGAGCTTGAACGTGACTCCCGCCTCCTTGCATTTCTTCTCGAACAGCTCCGCCTGATAAATCGGCACCAGCTTGTCCGCGTCGCCGTGGGAGATCAGCGTCGGCGCCGTCCTGGCCGTCACGAAATTGAGCGGCGATATTTCCCGGCCCAGTTCCTTGCGCCCCTCCTCCGTGTCCGACTTCGAGCCGAACGCAGGCTTGAAATTCTTGAGCGTTCCAATCCCCACGGCGTCGTCGCCCGCACTGCCCCAGTTCAGGAAATCCACCGGCGGAAAAAAGCACGCCACCGCCTGCACCGCGCTGCTCTCGCGATCCACGGGATCCTTCGCGTCCGATTTACCTGGGCCTCCTTGCGTGCCCATCGTGAGCGACAGATGCCCGCCCGCGCTGCCGCCAGTGATGCCGAACTTCTGCGGGTCCACCCCCCAGCGCGCGGCGTTGAGGCGCACGAAGCGGACCGCCCGGTGGATGTCCTGCGTGATCTCGGCAATCTGAAATTTCGGCTGCGACCCATGCACGATGGCGAACACCGTGTAGCCGCGTTCGAGGAACGGCGCGTAGGACTTCCCATTGATCGCATCGTGGCTGGAGAAGAACCCGCCGCTCACCATGAAGAGGACAGCCGCGCCGTTCTTCTTCTCCGGCTCGAACACATCCAGCGTGAGCGCCGTGCCGAACTTCCTTCCGTAGAGCACATCCTCCGTGCGTTTGAACTTTGGTACGCCATCCGCCGCAGATAGCGGAGCAATCGTCAGGGCCAGCAGGAGACAGATCAGAATTCGTTTCATGAGATGAGATGGAGTTAAGGGCTTGGCGCAGCCTAGCGACGGACCGCGACGCGGGGCAAGCCCGGTGAACACGAGCGACAAAGCTCCGGTCCGCCCACGAGAGGATCTCAAGTTTTGCCGCGGCCATTACGATTCACCTTGGAACGCTAAGCCCGCGAAAATTCCTGTTCCCTTCCGTCGCGCGGAGCCTTCTAATCCGCGCATGATTTCGCTGCCAACCGTCAAGCTCAACCAAGGCATCCACGTGATGCACCTGTTCTACCGCATCGACCGCGCCCGCTGGACCGCCCTGCCCGCCGGAGAATCCGCCAAGACCCTCGCTCGTCTCGAAGCCCTCTGCGCCGCACACGCCGCCGCCAGCCACCCGCGCCTCGTCACCTTCGCCAACATCAGCGGCAAGGCGGAACTGGCCTTAATGATTTACGCGGCGGAACTCGGGCAGCTCGGCCAGATGCATCGCGACCTCGAAGCCGCCTTCCCTCCCGGCGTCCTCCAGACGGCTTATAGCTACCTCAGTGTCACTGAACTTTCCGAGTACACGTCCAGCGACGAGGACAATCGCCAGCGCCTCATCCAGCAGGAGAAACTTCAGCCCGACACCGAAGCCTTCAACACGCGCATGGCTGAACTCTCCAAGCTGCGCGTCGAATACGAGCACTACCGCCTCTACCCCGAGTTGCCCGACTGGGAGATCATGTGCTTCTACCCGATGAACAAGCGGCGCATGGCCACCGACAACTGGTATTCCCTCGACCTGGCCACGCGCAAGAAACTCATGGCCGGCCACGCCCGCGTCGGACGCAAGTACGGCGGCCGCATTTCCCAGCTCATCACCGGCTCCGTCGGCCTGGATGACTGGGAATGGGGCGTCACGCTCATGGCCCACCAGGTCGATGCCATCAAGGATATCGTCTATGAGATGCGCTTCGACGAAGTGACCGCCCGCTACGGCGAGTTCGGCACCTTCTACATCAACCTGCGTCTCCAGCCCGCGGCGCTCTGGCAGCACCTGCGGATGTAAGCCGGGCCTCCTCCCACCCTGCATCACACACCTCTGATGAACCGCGAACAAATCATCGCCGCGCTCAAAGCCCTGCTCGGCACCCAGCCCAAACTCAAGGTCGACGTCAACGCCATCACCGAAGACACGCGCCTCGACCAGATGGGCTTCGACTCCATCTCCATCCTCGACTTCATGTACGATGTCGAATCCAAGTTCAACACCCGCATCGAAGTCGCCGACCTCGTGCGCATGGAAGTCGTGCGCGACCTCATCGACCATCTCCACGGCAAGGCCGTCCGGTGAATCCCCTGCGCCGGCTCTACTACCTGCTGGAGTACGCCGCCGCCACGAGCCTGCTGGGAATTCTCGCCGCCGCTCCGCTCCGCCTCACGCTCGCCGTGGGTGAAGTGATCGCGCGCATCGCCTTCCTCCTGATGTTCAAGCGGCGCGGCTACGCCATCGACAATCTCCTGCGCTCAGGCCTCACCGATTCGCCCGCCGAAGCGCGCCGCATCGCCTTCGCGTCCTTCCGCACCTTCGTCGCGATGGTGGCCGAAGCCAACGCCGCCCGCCGCCGCATCACCGACCGCAACTGGCGCGAACACGTCACGCTGAAGATCTCACCGGAAGCAGAGAAAATCCTGGCCGACCCGAAGCAGGGCGTGCTCGTCGCCAGCGCCCACTTTGGCAACTGGGAGGTGGTGGGCCGCGCCGCCTCGATGCTCAAGCCGCTCACCGCCATTTATCGTCCATTCAACAACCCCTACCTCGACCGCGCCGCGCATGCCGGCCGCACCGGGGACCGCCTCCGCCTCATCTCCAAGTTCGACGCCAACCCGATGCGCTTCGTGCAGACGCTCGCGCGCGGCGAAGTGCTGGGCATCATGATCGATCAATACGCCGGGCCTGACGGCGTGCCCGTCCAGTTCTTTGGGCGTCAGGCCTGGACCACCAAGACCGTCGCCTTGCTGCACCTCACCACGCGCTGCCCGCTGCTGCTCGTCTTCGCGCTCCGCACCGGGCCGTTGCAATACGAACTGCACGTCCTCGGACCGCTCCAGCACGAGCGCACGGGCGACCGGGAGAAGGACGTCTTCAGCATCACGCAAAACCTCACGCGCGAGATCGAGAAGATCGTCCGCGCTCATCCCGAGCAATACATGTGGGGCCACCGCCGGTGGAAGCAGCCCAAGCACGAAGTTCCTCCAAACACAAAGCAGGCTTGAATCCGCGTCCGCCTTGCCCGTTCAATCGCGCCATGCCGGACACCGCCAATGCAGGGCTGGGTTTCAGCCTCCTCTTCTTCGCCAGCCAGCAGGCTGATTTCAGCCGGGGCAAATTCGATCTCTTTCGCGACAGCTCGCGCTTCGCCGATGAACACGACTTCGAGGCGGTGTGGGTGCCGGAGCGGCACTTCCACGCCTTCGGCGGCATCTTTCCCAATCCCGTCCTGCCTGCCATCGTGCTGGCGGAGACCACGCGGCGCATTCGCATCCGGGCGGGTAGCGTCGTCATGCCGCTGCATCATCCCATCCGCGTCGCCGAGGAGTGGGCCGTGGTGGACAATCTCAGCGACGGCCGCGTGGACCTTTCCTTCGCCATCGGCTGGAACCCGAATGACTTCGTGATCGCGCCGCACGCCTACAAGGACCGCAAGCAAATCACCTACGACGGCATCGCCACCGTCCGCAAATTGTGGAAGGGCGAGCAGGTGGAATTCGAGAACGGCACGGGGCAGAAGATCCCCACGCGCATCTATCCCCTGCCCCGCCAGAGTGAATTGAACATCTGGATGACTTGCTCCGGCGGCATCGAGCGCTTCAGCGAGGCCGGCGCGCACGGATTCAATGTGCTCACCGCGCTGCTCTTCCAGAATGTCGGGGAGCTGACGCCGAAGATCGCCGCTTATCGCGAAGCACGCGCGAAGGCGGGCCATGCCGGTCCCGGCCACGTCACACTGATGCTGCACACCTTCGTAGGTGAGACGGAGGAGCAGGTGCGCGCCGTGGTGCGCGAGCCGTTCAAGCGCTACCTGGAGACGAGCGTGGATCTCTGGCAGGTGGGCGAATCACGGCTCGCCGACATGTCGCCGCGGAAACGCGCGGACCTGCTGGAGTTCGCCTTCGAGCGTTATTACCGCAAGACCGCCCTGATGGGCACGCCCGCCTCGTGCGCGAAAATGGTCGCCGCCGCGCGCGTCGCCGGCGTGAACGAGATCGCCTGTCTCATCGACTTCGGCGTGGAGGAGAAGGAGACCTTCGCCAGCCTCGGGTGCCTGGATGAATTGCGTCGCGGCTCGCTGGCCATGGGAGCGGCCTTGTGAGCGGTCCCTTGAGCCATCGTCTCGCACCCATCACACCGCGCCGCGTCGTCGTCACCGGGATGAGCGCGGCCACCGCGCTGGGCTTCGAAGTGGAGGAATTCTGGAGCGGCCTGATGGCCGGACGCAGCGGCATCCGGCGGCATCCGCTGGTCCCGGACGATT
>Ga0163144_10020672_pt1 | contig 13140 bp, 11 predicted proteins | sample OliLak19BULKMAT1_FD_123175 | JGI IMG/M metagenome (GOLD analysis project Ga0163144, IMG submission 123175) | Freshwater microbial mat bacterial communities from Lake Vanda, McMurdo Dry Valleys, Antarctica - Oligotrophic Lake LV.19.BULKMAT1 | ecosystem: Environmental > Aquatic > Freshwater >... | reverse complement strand
TCGATCACCGAATCAACCTTCGTCACGCCCACGTCCTCGCACAGCGAGCGGATTGCCCCGGGCGTGTACCCGCGCCGACGCATCCCCGAGAGCGTCGGCATCCGCGGGTCGTCCCAGCCGCGCACGATCCCTGAGCTGACCATCTTGAGCATGTTGCGCTTGCTCAAGACCGTGTACGTCAGCTGCAGCTTGGCGAACTCGATCTGCTGGCTGTGCCAGACCTCAGCGCTCGGCGGCCAGTCCGCGCCGGTACTCGTCGGTGCCGCGCTCTGGCCCGAGCGGTCCGCCAGCGCCCCGCCCTCGCTCGTGCGCAAGACGCCCGCCCTCCGCCCCTGGTTCACCGCGCGCACGAACCAGTCGTACAGCGGGCGGTGGTTCTCAAACTCAAGCGTGCATACCGAGTGCGTCACGCGCTCAAGGCTGTCCTCAAGCCCGTGCGCCCAGTCGTACATCGGGTAGATGCACCAAGCCCCGCCCGTGTTGTGGTGGTGCTCGCGCACGATCCGGTACATCACCGGATCACGCAGGTTGAAGTTCGGGCTCTCAAGGTCGATTCGCGCGCGAAGCGTCATCCGTCCGTCGGCGTGCTCGCCGCGGCGCATCTCGTCAAACAGCTTGAGTGACTCCGCCGGCGGCCGGTCGCGAAACGGGCTGGTCGCGGGCACGCCCACCGACCCGCGCCGCTCGCCTACCTCCGCCGCCGAGAGCTCGCAGACGTACGCCAGGCCCTTGCCGATCAGGTCGCACGCGCACGCGTACATGAAACCAAAGTAATCACTGGCAAAGTACAGGCCCCCCGCGTGCGGCCCGCTGTCAAAGCTTCCGCCAAAGGCGCTGGTCAGCCACCGCATGTCACGCACGATGCTGTCGACGTACTCCTGCTCTTCCTTCGCGGGGTTGGTGTCGTCAAAGCGCAGGTTGAACCGCCCGCCATACTTCATCGCCAGCGCGTAGTTCAGGCAGATGCTCTTGGCGTGCCCAACGTGCAAGTACCCGTTGGGCTCTGGCGGAAAACGCGTCCGCATGCACGTGCCGCCGGCGCTCTCCGCGCGCCCCAAGTCCCAGCGCCCCGCGGCGATGTCCGCCTCCACGATCTGCTCGACAAAGTGCGGAGGGCGCGTAGCCGCAGGCACTGACCGCTCACCACCGGCAGCGTCGTTCGGACCAGGCCCAGCGTTCGCAGCTTCAGCACCCATAGGGGCCCATCATAGATCCGCACCCCGGCACCACCTCAGCACCGCCCCAGCGGCGACTAAACCCCACCCAGCACCGCCTCAACCCCGGCCCGTGCCGAAATCGCCCCGAAAATAACCCCGTTCACCGGCGCGCGACCACCAGCGCCGCCCAGTCTGCAGGCAGCTCATCATCCTCTGCACTCTCGCCCGCGCTCTGGCCTCCGCTCTCGCCCGGCACCAACGTACCAGCCGGTCCGCCAAGCCCCGCAATCACCCGCGTGCTGGCAAACCCCGCCTCGATCATCGCCTCGCGCAGCTCCGCCAGGCCCCACAGGCGCCAGCGATAGATAAACGCCTCGGGCAACTCCGCCGTCACCTCGCCGCGCTCGATCACGCGGAACGACAGGCTGTTGACCACCCGCGCCGTCCGCGGGTCCGCGGCGTCATGCCGCCACACGCACCGCACCACGCGCCCCTCGCCCGCATCAATTACCCGCGTCGTCGCGCCGGTGGCAAACGCCGTGGCCCCGCCGTAAAGGTCGCACGCCAGCACGCCCCCGGGTGCGAGCCGCGCGTGCGCGCCGCGCAGATAATTCATTAGCTCGGTCCTGGTCTCCAGGTACCCAATCGAAAAGTTCCCGGCAAAGACCACCTCTGCCATCTTCCCTGCGGGCCCCAACGCCCCGGCGCTGACCACCTCACGCCAAGCAACACCGGCCGGATCCGTCAGCGCGTGCCAGTTGCGTACATCGCCCTCGCGCACCACAAGCCGCCCGATGCCCGGCTCTGAAACCAACGCCGCACGCTCCGCCCGAACGCGGGCCTCGCGCACGCATGGGCCGTCAATGTCAGTACCCACCGCGACCCGCGTTGCACTCTGGCCGACCCACCAACGGCTCAGCGCCGCGCTGCCGCAAAAATCCTCGTGCAGCACCACCGGCGCGGCACCGTGAACACTCTCCAGCAGCCGCCCAAGCACCGGGACCGACTGCACGCACAGCTCATAGAGGTCGTAGCGGTCCATTTACCAGGCCCACCTCGGCGCCGGCTCGACGCTCATCACACAACTTCAACACGCCCCGCCTCAACCCTTCCCATGCCCTGCGCCACCCGCGCTCGGCACGTCAACCTCAGCCATCGAACTCCTTCAAGCATCGCGCAACGCGGGCCAGCGCGCGGGCCGGGCCCAAAATCGCCAGGCAGTGGCCAAGCCCCGGGCTGACCGTCGAGCCGCACAGCGCCACCCGCAGCGGCTGCGCCACGCCGCCGATCGCCAGGCCCTCACGCTGAGCCAGCCCCGCAATCAGCGCGTCCAACCCAGCAGGCAACCCAGCGGGCAAGCTAACCGGCACTCTGGCAGGCAAGCTAACCGGCTCTTCGGCAGGCCCAACAGATAATGAACCCATCTCGATCAGCTCGGACTTCCAGTGCCCGGATTGGTCGGGGTTTTGCGCGCCGCGAAGTTCGGCCGCAGCCAGCCGCAGCACGTCAAGCCCAGTCCGCCCGCTCGGCGCCGCGTCCTTGCTGGCCGGTGCCGACGCCCCGCGCAGCACCTTGGCCACCGCGCCAACATCAAACACCACCGCGCCGTCATCCACCAGCGCAAAGCCGATCGCACGCTGCCCGTCCGCCAGCGTCTTGGCCCGCGGCTTGACCGCCTGCACCAACCACAGCAACTGCTCGTGCGTGAACGGCGTGCTCGCACTGCCCCCGCCCGCACCACCGCCCTTACCCCCGCCCGCACGATCAGCGCCCACCAGCCCGCGGTGCACCGACGGCTCATGCACCGCCAGCCAGCGCAACCAAGTCCGCAAGAACTCCTCATCAGGCATCTTGCCCAGCACGTCGGCGTTGAACGCCAGCAGCTTCGCGCGGTCAAACCGCGCCTCCTTCTTGCCGATCCGCTCGACGCTGAAGTTCGCCGCAATAAACCCAAGCTCAAACCGATCAACATCCGTCCCGTCGGCGTTCTTCTGCCCCGTGCTCCACCCCAGCAGCGACAGGTAGTTCATCACCACGCCGGGCAGATACCCGCTGGCCCGATAGTCCCACACGTCAATCTCCGGCAGGCTCAGCCCGTACGCGCCCGCCACCGCCGTCGCGACCTCCACCGCGTCGATCTCGTCAGCGACAAAGTCCGCGACCATCTTCTCATCCAGCTTGATCTTCGCCGCGACCGCCGCCGCCGTCAGCCCAGCGTCCTTGCCCATCTGGTCCTTGAGGAACTTGCGGGCCGCCTTGGCCTTGTCGCGCTTGCTCATCTTGCTGCCGTCGGGGTTGCAGATCAGCGGCAGGTGCCCGTACACCGGCGTGGTAAACCGCACGCCACTGCTGCCCTTGCTCGCGTCCGCGTCATCGATCAGCCGCGTCAGCCCCGCCTGGAGGGCCACGTGCTTGGGCGTGTTGATCAGGTGCTCCTGCGCGCGCAGCACGTGAGTCACGCCCATCAGCTCATCGTCGATCACCACCGCAAAGTGGTACGTTGGAAACCCGTCGGCCTTGCGAACCACAAAGTCGTCCAGCTCGCCCGCCGCGATCCGCACATCGCCCAGCACCGAATCTTTCACCAGCACCTCGCCCGCGGGGCTCACAAACCGCACCACGTGCGACTCACCTGCGCGGGCCCGCGCCCAGCGCGCCTCGCTCACCACCCCCGGCACAATGTCCGCCGGGCGCTGATAGCGGTACGTCTGCTTGAGCGCCACCACCGCCTTGCGGCGCGCCTCAAGCTCGGCCCCGCTCTCAAACGCCGGATACGCCAGACCCGCACCCACCAGGTGCTCGATGTACGCGTTGTAGATTGCCAGCCGCTGGGCCTGAAAATACGGCCCGACCGCGCGCGAGCCAGCCCCGATAGCCTCCGCCTCTCCGCCCGCGCCCGTCCGCTTCAGCACCGGCCCGTCGTCCCAGCTCAGGCCCAGCCATGCCAGGTCCTCCAAGATTCCCCGCGCAGATTCGTCGCTGCTGCGGGCCTGATCGGTGTCCTCTATGCGGATCATGAACCGCCCGCCGTGCCGGCGCGCAAACGCCCAGCAGAACAGCGCCGTCCGCGCCCCGCCAACGTGCAGATGCCCCGTAGGGCTGGGCGCAAACCGCGTAACTATCGGCCGTACAGCACCCCCCCCAGCGCCCATCGCCGCGCCCTCCACACCCGCCGCTGGCTGCTCACCACCAAGGCCCGTCCGCTTTGAGTCCGTGTTCATGCTTCACTCAGGATAGTTCCGCCAACGGGCCAACCTTTGACCGCAATCGAACCGTCGGGCCACATCCCGCGTACGGTTTCGTCCCCACCTGCGCCTCGATTCAAGGGCCAGACCATGCGCACCCTCATCGCCATCCCGGTCTTCAACGAGGCGCGTTACCTCACAAGTGTCCTCCGCGCCGTCCGCACCCAGCTTGACGCGTTCACCCGGGCCCACCCCGCCGCCAGCGCCGACATCGTGGTTGTAGACGACGGCTCAACCGACGCCACACCCGCGCTCCTGACCGCCGCCGCACGCGAGCACCCGCTGGCGATCCTCCGCCACGACCACAACCGCGGCTACGGCGCCAGCCTCATCGCCGCCTTCGCCTACGCAAGCCGCCACGAATACGACTGGGCCTTGACCATGGACTGCGACGAGCAGCACGAGCCGCGCCGCTTGCCGCTGTTCTTTGATCGCCAGCTCGCCGCCGATGCAAGCGGGGCCGACATCATCTCGGGCACGCGCTACGCCGCGAGCTCAAACTACTCTGGCGTAGCACACTTTGCTGACGTGAACGCCACGCTCACGCCGCCCTCAGTCCCGCCGGCCGACCGCCGCGCAATCAATCTTGCCGTCACCGCCGAGGTCAACGAGCGTCTGGGCTTCGAGCCGCCGCTGACCGACACGTTCTGCGGCTACAAGTCGCACCGCGTCAGCGCCCTTGCGCAGCTCGACCTGACCGAGACCGGTTACGCCTTCCCCATGCAGCTTTGGGCCCAGGTTGCGGCCATGAACCTGCGCGTTGAAGAGCTGCCGGTCGACCTGATCTACAAGGACCTCTCACGCACCTTCGGCCCGGCACTGAGCGACCCCGCCGCCCGCCTTAAGCACTACCGCTGCGTGCTGCACCGCGAGATCGCCCTTCTTCGCCACCGCCTGCCCGCGCACGCCTCCGCCGTGCTCGGCGCGTGCGACTAACGCAGATTCTTGCTGGGTCTGGCTGCCCCACGCTTCGCGCGTACTGGCTATTTAGCCGTTGGCTCACGTCGCGACCTCAAGGCTAAGCGAGAGTCCCTATCACCCGTGCGGCAGCCGACGCGCCTCGCCCAAGAACCACTCAAGCTGCCCGCGCACCTCGTGCAGGCTGTCGCCCCCGAACTTCTCGCGCAGGGCTCGCGCGACCTCAAACGCCACCACGCTCTCGACCACCACGCTTGCCGCCGAGACCGCGCACACGTCGCTGCGCTCATAGGCGCTGGGCGCCGCCTGCTTGGTGTTGAGGTCAACGCTCGGCATCCCGCGCAGCAGCGTGGCGATCGGCTTCATCGCCGCCCGCACTACCAGCGGTGCCCCGTTGCTCATGCCACCCTCGGTCCCGCCCGCGTTGTTGCTGCCGCGCGTAAATCCGAGCGTTCGCCCCGCGCGCTGCGCAGGGTCAAACCCGATCGCATCGTGAACCTCGTGCCCGAACCGCTCCGCGCACCCAAAGCCCAGACCCATCTCAACGCCCTTGATCGCCTGAACGCCCATCACCGCCATCGCCACGCGCGCGTCGAGCTTCTCAAACCAGTTCATCGTGCTGCCCACGCCCGGCGGTAGCCCGAAAACGTGCGCCTCCACCAGCCCGCCCACCGTCGTCTTCTCGACCTTCGCCAGATGGATCGCCTCCTCCTGCTTGGCCGTCGCCGACGCGTCGGGGCAGTATGTCGCGCTCACGTCGCGCAGGGCGAGCATCTCGCGCCAGTTCGCCTCCGTCACCTCAACCTCGCTCCGCGCGCGGTGCACCGACCGCACGAAACCAAAGACCTCAACGCCCAGCTCACGCAGCAGGCACCGCGCCAACGCGCCAGCCGCCACGCGCGCCGCCGTCTCTCGCGCGCTGGCACGCTCGAGCGTCTCGCGGCAGTCGGTCGTCAAGTACTTGATGCTCCCGGCCATGTCCGCGTGCCCAGGCCGCGGCGTGTGCACCGGCGGCGTGCGGGCCGCGTCATCAAGCCGTGAGTCCTTGTTGGGTACTAGCAGCGCCACGGGCGAGCCGATGGTCTTGCCCTGCCGCACGCCCGAGAGCACCTGCGCCGCGTCCGTCTCGATGCGTTGCCGCCCCCCGCGCCCGTACCCACCCTGGCGACGACGAAGCTCGCCGTCGATCACGCCCATGTCCACCGTCACGCCCGCGGGCAGACCGCTGACCAGCGCCAGCAGCCCCGGCCCGTGCGATTCACCCGCCGTCTGATAGCTCAGGCTCGCCATCCACGCCGTCCTTTCAGCTCATTGGCCCACTCAAGGCTCAAGCACCTTCATCGGCACGGCAAAGAACCACACGCGCGTTGGTTGCTCGGGCAGTAGGTCGTTATCGGAGGCGACCACCAGCACGCGCCGCCCATCGGTCATCGTCGGCCCCCAGCACAGCCCCTCGATCTTCTCCGGAAAGTTCGCCCCTGCCAGCCTGAAGCGGTCATCCAGCAGATCGATCAGCACGCGCGTCCGCGCGGGCATGACCATCCCCGGCAGGCTCCGCCTGGGCAGCGCGCTCAGACCGCTCACATCACTGCACCCGCGCGTGTCGGCCAGCATGATCGCCTTGAAGCCCGCGCGCTTCCCGACCTGCCCGTCACGCTCGATAGTCAGCAGCCGGTGCTCATCAAGCCACAGCCCCTCGCTGAGCACGTAGTTGCTGTCGCCCAGCGGATAGACAATCTGCGTGCTCGCGCCGGTTCCAAGCTCGAGCCTCAGCAGCCGCACAAACCGCCCCATCTTGCCGCCATCTTGCAGCAGCGGCGACTGCGGGACCGCCACCGCCAGCCGCCCGTCGGGCGAGAGCGCCAGGCCCTCAAAGCCCCGGTTGGCCACGCGACCGGCGGCGTTCATCGCGTCTTCATTGTCCGGGTTCGCGTCCGCGCGAGCAATGCCGTACGGCTCGGGGATCAAAAAGGCCTTGATCTGCACGCCCTGTGCGTCAAACAGCCGCACGCTCGGGGCATACTCATCGCTCAGCAGCACCCGCAGGGCGGCACCCTCGCCCGCGGTGCCGGGCAGCACGCGAACACCCTCGGGGTCAAGCCGGCGCGAACAGGCCATTGCGGCCCGATTAAACCGCGCGGCCAGACCCGTGAACGCCCCGTCAGGACCGCTCAAGATCGTGGTGCTCACGACCTTCCAGGCAACTGTCGGCACAGTCGCGGAGCTCGGCTCGCCGCTGGTCGCCGGCAGCGTGAACTCAAGCACATGCCAGCGTAACGGGTAATCGACGCCGCCGTCGAGCGGGCCGCGGTCGCTGGCCATGAGCCACCGGTTGCTGGCGCCCGGGCCCATCCAATCAATGGCGCTTCCCATCGAGCCGAGACGGCTGGCGGGAATCGGCCCGCCGGCGGACGGCATCTCGCCGGTCAGCCCGCTCAGGTCGCTCGCGTCGGCGGGGATGGTCGCCTCACCGATCAGCTCGATGCGCTCGTTGGGCGATTGGTGCTGTGCGGCGGGCGTGGGGGCGGGCGTGGGGGCGGGAGTGACTGGCTGTGCTGGCGGCCGGGCGATCGCCAGCGCGGCCAACAACCCGAAGCCAAAGCCAGTGACAATGATGGCGGCCGCGGCGCTCATTGCTCCACCTTTAGACTCGCACCCGGGCCGGGCGGGGCGGGCGCGTCATCACCTGACGAAGGGAACAGCCCGCTGACCCGGGGCGTGGTGTCCAGCGGCTTGATCTCCGGCATCGGTCGGTCTTCGGTGGGCGAGGTGTCGGCCAGGCGGTTGACCTGCGGGAGCAGGCGCTTCTCATAGCTGCCGACAAACTCGTTGTAGCTGGCAACGGCGCGGCCGAGGTTCTCACCGACCTTGTGCACGTGGGTGAGCGTGACGCCGAGCTGCTCGCGAAGCTTGCGGACAAGCTGGCCGACCTCGCGCGCGGTCTCGCTGAGCTTCTGCTCCTGAAAGCCCACGGAGACGGCCCGCAGCATGGCGATGAGCGTGCCGGGGCTTGCGAGCATGACGCGGTGCTGGGCCAGCACGTCCAGCAGGTCGTGTCGGTGCGAGAGGGCGACATCAACGAACTGCTCGCCGGGCATGAACATGACGACAAAGTCGGGCGAGCCCTTGTACGAGCGCCAGTAGTCTTTGGCGGCGAGCTTTTTGGCCTGCTCAACAATCCCGTCGGCGAAGGCGCCCAGGTGCCGCTGGCGCTCTTCCTCGGTGCTCGCCTCCATTGCGTCAAGGTAGGGCTTGAGGTTGGCCTTGGCGTCCACCACCAGCTCGCGTTTGTTGGGCAGGCGGACGATCATGTCGGGTCGCTGGACGGTCCCGTCATCGTCGCGTTTCGAGTCTTGCTCGACAAAGTCGCAGTACGGGCGCATGCCCGCGAGCTCTGCGACGCGGCGCAGCTGCATCTCCCCGTAGCGTCCGCGGACCTGCGGCTCGCGCAGGGCCTTGACGAGCTTGCCGGTCTCATCGCGCAGACGGTTGCTGGCCTCGTGCACGCCTCGGAGGCGTTCGTCGATGGCCCCATGCTGGGCGATCACGCTTTTGTCGAGGTTCTCAAGGCGTGTGCCGGTTTCCTTTAAGCGCGACTCGAGCGCGCGAGCCAGCTCCGCGAAGGTCGCGTGCTTGGTCTGGAACTCTTGGCTACTCAGCTCGCGCTGGTGCGCGAAGCTGGCACCGGCATGTTCGAGCAGTTGACTCGTCGCCCCGCGCAGCGCGTCGGAGGCCAGCGAGGCGAAGACGGCCTTGAGCTCGGTCTGGGCCTGGGCCAAAGTGTCGCGAGCTGCCGCCGCGACGCGGTTGGCGGCCTGGACCTTCTCATCGGCCAGGCTGGTGGCCCCGCGCAGCTCAAGTGCGTGCTGATCGGCGAGTGCGTGGATTTGCTGGCCGTGCAGGCGCTGGAGGTGCGCGACATCTTCTTGGCGGCGCAGCTCGAGCCCATCGAGGCGGGCCCTGCACTCGCTGGCCTCCATCGCCAGTTTGTTGAGCTCATCGTTGAGGCGGCGGAGCTCGTCTTTATCTCCCTCGGTGCGGCGGGCTGCCTCGGCGCGGTCAACGAGAGTTTGGGCGAGGGCTTGATTGAGGGCCGTTTCTACGCTGGCCTTGGCGGCCTCAGCGCTGGCGACGCGCGCGAGAAGATGGCCGCGCTGGATCAGCAGCCACAGCGCGACGCAGATCACGAGCAAGAGCAGCCCGGCGATGATGGATTCGAAGGCACCCATGACCGGGAGTCTAGCGTGCGGGCGGGACGATACAAGGGCTTTGTTTGGTAGCCGCGCGAGATTGCGCAAGGCCACGGCGTTCTCACTTGAGATGGGCTGTGCAAAGGCGGTGGGTGACTGTCACTTTGGCACCTTGGGCGGGGCGGTGGAGAGTTTGGCGGCAGGCCGGGGGCTCTATCGCCGGGAGGCTGGCTGGGGCGGCGCGAGGGAAAAGTCCTGGAAGTTGCTGGACTCAGGGGGGAGGGGCGGGGCGTGAGGGGGCTTGGGCGGGGGCGTGGGCGGGGCGGATGCGGGAGATTGAGTGGCACCGCCGTTGCCTAGGGGTCTGGCGGATGCAGTACGTCCCCCGACAGCATGACCATCAGGGCGACCCCGCGGGGGGTGGCGGTGGCGTTGCCGGTGGCGATGGGGGGAGTGAGAGTGGTGGAGGGGGCGGCGGATTGGTGAGTGATGCGGCGGGTTTTCGTCGCGGCGGGCGGTTGAATCTGCTGCTGTCGACGGCGCCGTGGCGTCCTGATCCGTGGGCCGAGGCGCTGCCACGGGTGCTTGAGCCGATGGGCGTGTCGTCGTTTAGAGCGAGCAACGCGCGTGAGGCCGAGCGTGTGATACGTTCGACGGCCGTACACGTGGCGGTGGTGGACCTGACGCTGCCGATGGACGAGCATGGCGCGAGCAGTGACGAGAGCGGCGAGGCGGGCGGGCGTGTGCTTGAGCTGCTGAGCCGTCTTGAGCAAGCGCCGCCGACGCTTGTGCTCAAGGGCCCGAGCGTGGCGCGTCAAGAGCATCGGCACATGCAGGTGGCGCTGCGGTGCAAGGCGTTTGCGGTGGTCGATCGGACCGGCGCGGACCTTGAGATGATGCTGCAACTGATGCAGCGCGTGCTGGCGCGGCATTATCATGGGCGCTGGCCTGGGCAAGGGCGATGGCCTGGGCAGGGCCGGCCTCACGGTAGTGGGCCGGGGCAGAGTTTAGATGCTGGCGGGCTTGTTTGACCGCTGGTACAAAGTGATTGACCTGCCCGCCGTCGTGCGCGGGCGTGAGACGGTGGTTGGAACGAGTTACGAAAGGGAGCGTTATGCCGAAGAAGAGCGTTGAGAATGGTTCGGGCTTCCGTCCGCTGCACGACAAGGTGCTGGTCAAGCGTGATACGGCGGAAGGCAAGACGGCGTCGGGGATCTTCCTGCCCGAGCGGGCCAAGGACGCGCCGAAGACCGGCGTGGTCGAGGCCGTGGGTACCGGGACGCTGAACCACGAGACTGGCGAGCTGATCCCGCTGAGCCTGAAGAAGGGCGACCGCGTGGTGTTCAGCAGCTACTCGGGCACCGAGGTCAAGCTCGACGGGGTGGAGATGCTGGTGATGAGCGAGAGCGAAGTGCTGGCGGTGATTGAGGGGTAGGTGGCGAGTCAAGAGCGACGGGCGACGAGCTGGCGGCGGGTTCGCGGCGCCTGTGATATTCGTAGTGATATTGATGGCGATGGTGATGGTGGGTTTCGTGGGTAGTGTCCGGCGGGTCGCGCGTGAGGCGGCTTTGCGGGCTGAGCAAGCAATCAACTTCCGAGAGGACGACAAGTCATGGCAGCGAAGCAGATCACGTTCGATACCGAGGCACGCGAGAAGATCCTGTTGGGCGTCAAGAAGCTGGCGCGGGCGGTGAAGATCACGATGGGCCCGTCGGGGCGCGTGGTGGTCTTGCAGAAGTCCTTTGGCGCACCGACGGTGACCAAGGACGGGGTCACGGTCGCCAAGGAGATCGAGATCGAGGACGCGCTGGAGAACATGGGCGCGCAGCTTGTCAAGGAGGTTGCGAGCAAGACCAGCAAGGACGCGGGCGACGGGACGACGACCGCGACGGTCTACGCCGAGGCGATCTTCATGGAGGGGCTCAAGAACATCACCGCCGGGGCGAACCCCAACGAGCTGCGGCGCGGGATCGACATGGCCGTGGCGTGCGTGGTGGACGAGTACGCCAAGATGAGCAAGAAGGTTGACAGCAGCAAGGAGATCGCGCAGGTCGGCACGTGCAGCGCGAACCAGGACGCCGAGATCGGCAAGATCATCGCCAGCGCGATGGACAAGGTGGGCAAGGACGGGGTGATTACGGTGGAGGAGGGCAAGAGCCTGACCACCGAGGTTGAGCTGCTGGAGGGGATGCAGTTTGACAAGGGCTTTTTGAGCCCGCACTTTGTGACGAATCAGGCGACGATGGAGTGCGTGCTGGACAAGCCGTACGTGCTGATCATGGAGAAGAAGATCGGCAGCGCGAAGGACATCCTTCCGGTGCTGGGCAAGATTGCCGAGAGCGGCGCGAGCCTGCTGATCATCGCCGAGGACGTCGAGGGCGAGGCCCTTGCGACGCTGGTGATCAACAAGCTGCGTGGCACGCTGAAGATCTGCGCGGTCAAGGCACCGGGCTTTGGCGACCGCCGCAAGGAGATGCTGGGCGACATCGCGGTGCTGACGGGCGGCAAGGCCGTGATGGAGGAGCTGGGCATCGAGGTTGAGAAGCTCGAGCTTGCGGACCTTGGCCGCGCGGCGAAGGTGACAGTTGACAAGGACAACTGCACGATCGTCGAGGGCGCGGGCAAGGGCGAGGAGATCAAGGGCCGCATCGAGCAGGTGCGGCACCAGATCGAGTCGAGCACGAGCGACTACGACCGTGAGAAGCTCGAGGAGCGTCTGGCCAAGCTGGCCGGGGGCGTGGCGCAGATCAACGTTGGTGCCGCGACCGAGGTGGAGATGAAGGAGAAGAAGGCCCGCGTCGAGGACGCGCTGCACGCGTCACGCGCGGCGGTTGAAGAAGGCATCTTGCCCGGCGGCGGCGTGGCACCGATCCGGGCCCGCAAGGCGCTGGAGAAGCTCAAGAAGAGCGCCAAGGGCGACGAGCGGACGGGCATCGACATCATCGGACGGGCGCTGAGCTACCCGATCAAGCAGATCGCGGTCAACGCCGGGCTTGATGGGTCGATTGTTGCGAGCAAGGTCGAGGAGGGCGAGGGCAACAACTTCGGCTTCAACGCGTTGACGCACGAGTACGGCGACCTGATGAAGATGGGCGTGATTGTGCCGACGAAGGTCGAGCGGGTTGCGCTGCAGAACGCCGCGAGCATCGCAGGGCTGCTGCTGACCACCGACGCGGCGATCGTGGAGATCAAGGACAAGAAGTCCAAGGCGCCAGCGGGCGGCGGCGGCATGGACGACATGGACTACTAAGGACCTTCGGGCAAGCCGGAGCTGTCGCGCGGGTGAGTGATTAGACGCAATGAGCCCACGGGTTACGGCCCGTGGGTTTTTTATTGGCGGCGTACGCCGGGGCGATCGTCGGTAGGCGGTTTATTTGTTGCGAAAGTGTGTGATGGGTGGTGACTTCAGCGAGGACGATGCGTTGGTTCAGGCGGCGGTTGGACTGGCGATCACGCACATGCACAAGGGCACGCCGCTGGAGCAGGCATGGGCCGAGGTTGTAACGCTGGAGAGCAAGGAGCTGCGGCCGGGACGCGGTGGAGCGGGCGCGAGAGATCGGCGTGCTGGCGTGGGCTGACGAGGTGATCGAGCACGTGACGATGCTGCTGGAACGCGACAAGCCGGGGGCG
>Ga0163144_10020671_pt1 | contig 13141 bp, 8 predicted proteins | sample OliLak19BULKMAT1_FD_123175 | JGI IMG/M metagenome (GOLD analysis project Ga0163144, IMG submission 123175) | Freshwater microbial mat bacterial communities from Lake Vanda, McMurdo Dry Valleys, Antarctica - Oligotrophic Lake LV.19.BULKMAT1 | ecosystem: Environmental > Aquatic > Freshwater > Lake... | reverse complement strand
GACTACCAAGGCTATGACGCTTAGGGGAGGTGAGAGCCTGACCCCCACCGATGGGACTGAGACACGGCCCATACACCTACGGGTGGCTGCAGTCAAGAACCTTCCACAATGGACGAAAGTCTGATGGAGCGACGCCGCGTGGTGGATGAAGTCCCTATGGGATGTAAACACCTTTTATGAGGGAAGAAGTTTATTGACGGTACCTCATGAATAAGGGGCTCCCAATCTCGTGCCAGCAGGAGCGGTAATACGAGAGCCTCAAGCGTTATCCGGAATTACTGGGCGTAAAGGGTGAGTAGGTTGCGTTGTTAGTCGTTTGTTAAAGCCCCCGGCTCAACCGGGGAAATGCGAACGAAACGGCAATGCTAAGAGGGTAGGAGAGGTCTCTGGAACTCATGGTGTAGGGGTGAAATCCGTTGATATCATGGGGAACACCAAAAGCGAAGGCAAGAGACTGGCCTATACCTGACACTGAATCACGAAAGCGTGGGTAGCGAATGGGATTAGATACCCCAGTAGTCCACGCCCTAAACGATGTTCATTTGCTTTTCGGAGTATCGACCCTCTGGGAGGCGTAGCTAACGCGTTAAATGAACCGCCTGGGAAGTACGATCGCAAGATTAAAACTCAAAGGAATAGACGGGGACTTGCACAAGCAGTGGATTATGTGGTTTAATTCGATGGTAACCGAAGAACCTCACCAGGGTTTGAAACTAAAGTGAAATCCCGCAGAAACGTGGGACCTCGCAAGACTCTTTAGCAGGTGCTGCATGGCCGTCGTCAGCTCGTGGTTTGAACTGTTCCCTTAAGTGGGGTAACGAGCGCAACCCTCGTCGTGTGTTACAAGTGTCACACGAGACCGCCCAGCCCAGAGAACGTAATTTGTAGAACGTAGAACGCAGAACCTAATATTCATTTATTAAGCTTCGCGATTTGCGCTTTACGATTTGTGAATTCTGGGCTGGGAGGAAGGAGAGGATGACGCCAGGTCCTCATGGCCCTTTGACACCCTGGGCTACACACATAATACAATCGCCACTACAGAAGGCAGCGACGGGGTAACCCTGAGCGAATCCCAAAAGGTGGCGCCAGTTCGGATAGAGGTCTGCAACTCGACCTCTTGAAGCCGGAATTGCTAGTAATCGCGGGTCAGCAAACCGCGGTGAATACGTTCTCAAGTCTTGTACTCACCGCCCGTCAAGTCAAGGGAGCCGGGAGTACCCGAAATCTCCACATAAGTGGGGCCTAAGGTAAGCTCGGTGACAGGGACTAAGTCGTAACAAGGCACGGCTAGCGGAAGCTGGTCGTGGATTAACTCAATTTGAGAAACAGTCCTCCATTTTTGTATTTATATAAAAGTGGGAGGATTTAAGAGGCGATATTTTGTGCCTCAATTGAGCACAAAATGCTTGGCTACTACGAGCTAATTTAGTAGAGTTTTCTGAAACTTAAAATCAGATGACATTTTGGAAAGACAAAAACCCAACTAGAGAACGGAACAGAGTAGTAAATAAACATTTCAATTTCAAAATAAAAAATAACACCCGAAAGGGTGTTTTTTTTGTTTTTCTTATTTGAAAAAATTTGCTATAATTGTTTCTAGATGAATTTATCTCACAAAAAAACAACTTGGTTTGTAACTATTCTTATTTTGATTGCACTTTTCCTTCTTGGTTCACTTATTTCAGATAAAAATATTGCAAATTTTAAGGAAAAAGCTCAAGACTATACCAACAAGAAAATATCTTTTTTTATTCCAATAAAAGAAAAAGTCGTGGTAAAAGAAAAAAACAAACACGATGGTCGTTTGTTTAGTTTTATTCATGACGAGAGACTCCTTGTTTCTGAGAAAAATGGTATCGTTATAGTTACTCACTCTGTGCCGTACAATAAGATAGATATGTGTGACATGAAAAATGGTAGTGATCTTACTAATCTCGATGATTTTTATATGACACTTACTCTCGCCGATGACCCACTTTCAGTTTTAGTCTCTAAATATAAGGACCTCAATTTTTTACAAGAATATATCTCGGGCGAAACTCTAAAAACATCCAAGGATTTTATTGAAGATATTGCTCTTGGTGATTACAAGGGTTATCGTGCCGTTATTGGTGCTGAGGGTTGTGGGCAAGAGGTCTACATCTTGTCTATTGGTGAAAGATTTTTAGTTCTAAATAAATCTGTGCGACCAGAGCTGACTGAAATGAATTCAAATTTTAAAAATGCGAAACTTATTCCGGGTGTGATCTTAAAAGAAGAGGCAGAACTTATTTTTGATCAGATTATTAATACTCTTTCCTTTAAATAGCTTATGAAAAAAAATAATTTATTAAACACGATACTTCTCATAACTATTGGAGTTTTGGTTGGTATCGCTCTAGTTTTTGCAACAAGAAAAAATATTGTTGATACTTCATCTCAAAATTCTCAAAATGATCTATTAACAGATGCTAGCGGGAAAGAAATTATCGATGAACTCGGCAGGTTTATTCCAGATGTTTTTATTCCAAATGGAAGTGTTGTTGTATCAGATACACCCATAGATTTCAATCGTGATGGGCGTGCTGAGCATGTGATAGTGTATGAAAAAAAGCAGTCACTTGATGATCCTGTTTTGTCCGGATACGTAGTCGCTGGAAACATAAAAGATGGCTGGAATATTATTGGAGCTTCAGGAAAAGAGGTTTCAGGGATAACTATCGGTAAATTTACCGCAAATTCAGGTGTTCCATCTATTTTGGTTATTGAAAAAGAAGGCGAAATAAAAGAGTGGCATGTTGTTACATGGAATGCAGGTAATCTTTCGACTCACAGCGGGGGAGAGGCGAGAAACGGAGTTCTAAATTCTCTTGGATATATTTTTAATGGCAGAAATGATGTTTTGGTTTCAGGTAATACAATTATAGAAAATATTCCAGGGTATTCCCTTGGGACTCCGATTTGTTGCCCAGATTTACAAACTCTATCTATTGAGTATATTTTCACTGGCAATGCAATAGTGGTTTCTGATTTTTCAAAAGGTGAGATTGCGACTTTCAAATAAAATATGAAAAAAAAAATACTTAAATCATTGTCGGTAGTTTTGGTTTTTTCTGGATTGATTTTTCTTGCTTCAAGCAAGATTGATTTTAAAGAAAAAAAGATTGATAGTGTTTTTTTTGTGCCGGATGAGGATAATCTTGTTTTAAGAATTGCCAACACCAATATTGATGTTCTACTTGCTCTAGATGAAGAAAAGAGAGTTCTTGGTCTTGGTTTTAAAGAAAATTTAGATGAAAATTCTGGTATGTTTTTTGTTTTTGAACATAAAGATTATTACGGTATTTGGATGAAGGATATGCTTTTCCCTATAGATATTTTATGGATTGACGAGGCAGGTAAGATTGTACACATAGAAGAAAATATTTCTCCGGAAACCTATCCTAAGATTTTTTATCCAAAGGAAAAAGCAAGATATGTCCTTGAAGTGAATGCGGGTTTTGTAGAAAAGAACACAATCCTGATTGGAGAAATGGTTGGTTTTAACTAATACATAAAAAAAACGGCATTAAATGCCGTTTTTTTTATGTATTAGTTCTTAGCGGTGCGCGTTATGTTCATTTTTATTTCTGTATCTTCGAGCTAGAAGGATTATTATAAGAATAATTATAATAATAATAATCCATCCGAGAGCACTATTTGGGAAAAATCCACTCCAGAACGCGAGCGCTCCAAGGTTGCTTCGATCAAGATTTTCTTCTTCCACTACAGTGTTATCTCCTTGTACTTCATCATTATTGTTTTCTGAGGAACTATTATTTGTTCCTCCGATCAAGGTTGCAATCTTTGATGTCTTAAATGAAATAATATCTCCTTTTATAATAGTTCCACCATGTTGTGCTACCGCTCTTGCAAAATATGTTGTGTTTGCCTTTAGTCCATAAATCAATTTTGAAAATGATCCAGAAGTCGTCGAGAAACTTTGACCAACAGTTTTTTGGTTTAACGTAGAAGAACTTTCTCCATATTCAAACCAAACCGTAGTGCTGGTATGTGGATTTAATACTGAAAACCCTCCATTTTGCGTCGATGCTGTTATGCCAGTATTTGTTGAACTGTAGGTGTCAACTGAAAGACCTGCACTGTTTTCATTTTGAGAACTATTTGTATTTGAGGATGCAGAACCTGAAACTATTGGAATATTTTGGTTGCCAATAGCATATATTTCGCTATTATTCGAGGCACTATAATTATTGTAATTATTTGAGTTATTATTGTAGGTATTTGAAACAACTGTTCCACCTCCAAACCCAGTATAAATCTGGTTGTTGTTTGTGTATGCGATCTGGTTGTTGTTTGTGTAAGCAACTGTCTGAGACACTACAGGGCCGTTGTAGATCGGCACATAATTGTTGCTAACATAAATACCAGGAAGGTAGGCTTGGGCAGATACATTTCCAGATAGGGTGGTTAGGCCCATAAAAAGAAAGGTAGCTAGTATTATTTTTTTAGTTGATTGTTTATTCATATAAAACTATTATACCATATTGATATAAAAAGTCAATACCAGATAATATGCTTAAAAATAAGCCTAATTTAGAGATTAGTGGTTTACTTGTCTGTTCGGAGCCTTACCATAAAGTTCTTTCGCAATGATTAGGAGTCCTGAGATCGCAATGATGAGAATAAGCCATCCTGTAAAAGTGTTAGGGAAAAAGTTTCCACCAAAGAGTGCAAGAGATGTCAAAGAGTTTCCACATCGGTTTACATCTTGCACGCTATAAGCGATAGCATTTTCAGTAATGTTATTTTTAGGGTTTAAGAATGAAGCAACAGCTTCTGTAACTGCAATATTTTCCTTTATAACTATATTTTTAACATTTCCGTTTATATATATCACACCTTCGTTTCCTTTATTTATTTCTTTTACATTTAGAATAATTGCATGTTCATTTTGAGAATATAAACCGGACGATGATGAACGATATGCAACATTTTGAGGAAGCTTAACCTTGAGAACAACATTTTTTAAATCTTGACCACTTACATTTTTGTATTTTATGGTTGTTTGGTAGATGTTACTTAGACAAATATCTTTTCCATTTGGTTCTACTGTTAGATTTAGAAGATTATCACCAGAGCCTTTTGCAAAAACTGTTTTTGTTATTGTTTTTGGTTGTGTGTAGTCATAATTGTAGGTAGGGGTAAATACTGGAGGAACATAAGGGGGGACATAAATTGGTAAACTAGAAACTGTAACAGTCTCATAATCACTATCATCACCCTCATCTCCATCTGCATAGATATGGAAAGTTGTATTGTAATATATTGGTCCTACTATAATATCGCCATCATTTCCATAATCATCATTTATATTTCCACCAACTATTTCAACATTGTCGCAGTCATTTGTTTCCCAAGATATAGTGACAGAACCACCATATGAAATATTATTTGGGCTTATATCAAAATCTGTAATTTCACAATCATCATTGTTTTCATCTTCTTCGTCATTGTTGTTTCCATTATCGTTATCAACATTTATTGTTACACTTCCTGTTTCAGTGTTGTCGCTTCCTGTTGCTGTTAGGGTAAATGTTTCGTCATTATAAAGGTTGTCAGTTTGAACTGAATCATCCGTACCGTAGTATCCAGAGATTCCGTCACCATTTAAATATACACTTTCACAGTTTGTTGTTGTCCATGAAAGAGTTACATCATCACCCTCGTCAACACTAATATCTGATGCATTGAAATAATCGATTACACATTCTTCAATGGGGTCGTTATCAATATATTCTTCTTGTGTTGTAAATGAAAGTACAGGTTGTCCGATTGTTGTTCCACCAGAATTTTGTCCGAATACTCGGAAAAAATAAGTAGTGTTTTCTTCTAAGCCTGAAATGTTTGTAGAAAAACTTCCAGAATTATTTATTTGAGAAGCTTGTGATGTTGTATACGCGCCAATAAATGAAGAGTTGTTTGCATATTGAAACCAGATAGTTACTGTGCCACCGTTGTTTCCATTATAAAAACTGTTTAGTGTTGCAGATGTTTCATCTATGTTTGTCGCGCTCGTTGTAAGCATGTTAGGTAGAATATAGGATGGAGTTGTGAAAGAAAGAGCGTTTCCATATCCTGGTCCATCAGCAACAGCCATAGCACGGAAATAATATGTTGTTCCCGATGATACTGTTATGCTTACTTGGTGGGTGCCAGTTTGGGTTGTATAATTTGTGTAAGGTGTTGTATTTCCAAAAAGTGGGCTAGTTCCGTATTCAAATCGCACATCTATGTCAGATGCACCATTGGCGTCAAAGCTCGCGTGAAGTGTTGCCGAGGTCTGTGTCACAAGACTTGCTTGGACTGTCAGTATTTCAGGAAGAGTCGCAAAAGTTGAAGTAGGTATCGAAAAAGATCCTATAAAAATAAGGACCGCACCGAATATAATTGTTTTGATTTTATTTTTCATATATTTTTGCGCTCTTTATATAAAATATAAAGGCGTTTACACATTATATCAGGTTTTATATTTTTGTCAATGGCTCAAGTTAATTTCGTATACAACAGACAAAACCTCGTTTTCACGAGGTTTTGTCATTTTTTAGTTCTTCATTCATAAGCCGAATTCTGTTTTGCCTGTAAAAATTTCAGAAAAATATTTACGGGTTTTATAGCAATTTATCTAGGTCTTTGATTACTCAAAAACTCAAGCGACTCTTCCGCAATAGACGGACACGGTCTTGCACAGAAGTAAGAATTTAGCCGTTTCACTTCTATCTTTCGATAGACATATTCCCATAAGGAACCCTAGCATTTCAGCATCGGCGTCACTGCTCGCATCTCGCGATTTACTCGGGTGGATGTTATCCACTACTTGTTACTTATTTTTTGGATTGTGCGTACATACAGCGAGTAAAAAATTCTTTTAAACTTGGCAGCAAAAAAGAAAGCGGCTACGCAACAATTTCACTTTGCATGTACACACAATCCAAAAAATAAGTCTGTGTTCGGACTTTCCTCCCTCACACTAACATTGCTTTCAATTTAGCTCGCTATTAAAGGCAATGTTAGTGTGAGGGTAGCTACACGACAAAGAACTGGAGAAGATTATACTTTAAAATGTCTTTTTTGCAAGAACTTATATTTTTTACAACTTTTAATTGAAATTAGTAAAAATTGCTTTTTTATAAAAAGTGTTGTATTGTTTGAGTCAATCTCTTTTAGAAATGAAAATCAATTTTTTCACCCTTTTGGTGACAGCGGGAGTGCTGTTTACATTAGCCCTAGCCGGGGAAAAGGCAAATGGACAAAACATAGTTTCTGACTCTCTCTGGGGTGGACAACTCCAGATTTTGGGAGAACTTGAAATTGCAGTTGCCGACACCGATACGGTGGTCGTAAATATGCAATGGTCATTCAATATCAATTTCATCCCGGTTTTTACCGAGGTGGTTGATACACTTGAAACGACCGGAGTCGATACGCTTGCAATTGCAAGTGCTGACTCAATCAATCAGGCGGGGTTCTATTTCGCCCGATACCAGATTATTGCATCCGACACAACTATCTACGGAAATCCGTGGCCAGTTCCGGTGGATGAAATCTGGATTATGCCAACAGCTTTCATGAGTGGCTTCACTGCCACGATGAATGGCTATGTATGTTCAGTTGCCGTCGATGACGGTAACACTGAGTCAACACTTCGTATTTATGAAATCCCTGGTGGGACGACATATTCCGAAGATGAAGCCTTTCTTATGGAAAGTATTGTTTTTCAAAATGAGGTTTACCTCAATCATGAAGTGAATTATTATCCACCAAATTATCCGGTGGCTCTACATTTTGTGGTTGAAAATCCTGTAGGTATTATTCATGCCGATACGATTTTCTTCGTAACCCTTGCCGAGCCTGGTCCACCATGGACATCTCAAGCGATTCTCGAATCGCTTGGACAGGATTATGTTATCGTTTCAGGAATCGTTATCACAAACGGTCTTGGAACAACAGCAAGTGCGCGTATTCGTATGGAAGGGACAAGTACTTGGCTTGATGAGCAGTTAGTAATTCTGCCTGCCTCAAACGGGCAAGTAGAAATTTCTTTAACTTTCAACTCTCTCACGCCAAGTACAAGCTATGAGGTTGAAATGAGTGCTGAAAATATGAATGGTGAGTATACTTCTATTGTGCTACTTGTCGTTTCAACAGAAAGTATCCCCGTTCCATTTGGAATTGTGACTCTTTCAGCACAAGTATCAACATCAACCTCAACCGAAATTTTCGGAGATGTGACAGTGCCAGCAGGTTATGCAAACTGGGGACTTCTTATTGCAAGCGAGTCTGATGGGGATTTTAGTTTCCCGATTTATGCGTCAACAATGACGCAAACTTCTGGATCTGGAATATTTTCAGTGAGCGCAATCGCTCCTGATTTGCAAACAGGGTCAACCTATCATGCACTACTTTATGGTTTCGACTTTGAAGGAAGTATGATTTTTGATCCCTTGAGTGCAATTACTTTCACTCAGCAAGAAGTCATAATTATTTCTATAAGTGAAATGATTGCAATTTCTACAGACGGAGAAATCACTCTTTATTCTGCTAGTGGGCAGATGATTTCAAAGAGTGAAAAAATTGATCTTTCAAACCTGCCAAGCGGTATTTATATCGGGGTAGGGAATAAAATAAAAAAATTCATACATCATTGACTTGTTTGTATGAAAAAAGCTGTCTCGAGCAATCGCAGGCAGTTTTTTACATCCTATTGACAAACTTAAATAACCTGATATACTCTTTTTTGTGAGATAGTTTTCAACCTTCCGTTTTTAATGGAAAGCAAATGCCTAACAAAACCCCGCGTAAGCGGGGTTTTGTTTTTTTGTTTACATTTGTTATAATTCTATCTGTATGTTACTAGTTGTCTTTATCGATGGCTAGCGACTGCACTCACATAGGCATTTGTGTTGGAGCTCGCACTCGCTAGTCTTCAATGCAGATAAAAAAAATAAAAAACATTTTACAATTTGTAAAATGTTTTTTATTTTTTTTTGAAATAATTTTTAAAAATAAAAATAATTTTGTTTAAAAAAGTTTTCCACACATTTAACTTTTTTTATCTTGTATATATATTTTTTTTATATGATAATTGTACGTGACGTTACATGTGGGGAAAAATTAATTAAAATTTTTAAAAAAAAATTTAATGGTCGGCCTCATCGTAAACGCTTAATAGGTAATTCGTTCGAACGAAAAAATAATACCATGGCAGCAAAAAAGAAAGCAGCTAAAAAGGCTACAAAGAAAAAGGCTACAAAGAAAAAGGCTACAAAGAAGAGAGCGTAGTTCTCTTCCCATTTACGAAAAATCCCCGCGAAAGCGGGGTTTTTTCGTGCCCCCTATGTTTATAGTAAAAAATACTAAATTATGATAGAATTTTATCTCATCTTGCTTTACCGTAAGACTATAATTCTAGAAGCTAATATAAAATATATGTTATTATTTGATAAAATTTTTGGAAATCAAAACACAAAGGCGATTAAAGAAGCTCGCTCTATTCTTCCTTTGGTAAACAGTCTAGAAGAAGAAATAAAAAAACTTTCCGATGCTGATTTTCCACAAAAAACAAAAGAATTAAAAGAAAAAATAAAAAACGGAGAATCTCTTGATTTGATTTTACCATACGCGTTTGCGCTAGTTCGTGAGGCTTCATTTCGCACTCTTTCTCAACGCCATTATGATGTGCAAATAATTGGTGGAATAATTCTTGCTCGTGGCGGTATTGCTGAAATGAGAACAGGAGAAGGAAAAACTTTAGTCTCAACACTTCCAGCATATTTAAATGCACTAAGTACCCAAAGCGTACACATTGTTACAGTCAATGATTATTTGGCACGTCGTGATGCTGTTTGGATGGGGCAGGTGCATTCATTTTTAGGTCTGTCTGTTTCTGTAATTAATGGACAGAACACTTCTTATTTTTATGATAAATCTCACCAGAGTAAGGAAGAAGACAAGGATCGTGATGCAGTTGGGTCGTATAAGATAGTTTATGATTTTTTGAAACCATGTACTAGGCGTGAAGCTTATACAGCAGATATTGTTTATGGAACCAATAGTGAATTTGGGTTCGATTATTTGCGTGACAATTTGGTCGGTCGAGCGGACCTTCTTTCTCAGCGAGGGCATGCATATGCTATTGTCGATGAAATAGATTCTATTCTTATAGACGAAGCGCGAACTCCACTTATTATTTCTTCAGAATCTCGTGACTCTGGAGAACTTTACCTGCAGTTTGCAAGTATTGCTCGCACACTTATAAAAGGAGATGATTATACTACAGACGAAAAACATCGATCGATTCATCTGACTGATTCTGGTATTACAAAAGCTGAAAGTTTACTCGGTATTCAAAATATTTATACTGAAAAAGGAATAAAATATGTTCATCATCTAGAAACTGCAATTCGCGCAGAATCACTTTATGTTCGTGATAAAGATTATGTTTTTGTTGAAAAAGAAATTGTTATTGTTGATCCATTTACGGGTCGCTTGCAACCTGGTCGTCGTTGGAGTGAGGGTCTTCATCAAGCAATCGAAGCAAAGGAGGGTGCAAAAATTCAAAAAGAAACTCGTGCAGTTGCATCCATCACATATCAAAATTATTTTAGATTTTATAAACGCCTATCGGGGATGACGGGTACCGCTGAGACTTCAAAAGAAGAATTTTACAAGGTCTATGGACTCGATGTTGTTTCTATTCCAACACATCGAAATATTGCACGTATCGATAGAAATGATCTTATTTTCCAAACTGAAAAAGGTAAATTGCAAGCCATTGCAAAAAAAGCAAAAGAACTTCAAAAAAAAGGTCAGCCAGTTTTGATTGGTACTATTTCTATTGAAAAAAATGAGTTACTTTCTGCTTATCTAACAAACGAAGGGGTAAGGCATACAGTTCTTAATGCAAAAAATCATGAAAAAGAAGGTGAGATAGTTGCTGACGCTGGTAAAAAGAGTGCTGTGACTGTTGCTACAAACATGGCAGGGCGTGGAGTTGATATTCGCCTAGGTGGTGCAAGTGCAAACAAAGAAGAATACGAAGAAGTAAAATCTCTTGGTGGTCTTTTTGTTGTGGGTACTGAGCGTCATGAAGCACGTCGAATCGACAATCAGCTTCGTGGTCGCGCAGGACGACAAGGAGATCCAGGGGAGACACAATTTTTTGTGTCGCTTGATGATGATTTGATGCGTATTTTTGGTGCAGAGAGAATTAAAAATATGATGAACAAACTTGGTGTTCCTGAAGATCAACCAATCCAAAATAAAATTGTTTCAAATTCACTAGAGGGTGCACAGAAAAAAATAGAAGGCTTCAATTTTGATGCAAGAAAGTATACTCTTGAATATGATGATGTTATGAATCATCAGCGTCGCGCTATTTATTTGCGTCGAAAAAATATACTCCATTTTGAAAAATCTGAAATCGAAAATTTTGTAGAAGAAATTATGCAAAAATTTCCAGATAAAAAAGATGATATAATTTTACGTAAAAATTCTCTCGGCGAAGCATTTTTTGAAGCAGTAAGGCGTATTGCGCTTCATGTTACAGATACACTTTGGATGGAGCACTTGGAGACCATGGAATATTTGCGTGGTTCAGTAAATTTGCGCGCGTATGGTCAGCGTGAGCCACTTGTTGAATATAAAAAAGAAGGACTTCGAATGTTTAAGGACCTTGAAATTTCGGTAGATGCTGAGATTGTAAATCTTATTACAACTCTTTCGATGGATGCATCAAATCCGCTTATCGATACACCGGAGGTAGAAATATTTTCTGGCAGAAAAGAAGAACTTGGAGCTTTTGGTATAGAACCAGTAGGGGAGGTGCATATTGATAAAAGTGCGCATCAAGTTTTTGGATCAAAGACAACAGAAAAAGTCGGAAGAAATGACCCATGTCTATGTGGAAGCGGTAAAAAATACAAGAAGTGTCATGGAGCGTAGATGATTAAATTCGCAATATTTTAAAGAACCACCACTCTATGTAAAGCGTAGAGGTTATCTGGAATCAAATATTTTTTAATATTTTTAAATTGATATTTTTGAATTTATTTTTAATGACTTATGATGTATATTTATATCTATTACAATAATATAATTCACGGCCGTGAACTATATTATTATTGGTGAAAAAATTAGAAATAAGAGTGAATTTTAGACTAGTTAGCTATCAATCTTAGGATAAAAAGGATCTACAAAATAAGATTTTTAAATCAAATTTAAAATCAGAAAGTTATCAACAAAATAACACTTTTTATCTTTTATTTATAAAGGTAAATATGATATAATCTGTCTGCAGGAAAATAATGAATTTGACTAACAAAAAACTTCCGAAAAATGTTCGCAAGGTGACGCTTTTTGGAGTAAGGTTTTTTGTTGTTTTATTTTTTATTGCGACTATTTTTTCTCCATTTTCAAATGTTCAAAAAGCTATTTCTTCAACAGGTGTTCCAGAGCTCCTAAACTTCCAGGGACGACTCCTTGATTCAAACGGAAATCTTCTTGGAACTTCATTAGGTACTGAGTACTGTTACAAATTTGCAATCTACGATGCATCAACCGTTGGTTCAAAACTATGGCCAAGTGGTGCTCCGACAGGTCAGAGTATTACAACAAGACTCGGAGTTTTTGATGCTTATGTGGGTACGACTGATACACTTGATTACAATTTTAATGACAACGATACTACCTACATGGATGTGCAAGTAGCAACAAAGGTTGGAGGATTATGTACTAACGGTGATGAAGTATACGAATCTCTTACTCCTCGTCCACAAATTGTTTCATCTGCTTATGCTCTAAACTCTGGAAGGCTCGAAGGTTTTGCTCCATCCACTTCTTCCACTCTTTCTCTTGGTGCTTCAAATCCTACTATCGCAGCTACTACCGCAAGTGCTGCACTCACTATAGATTCGACTGGTGGGTCTGGATCTGTTGTTGTTGGTTCATCTGCGACAACAGTTACGATTTGTAACACTGCTACTTGTGACACAATAAACCTCGGCTCAAACGCAGACGCCGATACAATCACAATCGGTGATGCAGTAAACGACACAACAACAGTAAATGGTCTGACTGTCGCCATCGATTCTGGCGACTG
>Ga0163144_10020670_pt1 | contig 13142 bp, 9 predicted proteins | sample OliLak19BULKMAT1_FD_123175 | JGI IMG/M metagenome (GOLD analysis project Ga0163144, IMG submission 123175) | Freshwater microbial mat bacterial communities from Lake Vanda, McMurdo Dry Valleys, Antarctica - Oligotrophic Lake LV.19.BULKMAT1 | ecosystem: Environmental > Aquatic > Freshwater > Lake... | reverse complement strand
TTTGCAGGGCGCGGTAGGAGACAACCGATATGACCAGGACGGCGATCAGGGCGACCATGAAGCCGAGCAGGGTCTTTAGTGGCAACGACGAGCCCCAGCGGCCACCGAGCGCGGCAAATGGGCGATCTTCTCCGAAGCGCAGGTCAGGCGTGCTCGGCAACGGGGTTTTGTCGTCCATGGATTCTTTGGTCATAGTTTCTTGTCAGTGATGCCTCGCCAGTCGGTCGCTGTCTGTGGAAAACAATCGCGGACGCTCGGCACCGGCGAGGAAAACCTGCATGACACCCTGCGCGTCGGTGGCGCTGCTGGAGAAGTTGGTGCTGTTAATAAAGATCGCGCGCGGCAACGCCCCGGCTGCGCGCCGCTTGTCCACGATGTCCTGGGCATAGGTCTTGATGTCTTCGGCCAAGGGCTCTTGATGCAGTGTATCTCCTTTGTCGCCAGTCAGGCAGTCAGGATCTAACGCAAGGCCGCGATCAGGTCGCGGTCAATTCTACCCGTCGCAGCCAGACCGCTGTCGTCTTGAAACGCGCGGATGCCAGCGCGGGTGCCGGGGCCGATGTCGGCGTCAAGCGGTCCCCGATAGTAGCCGCGCCGGGCCAGTCCGCGCTGCACGTCGATCTCCACTGAGCGATAGGAGTAACTCGGGCGCACGTCATCGCTCCGTCCTTCGTAATAGACAGGACGTGCCCGCTCGATGATCACGGATGACGAGTGACCATAGTAATAGCGGCGCGGCGCACTGGTCCCAAACGTTACGCTGGGACGCTGATCATAGTAATACTGCTTCGGGGGTTTCTTGTGCTTCTTGTCTTTGCCCTGCTCCTTTTTGTGATCCTTGTCCCGGTCATCGGCGCGGGCAGACACGGCGAGAAGTCCGGTGGCAGCGGTGATCAGGGTCAGGAGGCGCAGCCGCTTCATAAAGGCAGTGGTGCTTATTCCACTGCGGTTTTCGCGAGGGTGCCGGTGCCGTCCTTCGCCTGATCAATGGCCTGTTCGAGATCGCCGATGCAGCGGTCCAAGGCATGGCGTGGGCCGGACGCGCGGTCGCGGAGCTGCTCGGGCGACAACCGCGCGAGACGCTTGGCGAGATGCTCGTGCTGCTGGTCGAGCGCCAGGACGCGCGTGCGGAAGTAAGCCGGGGCATGGCTGGGCGTTTGCGCTTTGACCTCGGCGATTTCCCGGCTCAGACCAGCGAGCGTTTCATTCGCGCCTTCGCGATAGACGGGCAGGTCGTCGCTCACGAACGCCTTGGTCTTGGCCCAGGCGGCGCGCGTGGCTTTGCCGGCCTGATGGGCCGCACCGACGACGACGTCCTTGGTGTCGCGGGCGACGTCCTTGGTCTTTTCGACGACGGTGCCAGCGGTGGCGCGGGCTTTTTCCGCGATGGTTTTTTCATCCGCCCGCGCGAGGCAGACGGTGGCGGCGAGGAGGGTGATGGTGAGGATGTGTTGTTTCATGGTGGTTTGGTTTTTTGGTTGGTGAGCGGAAAAGGTTTTGGCGTCGTCGGCCCGGCTCCCGGAGGCCGCGTAAGAACGCGGGTCTGCCCGGACGGGTGCTGAGCCGGCGGCAGGGTCGGGGTGTGCCGCCGATCCGGCCAATACCTCGTCGGCGGTGGCGTCATGCCTGAAAGCTATGCGCAAACGCGCCGCGCGCGCGGGCTCTCTGTAAAGGCCCGCCCGCGCGCAAAATCGTGATAGCCAGTGGCTATGGCCTTGGCGATGTTTCGGGCAATGGAACTCCGTCACCTGCGCTACTTCGTCGCCGTCGCCGAAGCCTTGAGCTTTACCAAGGCCGCGCAACAGCTCCGGCTCGCCCAGCCCTCGCTCACGCGGCAGGTGCGGAATCTCGAGGACGAAATCGGCGTGCGCCTGCTAGACCGGGCGAAGAACCAGATCGCGCTGACCGAGGCCGGGCGGCTGTTCCTTTTCGACTCGAAAAAGCTGCTCGCGCTGAGCGCGGAAAGCGTGGCCGCGGTGCAGCGGTTGAACCGCGGGGAAAGCTCCCAGCTCAATATCGGCTACGTCGCGAACCTCCATTACGGGCTGCTGCCGGCCACGCTCGGTGCTTTCCGCAAGCTATGTCCGCTGGTGGCGCTGAATCTTTTCGACCTGAGTTGTGCCGGGCAGTTCGAGGCGCTGGCCGGGCACAAGATCGACCTCGGCTTCATCGGCCTGCGGCCTCCGCTTTCCAGCCATGAGCTGCTCGCCGAAGGCGTGGCTTTCGACACCATCCTCGTGGCCCTGCCGGCCACCCATCCGCTGGCGAAGAAGGCCAAGGTGGGGCTGACGGACCTGGCGTCGCAGTTCTTCATCGGCATGGCCGAAAAGACCCATCCCGGCGTGCGTGAATGGCTGCTCGAAACCTGCCAGGGCGCGGGCTTTGCGGTAAAAATTTTGCAGGAGGCGGCCGCTGAGCCGGCGATGATCCAGTTTGTGGCCGACGGCCTAGGCGTGGCGCTCATGCCCGAGCAAACCGCCGGGCTGCCGCACGAAGGCGTGATCTTTCGCCCGCTCACCCCGCCGCTGCGCCGCGAGGCAACCATTGCCTGGCGCGCCGACAATCCCTCGAAGCCGCTCCAGGATTACATCCGGATCGTGAAGGATCTCGCGCGGAGCATGTGAACGTGGGTCGCTCGGGCCTGCGGCGGCGGCGCCAGCCGCGCGGATCATCTTGTCGAACGGGGCGACTCCAACGCTGCGGCAGAAGTGTGTTGCGACCGAATCTCACAATGCTACTTTCCCGCGCTCCCAATGCCTTCCAAGTCCGCCAAATCCATCCTCACCCTGGCCAAAGCCAAAGTCGGCGAGCGGTTGCGGGTGTTGTCGATTTGCCCGGACTGCCCGGAGTGCGTGCGGCTGCGGGAGCTGGGGTTTTACGATCGCGCGGAGGTGCGGAAGGTGTCCGACGGCGCGGCCATCATCTGCTCGCTCTTCGGCATGCGCGTGGCCATCGGGCGCGACCTCGGGGAGCATGTCCGCGTGGAGCGGATCGCGGCATGACGGCGGAGGCGGGCGACGTTTTGAGCGCGCTGCAGATCGGCGAAAAGGCGCGCGTGCTCGGCTTTGAACTGCCGCCGGAGCATCGGCAGCGGTTGCTGGAAATGGGGCTCACGGTCGGCGCGGAATTCGAGGTCGTGCGCTTCGCCCCGATGGGCGATCCCATCGACATCAAGGTGCGCGGTTACCATCTTTCACTGCGGAAAAAGGAAGCGTCGGGCGTGCGCGTGGCGCGGCTGTGACCCCAACCGCACTAGAACCAGCCCGCGGCGAGGTCGTGCGCCACGTCGCCATCGCGGGCAACCCGAACTGCGGCAAGACCACGATTTTCAACGCGCTGACCGGCCTGCGGCAAAAGGTCGGCAACTATCCCGGGGTGACCGTCGAGAAAAAGACCGGACGCTTTTTCGGCAGCCACGGCGAGGCCATGGAACTGCTCGACCTGCCCGGCAGCTACAGCCTCCAGGTGCGTTCGCCGGACGAGGCCGTGGCGCGCGATGTCCTGCTCGGCCGGCTGCCCGGCGTGCCGCGGCCCGATGTCATCATCTGCGTGGTGGACGCCTCGAATCTCGAACGCAACCTCTACCTCGTGGCGCAGATGCTCGAGTTGAACATCCCGATCGTCGTCGCGCTGAACATGGTGGATGTCGCGGAGAAAAACGGCGTGGTCATCGACCTCATGGCGCTGCGCGAAAAGCTCGGCGTGCCGGTGATTCCGACCGTCGGGACGAAAGGCGTGGGCTTCATCGAACTGCGGCAGGCCGTCTCGCGCTCGCCGCTGCCCGCGCCGGCGATTTGCGCGCAGATGCCCATCGTGCTGGAGCGCGAAACGATGGCCCTCGCGCGTCAACTCCCCGTCGCCCCCGAAGTCGCGCGCGGCGAAGCACTGCTCCTGCTCACGCTCCACGACGAAGCCCTCGACGCCATCGCCCACCACGACCGCGCGATCATCGACGCCACCCGCGCCGCGCAGCAGCGCCTCACCGCCAGTGGCATTGACCCGCTGAGCGCGCCGGTCGATGCCCGTTACGCGTGGATCGGCCAGGTCTGCGCCGCCGCGCTGCACAAAGGCGGCGCGCACGACGACGCCTCGATTTCCGACCGACTCGACAGCTGGCTCACGCACCGTGTGTGGGGCTGGGTCGCCTTCCTCGGCATCATGGCGCTGATGTTTTTCTGCATCTTCACCGTCGCACAATATCCGATGGGCTGGATCGACAGCGCCACCGCCGGGCTCGCCGATTTTCTGAAAGACAAAATGCCGGACACTGACCTGCGCGGGCTGCTCACCGATGGCGTCATCGCCGGCGTCGGCGGCGTGGTCATTTTTCTCCCGCAAATTCTCGTCCTCTTCTTCTTCCTCGGAATTTTGGAAGACACCGGCTACATGGCCCGCGCGGCCTTTATCATGGACCGGCTGATGTCCAAGGTCGGGCTGCACGGCAAATCATTCATCCCCATGCTCAGTTCGCTGGCCTGCGCCATTCCGGGCATCATGGCCACGCGCACCATCGAGAACCGCAAGGACCGCCTCGTCACCATCCTCGTCGCGCCGCTCATGAGCTGCTCCGCGCGGATCCCCGTCTATGCGATCATGATCGCCGTACTTTTGCCCGCCGCGTCCGGGTTCCAAAAGGCGGGCATCATGCTCTCGATGTATGCCCTCGGTTTCATCGCTGCGTTCGGCATGGCGTGGGTCTTCAAAAAGCACCTCTTCAAAGGCGATACGCCGATGCTCCTGCTCGAAATGCCGCCTTACCGCATGCCCTCGTTGCGTGGCGTCCTCCAGCGCATGTGGGAGCGCGGCCTGCTCTTTCTGCGCCGCGCTGGCACCGTCATTCTGGCGCTCTCCATCCTGCTCTGGGCGCTGGCCACTTACCCGAAGCCGAGCGACCCCGAGGCCACGCCGTCCGAGGCCATCGCCCACAGCTACGCGGGTCAAATGGGCCACGCCATCGAACCGCTCATCAAGCCGCTCGGCTACGATTGGAAGATCGGTATCGGCCTCCTCGCCAGCTTCGCCGCGCGGGAGGTTTTCGTCGGCACCATGTCCATCGTCTATGCCGTCGAGAGCGAAGACGAGAATACCGAGCCTCTGCGCGACACCATGCGCGCCGAAAAACACGCGGACGGACGGCCCGTCTTCACCCCGCTCGTTTGCCTCGGCCTCATGGTGTTCTACGTTCTGGCCATGCAATGCATCAGCACCGTCGCCATCGTCCGCCGCGAGACCAATTCGTGGCGCTGGCCGCTTTTCCAAATCGCCTACATGACCGGGCTCGCGTGGCTCGGCGCGTTCATCGTCTATCAAGGCGGGCGCCTACTCGGCTTCCAATGAACCCGCTCCTCGACCAGTTCGCCGTCGCCGCCCTCATCGGCGGCGCGCTGGCGTTTTTCGTCGTGCGCTTTCTGCGCAAACGCGCGGGCGGCAAATCCTGCGGCGGCGGCTGCGGATGCGGGACGACCAAGCCGGTCAAGCCGGGGCAGAACTGAACCTAAAAACGGCAATGGGAACCACGGATTACGCGGATTCCACGGATTACACGGAAGTTGTAACGCGAAGCGCGCTCACCCAGCGGGTGCGTCGAGAGACGAGGCCACGCACGAACCCAAAATCCTCTCCATCCGCGTAATCCGCGTCATCCGTGGCAACTTCCATCGCCGTTTTCAGGCTGAATCCGGCTTACGCCTTTCCGCTCAACCCGAAGGCGTCGTGCGCAAGCTGCGCGGCCTCGTGAATCCGGGATTCTTCGATGACCACCGCGGTCTTGATCTCGCTCGTGGAGATGAGTTGGATGTTGATTCCGCCCGCCGCCATCGCCTCGAAAAGCCGCGCGGCCACGCCGCTGTGCGAACGCATCCCGATGCCGACGATCGAGAGCTTGGCGATACCCTCCTCGGTGACGATGTCCTTCGCGCCGATCTCCTTCATCACGCTGTTCAGCGCCTGCTGCGCCTTCGGCAGCTCGTCCTTGTTCAGCGTGAACGTAATGTCGTTGGTGTCGCCCACGCTGTCGCTCTGCACGATCATGTCGAGGATGACCTGGGTGGCGGCGAGGGTGCTGAAAATCCTGGCGGCGGTGCCGGGCCGGTCGGGCACCTGGCGGATGGTGACCTTGGCCTGATTTTTTTCGATGCTGACTCCGCGGACGACGACGTTTTCCATATCTTCGGTTTCTTCGGTCACGATGGTTCCAGGGTTGTTGTTGAAAGAGCTGCGCACCTCGAAGACGACGCCAAATTTTTTGGCGAACTCGACCGAGCGCGACTGCATGACCTTCGATCCGCTCGACGCCATCTCCAGCATTTCGTCGTAGCTGATCGCGTCGATCTTCCGCGCCGTCGGGACGATCCGCGGGTCGCAGGTGAAGACGCCGTCCACGTCCGTGAAAATCTGGCAGATGTCGGCCTTGATCGCCGACGCGATGGCAATGGCCGTGAGGTCGCTGCCGCCGCGCCCGAGTGTGGTGATGCGCCCGTCCGTGGTCTCGCCCTGAAAGCCGGCGACGATCACGATCTCATCGTTCTTCAGGTGCGCGTGAATCTGCTTCGGCGTGATGTTCGCGATTTTCGCCTTGGTGTGGACGCCGTCGGTGATGATCCCGGCCTGCGCGCCGGTCAGCGACACCGCCTTTTTTCCCAGCCCCTCGATGGCCATGGCGGTGAGCGCGATGGTCGTCTGCTCGCCGGTGGAAAGGAGCACGTCCATCTCGCGCTCGGCGGGGTTTTTGGAAACCTGCCGGGCGAGATTGATGAGGCTGTCGGTCACCCCGCTCATCGCCGAAACGACCACGACCACGCGATGCCCCGCCTCCTGCGTCGCCACGACGCGGCGGGCGACATTGAGGATGCGCTGCGGATTGCCGACGGACGTGCCGCCGTATTTTTGGACGATGAGACTCATCGGAAAAGGGGGCGCATGATTCCGTGGGCGGGGGAGGCTGTCAACAGGCGTGCAAGGGTTTTCCCGGCCCGTGCGCGACGCAGCCGCGCCACAGGAGCGGCGGGCTTCCAGCCGCCGTTGTCCACTGCGCGAAGCGGTGACTTTTTGCGGCGTCGCAGCGAGAGAGTTTGGCGCTTCGCGCGTTTGGTGGGTCGGCGGCTGGAAGCACGCCGCTCCTTTACTTTCCGCCGGCCCAGATGACGGCGTTTTTTAGCAGGGTCTGGTATTGCGGGAGGTCGTGGGCGCGGGCGTCGTGGCCGAGGGTGAGGCCGACGATGCGGGCTTTCGGATGTTTCACGATGAAGACCTGCGGGAAGACCTTGCCGCTCTTCGGGCTGGTCGCGGTGGCGAGGACTTCGGTGGGCGTGGCGGCGGGGTCGGCGTTGTAGTTGTAGAGTTCGTCGGTGATTTCAAACTCGGCGGTCACGCCTTTGGTGATGGGGTGTTCGGCGTTCACGATCTTCACTTTGTACGGGCCGAGCGGGTCATGGCCGCGGGTGCCGCCGCCGATGATCTCCTTGTTCCACTCGGGGAAATTCCGCCACGCATACCAGGTGCCGGGATGGTGCGCGATGATCGCGCCGCCGCGGTTGGCGTAATCAATAAGCGCCTTTCTTGTCACGGAGCCGATGGGCTGGTTCGCGCTGATCAGCAGCACGTCCACGCGGTCGAGGATGGCGGGGATGCCGTTAAGATTTTGCGTGAAATCTACCCAGCCGGCGACGGGCGTGAGCGTGGCTTTGTCGGTGCCGCCGAAAAATTTCACGAAGTCGTGCGACGAACCGCCGCCCACGATCAGCACGCGCGGACCTTGCGCGGGACGTGCGGCGGGTGGCTGCGGGACGGGGTCGCTGAACTGCGGCTTGAAGTTCGGGTCTTCGTCCACGGCGGCGGGTTTCGCGGGTTCGGCGGCGGCGGAAACGGCGAGGGGCGGCGTGGTGGCGGTGGTCGCCGCGGCGAGGAGGAACGTGCCGCGGCCGGCGTTCGCCTGCGGTGCCTTCGCGGGCGCATCGGCCAGCTCGGCGGTAATCGCCACGATCGTCGGCACGGCCTGCTGGCCGAAGCTCTCCAGCACGATGCGGTCAATCTCCAGCGCGCCGCTGAGCGGCTTGGTGAACCAGCGGAGCTGATGCTCTTTCACGAGTCCGCTGGCGAATTTCGAGCCGGGGACATCCACGCGGCTGATGTAGTCCGCAAACTCGGTGCCGTTCTTGCACACGAAGGTCTCACTCGCTCCGCCGACCGCGTGGACGGTGATCTTGAGCACATCGCTGCGGTCGTCGTTGTTCATGAAACCCCAGCCGGTCACGCCGCCGAGAAAGTGCAGCCGGCTCGCCTTGAAGCCGCCGACTTTCACCTCCACGCGCTGCGGCATGGTCTGCGCCACGGAACCGCCGGGGCCGCCCTTGAGCACAATGATGTTTGCGCCGCCCGCCGCTTTTTCCGGCGCGACGATGGTGAACGGGATGCCTTCGACATTGACCGTGCCGGTCTTGGTGAACGCGAACGATTCCGCCTTCGCGGCGGCGCTGTTGTAAAGCCCGCGCCCGGTGTTCGTGGTGAACGCGCCCTTGAGGTCGAGCACGCGGAATTTCCCGCCGTCCACGCTCTGCATGTAGGCGATGATGTCGCGCAGCGTCTCGCCGCCGAGGCTCTCGAAGCCCTCGGGCATGAGCGAGCGGCCGGTGTTCACGCGCGTTTTTAAGTCCACGACTTTCACCTCCTGCACACCGGCGAGGCTCTTCAGCGTGATGCTCGCGGTGTTTTCCGAGGCGATGACGCCGGCGAAAAGCTGGCCGTCTTTCGTCTCCAGATTCCACGCGGTGAAGGTCGGGTCCACCTCGGCGTTCGGGTCCACGATGGCACCGAGCAGCTCCGCCGCGCCGTGCGCGCCCATGCCGGTGAGGCCGGGGCCGAGGTCCGCGCCGATGTCGCCGTATTTGTGGCAGATGGCGCAGGTCGTGGTGAAAGCCACCTTGCCCTTCGCCGGGTCGCCTTTGCCCTCGACCACGGGCAGCAGCCGCGCGATGGCCTCCTTCTTGGCTTTGGTCAAAGGGTTCAGCTCTTCCAACATTTCGCCGGCGCGTTTGGCTACGCCTTTGTCGGGATGCGTGCGCAGGCGCGCGATGGCGGTGGGGCCGAGCGTGGTCACATCCACGGCCTTGGATTTGAGCGCGTCGAGGAAGGCGACTGTCCAGTCGGCGCGCTTGAGCAGGGTGTCAAAGGCGGGCGTCTGCACGTCGGCGGGCATCCTGGCGTAAGCGGCGGCGAGGGCTGCGCCGACGGTGGCGTCGTCGGTCTCGCCGAGCGCGGCGATGAGGCCGCGCTGAAAGCCGGGCGTGCCGGCGGCGGCGAGCTGTTTCACCACGGCGGGCAGGATCGTGGCGTCGCTGCCGCGGAGGCCGATGAGGCTGCGCGCGGCGGCGAGGCGGGTGGCGTCGTCGGCCTTGGTGTCGGCCACGGTCACGAGGAAGGAACCGGAGAGCTTGGCGACCTCGGCCTTGAGCGTGCCGGCCTTGTCCCACTTCGCGGCCAGCGGGAGCACGCTGGCGCTGGCGTCGCTCATGAGCAGCTTGGCGAGCGCGGCGGAAAGCGCGGGCGTCATCGCGGGCGCGTCCTTCACGTTCTTGGTCACGGCGTCGAGCACGCTGCGCTTGAGGGCGTCGGCGCTGGCGGGTTTCGCGGCCAGCGCGATGACGAGCTGCGCGGCGGCGGCGGGATCATTGAGCGAGCGCGTGACGGCGGTAATGAGCGGCGCAAGCGCGGGCGCGTTCGCGCTGTCGAGCGCGGCGGCGATGACCGCGGCAGGATTGCGCGCCGCCGCGCCGACCGCGGCGCTGCGCTGGTAGTCGTCGTCGAATTTCGGCCAGGCGGCGGCGAGGGCTTTGGCGGCGGGTTCATTCATGGCGGAGGCTGCCACGGCCCGCAAAGCCGCCAGGCGGACGGTGGGATCGGCGTCGGCCATCGCCGCGACCAAACCCGGTTGCGCCCCGTCGGCGCCGAGGCTCTCGGATACGAGAGCGGCGTTGCGGCGCACTGCCGGATCGGTGTCCGTCAGCGCGGCCTGCAATTGTTCCGGAGCCAGCAGGTGGATGCCATGCATCGTCCACAAGGCCGCGATGCGGGTCTCGGCCTGCGCGCTGCGCAGCCCTTTCGCCAGGGTCGCCGGAATCTCTCCGCGGTTGCTACGCCCCTCGACGTCGGGCGCGAGTTTTTCGATCAGCAGCCGGCTCGCCGTCATCCGCACATGCGCGTTCGAATGCTCCAGCGCTTGGGCCAAATCTGCGACTCCCGCCTTGCTCAAATTCGGCACCTCGACCTTCTTCGCGTCCTTGTGATCCATCCGCCAGATGCGGCCGAAGTAGTGGTCGCGGTCAGGGCGCACGGCGGCGTTGACGGCGTTGTGGTCGGGGCCGCGGGTGTCGTTGTGGATGACGGCCTGGTTGTAAAAGTCGCCGACATAGAGCGCGCCGTCCGGGCCCACGCGGACCTCGATGGGCCGGAACCACATGTCCTTGCTGCGGACAAATTCCGTCTCCTCGCGCCCCGCCTGCTTGGCCGCGGTGTAGCTGCTGCCTTGCGGCGTGAGGCGCGCGTGGTGGATGATGTTGATCGTCGGCTCGGTGCAGAAGAAGTCGCCGTGGTAGGCCGCCGGCCAGGTGCCGCCGTCGTAGATCGCGCAGCCGGCGGCCGCGGTGAACGCGCCGACCTGATCAATCTGCACGTAGGCCATCTGCTCCCAAGTCATCGCCGGGAAGGTTTTCACCGACTTTTCCACGACGTTGAAGCTCGGGGTGTTCCCCACTTTTCCGCGCGCCAGCGCATACTCGGGGAGCAGCGTCTGCATGAGGATTTCGCCGCAAGTAGGCTGGACGTAGAACTGGCGGTTGTCGCCGGTGATGGTGAGGCCCCAGGTGTTGCTGCCCTTCGAGCTGTATTGCTCAAAGGCCGAGCCGTCCGGCTTGAACCGCACCACGCCGTCGCCCATGCGCCCGAATTGCTTCGCGCCGTCGCCGCTCGTGACGTTGCCTTTGCTGTAGCCGTGCGTGGCGTAGATCCAGCCGTCCCAGCCCCAGCGCGGGTTGTTGATGACCGCGTGCGTGTCCATCGTGCCTAGGCCGGTGTAGAGCTTTTCGACCTTGTCGCATTTGCCGTCGCCGTCCGTGTCGCGGAGGAAAAGGATGTCCGGCGCCTGCGTGACGATCGCGCCGTCTTTGTAGAGCACGAGGCCGGTGACGAGATTCAGCCCCTCGTAAAAGACCTCCTTTTTGTCCATTACGCCGTCGCCGTCCGTGTCCGTGAGGATGCTGATTTTGTCGAGCCCCTTGCGGTCCTGCACGCCCGGCGTCGGGTCCACGCCGCCGCGGTCCTTCCATTCCTTGCCGCGATAATCCGGGCGCATCCCGCGCTTGCCGTTCGGATACTCCGGCGTCTCCGCGACCCACAGGCGGCCCGCGGCATCCCAGTCGAAGTTCATCGGCTTCGTGAGCAGCGGCTCGGCGGCGACGAGCTTCATGGTGAAATCGGGATGGATTTCGAGGTTCTTGAGGGTGTCGGCCGGGCGTTGCGGCCCGCCCTCGGGATAAGTCAGCGCGGCGAGTTCTTCCTTCTGCACGAATTCATCGAGGTTGTCGCGTTTGCCCGCCCACGCGATGCCGCGCATGAGCACGGCGCGATAATGCGGGAGGCCGAAGGTTTTGAACTGGTGCCCCGGAATGCTCACGAAGGCCCGATACGGCGCGCTGCCGCCCTCCGCCGTCTTTTCATACACCCACATCTGCGGCTGGATGTCGAAGACCTGGGTCTTGCTGCCGCCGCCTTTGCCACCCCGGCCATTCGGCGTGTAGCTGGTCGCGAGGACGCGCACCTCGGGCTTGATGTCCATGTCGTAGTAAATTTCGTCGTCGAAGTAGAAATTTGCCGCGCCCTTGGTGATCGGGTGGCCGCCGCCAATCCGCTGGCTCTCGGTGTAATAGAGATCCATCGGGCCTTCCTTCCATTTCGTCGTGCCGGGCTTCCACGCGCCGCCGAGCACGTCGCGCCACCACGCCGGGTCTTTCATCGAGACCGCCGCCGTGTGGAGGACCACGAGCCCGCCGCCGCGCTTGATGAAGTCATTGACGACGGCCTGCTGCTCGGGCGTCGCGTCGCCGCCCTCCTGCGCGTAGGCGATGATGACGTCGGTGGCCTTGGCCTGCTCGGCCGTCGGCCAGTCGGTGTGGCCGTCCACCTTCATCCCGCGCGCGGCGAGCAGCGTCTTCCACTCGGCGAGGAAGCGCGGATGGGCATGGACTTCCTGGCCTCGATTGGCCGCGCCGCCGCGGATGAAAACCCGGAGCGGTTCCGCGTGCGCGACGACGGCGAGGGCGAGGAGGGCGAGGAGGGTGAGGAGACGTTTCATATTGGTGGGTGGGTGAAAAGGCAGATGTGGAGACAAGCGGGAACGGGCGGACGGTCAAATTGAATTCGCGCGGGAAAAAGCACCGTCAGCTTGAATGTTTTGGGACGCGAAGCGGGGGACGTGCGTTCGCTCAGGTGCGGGCTTTTGCGCCGCGAGTTTTCTTCGCGCCGTATTTCACAGGCTGGCGTTTGGGCTCGATTTTGGTGAGGCCGGTGCCGGCTTTGAGTTCGGCGATCTGGTCACGAAGCAGCGCGGCTTTTTCATACTCGAGGTTCGCGGAGGCGGTGAGCATCTCGCCTTCGAGTTCACGGAGGGTTTCGCTGAGGGAAAAGTTGCCGCCGCCTTCGCGGATGACGCTCTCCTCGACCGCGCGCGCTTTGAGCAGGGTGTGCAGGCTCTCCTGCACGGCGCGCTGGACGCTGCGCGGGGTGATGCCGTGCGCGTCGTTGTAGGCGATCTGGCGGGTGCGGCGGTATTCGGTGATGGCGAGGAGCGCTTGCATGCTCTTCGTCACGACGTCGGCGAAGAGATAGACTTCGCCGTTCACATGGCGCGCGGCGCGGCCAGCGGTCTGGATGAGCGAGGTTTGTGAGCGGAGGTAACCTTCTTTGTCGGCGTCGAGGATGCAGACGAGGGAGACTTCCGGGAGATCGAGCCCTTCGCGGAGGAGGTTGATGCCGACGAGCACATCGAACTCCGCGGCGCGCAGGGCGCGCAAAATTTCCACCCGCTCGATGGTGTCGATGTCGCTGTGCAGGTAGCGGACTTTCAGGCCCACGTCTTTGAAGTAATCGGAGAG
>Ga0163144_10020669_pt1 | contig 13142 bp, 11 predicted proteins | sample OliLak19BULKMAT1_FD_123175 | JGI IMG/M metagenome (GOLD analysis project Ga0163144, IMG submission 123175) | Freshwater microbial mat bacterial communities from Lake Vanda, McMurdo Dry Valleys, Antarctica - Oligotrophic Lake LV.19.BULKMAT1 | ecosystem: Environmental > Aquatic > Freshwater >... | reverse complement strand
GTCGTCATCATCGGCACCGGTTGCGCCGGTCTCACCGCCGCGATCTATGCCAGCCGCGCGAGCCTCAATCCGCTCGTCCTCGAAGGCCCGCTGCCCGGCGGCCAGCTCACGACGACCAGCGAAGTGGAGAATTTCCCCGGTTTTCCGCACGGCGTCGACGGCTTCCAGCTCACGCAAAACATGCGCGAGCAGGCCACGCGCTTCGGCACGCGTTTCGAGCAGTCGCTGGTGACCTCGGTCGATTTCACGTCGAGGCCGCGCAAGCTCGTCACCGCCGAGCGCACGATTCTCGCCAAGACCGTCATCATCGCCACCGGCGCCTCGCCGCGCATGACAGGCATCCCCGGGGAAAAGGAACTCTACGGCGGCAAGGGCGTGACCACCTGCGCGACCTGCGACGGCGCGTTCTACCGCAAGATGGAAGTAGCCGTGATCGGCGGCGGCGACAGCGCGGCGGAAGAGGCCCTGTTTCTCACGCGTTTTGCCAGCAAGGTTTACCTCGTCCACCGCCGCGATTCCCTGCGCGCCTCCAAGATCATGGCGGACCGTGCCACCTCGCACGAAAAGATCCAGTGCGTCTGGGACAGCGTGCCGGTCGCCGTCGAGGGCGTCGCGCAAGGGGCCGTGAACGGGCTGCGTATCAAGCATGTGAAGACAGGCGCCGAGAGCGTGCTGCCGGTGAAGGGGATCTTTGTCGCCATCGGCCATATTCCCAACACCGGCCCCTTCGCCCCGCCGCTCGAAGTGGACGAGGGCGGCTACTTCAAGCCGCAGCCCGGCTCACAGGTGCAGACCAATGTCCCCGGCGTCTACGTCGCGGGCGATTGCTCCGACCACGTCTACCGCCAGGCCATCACCGCTGCCGGCATGGGCTGCGCCGCCGCGATCGACGCCGAACGCTGGCTGGCCGAGCACGGCGGGTAATCGCAGTCGTGGCCGAGGCCGCCGCGCAACTCCCGGACTGGCTCGCCGCGCTTCACCGCGAACTCGGCATTCCTCCCGCCTACGCGACCGATCGTCTCCTCATGCCCTTTGCCGAGGCGAACGAATCCGATGTCCGCGAAGTCGCGCTCAACCCCGACGGCCGCCCGGTCCGGCTCGTCCCGCCCGCGGCCGCCGCCTGGCGCAACATGCGCGACGCCGCCGCCGCCGATCACATCGAGCTGATTGCCCTTTCCGGTTTCCGATCCATCGCGCGCCAAACCGAGATCATCCGCGAGAAACTCGCCGCCGGGCAGCCGCTCGCGGAGATCCTCCGCCGCGTCGCCGCGCCCGGCTTCAGCGAGCATCACACCGGCCGCGCCCTCGACATCGGCTCGCCCGAGCACAGCGAACTCGACGAGGATTTCGCGCGGACCGCTGCGTTTCGCTGGCTCGAAGCGCACGCGGCCCGCTTCGGTTTCCGCCTCTCCTTCCCCCGCCACAACCCGCACGGCATCATCTACGAGCCATGGCATTGGTGCTGGCACCGGGAAACGTCCGGGACTACGTAACGGCGCCGTAAATACGGGCCCGCTTATCGGTATAACGACCGGGCGGCTTCCCGTGGCGCGCCGCATCATAACTATAAGCCCGTTCCCGCGGCCGCCGGCCTCCCCCTCGACCGGCCCCCACCGCCCACACTGCCCGGTCGGCCCCTTCGCTTTCCCCATCCCCATGACCAAATCCCTGCGTTCCCTCGTCGCCGCCTTCCTGGCGTGCGCCGTCCTCACCCCGTCCGCGCTGCACGCGTGGAACTCCAGCAAAGTCCAATACGATGCCAACGGCCGTCTCACCTACCCCGCCGACGCCAGCAGCAACCGCATTCCCGATTTCAGCAACGCCGGCTACAAGGGCGGCGGCGTCCCCCTGCCGACCGTCCCCGTCCGCGTCACCATCGCTCCGGTGTCCGGCGATGACACCGCCAGCATCCAGGCCGCCATCGATCAGGTGGGCAACCTGGCCATTCAGGCCGACGGCTACCGCGGCGCCGTGCTCCTCTCGGCAGGAGTCTACGACGTCGCCGGCACGCTCCGGCTCAACAAAAGCGGCGTCGTCCTCGCAGGCGTCGGCGACGGCGACAGCTCGTCCACCAACACCATCCTCCGCCGCACCGGCACCTCCACCGCCGATGTGATCACCGCCGGCGGCGGCGCCAACGATCAGTTCAAGTCCGAAGTCGCCGGCTCCCGCAGCAACATCACCACGCAGCTCGTCCAGGTCGGCTCCCGCAGCTTCACGGTCGACAACGCGAGCCTCTACGCCGTCGGCGACAACGTCGTCGTCCTCCATCCGTCCACCGCCGCGTGGATCGCCGCCATGAACAACGGTGGCGTGACCGATGCCAACGTCTGGCAGCCCGGCGAAATCGACATCCGCTATCACCGCTACATCACGGGCATCTCCGGCAGCACCATCACCGTGGACGCTCCCGTCTTCAACCACCTCGATCGCGCCCTCTCCCAAAGCGTCCTCTACAAATACGACCGCACCGGCGTGCTGAACAACATCGGCATCGAGGATCTCCAAATCGACATCGTCACCGCCAGCCCGACCTCCGAGACGCACTGCGAGGACGCGATTCAGTTCGTCGAGGCCGAGGACTCGTGGATCCGCGACTGCACGATCAAGCATTTCTGGCACGCCGGCGTGCAGTTCGCCGGCACCACGCGCAGCACCGCGGAACGCGTGCGCGCGATCGATCCCCACTCCGTCGTCACCGGCGGCCGTCGCTACAACCTCTCCACCTATCACGCGCAGCTCATCCTCTTTTCGGACTGCTTCGTGTCCTATTCGCGCCACGGCTTCGTCAACAACGGCACCAGCGGCGACTCCGGCATCGTCGTGCTCAATGGCACGATCGATCACCCGCTCACCTTCGCCGAGCCGCACCGCCGCTGGTCCACCGGCATCCTCTTCGACGGCATCGTCACGACCAATCGCGGCACGGTGAACGACATCCTCGGCCTGTATAACCGCGGCAACTACGGCACCGGCCACGGCTGGGCCGCCGGCCACTCCGTGGTCTGGCGCTCCGACGCCGCCGGCGGCAAGATCCTCGTGCAGAAGCCGCCGACCGCGCAAAACTACGCCATTGGCTGTTTCGGCAACGTCACCGGCACAGGCCCGTTTGCCGGGAGCGCCGGTTTCTTCGAGGGCACGGGCACCACCGGCCTCGTCCCCGCTTCGCTCTACAACGAACAACTCGCCCAACGCCAGCCGCTCGCCACCCCGTCGTTCTCGCCCGCCGGCGGCAGCTATACCAGCGCGCAGACTGTCGCCATCACGACCGCGAGCAGCGGCGCGTCGATCCGTTACACGACCGACGGCTCCACGCCGAGCGCGACGGTCGGCACCGTTTACAGCGGCCCTTTCACGCTCAGCGCGACCACGACCCTGAAAGCGATCGCCTATCGCACCGGCTGGACGAGCAGCGGCGTGCGCACCGCGACCTACACGATCACGTTCAGCGGCCCGCAGACCTTCGAGGCGGAAAACCTCACGCGCACCGTCAGCGGTGCGACCGCCAGCGTCGGCACCGACGCCAGTGCCAGCGGCGGCTCGCTCGTATATTTCAGCGCGGATGGCGCCAACGACTACATCGAATTCACCCTCCCTTCCGTCGCCGCCGGCACCTACCAGATCAAACTCCGCTACAAGGCGCATCCCAATCGCGGCCAGCACACGCTTCGCGCCAACGGCACCCAGATCGGCGGCACGCTCGATCAATACGCCGCCACCGCCGGTTTCCTCGAGCACACCTTCGGCAACGCCACCTTCGCGAGCAGCGGCAATCAGCTCATCCGGCTCACCTCGACCGGCAAGAACACCGCCGCCGGCGCGTTCACCATTTCCGCCGATGCGATCACGATCACGCCGCAAGCCGCCACCGCCAAATTCACAATCCCCGGCACGTCCGTCACCGCCAGCGCCGACGATGGCAACGTGCCCGCCAACACCGTCGACAACAACCTCGCCACGCGCTGGTCCGCCAACGGCGACGGCCAGTGGATCCGTTACGATCTCGGCAGCACTAAAACGATCACCCAGGTGAAGATCGCGTTCTACAGCGGCAACGTGCGCACGAGCACGTTCGATGTGCAGACCTCGCCCGACGGCACGACCTGGACCACCCGCGGCAGCTTCACCAGCAGCGGCACCAGTCTCGCGCTGGAGACGTTCAACTCCACCGACGCCTCGGCCCGCTACGTGCGCCTCCTCGGCCACGGCAATTCGGTCAACCTCTGGAACAGCTACACCGAGGTGGAAATCTGGGGGTTTTGACCTACGGGAGGATTTCAGACCGCCTGTGTCAGATCAGCGGGGCGGCACTGCACACGCGGTGTCCGCCCCTTTTGTGTGGGTAGCGGAACGGCTTCCCATTCCGTCCGGAAGCGAAGCGTTTTCGCTCCGGCAGTTGATTTAGAACTATTCCAATTACCGCTTGCACATTAGAATCATTCCAATTGGTTGTCCCTCCCTCAAAACCCATGGCTCTCCTCGAAAACTCTGACGCGCTCATGCAGCGGCTCGCCGACAGCGGGCTGCGTGCAACCCCCCAGCGCGAGGTGGTTTACAACGTGCTCCTGAAGAAACGCGACCACCCCACGGCCGACGAAGTGTATGTCCGCGTGAAGTCCGATTTGCCCACCATTTCGCTCGCCACCGTCTACAACTGTTTGGAGACGCTGGTGCAGTGCGACCTCGTCCGCGCCGTCAATTTTGAGCGCGGTCCCACCCGCTACTGTCCGAATCTCCGGCCGCACGCTCATTTCCACGACGAACAGACGGGGAAGACCTACGATATCGATCTTCCGGCCGAAGTCCTCGACCACGTGAAAGCCGTCCTCCCGCGCGGCTACGACTCGACCTCCGTCGAAATCATCTTCCGCGGCAAAGCCCAGCCCAACACCCGCTAACCCGGATATTTCATGCTCTACTCGCCAGCGACCCTACACGGTGTGCTCGGATCAAGTCTACCGATTCAACCGTTTTGGCTATCCGGGCTAAGTGCAAAACCCCAAACGGTTTTGCACTTAGCCCGCATAGGACGCACGCTCACGCAAGCTCACCGCCTGTCCGCCGACAAACGCCGGAAAAAGGACGCAGAAAGCATGAAATAGGCGGGCTAATCGTTTCCGACTGGCTGCCTTTTTCCTCCTTTCCCGTTTTCCCCATTCAAATTTCCGATTTCCGATTTCCGAATTCCGCAATGAGCCAACTCGTCATCCAAGACCTCCACGTCGCCATCGGCGAAAAAGCGATCGTCAAGGGCCTCTCGCTCACGATCAACCAGGGCGAAGTCCACGCCATCATGGGGCCCAACGGCACCGGCAAGTCGACCCTCGCCAAGGTCATCGCCGGCCACCCTGACTACACTGTCACCGGCGGCGACGTCCTGCTCGACGGCAAATCGCTCCTGGCGATGGAGGCCGACGAGCGCGCCCGCGCCGGCGTGTTCCTGGCGTTTCAATATCCGAGCGAGATCCCGGGCGTCTCCATCGCCAACTTCCTCCGCGCCGCCGTCCAGGCCCGCATGGCCGAGGGCGAGGAACTCGACGCCACCGGCTACTACAAGCGGCTCTATTCGAAGATGGATCTGCTGAAGATCGACCGGAAGTTCACCGCGCGCGCCGTCAACGACGGCTTCTCCGGCGGCGAGAAGAAGCGCTGCGAAATCCTCCAGATGGCCATGCTCGAGCCGACGTTCGCGCTGATGGACGAGACCGACTCCGGCCTCGACATCGACGCGCTCCGCATTGTCGCCGAAGGCGTCAACGCCCAGCGCGGCCCCAATCTCGGCGTCCTGATGATCACACATTATCAGCGGCTCCTCGACTACATCATCCCGGACTTCGTCCACGTGATGTATGATGGCCGCCTCGTGAAGAGCGGCGACAAGTCCCTCGCCCTCGAGCTCGAAGCCAAGGGCTACGACTGGGTGAAGAAGGAATTCGCTCTCGCGAATTCCTAAAATTAGGATTGGGCGCGGCCCGCCGAAGCACACCACACCATGAATCCTCCCACCGACCTCGACACTCTTGCCACTCCCGAACTCGACGAAGCCGCGCTCAATCCTACCCCCAATCCGGTGGCCGGCATCGACCAGACCAAGGGCGATTTCAGCTATCCCGTCGCGCAATATGCTTTCGATGCCGGAACGGGCCTCACGGAGGACACCGTTCGCTACATCAGCTCGGTGAAGAAAGAAGCGCCGTGGATTCTCGATTTCCGCCTCAAGGCGCTGAAGACATTTTGGGATAAACCCATGCCCACGCATTGGGCGACCAAGGACCTCGAGGCCATCGATTTCAGCAAAATCCGCTACTACCTTTCGCAAGGCCAGAAGCCCAAGCGCACCTGGGAAGAGGTGCCCGACGACATCAAGAAGACCTTCGAGCGCCTCGGCATCCCCGAGCAGGAGCGCAAGTTCCTCGCCGGCGTCGAGGCCCAATTCGACTCCGAGGCGGCGTATTCGAACATCAAGGACGTCGTCGCCAAGCAGGGCGTCATCTTCGTCAACTCCACCGAGGGCCTGCGCGAGCATCCCGAGATCTTCCGCCAGTGGTTCGGCAAGGTCATCCCCACCGGCGACAACAAGTTCTCTGCCCTCAACAGCGCGGTGTTCTCCGGCGGCTCGTTCATCTACGTGCCCAAGGGCGTGAAGGTCGCGCAACCCCTCCAGGCCTACTTCCGCATCAACGCGGAGAACTTCGGTCAGTTCGAGCGCACCCTCATCATCTGCGACGAAGGCGCCGAGGTCGTCTACATGGAAGGCTGCACCGCGCCAAAATTCTCCACCTCCACGCTGCATAGCGCCGTCGTCGAGCTCGTCGCGCTCAAGGGCGCCAAGATCCAATATATCACGGTCCAGAATTGGGCGAACAACGTCTTCAACCTCGTCACCAAGCGCGGCCTCGCACACGAGGAAGCCGAGATCAAGTGGATCGACTGCAACATCGGCAGCCGCCTCACGATGAAGTATCCCGGCGTGATCCTCAAGGGCCGCAAGGCCCGCGGCGAGGTCATCTCCATCGCGCTCGCCAACGATGGCCAGCACCAGGACACCGGCGCGAAGATGATTCACGCGGCCGACGAAACCACGTCCAACATCGTCGCCAAATCCATCTCGGTCGGCCAGGGCCGCAGCACCTACCGCGGCGTCGTCCACATCCCGAAGCATCTCAAGGGTTGCAAGAACAACACCGAGTGCGACGCGCTGCTGATCAATTCCAACAGCCGCACCGACACGTATCCGGCCATCACCGTCCGCGGCGATCGCAACTACGTGCAGCACGAGGCGAGCGTCTCGAAGGTGAACGAGGAGATGATTTTCTACATGCAGCAGCGCGGCCTCACCGAAGGCCAGGCGATGAGCCTCGCCGTGAACGGCTTCATCAACGACCTCGCCCGCCAGTTCCCGATGGAATACTCCGTCGAGCTGAAGCGGCTGATCGATCTCGAGATGGAAGGCAGCGTCGGCTGACGCGGCCAGTGATGAGTGACAAGTGACGAGTGACTGGCTCGTCCGGCTCTCATCACTCGTCATCTGTCACTCATCACTTTCGCAATGTCCGCTTCTCCCTCCGCTGCCGCCACCGCCAAGTCTCCCCTCGGCGCCTTCACGCCCGAGCTTTTCGCGTCGCATCTAGCCTCCGTCGCCGCGCTGCCCGCGTGGTGGCTCGATCGCAAGCGTGCCGCCTACGAGAAGTTCGCCGCGCTCCCATTCCCCAAACGGGGCGATGAAGCGTGGCGCTTCAGCAGCACCGCGACGCTCACGCTCGACGACTTCGCGTTGCTCTCCGCCACGAACGTTCCGCTCGCGCCCCTGCCCGTCGCCCACGCCGCGAACCTCACCTTCGTCAACAACACCGCACTGCGCGGCGCCACCTCCGTTTCTCAGCTCCCCGCCGGCGTGATCGTCACGACCCTCGCCGAGGCTGCGGTCAAGCACGCCGATCTGCTCAAGGCGCATTTCATGGCGCAGCCGCCGAAGCTCGGCTCGGACAAATTCGCCGCTCTGCACACCGCCTTCGTCGGCGATGGCGCGTTTATCTACGTGCCGCGCGGCATCGAGATCCCCGCGCCCATCCTGGTTCAACACATTGCTGCCGGCGCCGGCGCCGCCGTCTTCCCGCACACCCTCGTCATCGCCGAAGAGAATTCCAAGGTCACCGTCGTCGACACGTTCGCTTCCGACTCGCCACCTGTCACTGGTCACTCGTCACTCGGCGAGCGTCAGCTCGCCGTCGGCGCCAACGATCTCTATGCCGCCCACGGCGCGCAGCTCACCTACATCGGCACGCAGGCCTGGTCGCGCGACACGCTCTCGTTCCAGTTCAACTCGACCGTCGTCCGCCGCGACGCCCGCGTCCAGTCGCTCAACCTGCACCTCGGCGCCCGTCAGGCGCGCCACGAGTCGCTCTCGCAGCTCCAGGCTCCGGGCGCGTTCTCCGAGATGCTCGCGCTCACCGTCGCCGACGCCCGGCAGGAGTTCGATCAGCGCACGCTGCAGATTCACCAGGCGCCGAACACGAAGTCCGATCTGCTCTACAAGAACGCGCTCCGCGACCAGGCCAAGACCATCTTCTCGGGGCTGATCGTCGTCGACCCCGACGCGCAAAAGACCGACGCCTACCAGAGCAACCGCAACCTGATGCTCAGCGAGGAAGCCGAGGCCAGCTCGCTGCCCGGCCTCGAGATCCAGGCCAACGACGTCCGCTGCACCCACGGCGCCACCTCGTCGCGCATCGATCCCGAGCAGGAATTCTATCTGCAGTCGCGCGGCATCGCGAAGTCCGCCGCCGACGAACTCCTCACCTTCGGTTTCTTCGAGGAAGTCCTGAACCGCCTCGCGAGCGACGAGCTCCACGAAGCGCTGCGCGTGCTGATTCAAACCCAGTTCAAGCAAGGACCAAGGGACTAAAAGACAGAGGGACCAAGGGAACCGGTAATGCCAATCACGAGTGCAGAAAACCGAGATGCACCCGGGATCGTGCAGCGGCGCATTTCGTGTTGGTCCTTTGGTCGCTTGGTCCTTTAGTCCTTTGGTCTCTTTCCTGCCATGAACCGCGAAGAATCGAAAAGTCGCCGCTCCCCGGAATTTCCTTCTTTGCGTCATCTTTGCGCCTCTTCGCGTCTTTGCGCTTAATCCATCTCCGAACCATGAATCGTGAAAGAACCCTGAGCCGCGAAGTCGTCGCCACCCAGATCCCCTCGGGCGACAAGCAGACCCTGCCGGCCGGCTCGCGCGTCTTCATCCATCAGACGCTCGGCGGCAGTTGCACCGTGCAGACCGATTTCGGCCTCTTCCGGATCGACGGCGCCGACGCCGACGCGATTGGCGAAGAGGTCATGGACACCGTCGTCAAGGCCGCCACGCTCAACGACGGCGCCCCCGATCCGGAGGCGATCTGGGGACAACTTCGCCAGGTCTTCGACCCGGAGATCCCGGTCAACATCGTCGACCTCGGCCTCGTTTACTCGATGGACGTCGAGAAGACCACGTCGCCCGCCCCCGAGTCGCAGATCGGCTACCGCGTGAACGTGGCCATGACGCTCACCGCCCCCGGCTGCGGCATGGGGCCGGCGATCGCGGAGGATGCGAAGTCGAAGATTCTCCTCGTGCCCGGCGTTTCCGACGCCGACGTGCGCATCACCTGGGACCCGCCGTGGAACCAGCAGATGATCTCCGAGGAAGGGAAGATGAAGCTCGGGCTGATTTAGCGAGCCCGGTAGGGGCGACCTCCGAGCAGCCCGTCAGCGGTCGCGGATGCACCCCGCCACCTGCCTCGCCCGGGATGCCGGCGGATAGGACCTTGCAGCAACGCGTTCCGCTTCTCACTTTTGGCGCGCCCCGATGTGCCAACTCCATCCGCGAGCTCTTCTCGTTTTGCTCGGCTGGATATTTGCCGGCGCCGCCGCAGCCGCCGCTGACGCTCCAAATCCTCGCTTCACCGGCGCGGCTTTTACGCGCACCTGGCTGGCCGACGATTACGGCGCCGCGCCGGGCAATCGCGCCATCCTCCAGCATCCAAAAAGTGGATTCATTTACGTCGGCAACGGCGCCGGTGTCATGGAGTTTGACGGCGCGCGCTGGCGGCTGTTGCCCGTCCCGGGCGGTCTCGCGGTCTCAGCGCTGGCCGTCGACGGGCGCGGCCGAATCTGGTTTGCAACCGACGACGACGTTGGCTGCTTCCAAGCGGACGCGGTCGGCGAGTTGCGCGCGGTGTCGGCGCGCTCCCGACTACCGGCCGGCGAGCCCTCCATTTTTCCGCTCGGTTCGTGTCTTGCGACGGGCGACGCCGTATACTTCGCCAATCGGGACCGCATCTTTCGCTTTGGCGGTGACGACGCGCCGCCCCGAATCTGGCGCTTCGACACCGAGCTTTTTCCCCGCCTGTGGCTGATGGACGGCGCCGTGCACGTCCGCACCACCAATGCAGCGGCCCGATTGGTGGATGACGAGTTCAAACCCGTAGCCGGGTTGCGCACGTTTGCCTTCGCCACGCGGGCCGACCCCGCGGGCGGCTGGCAGATGATCAGCCGCGACGGCGTGCGGCGTTGGGCCGACACTTATCAACCCGTCGCGCCCGACACCGGTGTGCTGCGGTCGCCCTTCAGCGGCGACTTCGCGCTCAACGGAACTTTTCTCTCCGATGGTCGCATCGCTTTCGGCACGACTCGGAGCGGATTGATCATCTGCGATGCGCACGGGGTGCACGTGCAGTCCATCGACCGCGGCCGCGGCCTCCCGTCAAATCGCATCGAGGCGCTCTGCGTCGATCGGACCGGCGGAGTCTGGCTCGCGCTGCGGACCGGCATCGTCCGCGTGCAGCTCGATTCACCCTACGCCCTTCACGCCAGCCTCGATGGGCGCATCGATAGTTCGCCGCAAGCGCTCGCCCTGCACGCCGGCCAGCTCTACGTCGGCGGCGGCGAAGGTTTGTCGCGGCGCGACGAGACCGGCGTTTTTCACGCCCTTGCCGATGTGCCCTACCTGGTGCGCAGTCTGGTCTCACACGCGGACCGACTTTTTGTGACCGGCATCGAGCTGCGCGAAGTGTTGCCGAACGATGGCGGCGCGCGGTGCCCTTCTTCCGTTGAATGCCACCGCTACCTCCGGCATCCAGCCAGCGATTACCATCCTCTCGGGAAATGCGGTGCTCGCGCCAGGCACGGCCGGCGCCCAACTACGCCCGACGGGCGAAGGCCCTGTTGTCTTGCGCGTCAGTGTGCCGGAGAACGCAAACTACAAGGCGGCCACAATCGAGCGGACGATCGTGATTGCGCCGCGCGCACCCGCCATCGCCGGCGCGTCCCTCGTCGCAGTAGTCAACCAGGGGTTTTCCTCCCAACTTACTGCGAGCAACTCACCCATCGTTTGGGATGTCTCGGGCCTCCCCGCAGGCCTCACCTACGGGACTTCCGGGGTAGTAAGCGGAACTCCGACGGTAATAGGGGCCTATTCGCTCGTGGTGTCGGCCGCCAACACCGGCGGCACCGGCACTCGTTCCGTGCCGCTCGTCGTGTATCCGGTCGTGACGATTGCCAGCGCGTCCGCCACGGGACAACAGGGAGCATCTTTCACGTTTAGCCCAACCGTGAGCGGTTCCCCCACGGCATTTCACGCGACAGGTCTTCCTGCGGGGCTGAACATTCAATCCACGACCGGCGTGGTTTCCGGGACACCAATCGACAAGGGTTCATTCTCCGTCGCGATCACGGCCGCAAACCCCGTGGGCTCCGCGACGGGAACACTCACGCTGACGATCAACGCGGCGACCATTGCGCCAGCGATCGTCGTGCAACCCGCGAGCCGCACGGTCATCGCCGGCCAGACCGCCATCTTCAGTGTGACCGCGATCGGGCTCAGCCACCCTCGGTTACCAATGGCGCAAGAATGGAGCCAACATCGCCGGAGAAACCCAGGCCAGCTTGGAGAGGGTCAACGTGCAAACCGCCAACGCGGGCAACTATTCCGTGGTCGTGTCGAACGCCGTCGGGAGCGCGGTCTCGAACACGGCGGTCCTCGCGCTTGGGACCGCGATCGCCTCTTCGGGGCTCGGCACTCCGGCCGCGGGCCAGAACCCCACGGCTGACAGCGACGGCGATGGGATTCCGGACCTCACCGAAGCGGCGTTGGGAGTATCGGCGCACGCCGCACCCAGCGCGGACTCGGGCAATGCAACGAACTTAAAGGTTCAACGCCCCCCGCAATGACAAGGCGCATGCGCAGCTACCCACGTTTCCAGATTCAAATTTCTGCATCATGAACTTATCTGCCTGTAGTAGACTAATCATGAGCATCCTCGTCGGTGGTTTTATCGCCGCTCCGGTTGTTGCGCAAAGGCCGGACAATGATACGCGGACGACCTCGCCGGAGAAGCTGACCTCACGAGGCAATGCGAAAGACGTGAGTGCCGAGGCGAAGGTTCTTGCGAAGGCGAAAAATCCACGCGCGGCGGAGGAGAAGCTCGCCGAGCTCAACGCGTCGCCCCCGGCTTCAGCTCGCTGGCATATCGAGACCAGTCAGCGGCTCATGAGACTCGCGGATGACCTCGCGCGAGACGGCGCGCGAGACGCCGTCCCGGCCTTGGTCGCCCAAGCGCTGCAAAGACTGAACGACGCGGAGGCGGCAGCCCGCGGCGCCAACGACGTAAAGGCTCAGGCCAATGCCAGGGCCACGGCGGGACATCTCCACGAGCGCTATCGCGGAGACACGGCGGCGGCGCTGGCGAGCTATCAAGCCGCACTACAGCTCGACCCAACCGACAAAGGCACGCGCGAAGCGCTCGAGCGGCTGCAGCAGTCCGACGCGGTGTTGAAAGCGCGTTTTGAAAAGGGAAAACGGAAATGAACGCCAACGTTTTCGTGAAAACGCGATTGTTCTCCCTGTTCGGTCTCGTGCTTTTGTTCGCCACGGCGATGCCGCGGCTGGCAGCGCAAAGCGGCCCCGCAGGCGGCGTGCCGATTCGGATCTGGCTGAATGCCCAGACGGGGGTCACTAACTACACGAGTTGGAACTACCACTACGTCTCGATGCCCGACTTTGTTGTCACGTCTGCAATGACCTGGCGTTTCCGCGCCGTGGAGCGATACTGGACGAGTTTCTACCGGCTGTCGCCCGCCCAGAAGGAATCCGTGCGTACAGTGTGGAAAAT
>Ga0163144_10020667_pt1 | contig 13143 bp, 14 predicted proteins | sample OliLak19BULKMAT1_FD_123175 | JGI IMG/M metagenome (GOLD analysis project Ga0163144, IMG submission 123175) | Freshwater microbial mat bacterial communities from Lake Vanda, McMurdo Dry Valleys, Antarctica - Oligotrophic Lake LV.19.BULKMAT1 | ecosystem: Environmental > Aquatic > Freshwater >... | reverse complement strand
GCCGAACGCCGCGCCGCCGATGGATCGCGTCGCCGCCAATGCCGCCGCAGCCACCGACCGCGTCGCCGCCGAGGCGACCGCCCGATCGGTGCAGCAGGACATCACGAAGAAGCGCGCCGAACAGTGCAAGGAAGCGACGGCCCGCTACGAGAGGCAGATCATCGCGCGGCGCCTGTTCCGCGAGGGCAAGGACGGCGAGCGCGTCTACCTGACCGAGACCGAGCTGGCTCAGGCCCGGGTCGAGGCGCGCACCGACCGCGACACCGCCTGCGGGTCGCCGACCCGCTAGACTTCCGCCATCGCGCCCTCGGGGCGCTCGACCGACGAAGGCAGCGATGCGGGCAGGAGTTCTGGGTCTCGGCGCGATGGGAGCCCCCATGGCGCGCAATCTCGCCCGTTCCGGGCAGCTCGAAGGCGTCTGGAACCGCACTGCCACCAAGGCCGCCGCTCTCGCCGCCGAGCTCGGCTGCGTGCACGCGGCTTCCCCGGCCGATCTCGCCGCGCGCTGCGAGGCGCTGGTCATCAACGTCTCTGCCGACGCCGACGTGCTCGAGGTGATCGACGCGCTGCTGCCCGGCATCCGCCACGGCACCCTGGTGCTCGACTGCTCCACCGTCAGCGCCGACACCGCGCGCACTGCCGCGGCGCGGCTCGCGACCCGCGGCGCTGAGTTCCTCGACTGCCCCGTGAGCGGCGGCGTCGAGGGCGCGCGCGACGGCAAGCTCGCGATCATGTGCGGCGGCCACCCGCTCGCGTTCGAGCGCGCCCAGTCGGTGCTCGGCGTGCTCGGCCGCACCGTCGCCTGGTTCGGCGAGAGCGGCGCCGGGCAGGCGGCCAAGGCCACCAACCAGATCATGTGCGCCGGCATCATCCGCGCGGTCGGCGAGGCGATGGCGTTTGCGCACGCGCAGGGCCTGCCGCTGCAGAAGGTGGTCGACACGCTCGGCCAGGGCGCAGGCTCGTCGTGGTATTTCGTGCACCGCGCGCCGAACATGATAGAGGGCAGCTATCCGCCAGGCTTTCGCGTGCGGCTGCACGAGAAGGACCTGCGCATCTGCCGCGACATGGCGGCGGCGCTCGGCGTCTCGCTGCCGGTCGTCGACGAGATGCTCGAGGAATACGCGGAACTGATCCGCCGCGGCCATGGCGACGAGGACATCTCGGCGGTCTACCGCCTCAAGCACGAGTTGTTCACGCAGCGACGCGGCGCATGAGCCAGGCGGCGACGGCCGGCGCGGGCAAGGCGACGCCGCTGCGAGCACTCTACCTCCCCGACTTCTGCGCCTCGCGCGCCGTGCTCGGTGTGGTGCTGATCGTCGAGCTGACCGCGCTGGTGCTGACCCTCGCGCGCGACAACGACCGCGTCGGCTTCTGGACCGACCTCGCGCGCACCTCTCTGTTCCTGCTCTGGACGGGCCTGGTGATCGCGGCATTGCTGTGCACAATGCGCAGCCGCATCACGGCCACGTCGGTCGCGCGCGGCACGGCCACCGTGCTCGGACTGGTGACGCTGGTGATCGCTGCGATCTCGGAGGGGACTTTCCAGCTCGGGCAGAGCAGCCTGGTGGGCCCGGACCCGGTCGGCGGGCTGTTCCCGCTCGAGCGCGGTCCGTTCCTGGCGCGCAACATCGGCATCGGCCTCGTGGTCGCCTGCGTCGCGATGCGCTACTTCTTCGTCTCGCACGAATGGCGCCGCAACATCGAGATGCAGGCGCAGGCGCGCGTCCATGCGCTGCAGGCGCGGATACGGCCGCACTTCCTGTTCAACAGCATGAACACGATCGCCTCGCTGACGCGCTCCGACCCGGCGCTTGCCGAGGAGGCGGTGCAGGACCTCGCCGACCTGTTCCGCGCCAACCTGTCCGAGCAGCGCTCGCAGATCACCCTGGCCGACGAGCTCGAAGTCGCCGCCATCTACCAGCGCATCGAGAAGCTGCGCCTCGGCGAGCGGCTGCAAGTCGACTGGCACACCGACGCGCTGCCGCGCGATGCGATGGTGCCGAGCCTGCTGATCCAGCCGCTGCTCGAGAACGCGATCTACCACGGCATCGAGCCGCGCCCCGAGGGCGGCACGGTCACGGTGACCGGCGAGTTCGCCAATGGCCTGGTGACGCTGGTGGTGCGCAACCCCATGCCGCAGGGCGCCGTGGTGCGCGACGGCAACCGGCTCGCACTCGCCAACATCCGCGAGCGCCTGACGCTGATGTACGATGAACGCGCCACCATCAAGGCCGGGCGCTTCGACGCGGAGTACATCGTCACGCTGCGCTTTCCCTATCTCAAGACGGCCGTCTCCCCAGGCGGCGGGCCGCTGCCCGCATGAGCACGCTGCGCGTGCTGATCGCCGACGACGAGGCGCCCGCGCGCGAGCGACTGCGCTCGCTGCTGGCGGAGTCGGGCGACGCGCAGGTGGTCGGCGAGGCCGCCAACGGCGAGGAAGCGCTGCGGCTGGTCGACGAATGCGACCCCGACATCGTGCTGCTCGACGTGCGCATGCCCGGCCTCGACGGCATCGAGACCGCACGCCGCATCGCAGAAAACCCGGCGCCGCCCGCCGTGATCTTCACGACCGCCTTCGACGAATACGCGCTGAAAGCCTTCGACGCGCAGGCGGTGGCCTACCTTCTGAAGCCGATACGCCGCGAGAAGCTCGCCGCAGCGCTCGCGCAGGCGGGCCGCCTGACGCGCCCGCAGCTCGCGCAGGCCGCCGCAGTCGCGCGCTTCGCGCCGCAGCGCACCCACATCGCGATCAAGGTGCGCGACGCCACGCGCCTGGTGCCGACCGCCGACGTCCGCTGCTTCGTCGCCGACCAGAAATACGTGACGGTGCGGCACGCCGAGGGCGAGGACCTGATCGAGGAGTCGCTGAAGTCGCTCGAGGAGAACCTCGGTACGGGGTTCGTGCGCATCCACCGCAACGCGCTCGTCAACGTCGCGCACATGGCCTCGATCGAGCGCGATGCGGAAGGCCAGTACTACGTCTGCCTGCGCGATCGCGACGAACGGCTCGCGGTCAGCCGCCGCATGGCGAGCGACCTGCGCGAGCGCTTCCGCATTTGACAGAAGCATCCCGCGCGCGCAGCGTGGGACTTCGTTCGCATGCCGCGCGTGACGCTCGTCACCGCAATGGCGCCGCATTGCCGGTTCAATCGGAGCACCTCTCGGGGGTTCCCTAATGTCAGAAGTCTCCGGCGCCGCGTCATCTTCTCCCCCCGCTCCTGCCGCTGCGCCGCCGCGCGAGTTGGCCGCGCACGAATTCTCCCTCTGGATGGACGACGCGCGACGCTCCTCGATCGCGCGCCGGCTGCTTGGCGAGCGCGCGGCGCTCGAGCGACTGCTGTCGCTGCGCCTCGAGGGCGTGCTGAACCATGACCGTCCCGCGAGCGCGAACCGCCGCTGGCTGTGCGAATCGATCCGCGCCTGGGCGCCGCTCGAGGTGATCTTCCCGACGCGCGACTACGCAGGTCTCGCCGGCGTCAGCGGCGAGCTGCCGCGCCATGCCGCGCTGCTGGTGGAGCGCGCCTACGGCCACGTGCTCGCCGCGACCCGAAACATCGGCGCCGCCTGCGACCTGCTGCGCGCCGACGCACAACTGCTCGAATTGCAGATCTCGGTGGCGTCGGCACTGCAGCCTGCGCTGCAGGCCACGGCGGCGGAATGGCCGCGCGCGCTGCGCGACATGTCACTCGCGATGGCGGAGTTCCTGCATCGCCACTCGATCGGTCTCTCGCCGGTGCTCGCCGATCCGGTCGTGATGAGCTACACCTCGCAGATCGCGAAGCTGCGGCGCGACGTCGAGGCCGAATGCCGGCGCGCCCGCGCCGCCGCCTGAGCGCCCGCCGGGCGCGGCGCCGATAGCGCTTCTCGACCCAACTCCAGGACCGGTCGCGACCCAGCGCGCCGTGTCGCGCGCGCATGCGCGCCGGATCAGGATGGCGCGTAGTCGAAGGAATCGAAGCGCAGTTGCGCGGGGTCGACACCGCGGGCGGAAAAGTCCGTACGCACGGCCTCGACCAGCGCCGGCGGACCGGCCACGTAGACGTCGCAGCGTGAAAGCTCGTGGCCGAGGTCGGCGGCGGCGACCTGATGCACCCAGCCCGCACGCCAGGAGCGTGCAACGCCGTCGACACCGGCGTCGTCGCCTTCGGGCGGCTGCGCGCCCGCCTCCGACAGCACCGGCACGAAACGCAGGTTAGGATGCCGGCGTGTCCAACCGCGCACCAGCGCATGCTCGTAGACGTCGATCGCCCTGCGCGCACCCCAATAGAAGTGCACCGGCCGTGTCGTCTTCTCGACCTCGAGCACATGCCGCAGCAGGCTCTTGATCGGCGCGAATCCGGTACCGCCGGCGATCAGCAGCAGCGGCGCAGTGGAAGGCGCATAGATGAACTGGCCTATCGGCCCCTCGATCCGCAGCAGCGTGCCGACCGGCATCGCATCGAACAGCGCCGTCGTGAAGCCGCCGGCCGGCGCGTGGCGCACGTGCAGCTCGAGCCGCGCCGAATCGTGCGGCGGGCTCGCGATCGAGAAGCTGCGACGGCGGCCACCTTCGAGCAGCACGTCGAGATACTGGCCCGGCTGAAACGGCATCGACTCCACCGCCGGCAACCTCAGGAACAGCTGCATGACGTCCGGCGCCAGCAGCCGCTTCGCTTCGATGCGGCACGGCAGGCGGCGGATCTCGATCGCGGCCGCCGCCTCGGGGCCAGGCCCGCCCTCGACAGCAGCGCCGGGCACCGCATCCGCCCCGATGCCCGCACCGGCGCGGAACACGGACCGCACCTCGAGCACCAGGTCACTGCGCGGCTGTGCCTGGCAGAGCAACACCCGCCCCGCCTCGGCCTCGTGCGCCATCAGGCCCGCGGGCCGCCGCCCACCGGGATAGGCGATCTCGCCGGCGCGCAGCAGCGCCCGGCACGAGGTGCAGTGGCCGGACTTGCAGCTGTGCGGCAGGTTGAGGCCGGCGGCGAGCGCCGCCTCCAGAACCGACCGTTCCGCGTCGGCGAGGATCGTGCGCCCCAGCGGCTCGAGCAGTACGGAAAAAGTCGTCATGGCGTGTCAGCTACAATACACGCGAGGCCCATGCCGTGACCTTCCAGAACACCTTCCCGGTCGAGATCGAAGCGCTGCTGCGCGGTGCGCCCACGAGCGCGGTCGTCGGCCTCAGCGCCGACGCCTGACTGGCCAACATGGCCGCGCTCCCCTTCACCAAGATGCACGGCCTCGGCAACGACTTCATCGTGCTCGAGGAGTCGACGAGCCCGGGCGGCCTGCCGAGCACGGCGCAATGGCGGCAGCTCGCCGATCGCCACACCGGCATCGGCTTCGACCAGGCGCTGGTGATCTCGGCGCCGCGTCGCTCCGGCACCGACATCTTCTACCGCATCTTCAACGCCGATGGCGGCGAGGTCGAGCAGTGCGGCAACGGCGCGCGCTGCGTCGCCGAATGGCTGCGCCTGCAGGGCCGCGCCGGCAGCGATGGGCGGATCGCGATGGACAGCCTCGGCGGCCTGGTCACCGCGAAACTCGAACGGCCCGGCCTGGTGTCGGTCGACATGGGCGAGCCGCGCTTCGATCCGGCGTCGCTGCCGTTCGTCGCGCCGCCGCGCGCTGCCGACACCGCCTTTGTGCACTCGCACTTCCACCAGCTCGAGGTCGCTGGCCAGTGCGTCGAGTTCGCGGTCGCCTCGATGGGTAATCCGCATGCGGTGCTGTTCGTCGACGACGTCGCGAGCGCGCCGGTGGCCACGCTCGGCGCCGCGTTCCAGCTGAATCCGACGTTCCCGAAGCGCGTCAACGTCGGTTTCCTGCAGATCGTCGATGCGGCGCACGTGAAACTGCGCGTGTTCGAACGCGGCGTCGGCGAGACGCTGGCGTGCGGCACCGGCGCCTGCGCGGCGGTTGCAGTCGGCCGCAAAGCTGGCAGACTCGCGGGCGAAGTCGACGTCGCGCTGCCCGGCGGCACGCTTTCGATCCGCTGGGGCGGTCCCGGCGAATCCCTCTGGATGACCGGCCCGGCGGATGTCGCGTTCCGTGGCCAGGTCGAGCTCTGAACGAACCCCCGCACAGGACGATCCCCATGACCACCCAGCCCGCCCGCGGTGCCAGCCTCGCTCCCGCCGTCCCGGCCGAAGAAGCCGGCATCGCGAACTATCTCGAAAAGCACCCGGAATTCTTCGAACGCAACCTCGGCGTGCTCGCGAAACTGCGCCTGCCGCACCTGCGCGGTGGCACCACGATCTCGCTGGTCGAGCGCCAGGTGGAGGTTCTTCGCGAGCGCCAGGGCGCGAGCGAAGAGCGTCTCGCCGAGTTCATCCGCGTCGCGCGCGCCAACGACGTTCTCGCCGACAAGATCCAGCGACTCTCGCGCCGTCTGCTCGGCGCCGGCTCGCTGCAGGCGACGATCACCGCGATCGAAGCCTCGCTGCGCGAGGATTTTGATTCCGTGAACTCACGCCTCGTGCTGCCGGGCCTCGATGCCGCACAGGCGCCGGGCGTGCCCGAACGCTTCCTGCGCGCTGTGCCCGCCGACGAGCCCGCGATGCGCAGCTTCGAGACGCTGTTCAACGGCGGCAAGCCGCGTTGCGGCCAGGTGCGCGACATCCAGCGCGACTTCCTGTTCGGCGACGAAGCCGCGACGATCGGCTCGGTCGCGCTGGTGCCGCTCGGTGACAAGGGCTCGCTCGGCCTGCTCGCGGTCGGCAGCAGCGACCTGAACCGCTTCCACCCGGGCATGAGCACCGAGTTCCTGGCGCGGATGGGCGAGCTGATCTCCGACTCGATCCTGCGTTTCCGCTGACGGGCTCCGCCCGCCGCCGGACTCAAGGGATGACGTGACGCCCGAATCGCTGCAATGGACCCTGCGCTTCGGGCGCCATCTGCGGCTCGAGCGTCGCCTCTCGGATCACACCGCCAGCGCCTATGCACACGAGATCGCGGCGCTGGTCGCGTGGTGCGATGCACAGGGTCTCGCCACCTGGCGCGCGCTCGACTCGCAGCACGTGCGCATGTTCGCGGCCCGCAGCCATGCCGGCGGCCTCGCTCCACGCAGCGTGCAGCGCCGGCTCTCGGCGGTTCGCACCTTCTTCCGCTTCCTGATCCGCGAAACCGAGCTGAAGCACAACCCGGCCGTCGAAGTACGTGCGCCGAAAAGCTCGCGCCCGCTGCCCGAAACGATGGACGCCGACCAGGTCGGCCGACTGCTCGCGATCGAGGCCACCGAGCCGCTGGCGGTGCGCGACCTCGCGATGATGGAGCTTTTCTATTCCTCGGGCCTGCGGCTCGCCGAGCTGGTGGGCCTCGAGCTCGGCGACGTCGACTTCGCCGAACACCTGGTGCGCGTCACCGGCAAGGGTCGCAAGACCCGGATCGTTCCGGTCGGCGGTCCGGCGCGCGCGGCGCTGCAGCGCTGGCTGCGCGAGCGCGCCGCGATCGCGACGATCGGCGAGACCGCGATGTTCGTCGGCCGCAATGGCTCGCGGATTGGCCCGCGGGCGATCCAGGTCCGGGTCGCCGGCTGGGCCCGCCGCCAGGGGCTGCCAGTGCACGTCCATCCGCACTTGTTCCGGCACTCTTTCGCCTCCCATTTGCTCGAATCCAGCCAGGACCTGCGCGGTGTCCAGGAGATGCTCGGCCATGCCGACATCTCGACCACCCAGGTCTATACCCATCTTGATTTCCAGCACCTCAGCCGCATCTACGACAAGGCGCACCCCCGCGCCCACCGCAAGCTCGCCCCCCGCCCGCCGCCCGCCGGCGCGGCCCCAGTCAAGGATGACCCCCTGGAATGAGTGAGACCTTCAATCCCCATGGCACCACGATCCTCGGCGTGCGCCGCAACGGCGTCGTGGCGATCGGCGGCGACGGCCAGGTGACCCTCGGCAACACCGTCATGAAGGGCAATGCCCGCAAGGTGCGCCCGCTCGGCAACGGCAAGGTGCTCGGCGGCTTTGCCGGCGGCACGGCCGATGCGTTCACGCTGTTCGAACGCTTCGAGGGCAAGCTCGACAAGTTCGGCAACCTGACCCGCGCCGCGATCGAGCTCGCCAAGGACTGGCGTTCCGACCGCTATCTGCGCCGCCTCGAGGCGCTGCTGCTGGTAGGCGACCCGGGCAAGCTGTTCGTGATCTCCGGCAATGGCGACGTGATCGAGCCCGAGCACGACGTGGTCGCGATCGGCTCCGGGGGTCCCTTCGCACAGTCGGCGGCGCGTGCGCTGCTGGAGAATACGGAGCTCTCCGCGCGCGAGATCGTCGAGCGCTCGCTGAACATCGCCGCCGACGTCTGCATCTACACAAACCGCAACCTCACGATCGAGGAACTGTCGGGCTCGAAGGAGTCGAAGTGATGGACACGGAAGTCAGGTCGAACGACCCAGCCGGCCCGGTTGCCGCGCTGACGCCCCGCCAGATCGTCGAGGAACTCGACAAGCACATCGTCGGCCAGGACGCCGCCAAGCGCGCAGTTTCGATCGCGCTGCGCAACCGCTGGCGGCGCATGCAGGTCGACGAGGCGCTGCGCCCCGAGATCACGCCGAAGAACATCCTGATGATCGGACCCACGGGCTGCGGCAAGACCGAGATCGCGCGCCGCCTCGCAAGGCTGGCAAAAGCGCCGTTCGTGAAGGTCGAGGCGACCAAGTTCACCGAGGTCGGCTACGTCGGCCGCGACGTCGACTCGATCGTGAAGGAGCTGGTCGACATCGCGGTCAAGATGACGCGCGAGGAAGAGATGGTCCGCGTCCGCGATCGCGCCGCCGACGCCGTCGAGGAGCGCATCCTCGACGCGCTGCTGCCGAAGCCGCGGATGATGGGCTTCTCGACCGACGAACCCGCCCAGCCGCGCGACGGCGAGACGCGGCAGAAATTCCGCAAGATGCTGCGCGAGGGCCAGCTCGACGATCGCGAGATCGAGCTCGAGCTGCGGGCCAACCCGCTCGGCGTCGAGATCATGACGCCGCCCGGCATGGAAGAGATGCAGCAGCAGCTGCAGTCGATGTTCGCGAACCTCGGCGCGCAACGCGGCAAGACACGCAAGCTGAAGGTCAAGGAAGCGAAGAAACTGCTGACCGAGGAAGAGGCCGGCAAGCTGATCAACGAGGAGGAGATGCGTGCCCGCGCGGTGCAGAGCGCCGAGCAGAACGGCATCGTCTTCATCGACGAGATCGACAAGGTCTGCCGCCGCGCCGAGGGCTTCAGCGGCGCCGACGTCTCGCGCGAAGGCGTGCAGCGCGACCTGCTGCCGCTGGTCGAGGGTTCGACCGTCAGCACCAAGTACGGCCCGGTCAAGACCGACCATGTGCTGTTCATCGCCTCGGGCGCGTTCCACGTCGCCAAGCCCTCGGACCTGATCCCGGAGCTGCAGGGCCGCTTCCCGATCCGCGTCGAGCTCGAGCCGCTGAAGGTCGAGGAGTTCGTGCGTATCCTGACCGAGCCCGACGCTGCGCTGACCACGCAATACGCCGCGTTGCTCGCGACCGAAGGCGTGACGCTGGAATTCGAGCCGGACGGCATCCGCCGCCTCGCCGAGATCGCGTACCACGTGAACGAGCGCACCGAGAACATCGGCGCGCGCCGCCTGCACACCGTCATGGAGCGCCTGCTCGAGTCGGTGTCGTACGACGCCTCCGAGCGCAGCGGCTTGCGGATGTCGATCGACGCCGCCTACGTCGACGAGCGCCTCGGCGCGCTCGCCCAGGACGAGGACGTCAGCCGCTTCATCCTTTAGCAGCCGAAAGGCGACAGACCCCTCTGTAGAACCCTCTGCAGGGCGCAGATCCGTATATCGCGCGGATCTTGCGCCCTTCCCCCCTCAGGATCGATGAACGACCTCGCACTCGGCATGATCGTCGCAACGCTCGCGGCCGTGCCGCTGTCGCTGCTGCTGCTGGCGGTCGCGGACGTGATCCGCCTGCCCGGGGCTGAACAGCGGCAGCGCTGGATCAACCGCTGCCTCGCCGCGCTCGCGCTGCCGCTCGGAGCGATGCTCGGCGTGCTGGTCTGGGGCTGGGCCGGCGCGACGCATCTCGGACCCTTGTGCGCGGCGTTCGCCACGCCCGAGTTCCGCAGCACGCAGGCGCTGGCGCTGCACTCGCTGCTGATCGATTCCGACCAGGGCAAGGATCCACCGTGGGCGGCCGCGCTGTTGAAGTCAGGTGGTGGCCCGCTGGATTTCGTCGAGTACGCGCAGGCGCCGGCTGCGGCGTCTTCATCACGGGCTGTGATGCCGATCCAGTCCGCGTACACCCTCGAAGGCCGCCGCATCACGCATCACCGCAACCGCTGGTTCCACGTCGAGATGGACCGCTTCCGGCTGCTCGACCGGACCACTGGTGTCGTGGTCGCCGAAGGAGACGAGATGTGGATCCAGGCTGGCCGCGCGATTCATCACTGCGGCATCGGCAGTGGCCGCCGGCCAACGGCCGATACCGAATGGCCGGGCGGAGACGGAGTTGCCAGGTTCGTCGCGCAAGCATCGGCAGGCCGAGCGTGGACCGGAACTCTGCGGGAATAAGTCCAATTGCCACCATTCCCCGTAATCAATATTTTCTGTATTATCTGGATATCGAATGACGAGGTAACCGCCATGGCCAGGATCTTTGACCGCGTTGAGGATCGACCCAGGCATTTCGATTCGCTTCCCAGCGTCTCGACCACCGAGCTCGTCGGAGCCATCCAGAAAGTCACAGGCGCAGTGCTGGCCGGAGGCGCGGTGCTCGTCACCCGACATGACGAGCCCACGATGGTGCTGCTCTCGGTCGATCGCTACCTGCAGCTCACTCGTGCCGCCGAACCGGATCTGCGGGCGCTGACCCGGCAGTTCGATGAACTGGTGGCTCGCATGCAGGGTCCCGAGGCCGAGCGCAACATGGCGGACGCCTTCGCGATGACGTCCGAGCAACTCGGCGCGGCCGCCGTCCGCGCCGCTACGAAATAGCGCGTGCCGGCGAGCGTCTTCGCGCTCGCAGGCGTCAACGGCGCCGGCAAGAGCAGCATCGGCGGCGCCGCACTTCTCGCGCGCAGTGCTGCGTATTTCAACCCGGACCTCGCCGCTCGCGACCTGCTGGCGAGCAACCCGGGCCTGTCGCTCGAGCAGGCCAACGGCCTCGCCTGGGAAACGGGCCGTCGCGGCCTCGCGCAGGCCCTGCAGCAAGGGACGAATTTCGCGTTCGAAACTACGCTCGGCGCCAGCACGATTCCCGACCTGCTGCTCGCCGGCGCCCGCCAGGGCGCCCGCGTCCACGTCTGGTACGCCGGCCTCGCGTCGCCCGAACTGCATTTGCGCCGTGTCCGTGAGCGCGTGCAGGCCGGCGGCCACGACATTCCCGAAGAGCGGATCCGTGCACGATACGACAGCAGCCGCGCAAACTTGATTCGCCTGCTGCCGCACCTGGCATCGCTGCGCGTCTGCGACAACGGCATCGAAGCAGACCCCAAGGCCGGGCAGGCGCCGCAGCCGGTGCTGCTGCTGCAAATGGCGTCGGGGCGCCTGGTCGCTCACATCGCGCTCGGGCAGGTGCCCGAATGGGCCAAGCCGATCCTCACCGCCGCGCTCACCTGCGGAACGCTGCGATGATCGTCACGCCCGGCATACGGGCGACAGGCGGCAGCTCGCGCGCAGGCCCGCACCTGCTAAAGCGCGTCGAACTCGCGGGACAACCGAGTGCTGTCGCCCACGGGTGCGCCTTCGGTGCCGGTAATGGCCGCCAGCCGCAGCGGCCCCAGCACGAATCGTGTGGCGAGCACCGGAGCGCCGGCCCGCGCCAGCGCGCACGAGGACGCGAGGGCACGCGCGAGGTTCGAATTCCCGGTGGCGAGCGACGGATGCAGGCCCACCCCCTGGGCGCCCGGTGCGAGCGACAGATCGTAGGGCACGCCGGGTGAAAGTGGATCGCGCAGCGCCTGGGCCTCGACGCGGTCGGCGTCGGTCAGCTCGGGGAAGGTCGCGTCGGAGTGCTCGAAGGCAAACTGCGCGAGGCTGACGAGTGCCTCGAACTCGGCCACCGCTTCGAGCCAGCCGCGCACATGGCCGCCCGAGCGCTTGCGCCAATCGTTGAGCATGCGGCCCAGGTGGTAGTCCCACAGCAGCACCGGCGCGACGAAGGCGCGGAAGAGCGGGTGCTTGCGACCCTCGAAGAAGCGGAGCAGCGCCGCAAGCCGGCCGAGCTCGACGCTGGCGTCGGTGGCAGCAATCCGGCCGGCCAGCTGGCGCAGCAGCGGAGCGGTGAAGGGCTCGGCCTGCAGCGCGGCGACGAGCGCGCGCGTGGCAGCGAAGTCCTGGTCGAAGGCGCTGACCGTGCTCTTCATGCTCTCGACCTTGAAACCCACCGAGGTCAGCACCGCCAGGCCGAGCAGCACCGGTATCACCGCGAGGACGCGTGGCTCACCGAAAGACGGCGCGAACACGAAGAGTGCGACGCTCATCAGCGGCAGGACCCACGACAGCGGGGTCGCGCCCTCGCCAGCGCCCCGCCACCCCGGCGCCTCAGCCCAGGCGAGCAGCCCGGACGTGTCCACCGGGAGAGAGCCGCCCGCGATGGCGAAGCGTTCGCGAAAGCTGAAGCGGCTCGCGAGTTCCCGCACCGCTTCTTGACGAGCGCGGACCACCTCAAGTGGCTCGACGCCAGCCTCGAGCAGCGCAGCCAGTCGCACGGAACCGAAACGGGTGTGGGTCGCGTCGAGCAGCTCGACGAGCGAACCCGGCTTCGCGCGTCCCTCGAGTCGATCCAGCCCTCGGGCGTGAAAACGCTCACCGGCCAGCGACCGTTCCCTGGCCAGCTCGAGATTGCCCTGCACCAGGACGAGCGACGCGAAGACCAGCACCAGCACACCAAGCAGCAGGAAGCGGTCGGCTGGCAGCCCGTACCAGAAGAGCGCCACCACCGCGGCGAGCACCACGAGGATCACCCCGAAGCGCAGCAGGCCGATGCGCCGGGTGTGTCCGTCGAGCGCGGTCGCCCGTTGCGCATGCACGCCCCTGCCGGTCTCGTAATGATTCCGAATGGGCGGATTGGAAGAACCAAGCATCGACTGAATTTACCCGCAGGCAGCCAACGATTCAATCGCGGCCGGCTGGTTCGAAATCCCTATCCGCCGCCGATGATGAGCAGCACTGCCGAGCATGCGCCTGCCTGAACACCTTCGG
>Ga0163144_10020665_pt1 | contig 13144 bp, 9 predicted proteins | sample OliLak19BULKMAT1_FD_123175 | JGI IMG/M metagenome (GOLD analysis project Ga0163144, IMG submission 123175) | Freshwater microbial mat bacterial communities from Lake Vanda, McMurdo Dry Valleys, Antarctica - Oligotrophic Lake LV.19.BULKMAT1 | ecosystem: Environmental > Aquatic > Freshwater > Lake... | reverse complement strand
GTGAAGACGCTCTAGGAGTACACAATGCAGAAATTAGCAGAAATCTGTATCAAACGTCCGGTCTTCGCGACGATGTTGATCATGGCACTGGTGGTGCTGGGGATCGCTTCGTACCGCGAGCTGGGTGTCGACTTTTTTCCGAAGGTGGAATTTCCCTTTGTGACCATTTCTACGGTGTTACCTGGTGCGGCACCTGAAGAAGTAGAGAGCCAGATCAGCAAAAGAATCGAAGAGGCCGTAAACACGATCTCGGGTATCGATGAATTGCGGTCGAGCTCGAGCGAAGGCAGCTCGGTTGTTTCGATTCAGTTCAGCCTCGACAAAGATGGCGACTCTGCCGCGCAGGAAGTGCGCGACAAGGTGAACCAGGTATTGAATCAGTTGCCGAAGGATGCCAAGCAGCCGGTGATTCAGAAGGTAGCGACAGATGCATCGCCGGTGATCAGTATTGTGGTGAGTTCGCCTCGTGAGATTCGCGAGACGACCAAGCTGGTGGAAGACCTGATCAAGAAGAACATCGAGAGCCTGAACGGCGTTGGCGAAGTTCGCTTTATCGGTGATCGTACCCGGCAGATTCAGGTGGTGCTAGATGGCGAGAAGCTGTATAGCTACAACCTGAATATCGACCAGATCCGTCTGGCGCTGGCGGCACAGAATGTCGAGATTCCCGGTGGGCGTCTCGATCAGGGCTCGCGTGAAGTGAGCTTGCGTACGCTGGGGCGTTTGCTGCGGCCAGAAGACTTTGCAGAGATCATCATCGGGACTTCAAACGGTGCGCCGATCCGGATTCGCGATGTGGGCAAGGTGGTGGATGGGGTACAGGAACCGCGGTCTTTGGCTCGCATCAATGGCGTGCCGGCGGTGGTGCTGGAAGTTCGCAAGCAGGCGGGCACGAATACGCTTGAAGTGATTGGTGTGCTCAAGGAGCGAATCGAGACACTGCAAAAGTCGGGGTTAATCCCGAAAGATTTGAAGGTTGATTATTCGCGCGACCAGAGCTTCTTCATCAAGGGTGCTTTTGAAGCGGTAGAGGCGCACCTTGTGGAAGGCGGCATATTCGCGTCGATCATCGTGTTGCTGTTTATTCGTAGCTGGCGCGCCACTTTGATTGCAGCACTGGCGATCCCGACGTCGATCATCTCGACCTACACATTGATGTACGTGATGGGCTTTACGCTCAACCAGATCTCGATGCTGGCGCTGGTTTTGATGGTGGGTATCGTGATCGATGACGCGATTGTTGTGCTCGAGAATATTTTCCGCTTCCAGGAAGAGAAGGGTATGGACCCGGTGATGGCGGCAATCGAGGGTACTCGCGAGATTGGTCTGGCGGTGCTTGCGACGACATTGAGTCTGGCGGTGGTGTTTATGCCGGTGGCCTTGATGAGTGGCATTGTGGGGCGCTTCATGTCGAGCTTTGGCTTTACAGCGGCCTTCGCGATCATGGTGAGCTTGCTGGTCAGCTTTACGCTCACTCCGGCTCTGTCGGCAAAGTTTCTGAAGCTCAAACCGCATGTCAAGGGCGACGCTGGCACGAAGGAAGGCCTTCTTTTCAAGGTGGTTTCGCGCCCCTATATGGGGATGCTCGGCTGGAGCATGAGGCACCGCTGGGTGATTGTAGTGATCTCGCTGGTTGTGGTCTACACAACGGGGCCGTTGTTCAACAGCATGGGCAAAGACTTTTTGCCGGTCGATGACCAAAGCTACTTCGAGGTGACTGTGCGGACGCCGCCAGGATCCTCGCTTGAAGGCTCAACCAACGCGATGAGCATGGTGGAGGCCGAGTTGCAGAAGCTGCCGGGCTTGAAGTATCTGTTGACCACGGTTGGCGCCGACTTTCAAAAGCGCGTGGATCGGGGCAGTATCATCGTGCAGTTGGTGCAGCCGGAAGAGCGTAAGTTTTCGCAGCAACAGTTAATGGAGCAGGCCCGCGCCATGATTTCGAAATTCTCGAAGGATTTGGTGGTGGGCGTGCAGTTGCCGGCTTTGATTTCTGGCGGTGCGAGCGATCGCGACTACCAGTTTTACGTTCAGGGGCCGGACCTGGTGCAGCTTGAGAAGTATTCAAAGGCGATCATGGCGCGGTTGCGTGAAGTGCCGGGCGTGGCTGATATCGATTCCAGCTATGAGCCGGGTAAGCCAGAGTTGCGCGTGGACATCAATCGCGACAAGGCAGCGGATTTGAATGTGAGTGTGAACAGCATCGCGTCGGCCCTGAGGACGCTGGTTGCCGGCGATGATCAGGCGACGACTTATCGCGAAGGCGATGACCGCTATGACGTGCAGCTGCGCGTGGACAAGGCCTTCCGGACTTCGCCGCAGGCACTGAACCGCTTGTTTGTACCATCGACGACGCTGGGCAATGTGCCGGTATCGAATGTGGCGACGCTACGGGATGCCACTGGACCTTCGGCGATTGATCGATACAACCGGCAGCGGCAGATTTTGATCCAGGCGAATATCGCCAAGGGTGGATCGCTGTCTGAGGCGATTGAGGCGACACAGAAGATTGTTCAGGAATTGAACATGCCGCCGCAGTATGCGACGGGAACGGTTGGCCGGTCGAAGGAATTTGGCAAGGCGGCTGTGAATTTCGTCTCTGCGTTTGTGTTGTGCTTCGTGTTTATGTACATGATTCTGGCGGCGCAGTTTGAGAGCTTCCTCGATCCGATTACTATTCTCTTAAGCTTGCCGCTGAGCGTTCCGTTTGCGCTGTTGAGCCTGAAGATCGCCGGCGAGAACTACAACATCATTTACACTTCGGTGGGTATTCTTGTGCTCTTTGGCATTGTAAAGAAAAACTCGATTCTGCAGGTGGATCACATCAAGCGATTGCGTGCCGAAGGCTTGCCTCGGTTGGATGCGGTGCTTAAGGGTTGTGAGGATCGGTTGCGACCGATTTTGATGACAACTGCCGCTTTGGTGGCGGGCATGATTCCGCTAGCTCTTGGTGGGGGTGCTGGCGCTGGCTCGCGTCGCACGGTAGCGATTGTGGTGATCGGTGGCCAGACGATGTGTCTGCTGCTGAGCTTGCTTGTGACGCCGGTGGTGTATTCGCTCTTTGACGATATGTCGAACAGCAAGATCTTCTCGAAGTTTGGTGGTTTGTTCCGTCGTCGTGGACTCAAAGAAGCGCTGGCCGGGCTGCTGGGATTGTTCCTCTTTGCTGTGGTTGGCTTGTCGGCTGAGAACCCAGTCCGCGTCGGTGTTGGCGCTTCGCAGAAGCGGATGATGCTTAAGGATGCGATTGTGCTTGCGCTGGAGAACAATCTGGATTTACAGATTGAGAAGACCAACACGGTGTTGTCGCGCAGTCAGTACAAGCAGACCTTTGGAGTTTGGGACCCGGTGCTTGGCTATCGGCCTAATATGAGTTACAACGTGACGCCGACGTCGAACCCGCTACAGGCGGCAGATGGCCGTCTGATAGATCGCAACTTCAGCAATAACGCGACCTTTTCGCAGAAGACTCCGTGGCAGGGCACGCGTCTTGATGCGGCCTTTAACAACGGCCGGCTGAGTACGAGCAACCCATTTAGCGGCCTGAACCCCTTTACGCTATCGACACTAAACATCAGCCTGACGCAGCCATTGCTGCGCGGGCGCAAGATTGACAATGATCGCAATCAGATTCGGTTGCTTCGCAAGCAGATCGACATTAGCGAAGCGGATTATGAGCTTCGTGTGATTCAGGTGGTGACGCTGGTGACGCAAGGCTATTGGGACCTTGTCGCGGCCCGTCAGGATATCGAAGTAAAGAAGCAGAGTGTGGATCTGGCACGGGATCAATACGAGAGATCCAAGCGACAGATTGACGCAGGGACTCTTGCTCCGGTTGAGTTGTCGGCTGCACTGGCTGAACTGGAGCGGCGTCAGGACACCTATTATTCGAGCATCGGTCTGTTGACCGAGGTTGAGAACAACCTGAAGAATTTGCTGGCTGGTGGCCGGGATCAGACGATCTGGAGTGACGAAGTAATTCCTGTAGAGACGCAGAGTGTGGCCCCGCCGGCACTGGATGATCTGAAGGCACTGATCCAGAGTGCGGTTGGAAAACGCCCCGAGCTTAAGAATCTGAAGTTGCGTCTGGAATCGAACGAGTATCAGAAGGATTTGGCCAGGAACTTGAAGTTACCAGGTGTGAATCTTGAGGCTGGCTATACGATGGCGGGTCTGGCAGGTGCGCGTAACACGGCAAGAAATCCGTTCTTCGGCGGCAGTGTTGGAGACGGTGTCCCGCCTGCCTTTATTGGGGGCTACGGCACCACGTTGAGCAGTTTGTTCGGGCAAAACTATACGAGTTGGCAAGCGGGTTTGCAAATCGACTGGACCATTCGGAATCGTGCCGCAGCAGAGACACTGACGCAGGCGAATCTGGCAGACAGGAATCTGAATCTGCAGCGAGCAAGGGCTGAGCAGATTGTCGAAGCTGAGGTGAGGAATTCTTTGCAGTCGTTGCGAACTTCAGAACAGCGAATTGTTGCGGCCGAAGCGAGTGTCAAGGCCGCGAAAGAGAAGCTCGATAGCGAACAGCGCCTGTTTGAGACTGGCGAGAGCACGAACTTTCTTGTACTGACGCGGCAGAATGAATTTGCCGATTCCCAGCGGCGGGGTCTAGTGGCGCGGCTCGACTTCAATAAGGCGATTGCCAGGCTCGAGCAGGCGCTGGGGGCGACGCTCGATACGCACAACATCAGTCTGAAGTAGGAACGGCTCAATCAGAACGTAGAGTGCTGGATGGATCCATGTGAGCCGCCTGGCGAGCAGGGAAGTAGTTTGCTGCCAGAGCTATCAGGAGCAATGCCCCTACTGCAAAAAGATTTGTTGTTGGGTCTAGCGGTTCGAGCCCGTAGAGCATTCCCTTTAGGAAGTGGCCTAACCAGAAGATACCGATGGTTCCAAGACCGATACCCAGGAATGCATGAGCCAAGCCCCGGTAAAGGAATTGATTTCTAATTTGACCCTGTGTAGCGCCCACTGCCATCCGAACTCCGATTTCATATCTCTTTTGAGAAACAAAATAGCTGGTGGAGCCGTAGATACCAATTGCTGTGAGCAATAGAGCCAGAGCACCGAAACTGCCCAAGAGCGCAGCAATCCAGCGTGGTTGTTTGAGGAGCCTTTGAAGAGAGTCATCCAGTAAAACCGCTTCGTGAATTCCGAGTGCGCCGTCGATGGAAGCGGCTGCCAAACGGATGGAATGAAGCAAGGAAGATGCTTCGACTCCAGGCCTGCTTCGAACCAGAATTTCCACCAAATATGGTGGTTCTTGATTGGTGGAAGTGTAGAAATGTGGTTTGGCTTCACGCGTCGGTCCTGCACGCCGAACGTCGCCAGCGATTCCAACAACGAGATAGGTCTCTGGCTTTTCACGAATGGTCTGAAAGTTTTTCCCCAGGGCTTGGCCAGAGGGCCACAGCAATTCGGCTGCGCGACGGCTGATAATCGCTACCTTGGGGCTATCGGGAGAGTCAGCCTGTTGAAAGCCCCGCCCGGCGAGCAGAGGAACTCGAAGACTTTCAAAGTACTGGCCGAAGATGGATTCAGTCGTTACGGCCAGCTCTTGCATCTCTGAGCTCTGGATGCGCAGGTTCATTGTGCTGCCTAGAGGTCGAAAGTCAGAAACCGTTGCAGAGCCAACTCCTGAAATACTGCCTACCGATTGCAGGATTTGTTCGATTGTTTGTGCGCGGCGAATGGGGTCTCTGTAATTCTCACGAGGCAAATTGGTTTGCATCGCGATGAGGTTGGCCGTGTCAAAGCCAGTGTTCACCGTTAGTACTCGGTAAAGGCTATGCAATGACAGTGCTGCCGCAGAGAGCAACACAAGGCTAATAGCGATTTCAGCAATCACAAGGTAGGGTGCACTTCGTGGCCGTCCTGTAAAGGAAAGGGCGGAGAGTCGCAGGGCCGGCCAGAGCCCAGTGACGATGCCGGTAAGGATTGTGATCGCCAGAGCAGCAAGCAGCACTCTAGTGTCTATGGCAATCGCGTCGCCTCGAAGAAAACCATCGGGGATCAATGCCCTTGTAACCTTCAACAATGACCAGGCGAGTGTGACGCCGATGAGCCCTCCAGTGCAGGCCAACAACATCGACTCTGTCAGCAACTGACGCACCAGCCGTGCGCGGCTGGCTCCGAGAGAAGCGCGTATTTTAAGTTCACGCAAACGGAAATTGCCCCTTGCCAGAGCAAGATTGGCGATATTTGCACAAGCCAATGCGAGGAGAAACCCGACGGCGGCGACGATGACTGGGAAGAGCTTTGAAGGCGCTTCGGTGAGTTCATCGTGGAGGGGAACGGCGAGAATCGAACTCAGAGGTCTTTCCGGGTATTGGGTCGCGAGCGATTTCGCCAACGAATCGAGAGCAGCTCTTGCCTGGCCGAGCGAAACGTTGTCACGCAAGCGAACAGTGACGTCAAAGGCACCCGCGCGCCGATTGGCAAAATCAGGCTGTGCCTCATCCAGTTGAGCCCAAAGCTCGGTATGCCGTGGAAAGGCAGTTTGGATCGAATTCGGGAGGACGCCGATTACTGTGTAGGCTCTCGCCGCCTGATCATTCCATCGCAAGTTGAGTTTACTCCCAAGAATATTAGGGTCGGACCCGAATCGAGTTGCCCAGGTTGCCTGTGAGAGGAGGACCGTGTTCGAGTCATTTTTCGTGAAAGCGCGTCCCAGAAACGGTTGGATTCCAAAACTTGGGAAGAAATCGTCCGTGACGATACGGCCTAAAAAGCGCTCAGGATAAAGGCCGCCAGTTGTGTCGAATTTAGCCGGTAACATCGCACCAACCTGGGAGAAGATCTCAGTTAGCGAGCGGATATCACGGAATTCGGGAAACGAGAGCATCGCCGGTCCTTCGCTTTGGATGCTCTTGCCGTACAGGGTGAGAAGCCGATCTGGTTGGTGGAAAGAAAATGGCTTTAGCAGCACGTTATCGAAGACTGTGAAGGTGAGAGTGGCTGCACCGATTCCGATGGCATAGGCGAGTATTGTGAAGCTGCTAAAGGATGGAGCGAGGCGCAGTGAGCGTGAGCCCTGACGAATGTCGCGCCAAAAGTTTTCGAGCAAGGGCAAGCTGGCTTGATCGCGCCAGCTATCTTTCACCGATTCAAGGCTACCGAATTCGAGGATCGACTGGCGGCGCGCTTCCTCACGAGAGAGGCCGGATTTGATGAAGTCTTCTGTGGCTAACTCCATGTGATGCGCCAGTTCTTCGCGGAGGCGAGCCGCATTGCTTCGCTTGTGGAAGAAGGAAATACAACGCATGAAAAACTTTCTGAGCGTTCTCACGGGAGATCCTCTGCGCGGAGGCTAAAGAAGCGATTCATGATAGATGTGGTTTGCTCCCATTGCTGAGTCTCAGCCAAAAGTTGTTTGCGCCCGACACGTGTAAGGCTGTAGAAGCGGGCTCTGCGGTTATTGTCAGAAACTCCCCATTCGGAGGCGATGGCACCTTCTTGTTCGAGACGGAGGAGGACTGGATAGAGAGTTCCTTGATTGACGTCGAGCAGACCGCCGCTAACTTGGCCGATTCGACGGGATACCCCGTAACCGTGTTGCGGCCCCAGAATGTCCAGTGTTTTCAGAACCATAAGCGCTAATGTGCCTTGGTGAACTTCCGATTTATTCTTCATGAATATGCTCCATTGGGATTCCCATAGGAATAATATCACTGCTCTTGTGGGAATCCCAATGGAATTATAGGCGCTCGAACGGTGCACAAGATAATCACGAGATATTCACAGCCTCTCCACACCCCTCTGGGAGTCATACTAATGGCTGTGGGAATGAACGTTCAAGACATCGCCTTTCAAAAAGGCTTGCCCGCAAATCTCGAAGCTGAGCGACTGACGCTGGGCGCTGTTCTTGTCGACCCCGAGTGCTTTCCGCTCGTTGGTGGTGAACTGACTGCTGAAGACTTCAGCCTTGAGTCGCACCGCCGGGTCTTTCAAAGGATGTCTGCCCTGGCTGAACGCGGTGAGCGGATCGACCGCGTGGCGCTGGCCAATGAACTGATGAGGCATTCCGAGCTGGAGAGCGCTGGTGGCCTGAGTTATTTGATGAGTCTCGACGAGGGCATCCCGCAGTCGCTCAACGTGTTTGGTTATGTGAAGATCGTCAAGGAAAAGGCGACCCTGCGCAAGGTGATCTACACGGCCCAAAGCGTGATGGACAAGGCTTTTCTCGGTGTCGATGAGGCCGATCATATTCTGGCAGAGGCCGAAGAGTCGTTCCTCAATATCGGTGCCTCGAAAGCCAAGAACACGCTGGCGCGCCCGTCGGAAATCATCGACGAGATTGGCCTTGACCAGTTTCTCGATCCATCGAGCCGCATCAAGGGTGTGTCGACAGGCTTCAGCAAGTTTGATGAAATGACAGGCGGATTCCGCGAAGGTGAGCTGATCATCATTGCTGCGCGCCCCGCTATGGGCAAGACGGCCTTTGCGCTCAATATCGCGTCGCATGTTTGCGGCCCGCGCGTGAACAAGCCGGTGGCAGTGTTCTCGCTCGAAATGTCGAAAGAGAGCTTGCTGACACGCATGATCTGCGCAGCGGCGCGTGTCGATCAGCATCGCTTCCGCACCGGCTTTCTGAACGACGATGAGAGGCGTCAGTTGGCAGTGGCCGCGACGGACTTGATGGATGCGCCTCTATACCTCGACGATTCTCCCGGCATAAACATGATGGACATCCATGCCAAACTGCGGCGTGTGCAGGCAGAGCGTGGATTGGGGCTGGTGATTATCGATTACCTGCAACTGATGCAGTCTCGAGGCAAGCATGATAACCGCACTCAGGAAGTGAGTTCGATCTCGCGCGGCATGAAGTTGTTGAGCAAGGAACTGCGCGTACCGATTATGGGCTTAAGCCAGTTGAGCCGTGGCCCGGAAACCCGGCCAGGAGATCACCGGCCGCAGTTGAGCGACTTGCGCGAATCGGGTTCGATCGAGCAGGACGCCGATATGGTCTGCTTTCTGTTTCGGGAAGAAGTGTACAAGCCAGATCGCGAAGACCTGAAGGGCCGAGCCGAATTGATCATCTCCAAACAGCGTAATGGCCCGGTTGGCAAAGTAGATCTGGCGTTTATCCATAAGTTCACCAAGTTCGGAAACCTGGCTGAAGACATGGGCGATGTGCGGCATGACGACTACGTCTAAACAGTTGTTTTGACCTCTGCGATATACTCACTGTTCGTCACAAAAAAGCAGGAGAACTACATTGGCTGAATGGCAGTTTGCGCACGCGGACAAAACAGAACGATTTGCAATGCATCATCATTTTTCGATGGTGAAGGTGCAGGCGGATCGCGAGATTGAATTCCTGATCACGGTAAAAGAGTTTGTAAACCCTCAGGAACCTACGATGAAGTTTTTCGCACAGTCGGACAAACAGACCAATCAGAAGACGCTAGCCTTTACGCCATGCGGCTGGGGCGGCTCGATGCTGAAGGCCCTGTCTGAGTGCATGCAGGCTGTGCGCCGTTTCCCTTACGAAGGGGAATAACTAAAGCAGCGACTCAATTTTGGATCTGAGCTCTTCTGCGGTGAGCTTGCCCGGATTGTAGAGGCGCACGATTCCTGTCTTGTCGATCAAGACCAGAGTTGGAGACGTGGAAGATCCGTAGACGCGGAAATTCTCCTCACTCAGGGGCGCTGCCATGCCCGGGATGTTTTTGTAGAACTTCTCGTAGATTCCCGCAATATAGGGTTTCTCGACGGCTGGTGTTGCGTCGTCGCCCCCATTGATATAGCCGTAGTGTTGGGTTGGGCCAATAATAGTGAGGCCCTTGGGGCCGTATTTCGCAGAGAGATCGGCAAGGATTGGGGCCTGTTCTTTGCAATCACCACACCAGTGCGCCCAGAAGAAGAGCAGCACGGGTTTGCCTTTCAGGCTGGCGAGAGTCATGGGCTTGAGGGAGCCAACAGAATCTTTGACTTCAAGAGCAGGTGCACGCTTGCCTACTAGTGAGAGCACGTTGATGTTTTTCTGGATTCGCGTGCGGATTGAAGTGTTGTGGTAGGTCTTCTCTTCACGGGTGAGAAATGTGATGGCTTCGCTGAGTTGGCCTTTGCCGGCAAGGGCCTGGCCTTCGACTTCGATCGATGCGCCAAAGCCGATCGGGAGACGCTTTTCGTCGTCGAGCTTGCGGGTTTTGAGCGCAGCGAGGGAGAGCTTGCGGGTCTCGGAGGAGTAGGCGAGCGCCTTATCGAAATGTTTGGCTGCGAGTGCCCCACGGCCCAGCCAGGATTGCGCTTCGATCAGTTCAGGCGTCCAGGGGCCCCCTGCCCTCTGGGTTTCGATCAGTTTCTCGGCAGCGGCGAAGTCCTGCTTGTTGAGCAGGATTCGCACTTCAGGTATGATTGCCGCCTGGGCGGCGAATGAGGCAAGGAGGAGTGTGAATAGTTTCATGCAAGAAGTTTCCTGGTGTATTCGATGCTCAATTCAAGATCGCGACGCTCCTTTATTGCGGCTGCGTCCTTTTCGAGCTTAGGCGGGTCTGGTTGTGGGCTGCCTTTTTCGGCCAGGGCGAGGAAACGGCTGAATTCCCAAGCGGGCGTGTTGCGGTAGGCTTCCCAGAATTTTTGCTCAAAGACTTGGAACTTGCGTTGGCCGGTAACGATGATTTCCATCGAGAGAGCTTTGCCGGGGCAGAGCTCGCGATAACGCTTCACCCAGCCGGAGATGTCAACGTTGCCTTCACCCATGCGGGTCCACTGGACGGCGATGCCTTCCGGAGTCTTCCAGAGGTAGGAGTCACGGACGTGGCTGGTAAGGATGTAGGGTGCCAGCGTTTCCAGTGTGAGATGAGGATCTTCGAGGGCCCAGACGGGATTGCCGCTGTCGATGACGGCACCAACGAAGTCTTTGCCGGCCACTTCGATAAGGCCTTTGAGTTCGCGTGCCTGCATGTCGCCGGCGTGATTCTCGACAGCTACTTTGACGTTGTGGTCTTGAGCGAAGGTGCGGCAGGCCCGGAGGGTCTTGGCGGTGTTTTCGATGTTTCCTTCAAGAGGGGTGGTGCTCTGGCGGTCGGCCATGGTGCCGAGGAAGCAACGGACTAGGCGTGAGTCGGCCAGGTGTGCCGCGTGAATGACGCGCTTGAGTTGCTCTTCCGCTGTGCCTTGCTTTGGGTCGAAGCTGGTGGATGTGGGGCAGATGGAGCGCATGCCGATCTCGAGGGTGATACCGAGTTTCTTTGCGTGAGCGGCGACTTTTTTGACATGGTCGTCCTCGAGCGAGCCGAGGAAGCGGATCTCGGAGAAATGAACGACTTTGGCGCCAAACCTGGCAGCGTAGTCGAGATTTTCGAAGGCGGTCCAGCCTTGGCTGCGTACGCTGAAAAGATCAATGCCAAGTTGAACGTCGTTGGCGGCGGCGAGAGCTGAAGTGAGTAGCGGCATAGCGGCAAATTGGCGACGGGTCATCTAGATTATCTTTCGTTTAGCCAGAAAGCTGAAGATCTGTACATATATTTCGGCGAACTGTTCGGAGGTGAAGTTACCGTGGCCACCCTGATGGATGGCGACCATTTCGGCATCACTGCCAGCATTTCTGATTTCTTTAGTGAGGTCAACGCCGTGCTCGTAGGGGACAATTGGGTCCGCGTCGCCATGGATAGTGATGACGGGAGGAAGGTCTTTTCTGGCCCAGGTTACAGGCGATAAGCGGCGGGCGAGTTCCTGACGATCAGGCAGTGAAGCTGGCACCCATTTGACTGCGTAGTCCCGCATGTGTTCGCCTTCGAGTTGGTCTTGAATATCGGTGATGCCATAGAAGTTGATTACTGCGGCTACTTTGCCGGTTGGGCCAAATTTAGCCTGCTTGGGTACAAGGCCAACCATGAGTGCCAGATGGCCGCCTGCAGAGTCTCCCGTCACGATGATCTTGCTTCTGTCCACCCCGTATTTGGCCGCGTTCGAGCGGAACCAATCGGCTGCTGCGAGGACGTCCTCGACTGCTGCGGGAGCGGGGGCCGTTGCGGTGAGCCGATATTCGACATTGGCGACGACAAAACCTTTCTCAAGAAAAGGAAGGCAGAGACGGTCGAAAACGTTTTCTTTTTTTCCAGCGCCCCAGCCGCCACCGTGAATCACAATGACTCCCACGCGCTTAGCGGAGCTTGCGGCGCGCTTTGACTGAAGGATGTCGAGGACAGTCTCTTTGTGCGTCGAATAAGAAATGTTGGATTCGACGCTCACCCAGTCCGGCACTTGATTTTGCGCGAGAAGAAGGGTCGGAAGGAGAGTTAGAAAAAGACGTTGCACCATAGTCATCAATTATATTGAGAGAAGATGAACAAACTTGGATCGTTAATTTTATTGGCCTTTTCGGCCTTTGCTGCGGAGCCGCTTTTGGTGAAGCATGCGGCGAAGGATGTTGCGCCAACGGCAGACCCGGCTTCCGCCTTTTGGAAGGATGTGGCGCCGGTGCTTGCCACCAAGAGTAATCTGGGGGTTGAATTGCCAACCAACCGCACGGAGATCCGGGTTCGCTGGACTGAGAAAAACCTCTACGTGCTAATGACTTGCCCATACCAGGAATTGTTCCTTTTGCCCAACCCGAGCAGTACCAAAGAGACCAACAAGCTGTGGGAGCACGATGTCGCCGAGATTTTCGTGGGGGCCGATTTTGAGAAGATCCATCAGTACCGCGAGTATCAGGTGAGCCCGCAGGGCGAGTGGGTGGACCTTGATATCGACCGCAAGAACCCGCTGCCCGAGGGCGGCTGGAAGTGGGACAGCAAGATGGTTACAAAGGCGCGCATCGATGCCAAGGCGAAGGTCTGGTACGGCGAGTTTCAAATCCCGATGGCCGGCATCACCTCAAAGAAGATCGAAGCAGGGATGTCGATGCGTGGGAATTTCTACCGCTTTCAGGGTGGGCCGCCCGAACGCAAAATGGTGGCCTGGATGCCGACTGGTGTAATCAATAACCACACGCCCGACAAGTTTGGCACCTTGAAGCTGGTGAAGTAAAGCGATGGCGAGTTCACTTCGCATCAGCACAGTTGGCGTACGCGGCATTGTCGGGCCTGGGCTGAAGGCGCACCATGCGCTGGAATTTGCCGCCGCCTTTAGCGTCTTGCTCGACCGCAGCGGCCCTGTTCTGATCGCGAGAGACCCTCGAGCCTCGAGCGTC
>Ga0163144_10020663_pt1 | contig 13145 bp, 9 predicted proteins | sample OliLak19BULKMAT1_FD_123175 | JGI IMG/M metagenome (GOLD analysis project Ga0163144, IMG submission 123175) | Freshwater microbial mat bacterial communities from Lake Vanda, McMurdo Dry Valleys, Antarctica - Oligotrophic Lake LV.19.BULKMAT1 | ecosystem: Environmental > Aquatic > Freshwater > Lake... | reverse complement strand
GGGCGCCTTCACGTCGCGCGACTGCGCATCGACGAGAGCGGCGTCGGGCGCGAGATCGAGCGGCTGCACTTCGCCATTGAGACGGCGCTCGCCGAGCTCGAGGATCTGCGCGCGCGCGTCGATGGCCAAGGTGGCGGTAGCTTTCGGCCGATCCTCGACGCGCACGTCGCGATGCACCGCGATCCGCTGTTGCTCTCCGGCTGCGAGCGCGCGATCCGCGAGACGCGCACCAACGCCGAGTGGGCCGTGCGCAGCGTCGTCGATGGGCTCGAGGGACAGCTGCGCGCGGCGAGCGATCCGTATTTGCGTGAGCGCGCGGCGGATGTCGCGCACGTCGGCGATCGCATCTTGCGCGCGCTGCTCGGGCACGATCCGGAGCTGCCGCCGATGGAGCCAGGCGCGATCGTCGTCGCGCGCGATCTCGGCCCCGCCGACACCGCGCAGCTGGTGCGGACCTCGGTGGAAGGTCTCGTGCTCGAGCTCGGCAGCGCGACGAGCCACACGGCGATCCTCGCGCGCACGCTCGGTATTCCGGCGGTCGTCGGCATCGTCGACGCGACGCGCTTGCTGTCGCGCGGCGACGTCATCGTCGTCGACGCGCTGCGCGGCGAGGTGCTCATCGAGCCCGATGCCGCGACGCTCGAGCGCGTCGAGGCGCGGGCGCGGCGCTACCGGCACTACACCGGGCGCCTGCGCGAGCAGCGCGGCGTGCCGTGCGCGACGCGCGACGGAGTGAGCATCGAGCTCAGCGCGAACGTCGAGCTGCCGTCGGAGGCGGCGCTCGCCGGGCACGAGGGCGCCGCGGGAATCGGGCTCTATCGGACCGAATATCTCTACATGGAGCGCGGCGCGCCGCCGAGCGAGGCCGACCAGGCGCGCGTCTATTCGGACGTCGCGCGCGTGATGGCGCCGCGGCCCGTAGTGTTCCGCACGTTCGATCTCGGCAGCGACAAGCTGGCCTCGGTGAGCGCGCCGTTCCGCGCGACGAACCCAGCGCTCGGCATGCGCGGCTTGCGCCTGGCGCTGTTGCGCTCGGATCTGCTGCTCGCGCAGGTCCGCGCGATCTTGCGGGCGGCGGTGCACGGCGAGGTGCGGCTCATGTTCCCGATGGTCGCTGGCGCAGCCGATCTGCGCACCGCGCGCGCGCTGGTCGATCGCGCGGCGCGTGAGCTCAGCGACGAGGGTGTGCCGCATCGGCGCGTTCAAATAGGCGCGATGATCGAGCTGCCATCCGCCGTCGCGATGGCCGATGTGCTGGCGCGCGAGTGCGACTTCTTCAGCGTCGGCACGAACGACTTGGTGCAATACACGCTCGCCATCGACCGTGGCGATCCGAAGCTCGCAGGCCTCGCGCGCTCGTACGATCCGGCGGTGCTGCGCCTGCTCGATGCCACAGCGCGCGCCGCCAAAGAGCGCGGCATTCCCGTTGCGATGTGCGGAGACATGGCGGGTGACCCGGTGACGCTGCCGCTGGTGCTCGGGCTCGGTTATCGCTCGCTCGGCATGCCGCTGCCGCAGATCCCGCTCGCGCGTGCGCTCATCGCCTGTCTCGATGCAGGAGAGGTGCAGGCGCTCGCGCGCGAAGCACTGCAGTTGTCGACGGCGGAGGAAGTCGCCGAGCTGTTGCTGACGCGGCTCGGCGAGGTGCTCGGCGAGGTCTGGGAAGAGCAGGGCGTGCGGCTCGGTTGGCGGGCCTAGCGCGGCCGAGCAGCGTCGAGCAGCCGCGCGAGCTTGTTCTCGCTGGCAAAGCCCGTGTGGCGCGCGACGACGAGGCCCTCCGCGTCGAGCACGATGTAAGACGGAACGCCGGCGAGGGTGCCGAGGTCGGTCGCCCCGGCGAGGATGCGCGGCTCAGGCTCGTAGGTGACGGTGAAGGTGATGCCGAGCGCCTCCGACCATGGGCCGACGAGCTCCGCGGCGTTCGGCTGTACGGCGACGCCGACGACGTGCGCGTCGCCCGCGTGAGCGCGTTGGAAGCGCGCGAGCGGGCGCGTCGCCGCCTGTGACACGGCGTCGAACGTCGCGAAGACGAACAACACCACGGGCTTGCCGCGCAGATCGCCGAGGTCGACGAAGACGCCTTCTGGCGTGCGCAGCGCGAGCTCGATCGGCTCGGCCTCACGCGCTGCGCGGCTACGGCCGACGTCGTCGCTCGCGCTCGCTCCGCCACATCCGGCGATCGCGAGAGACAGGAGCGCGACGACCAGCTTTGCCGGGCGCGTGTTCGTGCTCATCGTTCGTCCTTCCGCTTTCGCGCGCGCTTGCCGTTGGCGGCGGCGTCGTTTTTCGCCGATTGTTTGGCAGCGTTCGCGCGTGAGCTGCGCACGCGTCGCACGCCGAGCCACACGACGAGCGCGACGACGAGGGACGCGGCGGTCTGCGGACCGAAGCGAACCAGGCCTTCGATGAAGCCCATCGGCATCGACACCACGCGTCCGCGTCCGCCACCGGGACCACCGACGCACTGCCACGGGCCGCCCTTCGTGAAGGCGCACGCGTCGAGCACGCTGCCGTCCTTGCGGATCGCGGTGATCGACACGCGCGGACCGGTGACGACGACGCGCACGAAGTGATGCGACGGCTCGAACGCGAGCTGGTACGGACGCTCGTCGTTGGTCACGTAGAGCGGCGCGCCGGCGCCGCCCGACAGCACGTATTTCAGCCCGTCGACGTCGCCGCGCTCGAACGCGTGATCGTGCCCCTCGAAGATCAGCTCGACGCCAGCGCGGCGCAGAAGCTGCTCGACATCCGTGCCAGCGATCGCTTCGTTCGGGCCGTGGCCGCCGCTCGAGAATGGGCCGTGATGGATCGCGGCAAAGAGGTGCGCCGGCGCGCCCGCCTGTCGCGCGCGCCGTGCTTCGGACTCGAGCCAAGCGCGCTGCGGCGAGCCGCGCTCGAGTGACTGGTTGGAGTCCATCACCAGCACGCGCACTGGGCCGTAGTCGAACACGTAGAACGCTTCGTCGCCGGGGCCGGTCGGCGTGCGCACGAAGTGTCGATAGAACGGCACGCCTTGTCCCGAGGAGCCGGCCTCGTGGTTGCCGAGCGCCGGGAATACCGGGAGCTCGGCGTAGAGCACGCGCGTCGCGTCGAAGAGCTCCTGCCAGTCTGCCGGGTCGCGTCCATCGGCGACCATGTCGCCTGTCGTCATCACGAAGTCAGCGGCCTCTTCGCGCATGCCGCGGACCACGCGGGCGTGCGCGGCCGCATCCGTTCGCGCGTCTCCGTAGACGAGAAAGCGCGTCGTGTCGGTCGTTCCTGGCAGCGGCGCCGTGGTGAAGCTCCCGCGCGCGGGCGTCTCTGCGCCCTCGGCGATCACCTCGTACGTGTAGCGGGTGCTCGGCAGCAGGCCGCCCAGCACGACCTCGTGCGCGACGGCGGGGCGCGCATCGACGCGCGTCTCCGCGCCTGCCGCGGTGCGCACCACGACGGCCGCAGCCGACTCTGCGTCGAGCTCGAACAACACCGCGACGGAGTCGGTGCGCACGTCCATCAAGTACGGCCCCTTCACGAGCCGCGGCGCCGCGCGCGCGACGAAGGGCGCGGCGTGCTGCGCAGCGAAGAGCGTGCTCAGCGTGAGCGCGTACGCCAGCGCCGACCGCGAGTTGAGGGACCGCATCACGCCCTCTATAACGCGGAACGTGCGTCCGCTCATGCCACGAATGGTGCGCGTCCGTGATCGGCTGGACGCGCTCGTCGCGACGCACGACGTCGCGCAGAACCTCGCGGCGGATCCACTCGGCTTCGTTCATCGCGCCGCGCCCGAAGATCGCGAGGTGGTCGCGCTGCTCGCCGCGACACTGGCGTTCGGCAACGTGAAGGCGATCCGCGCGAGCATCGCGCGCGTGCTGAGCGTGCTCGGTGAGTCACCGGCCGCGACCATCGACCGCGAGGACGAAGCTGCGCTCGCCGCGCGGCTCACCGGCTTCGTGCACCGTGTGTACAAGGGCCCCGACGTCGCGCGGATGCTCGCCAACGCGGGCGCGCTGCGACGCGAACACGGCACGCTCGGCGCGTTCTTCGCGGCGCGCTATCGCGAACATGGCGATCTACGCGAGGCGCTGGCGCTGCTCGCCGATGCGCTCCGCTATGCCACGCCGACCGCGCAGCGGGCAACCAGCCGCGGCCTCGCGCATCTCGTCCCCGATCCGCGCAAGGGCAGCGCGAGCAAGCGACTTCTGCTCTGGCTGCGCTGGATGGTGCGGCCCGCGGATGGCGTCGATCTCGGCCTGTGGGACGTGCCCGCCGCGGCGCTCGTCGTGCCCGTCGACACCCATGTGCATCGCATCGCGCTGAACCTGGGGCTCACGCGGCGTCGTGATGCGTCGTGGCGGACCGCGGAGGAGATCACCGCCGCGCTGCGCCGCTTCGACGCAAAGGATCCGGTGAAATACGACTTCGCGATCTGCCACCTCGGCGTCTCGCGCAGCTGTCCGAGTCGACGCGATCCGCTGAAATGCAGCGCGTGCGTCGTGCGCGACGCGTGTCTCCACTGGCGCTGACCCGCGCTCCCGCCGCTTTCAGCACGACGCACCCGAGCGGCACGTGCCCGTGACGTGATTGCCACGGCTGCGCGCGCTGAGATAGCCTGCGGCGGAACTACCGCAGGAGATCGCCATGCGCGCTACCTATTCGATATCAATCGCCTGCCTCTGCTCGCTACTCCTCGTCGCCTGCTCGGACTCCGAGACTCCGACACCACCTCCTGACGCGATGACGATGGACGGCGGCACGGCGGCGGATGCCAACGATGTCGACATGCCGACGGTCCGTACCGATCTCGGCGACACGGACTTCGGCGTGATCTGCGGCGGCGATGGCGAGGCTTGCTGTCCCGGCGATCTGTGCCGCGTCGGCGCGTGCACCGCAGGGGTATGCACGCCGGTCGTCGTGTGTGGCGCGGCGGGTGAAGCGTGCTGTGCGGGCGACGTTTGCACCGAAGGAAGCTGTACCGGCGGCACCTGCGTGGTGCCGACCTGCGGCGCGGTCGGCGACGCGTGCTGCGCAGGCGATGTCTGCGCCACGGGCTCGTGCGTAGCCGGTACGTGCACGGCGTGCGGCGGCACCGGTGAGGCGTGCTGCGCTGGCGACGTCTGCGCGGCCGGCGGCGTGTGTGCTGCCGGTATGTGCGCGACTTGCGGCAATCCCGGCGAGGCATGCTGCGATCTCGGCGGCTGCGGCACCGGCTGCTGCGTCAGCAACGTGTGCACCGGTGACGGCTCGACGTGCCCGACGGTCGGCGGGACCTGTAGCGGCGGCGCGTGTGGCAGCTGCGGTGGCGCGGGTGACGCGTGCTGCGCTGGACGGCGCTGCACGGCCGCGTCGACGACGTGCACCGGCGGCGGCGCGGGAACGTGCGCGGGCTGCGGCGGCCCCGGCGAGCCGTGCTGTGGCGGCGGCGCGTGCGATACCGGCTTCGCGTGCGGCGGCGCTGGCGTGTGTGCGGCGTGCGGTGGTCCCGGCGAGCCCTGCTGCGCGGGCGACTCGTGTGATGCGGGCTGCTGCAATCCGACCACGGACGTCTGCGTGAACACCGGCACCGCGTGTGGCGGCGGGACCTGCGCGGCGAGCGGCGCTTGCGAGAGCTGCGGCGTGCCGGGCGGCGCGTGTTGTCCCGGCGATACCTGTGACGGCGGCGGCTGCTGCACGGGCGGAGCGTGCGTCGCGTCGGGCACTGCGCCTGCGGGCAGCACCACCACGATCTGCTCCGACGGAACCCTCGGCGCGTGTGGCGGCGACGGCGAGCCGTGCTGCGCAGATGGCTGCGGCGCCGGTGGCTGCTGCGTGCGCGGCACCTGCACGCCGGACGGCGATACCTGCGCTGGCACGATGCGCACCTGCACCGCGGGCGCGTGCGTCGGCGGCTTTGGCGGGCCGTGCGGCGCAGTCGGCTCCGCGTGCTGCATGGTGACTGGACCCGACTACTGCACCGGCGGCGGCGCGGTCTGCGCGGACGTCGGCGTTGGGCCGAACATGTGCGTCGGCTGCGGCGCGCCGGGCGAAGCGTGCTGCCCCGGCCAGGCGTGTGACGGCAGCGCGTGCTGCGTCCGCAACGAGTGCGTCGCCGACGGCGACAGCTGCGGAACGGGCAGCGGAGCGTGCGCGTCCGGCGGCTGCGAGGGCGGCGCATGCGGACGCATCGGCGGCGCCTGCTGCAGCGACGGCCTCGGCTGCACCGAGTCGTTCTCTATCTGCGGCGGTGCTGGACCGGGCGGCGGCGGCAGCTGCATCGTCTGCGGCGGACTCGATCAGCCGTGCTGCGGTGGGACCTGCACGGCGCCGTACGCATGCGAAGGCCGCCCCGGCGGCGCGACGAGCTGCCAGGAGCCGTGAACGGGGCCGGCGAGCGCTCAGCGGGCCGGTGCCGCTGAGCGCATCGTCCTTCCGGCGCGCTCGCGGTCAGCTTCCTTTGAGCACGCCGAGCGCGATCGCCGGCACTTTCAGCCAGCTCGGATGCGCTTCCATGTCGACGAGCTTCTCGCCGACCTTGTGCGCGTTCGTGTGCGTCACGAACCACGGCGGCTTCGGTGACGCCGTGAGCGGCCCGCGCAACACGCACTTCTCGATACCTTCGAGCATGAACGTGTTGTGCACCCAGCCGAGGCCACCCTGGATGTCCTCTGGCGTCGAGCTCGGATGCGCGCCCCACGGCGGCGTCACCAGCCCGTACACCAAGCCCGTCCACACGTTCACGCCGACCGCGCCGTAGCGCAGCTCCGAGATGCTCTTCTCGAGCGCGGCCTCGACGCCGCTCTGCGCTTGCGTCTTCGGGTGGACGATCAGCACCGCGCTCAGCGTCCCCCACAGCCGCTCGTTGCAGAATGTCGTCGCGTTCGCGAGGAACTTCGCCGGCTCGCTCTCGTCGAGCGTGGTCTCGCTGAGGATCGGACAGAACGGCTCGGTGACGAACAGCGTCTCGTCCGCCTTCTTCGAGTCGAGCCCGAAGATCAGCGTCCACGGCAGCTCGCCTTCCTTGGCCGTGCCGAGCTTCTCGACCTGATCGCGCCCGGTGGTGAGCGCCTTCCAGCGATCGAACGCGCCGGGGTAATACGCCTTGCGTGGCTTCTGCGCGGACAGCACGGCCCGCACCCGCGCGAGGAAATCTTTGCGCTGCGGCCACGCGCCCGAGGTCACCAACATCTTGCCAGCGTTGCAGTTGCAGCTGGCGTTGTTGGTCACCATCGACGCGACGTTCTCGGCGACGAACTGCAGCTCGGAATCGCTGAACGTGCCGGGCACGATCACCACCGGCGTCACGCAGCCAAGCTCGCTCGAGATGGGCTTGGTCAGCAGCGGATCGTGCTCGCTCTTGCGCCGATCACGCTCGGCGCCGGGCGGTCCCCACACGATCAAATCGTGCGTGCGATCGGAGCCGGTGATGTGCACGTCGTCGACCAGCGCGTGCGTGCACAGATACGCACCTTCTTCACCGCCGCCGCGCACGAAGCGCAGGTAGCCGGCGTCGACCAGCGGCCGGAGGGAGCGCTCGTAGTGCGGCTCGAGGTACTCGTTGACCGGGTTCATCTTCACCAAGCAGACGCAGCCCTCGACGAACATCTTGTAGAGCGCGTCCATCGGCGCGATCGAGGCGACGTTGCCAGCGCCGAGCACGAGCGAGACGCGGCCCTCTGGATCCTTCTTGCCGTAGAACGAGCCGGCGCTTTTGCGTACGTCGGCGGCGCTCAGGCCCTTCTCCATGCGCACCGTCGCGCTGATGCCGGCATAGAGCGCTTTGTCCATCGCGCTGTTCGGGAACACGCGCACCTGCGTCGCACCGTCGGGCGCGGTCGAGAAGCGCGAGTCGTCGAGCGGCAGCTTCCCGTTCTTGCTCAGCTCGTCGAGCATCTCCGCGAGGATGCGGATGTTGCGCACCGTCGTCATCGGGCCGCCGGCCCACTCTTCGAACGCCGACGACGCGTCCATCGACAGGCCCTTCGCGGCGACCGCCGATTCCGTCCATGCGCGCCCTTCGGCGAGCGTCGTCTCGACGCAGGCGTGAAGCAGCCGCGCCTTCGCCGTCACCGAGAGCCGCGCGAACGGCGTCGCGTGCTCCTTCAATGTGGCGAGCGCCTCATCGAGTCGAGGGTGCGGCGTAGCGGACTTGCTCTGCGCCGTAGCGCTCATCGCGAGGGAGGCGGACATCGCGCGAAGGTATCACGCGCGAACGACCAGGTACTCCGTCGGGATCGCGTTCTCCGGCGTCTCTTCGTCCCACGCGAGCGCGGCGACACGCCACCCGCTGTCGTCCTCGAACAGCTGGATGCTGTTGATGCCGCGCGCGAACGGCGCCGCGTCGAGCGCGCTGCGCGCCTCGTACGTGCTGAACACATGCGCGATCGCGCCGAAGCGCTCGGTGCGCCGCGCGACCTCTCGCTCGTAGAACGCGGTGGTCGCGAGGTTGCGCGCCGCGGCCGCGATGAAGCCCTCCACATCGAGCTGCTGCGCCGTCGCGCCGCCGAGGCTGCGGTCGGTGCGCAGCAGCCGCGCGCCCGGCAGAAACAGCGCGCGAAAACGATCCCAGTCGCGCTCCCCAGCGTTGCCGCTGATCGTGTCGTAGAGCGCGGCGATCACCGCGTCGATGGTGCGCAGATCGCCGCTCACGGCGCGTAGCTCCCGGCAACGTGCGTCACGGCGCGTAGCTCGCGAGCCGCGCGGCCACTGCGCGGAGGTCCTCGAGCGTGGTCGCGTCGGCGCCGGGCGTCAGCGTGTCGAGCTCGCCGAGTGCCAGCACGCCGTGATCACGCAGCGCCTGAATGGCGGTCTCGAGCTTCGGCCGCGACAGCGACTCGCGGTGTTCGATCTCGCCCGCGAGGAACATGCGCTGACCGATCGCGAGCGTCTTCTTTAGCCATTCCTTCTTCGTCAGCGGCTCCTCGAGCAGCAGCTCCGCGCCGCGCAGCGCCACGCGATAGCTCTCGAAGTAGGTGCGCAGGAGCTCGGCGTAAATCGCCAGCCGTTGACCGGCGCGACCGCCAGCGGGGCGCACGTGCTCGGCGAAGCGCTCGACCTCGCCGGCGTCGAGCAGAGAACGCAGCGCGTCTTCGAATATCTCGTCGAACGGCGCATCGGCGCGGTACATGAACTCGTACTTGAACAGGCGCGACAGCCGCCGCACGCGCTCCTTCAGCACGCTCTCCGACACCGGCTCCGTCTGGTCGACGAGCAGCGCCGAGGCGATCAGCGCGTTCGGCACGAAGAAGTGCAGGATGTTGTTCTTGTAGTACTCGAGCGCGATGCGCCGCTCGTCCGGCACGCTGTAGATCGGCGCGGCGGAGTGCGTCGCGTCCGACGGATGTTCGACGATGAGCTTGCCGTCGAGGAACAGCCTGATCGTCTCCCGCACCGCCTCCTCGCGCAGTTGCCCGGTCTCGTCGAGGATCGGCGGCGCGAGCGGCGCACCGAGGCGCTCGAGGCTCGAAAGAATCGTGCGCGCCTGCTCGACCAGATCCTTCTCGACGATGCCGCGATGGCGGTTGGTGAGCAGCGCCGTCGCGACCAGCGCGGCGGGCGTCGCGATGGTGACGCGATCGATCTCGTGCGTGATCTGATGCGCCACACGCTGCACCAGCGCGCGACGCTGCGGCGGTGTGAGCTCGCGATTCGGCTCGCCCGTCTCCGCGTCGACGCCGGCGATCTCGAGCACGATGTCGTCGAAGCGCAGCACCTCGCCGAACTGGATGTACAGGCGCCCATAGCGCGAGCGCAGGATCTTCGACGAGTTGAGCAGGCTGCCGACGTTCTCTTTCGTCTTCTCGCCGCCGCCGAGCTCGTGCACGTACGAGCGCTCTTCGACGATGCGCTCGTAGCCGACGCTGATCGGCACGAAGTACGTTGGTCGCTGGCGCAGCTCGAGCGCCGCGTCGATGATCATCGAGAGCAGCCCGAGCTTTGGCGGGAGCAGCTTGCCGGTGCGCGAGCGCCCGCCCTCGACGAAAAGCTCGAGCGTGAAGCCCTCGACCATCACCTTGCGGATGTAGGCGTCGACCAGCGCGGTGTATAGCTTCTTGCCCTTGAAGCTGCGCTTGATGAAGAACGCGCCGCCACGCCGGAGGATCGGCCCAATCGGCCAGAAGCCGAGGTTCTCGCCGGCCGCGATGAGCGGTGTCGACAGCGCGTTCGCGTAGAACACATCGGACAGCACCAGGTAGTCGATGTGACTCTTGTGGCTCGGCACCAAGACCAGGTTGCCGGTGCGCGCCGCGTCGCGAACGCGCTCGATGCCGTCTTTGTCGACGACGAGTCCGTCGTAGATCCGGTGCCAGATCCGATCGAGCACGCGGTGCGCGATGGCGACCACCGTCGGGTCGGGCGCCGCGCACAGGCGCTGTAGTTCTTTGTCCGCCTCGCGCGTCGTCACCGCGACCGACTTCTTGCTCGCGCGCGCCGCGCTCTCGATGTGCTTGCGCACCCGCGGGCTGCGCAATATCTCCTCGCGGATGCGGAACGGGGTCTTCGCGCTCGGCCCGACGACGATGGCGAGCTCACGCTCGATGCGCCGCAGCAGCGCATAGCGGACCTTGTCCGCGGCCTCGCCGTCGGTGAGATCTTGATGCGACTCGAGGAACGCCTTCAGATCGAACGGCTCGCCCGAGCGCAGCAGCGCGTTGCGATAATTGAGCAGAAACTGGAAAAAGACGCGGATGCGCCCCGGCCACTCAGTTGGCCCGAACACGAGATCGAGCAGCGTGCGGCGCTTCTTCGGCGGCAGCTTCGACCACACGAAGGTCTGCGGCAGCAGCAAGATCGGCACCTCGAGCTGCCGCTGCGTCTCGACCAGCGTGCGGATCAGATCGACCTCGGTGCTCTCGCCTTTGCGATCATCGCCGCCGAGCGCTGGCGGCCTGCGCAAGAACAGCAGCGCGCTCGCGCGTGAGCCGACGACCGTCGCGAGCGCCTTGTCTTCGGGGATCTGTCGGCGCAGCCGGAGGCGACGCTCACCTTTGCCGAACGGCTCGAGGATCCACAGCCCGAGATCGTTGACGAAGCGCACGATCGGCAGGCCGAACTGCTTGAGCAGCCAGTCGAGGCACAAGAAGTCGAGCAGCGAGAGCGAGCGCATCACGTAGATGACGACGCCGCGATTCGACGCGTCGCGCACCGCGTCGCTCCACTTCTCGTCGACGGTCAGGTGCGAGAAGAAGCGCCGATAGATCCAGCGCAAGATCCCGTTCGGCTCGTACTTCGCAAGCGGCCCGGTGTTCTTCGGATCACGCGCGACGGCGCCCGCGGGCACGTCGCCGCTCTGCTCCGCCGGGGCGCTTGGACGCGGTGCGGGCAGGTCGTGGTCCTCGGGCGCGCTCTGCATGGAAGCGCGCACGGTATCATCGAGCGCGCTCGGCGCCTCCCGCGCGCCGCGTAGCGCTTCAGAAGGTCGCGGAGAGCGCCCGACGCTCGGCCGGCGCGAGCGTCACCGCGTCGAAGCGCTGCTCGGAGCTGCGGTACTTCGCGACGATGTCATACGTGCCGGCGCTCAGATGCCCCGCGACGCCGCTGCCGAGCGTGCCGACGCGCTCGCCGTTGCGGAAGATCGTCGCCATGCCGGCCGCGCGCCGCCCGCCGGCCTCGATGCGGACCTCGAGGATCGCCGTCTGAAAGTCCGCAGACGCTGTGCCCGTTGCTCCCGGAGCGACGGTCACCTGCACCGCGCGGACCGGCCGATCGATCGCGCCATCGAGCCCGAGGACGACCTCGTAACTGCCGGCCGGGACGGCCGTCGGCGCGCCGCAGGTGCCGCTCGATACCTCCGCGCCATCCTTGCGGATCGTGATGGTGCCCGATGCCGCGCCGCCATTCTCGAGGATGCGACAGGCGATTCGCCCACGCGCTTGTGCGGCGCGCGCGACCACGACGACCGATGCGAGATCGCGGGGCGCCGCACGCGCGGGCGTCGGAATCGCAGACAGCGTTGCGGCCACCATCGGAGCCAGGATCACCGCCAGAAGCCCGTGTCGCGTCATCATCATGCCCTCCCACCAGAGCTCGCGGGAGCCCAAGCCAGCAGTGCCGAGTCTAGACGCGTTTCGTCGCCGCGGCATTCACGACGCACTGCTCGCTCGCGCAGCGGGCTCGGCGTTCGCGAGGCAGGCGTTCGAGGCGTTCCCCAGCCTTGACAGGTTTGGACCCCCAGCGTACATCTCCGCTCCCTTCGCGCCGCCTATGGGCGCGTCCATCGAGCCCGCTCCGCGTGGCTCCATCGAGAAGCAAGACGAGATGAGCACCCCGATCACGCAAGCGAAGGCCGCCTCGCCGAACGCGAGCTTCATTGCCAAGCCCCTCGAAGTCGTCCACCGCTGGTACGTGGTGGACGCGACTGGCATTCCGCTCGGCCGCCTCGCCTCGCGTGTCGCCACGGTGCTCCGCGGCAAGAATAAGCCGGAGTTCACACCCCACGTCGACACCGGTGACTTCGTCATCGTCGTCAACGCGGAGAAGGTCGGCCTCACGGGCAGCAAGCTCGACGGCAAGTTCTTCTACAGCCACTCGGGCATCCCGACGGGCTTCAAGCAGGAGTCGTATCGCCTGCTCATTCAGCGCAAGCCGGAGTTCATCATCGAGAAGGCCGTGAAGGGCATGCTCCCGAAGAACGTCCTCGGCCGCCAGATGCACACCAAGCTCAAGGTGTACGCCGGCCCGACGCATCCTCACGCGGCGCAGCAGCCCGCGCCGTTCCCCGCGGCCTGACGCACGTACTGTTCCGCGCGGCCTGAGCGCACGCACCGTTCCCCTGCCTGACGCAGCTCCCCGACATCACTTCAGACGAGACGAGACCAGATGCCCCCGGCAATGATTCACGGACGGTTCTACGGCACGGGCAAGCGCAAGTGCGCGATTGCGCGCGTCTTTCTCAAGGACGGCACGGGCACGGTGACCGTCAACGGCCGCACGTTGCCGGACTATTTCCCGCGCGAGACTTCGCAGATGGTCGTCGCGCAGGCGTTCGAGGCCGTCGAGAAGGTCGGCAAGTTCGACGTCGAGGCCAACGTGTGCGGCGGCGGCGTGAGCGCGCAGGCCGAGGCAGTGCGTCACGGCATCTCGCGTGCGCTGCTCAACATCGACGCGGGTCTCCGCCCGGTGCTGAAGAAGGCGGGCTTTCTCACCCGCGACTCGCGCAAGGTCGAGCGCAAGAAGCCGGGTCAGCCGGGCGC
>Ga0163144_10020660_pt1 | contig 13146 bp, 9 predicted proteins | sample OliLak19BULKMAT1_FD_123175 | JGI IMG/M metagenome (GOLD analysis project Ga0163144, IMG submission 123175) | Freshwater microbial mat bacterial communities from Lake Vanda, McMurdo Dry Valleys, Antarctica - Oligotrophic Lake LV.19.BULKMAT1 | ecosystem: Environmental > Aquatic > Freshwater > Lake... | reverse complement strand
GTATAGAAGCGTTGAGCGCCGGGTTTGATCGAATCGCGGCGTTTGTGGCGGGGGCGAAGTAATTTTCGCACTACAACCGCCGGGCAACTCGACGCGCTGTCATCAATACTAACACGCGGCGGTGTTCAGCGATGTTTTCCACTGTGACGTTCCCCAGCGGCGGCCGTTCAGGGCCGTAGTAGCCGGATTGATCCCGTCCCCGAACCAGGATCGCGGTCTCCGTTCCGCTGGGGCGCGTGCTTGGCGGTAGATAGACCATCGTCACGCCGGTTCGCGGGCGATCGGAATGATTCGCCGCCGAACTGTGAAAGACCAAGCCGGAATGCAGCGAAAACTGCCCTGGCTCCAGCACGATCGGCGCCGCGCGGCTATCGTCGATCTCGCCCGCCAAGCGTTGCCCGCGGCGCACCAGAACATCGGGATGCGGCTGCTCAACGTGCGCTTGCTGGCCTTCGCGCTGCGAGCCGGGAATGTAAGACATGCAGCCGTTTTCCAAGTTCACGCGATCCAAGGCCAGCCAGAGATTCGCCGTCGTTCCTTGCGGATCGAGCTTCCAATACGTCTCATCCTGATGCCATGTGAAATATCCCGCCGAACGGGGCGGCTTGACCACGGCCGTTCCGCCCCACAACAGAATATCCGGGCCGATGAGTTGCTCCACCTTGTCGAGAATCTCCGGGCGGATCGCCAATTCATAATACCAGTCGAAGATCAAATACGGTTTGTAATAGGTCCAATCAGCAAAATCGGGATCCGCTTGATACTGCGCAAAGTCCCGCTCTAAACGGCAACGGTAATTGTCCGCCGCTTCGCGTGAGAGCGCGTTGAGCGGATGGACGCAGCCCTCTTCGGCAAATCGCGCGCGGATGGATTCCAGCATGTTACTACTCCGGCAATGAATAATTGGACATTGGATTTGCTGGCTACGCCGCGTAACCAGCCTAAAACGAACAACTACGTTCATTTAATTATTGCCGGAGTAGTAATTCACGCTTTAACCGATTGAGAGATCAAGATTGCGATTGAGTCAGGCCGACCGCTGAGCGAATTTCAGCAGAGCAATCTTACCACGGCTGACGCAACTGGTCACGGATATTTTTGTTTTTACCTTCACCCTTCATCCATTTCCCTTTACCTTCCGCACTCATCGTTCACTCTTTCTCCTCCCACATCGCCTCAATCTCGGCCCAGTCGTACCCGGCGAGGTGGACGATCGCGCGGCCTTGTTTGATTTCGAGTTCTTCTTCCGGCTCGCCGCTGAAACGGACGCGCCGGGCCGAGGTGAACTCACGAAACGCGGCCACATTCACTGGCCCGGCCAGCCCAACCGTTTCGAGCAGCCGCAGCCGCGCGCCAACAACCCGTTCGCCGCGAATGACTGCTTCGATCGCTGTGGCGATCACCGTCCGCACATCGACATAGATCAGCCAGCCGCTGGCGTTGCCCGGCTGCGCCAGAACGCACTCGACAGAATCGACCGCACTGCCAAAGTCGGTAATCTGCCGCGCCGCCATCGCCGCGCATGGCACATCGATGCCGATCCCCAGTTGACTGCCAATGATCGTGTCTCCCCGCACGGCCAACAGCGTATCTAACATTCGGTGTCCGGCACGGAGATGAAACGCGTGACCGCCGGTCAATAGCGTTGTGCGAATTTTCTCATCGCCAATTTCGATGAAGTGGGGCGCTTCGAGCTTTTTCGCGTTGGTCAGTTGGCTAGTTTCGTGGACGCTGCGATAGATGTCCATCGTTTCATCGGGCCAGGCCCAACGGCAGGCGTAATACGAGTTCCACGGATCGGCCTTCGGTTGCTCGATCACTTCTAAACTGATTTCCAACTCCAACACGCGGCTCCCCGTCCAGAGGCGCGTCTTTTGGATGAACTTGGCGTAAACCTGACCATCGTCGTCAACCAAGCGGCCTTTACTGGTAAATTCTCCCAGCACATGCGTGGCATAGGTAATCTCAATTTTGTCGGCGACCATCGTGGTGTAACGCGGCTCGTCGTCCCAGGAGTTTGCCTCCGGCAGCGGCGGCAAGCGAAATGCCAACTGTTGCGACAGCCGATTGCCGCGACTTTTCAGGTCACGAACGCCAACCACCGCGCCAGTCTGCTCGCTGATCGTGACCTGCATGAACTCGTTGAAAAGCTGGCGTTCGCTGGCGATCGGCGGCGGTGTTTTCGCCCGCTTTGAAAGCGCGGCGGAGGAAACACTGCCCGGCCCAATCCAAGCAAACCCGCAAGACGGGATTTCGACCACGGCCCGTGCCGGAAAACCGCGATCCTCAACGGCGATCACCGGCCCGCCGACCTCGGGCGGGCATTCCCAATAGGTGGGGATTTCGATCCCGACGCGGTGGCGATGGCCGTGGGGATTGAGTAAAAGGAGGCCGGGATGTTGGCCGGATTCGGAATGGAGTTTGCGCCAAGCGGCGAGGCTGGCTTGATTGAATGCCTCGTCATCAGTCTCGATTTCAAGCCCTTCAAAGACTGAGAAATAATCCACGACGTTCGCGCCGAGCAATTCCGCCAGCGAATGCGACGAGCCCCGAATCAATTCTTGCAACTCACGCGGAGTCCAGTCCTCGCCAACTTCGTCACCTGGTATGTGTCCATGGGTACTTAAATGTCGATCAATTCGTACATCGGCGGAGTGCTGCGGCTGTAATCGCCGATACTTTTTCAACAAACCAGGATCGAGACGTCCCGCAATAAGTTGAGTCAAGGCGGCAAATATCTTGTTGCGAATGTTGAGCTGAATTATTCCTTGCTCAAATTTACGACTCCACGTTGGCTTCTCTCGCTTCCGGACCACATCCTGCCATAAATACGGCGAACGATATTGATCCGCGGTAAAGCACGAAAACTCGCCCGAGCTGGCGCTCTCGTCAAAAAACTCCCGCCAGGTAGCAAACTTTCCCACCACCGGGGCGATGGCCGTCGCGCGGCGGAGCGATTCGTAAAACGGCGACACTTGCCCCGGCCAGTGGGCGAAGCAGAGCAACGCCACATGATCGTGGTCCATCGTCTCGCCCAATTTCTCGGGCAGACTGAGCATGGCCGCCGGGTCGTTGGCGTCGAACGGCACCTTGGCTATCGCGGGGATCGCGTGGCTTCCCAACCCTTCCCATTCGGTCTTGCTTTTGGTCGGTTCAGGGAAGCGGCCGTCGTCGAGCGTCACATGCCACGCCGCGCGGTATCCTAACCCACGTAGGATTCCCGGCAGCATCGGCGTGAGACCGAACCGCCGCCGGCCGTAAAACTCGGGTAAGCGGCCGAGATGCTGCTCCCATGATTTCCCCCCCGCTTTGAGTTGCGCCAAGATCGTCTCGCACTCCAAGAGCGGCAACTCGGCCTCGCCCCAATCGCCGCCGACCACCGAGATTGTCCCCGCCTCGAGCGCAGCGCGGATTGCCGCGAGCGTTTCCGGTTCGTGCTTGGCGATCTCATCAAGCGTTTTGCCGGAGAGCACCAATGTCGTCGGCCGGCCGGTTGCCAATTCAGCCCGCAACGCGGCCCCGGCCACGTTCGGCACGACCAATGTCATGTCAAGCAGAAATGTGTCAACGGGATAGAAATGATGCCGCGCTTGCAGGAGCAAATTAAAAGCCGCTTGTAGTTGCTCGGCGGTTTGCGCGGCGTCATTCGTTGCTGATGCATGCGCTGCTTCGAGGGCCAATTCGCTGAAGCGGGCTTCATCGACGATGCTCATGTACCGCATCCGCCGCGTGAGCAGCTCGGTCCAAAGGTAGCACAGCCCGAGGGCGTAGAAGTCATCAACGCGGAGGACGGCTTGCAACTCCGGCTTAGATTCTTGCTGTTCCCGCCAAGCCGCCAACGCCGCATTGACCAGCTCATCGCGCGTGGTCAGCTTCCGCAATAGCACGCCGCCGCCTTCTTTCACGCGCTGCCCGTAACCTTTGGCAAGCTCGCACCCAGTGGTCGTCGGCAAGATGAACAGCCTGCCCGCCACATCCTCGGGCGGGTCGTCGCACCGTCCCCAGGTGGGCAAACGATTCGCGGCCGCCAACAGAGTCGGATGCCACAACGCCGTCCAGGCGGCCAACAGCGCCGCCGCATCTTCGCCCGTGTGGTAAAGAGGAAAATCCTCGAGGCTGTGACACGGCAGGAGGATAGTCAGTTGGGTGAAACTCATGCCGGGTGGGGGAGAGGGGGGGTAGGGAAATGATGAATGATGAACGATGAACGGGGAGTGCGATAGGGAAAAGGGAAATGGGAAATGGAGGAAGGTGGAGCCTTATTTCATGCTGACCATACCTCATTCCCCAATCCCCCATTCGACAGTTTACTCACGAGCGGCGGCAACCGACAGGCATCACGGCGTTGCCGTCGCCACCAAGGGAATTCAAGCGTTCACAGCGAATAAGTCCTTTGAGATTCGATCGTCTGGATTCCTCGCGGCGTGAAATATGCCGTCGCACGCATATTCACAACGTGAAGTGAGAATAACTGCACCCCTACCCCCCATGAAACATTACACCTTGACCGCAATCAATGTTCTTGACCGCGCTCGACAGCCGCAATGGAATTCAGAAGAAACGAGCGCACCGAAAATCGCACCATCTTGTCCCGGAAACGACCGGAAAACGCCGGAATCGGAGGTTATTTCCTTGACGCAAAAAACCACCCTGGAAACCGCGTATAATGCGGAATACACAGGGTTTTCTGACACTAGGCCCGGTGTGATTCGAACACACGGCCAAGGGATTATGAGTCCCCTGCTCTAACCACTGAGCTACGGGCCCCTGAGGGACTGTGACGGAACAGTTATGTTGCCGCCGAAGCCGCGATTGTAACATCCCTTTGCATGGTCGCGTAGCCGGTCACATCTGGTTGCGACGACGGCAACGCAACCATAAGATCAGCCATTCATTACGAAAGCGAGAATTGGCGGAAGTTGATTTTTCCCGCATAATGACTAGCTAATGCCTAAGAGTGAACTTATTAGAATCCAAGGCAGCTTGCGAAAAACTTTGGAGTTATTATTCGCAAAATCCAGCTTTCAGATGCGCTTGGCCGAAATGATGAGTTTCAGCGACCCTTCAAATTCCGGTTGCTTGCGAAGATGACCGTACGAGGCGTCCCAAGTTCCATCAGCAAGATCTCGACCCAGATGGCTCACAAAACGTTCGACGGCAGCCTGATCAAGAAAGCTCCATGCCGAGCAGGCCAATCGCGCATCCGCCAATATCCGAAAGTCTTGGGCTATCGTAAGGAGCCTGCCGCGCGGTCTTTGACTTACCGCCGGCGAATGTTGAGTTCGCGCAAGTGCAGGTGACCGAAGAAACCAAACCGCTCCCCGATCAACCCCGCGGGCCGCTGCGCTTTACGGCGAAGTTTGAGTAAGGGAATGCGCAATAGTCTGGGGCCTTGGAGCGAGGAAAACTCGCTTCTTACTTACTCCCAATTTCCACACCTGAAGTGGGATACCTTGCTTGAATCTCGACAACACCCTACGGCTCTCCCCAACGCCCCCTCACACCCGCACGGTATCCTTTCGGATCGCATCATAGCGTACGCCTTCGGCCGGCAAGTACGCCGGTCCCCAGCAGAGGGGGGCGAATTCGGCGTGGACGCCTGATTCGAGATAATGGGGGGTCCAGCCCGCTTTGTCTTGGAAAAGTCGGATCGCGCGGATGCTGCGGTCTTCGCAGAGGTCGAACCAATGCTGCGTCCCTTTGGGGACATTGATCAGATCGCCCGCTTCGACCGTGATCGCAAAGATCGGCCCGGCGGGGGGATGCACGTGAAACAGCCCGCGCCCTTTGAGAATGAAGCGGACCTCGTCTTCGGTGTGGATATGCTCCTTGTTGAACTTGTCGAGCAAGGTTTGCAGGTCGGGCGTTTGCGCGGTGATGTTGACTACGTCGGCGGTGACATAGCCGCCGCGCTCCATCAACACGCGCAGCTCCGGTTCATAAGCGACGAGAATCGCCTCGGGCGGAGCGTTGGGATCGACGCGTTCCTCTAACGGCCAACGGTCGTATTTGATCCCAAATGGCGCGAGAAACGCGTTGATCGCGGCGGGATCGGTCAGTTGGCGATTTTCAGACGGGATGGTGATGGCGGCCATGGGTGGTGTTTGGTGTTTAGTGAGCGGTGTTTGGTGTTGGGTGAGGGGTTGAAACGGGAGACTAGAGGCTGGAGGCTGGAGATGTATTTTTACATTCTGCATTCACTTCTGACTTCATACTTCATACTTCTGACTTCCCTCGTCCTTCCACCTCAAATAAAAACTCCAGCGTCTCGGTGTGTCGCCGGGCTTCGTCGATGTCGCTGCCCCAAGTGTAGAGCCCGTGGCGGCGGAGGAGAAAGCCGTGCCGCAGCGCGAGATGGCCGGCCGCCAACTCCGCGGCGAGCTGCCGGGCCAGCGCGGGGATGTCTTGCGTGTTTTCATAGACGCGGATCGTGACATCGCAATCGTGCGTGGAGATGCCCGCCAGGCCTTTTTGCATTTCGTAGCCGCGGATCGTCAGTTGCCCGGCGGGGGCGTAATACTCGGATAAAATCGTCCCCCAGACCGAGTGGGTATGCAGCACCGAGCCGATCTGAGGATAGTGCGCGGCTAGCACGCAATGGAGCAGCGTTTCGGCCGAAGGCTTTTGACTGCCGGGATGATTGGAACTATGAGGGCTCTGCGAGCCATGCGGCTCGGCCGCGCGGCCCTGCTGATCGACCAGTACAAAATCATCAAGCGTCAGTTCCCCTTTGTGCTTGCCGCTGGCCGTGATGAGCAGCCGCAACGGATCACGGTCAATAACCGCGCTGTAGTTGCTGCTGGTGGCCAACGACCAGCCGCGGGCATGAAACTGTTGGCCGACGGCCTGGAGTGCGGCGCGTTGGGCGTGCTGCGAAAGCGGCGAGTCATGTTCTGGACGCGCTCGGCCAATCGCTGGGAACGCCGCGCGGGCAAGGGTGGATGGCATGGAATTTTCAACGTTAGATCGGAATGATAAATAGGTCGCAACGAGCCAGCCACGCCCTGCGCTGATGCCCAAGGGACGCGCCACCCAAGACATTCCGACGAGGCCATCGTCGGCTTTGTGATTTCGGTCAAAAAACCAATGCCAATAGCTTAGCGAATCGCGGCCGCGGCGGGCAATCGGTCTTAACCTGTTACAACCCATTGCCAACAAAAACAGCCCACGGAGATCAACTCCGTGGGCTGGGGATTCGTGCCAATTGATTAACAAGGGCCAAAAGCGGGCTTTGCTACCGCCTAAAAGCCGGGTGGTCTGCCGCCGAAACCACCGCCGGTGAAGGCGTTGACGCCAACATTGATCAAGCGGATGACCCCTTCATCGACTTGGAAGCGAAGTTGGGTGCCGTTGGGAATTCCCTTGTAGGTGAAGATGATGTGATCCTTGCCTCCCGATTCGCTCAACGATTTTTTGATCATTTCGCCGATCTGATCGGGTTCGATCGAGTTGGCAAAGGCGACGATCGGCGTGAGCGACGAATTGATCGCCAAGGGGGCGACTGCGGTGGGACCGGCCGAGGCCGACGCGTCGATCGACGATTTGATCATCGAATCACCCTCTTCGCCAAAGCCGAGATACACCGATTTGGGACCGATCCCGACGGTGACCGGCAAAGCGTCGCCGAATACATCTTTCAACTTTTCATCGGGCAGCGGAATCGAAATCTTGTGAAACGCCACGCCCTTGTGCGATTCGGCGTTGAGCTTCACTTCGGGGAGGTCGTCTTTGGCGAACTCGATGACCTTCTTAATGATCGCCTCGACCGCCGGGCCGTCGGCCACCGCGACTCCGAACGCGCCGTTGACCGATTTCTCGGCCATTGCCACTGTTCCCGCGCCGTCCAGCTTGCCGGTTTGAATCGTCTTATCGGCAACCGAGATCAAGTCGTCGATAATCTCCTTGGCCTGGCCCATTTTGTCGGCGGGGAGGTTGCCGTCTTTGTTGATTTCCTGTTTCACCTTGTCGCCAAACGAGGCGAGCAAGCCCGAGAGCATTTGAATATCCTCGGGACTGAGAACGCTGGCGGTGTTGACGGCCACGCCGACGTCGGGCGTGATGAAGCCGGCGAAATCGCTTTTCACGCCGTTGAGCGCGGCGGCCTGTTTGGCCGTTTTGCTGCCGGGTTTGGCGGTGGCGCTGATGTCCAGATAGGCCACTTTGGCCGTGCTGTCGATGGTCAGGCCGATGGTGATCGATTCAAGTTCGTCCACCGCGGTTTCGATGTCTTTCATCATCGATTCGACGGTCTTCTTGCGCAGTTCAAAGGCGTTTTCATCTTCTTCGTCGCGTTTTTCCAGGCTTTGTTCCATCCCGGCGCGCAACAGCGAAACGATTTCCTTGCGGTATTGTTCGGGGACGTTCTGCATGAACCCCCGCACGCCGATGTCGTATTCCTTGGGCAACGTGCCCATCAGCGCGAGCGGATCGGCGGGAAGATCGGCCAGGTCATCGGCCTTTTCGCCAAAGAAGACGAAGCCATTGGCTTCCTTAAACACGGGGTTGGGGCCGTTGGGCACTTGAATAGAGCGAATCCCGTCCCCTTCGTCTTTGGGTTCGCCGACGAAACCTTTAGCGGCCGCCAAGAGATCGTCAAGATTTTTGACGGGAACCATGACCAACGGGCGGAAGTCGTTGCCGTCGGTCATCACAGCGACTCCCCAAGGCTTAGTTTTATCGACGCCGTCGAGGCCGAGTCCGCCGGTGAAGAGCTTGAGCATCGCCTCGAGCGATTCGGCTTTGGCTTGGGGGTTGCTCAAAACCTCGCCAATGTAATCAATATCGGACATCAACGCGTCGTAACCGGCCAAAGTGAACACGGCGACCGGTTTACGGTCGGCGGCCGAGGCCTCGAACGCACACAACAAGGTGGCGACCATCGCCACCGCGGATAACCAGAATTTCTTCACGGCAATGCTCCTCAGAAGGAAAAGGGAAAGAAGTTATTAGCAGTCATGGCCGTGGTGGAAACGCGACGAGACACGTCGGCGATTGATGGCGGCGGAAAGCCGCCAACGGACCGTGACCGGGGAAATGGCAAGACTGTTGGTTCTACTCCGGCAAAGTCCGCCTAGTTTCACCGATTGAGGGGGATTTTCCCAGGGGTCGCGAAACCATACCATGTACGGACTGTTCAGCAGCGATTCACGACCAAAAAACAGACGATATTCCCGTCGATTCCGCATTATTAGCGATGTTTTAAGCATATTTTACGCTGTTGCGAAACTGCTTGGTATTTTGACGGAACCGACAAATCCCTTCTGCTTGACATCCCACGACTTTGACGCATTTTCCCACGATTTTGCACCTGCTTGGCGATTTTGCCCCCTCGGGGCTGAATCGGCGGTTGCTGACGCTGTTACCGGAAATGGCGTCGGGGGGGAAGTTGGGGATTGCGGGCAGGGGGAAGCAAGTCGTGGCGGCACTCCGCGGTGCGGGGCTCTGGGAAGCCGATTTTGCCCGCGCGGCGCAATGCGCGGCGGTCACGCGGCGGCCGCGCGATCCGCTGGCATTCTGGCGATTGGCGCGGTTAATGAAACACGTTAACCCGGCCGTGGTTCATCATTGGGGCTATGCGCAGCCGCTGTTGCGGGGGCTTTGCGCCTGGTTGGCGCCGCGAGCGCGGCAGATCGTGACCTGCAACAATCCTCGCGAATGGCCCGGCGCGGCGGGAGCGCCGCGCTGGACCTGGCGCGGGATCGAGACGCTGGTGGTGGAAAACGCCACGTTGGCGCGATTCGCTGAAGAACTTCCGCGAACATTGCGAGTGGTGCGAATTCCGCCGGCTGCGCAACAGGAAGACTTGATTGCGCCGTTTGCGGAACATCATGAGCGGCGCGGCGCGGATGCTCGCTCGACGGAAAAAGAGTTCGCGGCGGCGGAACTTCGCGCGCGGCACAACTTGCCCGCGGGGGCGAGGATTCTCTTAACCGTCGGGCCGCTGACGCGCGACAAACGGATTGCCGAACTGCTTTGGGCGTTGGATCAGATTCGCTGCGTGTTGCCGGAGGTCTATTTGTTGATCGTCGGCGACGGTCCGCAGCGTGAATTGATCGCCAAGACGGCGCGGCTGTACGAAATCGCCGACCGGGTCCGATTCGTTGGCGCGATCGAGGATGTGGGGCCGTATTATCGCGGCGCAGAGGTCTATGTTTGCGGAGACGCTTCGTCCGGGCCGTCGCAAGCGGTGCGCGAAGCGCTGGCGGAGTGCTTACCGGCGGCGGCGATCGACTCGCCCGCGCTGCGAGAAGCGCTCACGCACAACCACAACGCGCTGCTGGCGCGGCCGGCGGTCCGCGCCGAACTGGCTCAGCAGATCTTGCGGATTCTGGAAGAGCCGGGGTTGGGGGAACGATTGGCAAAGGCCGGGCGGGAGACGATTCGGCGAGTAGCGGATTGGCGGGAGATTGCGGCGGGGTATGCGGGGGTTTATGGGGATGAAAACGAATGTAGAGCCAAAGCGTCAGCATCAATGTTTTGACACTTTACATTCCCAACAGTTAAAATGAAACAATGGATTTCGCGATCTTGAAAACCAGTTTCATCCAACTTACGGTTGCGGGTTCTTATCTATGCAACTCACCGCGGTTTACATGCAAGTTCCGGAAGGTTATGTCGGCTTTGTCGAGGAATTGCCGGGCGCGAATACCCAAGGCGATACCTTGGCGGAAACATGTGAAAATTTACGCGAAGCCGTGGATATGGTTTTTGCAAATCGAGAACTCGCCGAGCAGTTATTGGAAAGCCAAACCGTGACGCGCGAGCCGTTTGAGTTGACTTCTCCATGAAGCATTTGGATTTGATGCGACACCTGAAGTCTCACGGTTGTACGTTCGGAGCTTAATCACTTGGCAATTCCTGATTTTCAGCATTTGATGTTGCCGTTGTTGCAATTTGCATCAGATGGCAAAGAACACCTTTTGGCTGACGCACGAGGTCCAATAGCGGATAAAATAGGATTGACGGAAGAGGAACGAAAGGAATTGTTACCAAGTGGTCAGCAATCGCATTTTAATAACCAAATTGCGTGGGCAAAAATTTACTGAGAGGCTATCCGGAAACGGATAGTACCTTTTTTCGCGATTTTAGGCGGCGATTGTGTGGTAGTTGAATTTGGGAGTGACGGTCGGTGCCAGTCGGCGGAGCATCAGGTGAATATTACTGACTTGGAGCATCGCGGCACTCGATGCGATTGTGCGTTCGTAATCTTTGCTGTGTCGTCGGCAACGACCATTGCAGGCATTGGTGCGTTCGATGACCCAGCGTTTCTCAAGCGGAGTAAAACCCTGGGTTCCCTCCGGCCGCAGTTTGACTTCGATCCGCCAACCGGTCCGATGCTTGGAAAGCCAAGCGTACAAATCATGATTATGATACTTGCGGTCCCCGAAGATCACTTGCAGACGAAGAAAGTCGGCGGCGGTGATTTGGCCGAGCAGCTTGGGCGCCGCGACGCCGTCGTCAAGTCCCGCACTGGTGATCAGCACAGCCACGAGCAAACCCAACGTATCAACCAGCAAATGCCGTTTTCGCCCGCTGATTTTCTTACCGCCGTCGTACCCCCGGTGTTCGCCCCCGACCTCCGTGGTCTTGACCGACTGACTGTCGATGCACAACGCACTGGGCGTCGGCTCGCGGCCCGCCGCCACACGCAGCGTTGTTCGCAACGCGTCCACGATGCGGCCCCAAGTGCCGTCATCGCGCCATTGCGCGAAATAGTCATAGGCCGTGCTTTTGGCCGGCAGGTCATGCGGGAGCATGTCCCACTGGCAGCCACTGCGGTTGAGGTACAGTATCGCGTTCACAATCTCACGCAGATTGACCTCTCGGGGACGTCCGACTTGACGCGTCCGAACCGAGCGAATCAGCGGCGCTAGCACCGTCCATTGTTCATCCGTCAGGTCCGAGGGATACGACTTGCGAGCCGGGAATTCGTTCGACATTCGGAGGCACTCCTTTGCACTCGAGGAATGCGACAAACCCCTAGGATTAAACAACTTCTGGCATGATCAATTTCCGGATAGCCTCTGAGAGCGCGCCGGCTTATTAACGAAAACACGACGAGCGCATTTTGTAATCAGCGAAACTGGTAAAGATGTCTTGGCAAAAATACCTCCCAAGATTGAATTGCCCTTTCTTCGTCAATTTCCCAAATTCATTGAATTTCAAAACAAAAAATCGAATGATGCTCCTGAGTTGCCTGCTTTAACCGAAACACCCGAAGAATCACTCGCGGCTGCCTACGAAAAAATGCGTAGTGAATTAGTAACCGAATTACTGACTCAAATCAAAGCCGCAAGTCCAGAATTTTTTGAACGTTTAGTTTTGGATTTGATGATAAAAATGGGTTACGGCGGTACCAACATCAATACGGCTTCATTGACCGCACATGGAGCTGATGCAGGAATCGATGGAATTATCAACGAAGATCAATTGGGACTCGATGTAATCTATTTGCAAGCGAAACGCTGGAAAGCATCCGTGGGCCGCCCTGAGATCCAGAAATTTGTCGGTGCCTTGTACGGCCGACGCGCCAAGAAGGGAGTTTTTTTGACGACTAGTAATTTTACTCAAGATGCTAGAGAGTATGTTATCACCATCGATCCCAAAGTTGTCTTGATTGACGGAGATCGCTTAGCACAGTATATGATTGACTATAATGTCGGAGTGAGTAAGAATCGCGTATATGAAATCAAAAAAATTGACACGGATTATTTTGTGGATGAATGACTGAATTGACTTCTGTTGAATCACGACAATTACCACGCTCCGCAAGCGTTGCGGCTAAACAATCTCCCCTGCTCCCCCTCCCCTCCTCTCCCCCTCCCCGCAACCGCCGTTGGCGTCAAACCCCCTCCTTCGTTAGAATGGCCCTTCATGGGCAAAAATCGGGAACGGATACTCTGACGATTTGAGGATCACGTCATCATGCTGCTGTGGGATGCTAGCGAACCGCAACTCGGGAATGTCTTGGCCGTCGTCCTCGCCGGGGGGAAAGGCTCGCGGCTCGAACCGCTTACACGCGACCGCGCCAAGCCGGCCGTGCCGTTCGGCGGTTCGTATCGGATCGTCGATTTCGCCCTTTCAAATTGCATCAATAGCGGGCTAAAGAAGATTTTGGTCCTCACGCAATACAAGGCGATGAGCCTT
>Ga0163144_10020659_pt1 | contig 13147 bp, 7 predicted proteins | sample OliLak19BULKMAT1_FD_123175 | JGI IMG/M metagenome (GOLD analysis project Ga0163144, IMG submission 123175) | Freshwater microbial mat bacterial communities from Lake Vanda, McMurdo Dry Valleys, Antarctica - Oligotrophic Lake LV.19.BULKMAT1 | ecosystem: Environmental > Aquatic > Freshwater > Lake... | reverse complement strand
GGGACGGCATTGCCGCACAGGATTATCTCGGCGTTGACCGTGAATACTACCAGCCGACGGACCGTGGATTTGAAAAGGGACTAACCCTGCGTTGGGTTGAGATTCGAAATCGCTTGACAAATCGTTAACATCGAAAAAGTTCACGAGGGCGTTTGATCGATCTCTATCACAAGGGTTACACCGAGCAACGATTGCATCGCACTCCGTTCGGAGGGTTAGCGTGCGGGCCGAAACGCTAGTAATCACTTGCGGATCCAGCCCTCATGCTAGCGCATTGAGGCTCAAAACCCACGAAGTGAGTGCCATTGGAATGAAAGGTACTAGGCAATTGGGTGGCAAGCTCAGACCGATAGCGATGGGCGTGTAAATTGTGGCATAGATTTCTATCGACTCACCGGCCCTTCGTTCCTCAGGGCGTGCCACCCCTCAGGGCATGCAATTAGTACTGATTTTCGGAAACTTTGGAATTTGTCGGAAAGAAATTTCGCCGGGTGCTGTGTCTCCTTGTGGTGAATGGACGTCGTTCTAGAGCGTGCAAAGCGACTGCAGGGTCGGAAGACACTTTTTCGAGTAGAATCGAGACGTTCAATAATGTATGGAAACGCTTCAAAGGGAAATCAATGCCTGCAAATCCAGAAACTCGCGAAAGCCTGATCCTGAGATTGCCGTCAGCTAGTGACGCGGACGCATGGCAGGAATTCATCGCTCTTTACGAGCCCCTCATCATTCGGTTTGCGCGTCGCCGGGGCTTGCAAGATGCCGACGCACGCGAGATCGCGCAAAATGTGTTCATTTCAGTCGCCAAAGCGGTAGATCGTTGGCAGCCGGACCGAGAACGGGGGAAATTTCGCGCGTGGTTGTTCCGGATTGCTCGGAACCAACTTATCAATTGGGTCGCCAAACATTCGCGGGGTCGCGGCTCTGGATGGACACACGAACAAAACGGTGCCGAGCCGATCGACTCCTCCCAACAGGAGGCCCTAGAGCTTGACTACCGTCGTGAGATTTTTCGCCTTGCTGCCGCCCACGTTCGAGAGTCGTTTAGTGAAAACAGTTGGGATGCGTTTTGGAGAACGAGCGTTCTGGGTGAATCGATCGATTCGGTTGCGGCGAGTCTTGGGATCTCTCAAGGCGCCATCTACATTGCCAGAAGCAGGATCACGGCTCGAATCAAATTGGTAGTCGAGCAATGGGAACACAAAGATGCAATCTAATCGCCAGGAAGAAAAGACGTCCGCGCGCGGCTGTTCGTTCCAATACTTGGACATAGTGCGTCACGGTAGCGAACAGAGCCCAAACTACTTTGAAGCGTTTGCACACATCGAAAAGTGCGAATCCTGCCAGTCGCGCCTTGAGAACAATGCGACCATCGATTTGCCATGGTGGGGCGAGGCAAAGGAATCGTGGCTCGAAAGCGAGCTACCCGTTGCGAGATCAACCGAATCGTTCAGTTCCATCGCCATCGAAATCGTATCTGAGATGCCAGAGGATTCGCGTGTTGAATTCGAGACCGTCATGCTCTCGTTCCTGGATGCGCCAAGCCATCCGGAGCTACTTGGCCGCTTAGGTCGTTATGAAGTGGAACGCGTGATTGGAACAGGCGGCATGGGGATCGTTTTAAAGGCCCATGACACCGAGTTGCATCGCGTCGTTGCCATCAAGATCTTGGCGGCACACTTGGCGAATAGCGCCTCGGCTCGAAAGCGGTTCGCCCGCGAGGCCCAAGCTGCCGCTGCCGTTTTGCACCCCAATGTTATTCCGATTTACAACGTCGAGTCCGATGGAAAGATACCTTACTTAGTCATGAAGTGTGTGTCAGGCCAGTCGTTGCAGGCCAAGGTAGATCGAGTGGGGTTTTTGCCGCTGACGGACACACTGCGCATCGCCAAACAAACAGCAGCGGGCTTAGCGGCAGCACACGATCAAGGACTCGTTCATCGCGATGTCAAGCCGGCGAATATACTGCTTGAAGAAAACGTAGATCGAGTTGTCTTGAGCGACTTTGGATTAGCGAGAGCCGTGGACGACGCTTCGCTGACTCGCACAGGTGTCGTCGCTGGAACACCACACTATATGTCGCCGGAACAGGCGCGTGGCGATGCGATTGATACTCGTAGCGACCAGTTCAGTTTGGGCAGTGTCATGACCTTTATGTTGACCGGTCGACCACCCTTTCGCGGATCGAACGCGATGGGCGTTCTGAATCGCATTTGCAACGAGAAGCACCGCGCCATAAAACAAACGAATGGAGATGTCCCGAGCGAGATTGTTGCTTTGGTTGATAAGCTCTTGGAAAAAGATCCAGCCAAACGATTCGATTCTATGCACGCGGTTGAATCAGAAATAGAGCGACTCCTAGCTGCATTGCAAAGCGGCGGACTATCTCTCACAAAAGAAACTCAACGCATCGGAACGAGGCAATGGTTCAGGACGCATTTCGTCAATCCTTATGCAATGGCATTTGGCGTAACAGTCATTCTCTTTGCAATCCCCACACTGTTACTGATGTTGCACATCAACTCGTATGACAAAGCCAAGCCGTTTGCCGAGCCGTTTGCCGAGCCCGCGCAAAACCGTTCCCTTGCCGATCAATTGCGAGCCGAGAGGAATGAAGACATGCAATTTTTTTCAGAATTGGGTCAAGTCCAGCGAGAATTATTTTCGCTTCAGATAGCACGTCCATTGCCCAGTGATCCCGCAAACGCAGAGTTCGTTCGCGAAGTTCAAGCGTTGGAATCAGCGGTACGCGAAATTGAGATGCAATTTCCTCGCTAGTGCCACAACTCGGAACTGTTAGGCAACTAAGCTAAGGGTCAGTCGATCAATATGTGTCCGATTTTTGACGTGGGATAGGCTTCCAGCCTGTCATTTTCAAAGCGACAGGCTGGAAGCCTATCCCACGAATGGATCGAACGAACCTAAGTTGAGTGGCTTCCGCAACGTGCTTTGGAGTAGGCCTATTTAAGAGTTGCGGCACTAGGGCTACAGCATCTGCGTTAGGACGGGGCTTTCCGCATCCGATTTTAAAACGCCTTCCAATTTTCGATCAACCACGACTTGCGGCGGCTCGATGGACGGATTCGCAATTGCATAGTCGACCGGGACATGGTCCAAAAATGTACCCATCCAACGGTCCCAAACATTAAAGAACGCACCGTAATTGGAGTGCATGTGTGTATGGTGGTTGTCGTGGTGGGTCACCGTGTTGAAGCCTTTGAACAGCCAATGCGTCGCAAGCCAGCGAGGGATCATTTCGTGCCCTGTATGGCCAGCAATATTGATCATGGAATCGTAGGAAAGATAAGCGAGCAACACGATCGGCTTGAGCGGTAGGAATATGATAATCAGCATGAGACAACCGAATTGCAAGATCGCTTCCGCGGGTTGAAAAGCGAAGATCGCCCAGGGTGTGGGACTAACCGATTTGTGGTGCCCCGCATGGAAATACTTGAACACAGGCCGCCAATGCATAAAGCGGTGCGACCAATAGAACATGGTGTCGTGTATGACTAGGCACAGAAAAAAACTGATCGGTATGTAATAGAGCGGGTAAGCAAAGGTGTCCCAATAGATGCTGGTTAAGCCGGCTTTGTACATTTCGAAAAGGCCAACGCACATGATCGAAAAGATCAAAATCGCTTGAAGCGACATACGGATCTCGCGTTGAATATCGTGCCGTTTAGGTCGCCTCGTCTGAATTTGGCGTTTTTCTTTTTCCTCGTCCTTTCGAACGAAGTACACGTAGTAGGAATGCCCGCACGGAACAAGGTAGCCCAGTATGAGGATAAAGAGAAAGATGACCGCGAACTCGGTTAGAAGCACAACGACGAAATTGGAAATAGCCATGTATTTGAAGCTAAGTGAAGAGGTTTGAGCGGGATGGACACTTTCAGGGAGTTAGTACCCATCTGACTTTCGTGCAAAATCGACTCTTGGCATTGTAGAGAGTAAATTTGAATCCGAAAGAATGAAAAACCGTATGTCGTGCGGATTGGCTCGAATGGCGGGGAGAGGCTTCCGCTACCTCCTTTGGTGTAGGCCTATTTAAAGCTTCGCTGCACCATCCCGAAATGGTAGCCAACCTTCTTCCGTCTCGCTAAACGCAGAGTCAATCATGGCCAACGATTCTGGACCCGATAGCCGTTCACTGGGATCATCGCTTGCCGATTTCGCAATTGCGACCAAATCGATCCATTCTGACTGCGTGTTTCCATCGGATAGTCGAAATCAAAAGGCACGTACAGAGACATCGCAATCTCAGGCTCGGCCTCAAGCTCTTCGTCGCCTTCATGATCGTGCGCCAAGTCACCTACATACCAGACTCCGTCGATAGTGTAGTTTGTGATGATTTGAAGATCGTCAGGCCCCTTGTTGTAATTCGCGCCGGCCCCGCCATTGTTTGAACCGGTATACTCCCCCTTGTCCCATTGTGAAACGTCGGAGTAGTAGCCTACACCCATGATCGTAGACCAATAGTTCGTGTCCGTCCCCAAGCCATGTCAACTCCCTCGACTGGGTTGGTACCGTCCCCTCTGCAGGAAGAATCTACGGGTGGAATCTAAAGTGTAAGGTGAATCGATTGGCAAGTCATTTACTTTGCAGACACAGCGTAAATTGTGTTCGTGGAGCGAATGTACAGAGTGCCGTCGCTAGCTGCGGAAGTCGCCGGCACTTTGCGTGCGCTCCTTCAGACTCGGCAAACGCGGCCATGGAAAACAAAATTAGATGGCGGTACAATCTTGAGTATGAAAAACATCGAATGGAATGCCAAGCAGGTTGCGCTCTTAGGAAAGTACTCAGATGAAATAGTGGCCGGCAAATTGGGGCTGACGAAGAGCTCAATTTCGAATCAACGTTGGTTGCGAGGAATCGCCCCGTTCGGAAAGTCCAGTGAAGAGAAACGTTTTGACTGGACAAAGAACTCATTGAAGCTGTTAGGCAAGATTTCCGATGCCGAAGTTGCAAGACGTCTTGAAATTAGTCCCACCACAGTACGCTGGAAGCGAATCTCGCTAGGAATCAGCCCGAAGCGCGGCGAGCAACGAAGTAAAATCGTTTGGACCGAGAAGGCCGTTGCTTTGCTTGGGACCAAGACCGACTCGATGGTGTCGCGAAAACTAGGGATACATCGGCACGATATTGCGTTGAAACGCCTAAAGCTGGGGGTTGCTAATATCGTGAGCGAAACTCAATCCGCTGCATGGACTGAAGAAGCCATTGCCAAGGTGGGCACATTGTCAGATTCCGCGTTGGCAGTTGAGTTGGGTGTTTCCGCTTCTTCCGTTCGCGCCAAACGAATACGGTGCGGAATCGCTTCCTTTCACGCTCCATCGAAGAAAATAGTTTGGACCAGGACGATGCTTAACAAACTCCGTATTACCTCGAATAGCTCTTCTCAGTTGGCCGTCGAATTCGGCTGTGCGAGATACACAATCATTCTAAAACGGAAGAAGCTCGGCGTAGTTTAGTGGTCAGGGGTAAACAAAAGGGGACCTAGGCAGAGCCAAATCACTTCAACGCGTGACCCAGGCAACTCGATAAGCGATTGAGGACAATCGCTCTACTCTCGCTCGCGATGCGAGCCGCCATTGGAGATCGACCGTTGCAACACGCCCCCTACGAGTTCTTGATGCTCGTATGCAAAGGGCCGCTGCGATTCGTCAAGCTCGAGCAAGTTCGAATCTTTCACAAAAGGAACTGGGCAAACTTCTAAGTACTAGCCAGCTCATCTTGTCTCGCGTTCGCTCGGAAATGATTTCGCGTTCGAACTGGGCGAAGGACAAGAGGACGTTTAGCATTAGCCAACGTCTTCGTTTTGTCTAGCCTCGTATGCTGCAACAGCGACTGCAATCGCACCGAACTCCGCCGTGCATTTTTGCTGCGGCTTTGGCCCAGATCTGCCTCGATCAAACCAGCTCGGTGTAGGGAACTACTTGCGGCAGGCGTTCAAACCGCTATAAAAGCTCGGTCACCGACGCCGCCGACCACGAACACCTCTCTCGCTATATCTTTGTATGCAAAGTGGACCATTATGAGCCATGACGAAAACGATATGTATGCGACAGAGATGCAGGAAGGGAAACTGCATCTCGGGCGTTTTCGGGTTTTGAGGAAACATGCTCGTGGTGGGCTTGGGCAAATCGAAATCGCTCTCGACAACGAGCTTCAACGCGAGATCGCACTCAAAAGCATTCGTGAAGAATATTCGAGTAGCAGTCTTCATCAGGAGAAGTTCAATCAGGAGGCCCTGGTCACTGGGGCGCTTGAGCATCCAGGGGTTGTGCCGGTCTATGCCTTTGGCCGGGGCGAGGATGGTTTCCCCTATTATGCAATGCGCTTTATACGCGGCGAAGAGTTGTTGTCGAAGATTAAGGAATTCCATCAAAACGTTCGCTCGGGAACGGAACCACCGATGGGGCCCGGGCAACGATTCTTGATTCGGAAACTGATCGAAGTTTGCCATACGATCGCTTATGCGCATTCTCGCGGTGTCGTGCATCGGGACCTCAAGCCTGCCAACATCATGCTTGGTCCATATGGCGAGACTCTCGTCGTTGACTGGGGGCTGGCGAAGCCTCTGGGTAGCGCGCCTGAATCCTCTTTGCAATCAACTAGGTCCGAGTCGAGGTCAGGAACAGTTCCCGTCGATGCTCCATTATCGAAGTCGATCAGTTCGGAGACACAGGTCGGTCAGACGATTGGAACCATTGTTTATGCGCCCCCAGAACAACTCCTTGGTCAAGTGTCTGAGATAGACCAAAGATCGGATATCTATAGCTTGGGAGTAATCCTCTTTGAACTCTTGATTGGAGAACCTCCGATCAAGTCGATGGAACCGGGCATTTCACTTGCAAACTTCACGACGGCTGTCATCAGTGGACGGGTTCCGACGCCACGACAATGTTCTAGCATAGTTCCCAAAGCGCTGGATGCGATTTGTCGAAAAGCCATGCTACCCGTTCGAAGTGATCGGTACCAAAATGTCGATGATTTCCGATTGGATCTGGAACGTTGGATGGACGGATTGGCGGTCTCTGTGCATCCGGAGTCTTTTAGCGAGAAAGCAAGTCGGTGGATGCGCGAGCACATAGCAATCGTAAGAGCCGCCGCGGCGAGTTTGCTAATCATTGCCATCGTTAGTCTTGTTGCCATGGTAAGCATTAACAACGCCAAACGACTCCAAGAAAGCGCCAAGCAAGATGCAACGAAATTGCTCCGAATTGCGAGAGAAACCACCGACCAATTGCTTCAAGATACGAGTGACCAACTAGAGGACTTGCCAGGAGCGACACAGATACGATTGGATGTTTTGGGAAAAGCAGCCGACTCATTTGAAAAAATTGCTGCCGTCAAAACAAACGATCCAGGCTTGATACGCGAGTCTGCATCCGCCTTCATTGGGCTGGCATCCGTTCAACGAATGCTGGACCGACGTGCGGACGCAATCAAAAGCTTGGAAAGCGCCATCAGCACGTTTAAGAGTATCCCCAAAGAACTCAATCCCGCCGCAATCGACGGCACTGAGGACACCTTGAGCATCGCAAAAGCCCAGGTGGAATTAAGCCGTGTCCTAAGCGACGATACGAACATCGCGGCAGCCAAGAAAGCGATCAACGAAGCCTTCCAGACCATTCAGTCTTTCACCAACGCGCCAAGTGACGCGGCAAAGCAGGGGCTGATCAAGGGAATGGCGCTCATTCATAAAGGAGTGATCGCTATGGACGAACAGGATAACCTCGTCGCTGGCGAATCAAATCAGCATGCCAAAGAAGTTTTTCGTGACGCGTTGAGGTTTGTCAGGCAGGATGCTAGTCAAAGCAAATGGGAGTCTCCATTGCGACTTCAATTCGCTAGATCGCTCATCAACGAAGGAGTTCAATTGCGGAACGAAGCCCGAGGCAGTGAATCAAACCCGCTTGTCCGCGATGCAATTCAACAAACGAAGTGGATCATCGAGCGAGAGCCAAAGAATCGCGAAGCGATCAAAATCTATATCTTGGCCCTCAACAATCAAGCTCAATATGCATCGGATCAAGGAGATTTTGAGTCCGCGTTGGCAAGCTACAAAACCGCATTATCCTTCGCAGAAGAGTTGCAAGCAAAGCAAAGTGATGTCTTGGAATACCGTAACCTAGCCGTTCTCGCCAACATTGGACTAGGTCAGGTTTCGAGAGATAGCAATGCTCCAGAGGTCGCGTCCCAATACTACGAAACAGCATACAATCTCGCGAGCGATCTGATGCTTTCCAATCGGTCTTCGTTACGTTATCGAGTCAGCTTTGCAATAGCCGCTTGCCAACATGCAGTGAATGAACCCGATTCCGAAGCCAAAAAGAAGATACTCGTACAAGCGAAGAATGCGATGGACATGGATCCAGCGAAACGCACCGAATTGCTTAAGGAGGCTGGCAATGATGAGTTGATGAAGGACATCGGGGAGATGGAGGAGGACATCGTGTTTCATGCCAATTTCCAAAAACTTCGACACGACGAAGGTGATGGCCTACAGAAACGGCTAGATGAATTCGTTAGTGAGACAGATTGGTTTCAATTTCCAAGCTCGCGTTTCAACTCGGCATGCGCGATCAGTCTCGCTTGCCAAACGCTCAAGTCAGGTCAGCTTCTTGGCGATTCGGAATTGAATCGATTGTCGAGCGAGGCGATCAAGCGTTTGGCCAACGCCATTTCATCGAACAAAAGTTTCTACGAAAAAGCAAAACTCGAACCGGACCTCGAGTTCTTGAGAATTGCAAAAGCAGAGGAATTCTCTAGGCTCTCGCCACAACCGTGAGAGCACCTTGGTTACAATGACCTCAGCATCTGATGTTGACACAGCCGACAAAAGTGCAAGTAGGTTGGGACCATCGTCCCGACCATTGTCCCGACCATTGATGGATTCGTTGCAAATTCCTTTAAACTCGGGACAAATGGTACCAAGCTACGGTCAGAGTCTTACGACGGAATGTGGCGCGTCATTGTTCGTGCTTTCGCAAACAACATTTGAAGGAGTTGAAGATGTCGGTCTTAAAGTTATTGGTATGTGCGATCGTTTTGATCCTTCCGCCGGTGAACCCGAAAAGACCGGATACGTCGAGGCTGAGTCGCGGCCCGGTTTGGACCAGTTTCCAGTCGCTCAAGCTCGACGCAGCGCAAGTTGCAAAAGCCACAGTGGATGCACGCCAGCGCAAACGGATTGCGATTGTCGCCCAAGACGCTGACGGGAAACAGAATGAACCGCTTGTGTACGCAATGCTGCTCGCAAGCGAATTGTCTTACCATCCGAAATTGCTCGTTACCGACTTTATGACCAGCCGCCAAATTTTCGCGGAATGCACGACGGTGGAATCTTGCGCTTTGGCGGCAGCAAAATATGAAATTGATAAAGTTGTTTGGTGCTCTAAGCAGGGGAGCGTGCTTAAGGCCAACATTCTGGATCGTTCAAGCCCTGACGCCTCCCTTGTTCTGGAAGACATAAACACCGAGAAGTCATGGTTGGCCGATGTGCCCCAACGACGTAGTGAGCTTCTAGATAAGCTTGGTCTCAATAGTCGTTCGCGGACGCAACAGGTCCAATCGCTTCCCTCTCAAAACATAGTGGCATTAACGGGATTAGCACGAGCCAATATCGAGGCTGCCGCGTTAGCCGTGCTCAGCGACGTCGAAGCACAAAAAGCAGGCTGCAATCGGGCGATTGCGGTTTTGGACGAAGCGATCAAAAATGATCCGAACCTTATCGAAGCCTATATTCTCAAAGCAAGCTGTCAGGACGAATTAGGTTTGGAGGGCAATGTAAAGCAGACATTGCGAGATGCCTTTTCAAAGCGAAACGCGGTAAAGTTGGATCCTCTAGCGAATTTGGAGCTCGAAGCGGACTACTCTCGCTTTTGCTTGAACGACATTGATGCAGCACTTGAACGGTATTCGAAGATGGCTGAAATGGATTCGTCCAATTTGAAAGCCAATTGGGGGTTGGTCGACATCATCCTAACTGGCAACGGCTCAACACGGCCTGGTCAGGAAGACATGAGCGAAGCCGCTAAATTGGCTGCCATACTCGTTTCACACCATCCCCAAAGCGGAGTAGCACAGGCCATCCAAGCCCAAGCCCTAGTGCGTCGTCCAGACTAAAAACCTGGTTTGGCAAACTTAGTTGCACGACGCTCCGCGTCGTGATTCCTACGACGCGGAGCGTCGTACAACTAAGGGCGAACCCCAAAATTAAGACAGGAGCCCAAATTGCCCAAGTTTCTTTTTGTTGCGATCTCGAGCCAGTCGATGGGTTGTATCGCGTTCCTCGCAACGTCTTTCCTCGCAACGTCGCTTGTTTTTTCGTCGGCGCTGCTATCTCAGGACGTCAGTCACGACGCATTAGAAGTCGCTCAAAAACAAGCAGAATTGGCCTATCAGAATTATGTCAACTCGGGTGACGATGCAATCGATGAGCTGTTCAAAAACATAGACGCTTTTGAGGCACTCTGCTTCAAGTATGCTGGCGATGGTCAGCATTCATTCCGATTACTTTTGGGTAAGTTGAAACTGAAAACTGCTGACAAAGACGGTGCGAATAAGCTGTTTTCGGAAATCGAAAGGGACGCAGAACTCGGCTCAGCAGCTCGCGTGGAAGCCCGATTTATTCTCCAGGAAACCAATGGTGTTGCAGACCGCAAAGCAAGAATCGACACACTGGCAGAAGCGATGCCTTTGGAGGCAACCCATCGAAAGCTGTTCAACGAGTTGCAATTCAATATCCTCCAAAAACTATTTCAACTGGATACTTGGACGCGATTGGGTTCTGCAGCCCTTAATGATTCGAAAAAGGTAGAGTTGGACAACGAGATTGCAACTCTTGAGCAAGAGATCCGAGAGGCTGGTCTACCCGAAGAAGTTGTCAAATTGGCTAGTTTTCAAAGAGTCTATCTTGCCATCGCAAGCGAGGATTTTGAGACTGTCTATTCAACACTAAAACAGTTACAACCCGCCGTTGAGTCGCCCCTAATTGCACCTCAATGGAATGCATTGCTTTGGAACAAGTGGGTTGATCATCACATAAAACAGCGCAATTATAGTGCAGCCTTGGTCGCACATCAAAAATTCGAGAAAGCGGCGACTCAGTCTGAAGATGTGGAGCTCATTGTCATTAGTCTAAATCAGAAGGCGTTTTTGTATCTTCGGATGGGGGATTATTCGAGCGCTCGTCGCTTGTTGGAGGAAACTCGATTCTTCCAGCTTCAAAGCCCGCATCTCGAACAGTCCATGAATTGGCGTATCAATATGTCGAAAGCCTTGGAAGGAGACCGAGAGTTTCTGCAGGCAAGAAACGTACTCCAGGAAGGGATCGATTTCCTCAGCAGTTCGCAGACGGCTAATGGCGCTCAGGCAGAGGCATTAAAGATAGGCCTCCTTAACAACCTGGGGATCAACCATTATTTGACGGGCGAATTGGACAGAGCTTCGGAATTGCTTGATGACAGTCGTGCGATTATTGAGAAGCTGTCGTTAGGCAACCATTTGATTGCTGCAGAATCGATGATCAATTTGGGTTGGATTGAGTTGGCGAGAAAACGGCCGGAAAATTCTGCTCGCATTTTCAAAGATGCGGCAAAGCTGGTGTCATCGTTAGCGACAGAGAATCATGTACGCTTTGCAGAGGCTCTCACTGGGGCCTCGCGGGCCTACATGGCGTTAGGCGACCGAGAGAGAGCAACCAAGCTGATTCGTCGCGCTGAGGAATTGGCATACCAAAAATTGATTGTGGACCTTCGTGCGATTTTTGACCCGAGAGATCGAATCGCAATCCTCCAAGAAACGCGAGTGCATCCAGAGAGCATCGCATGGCCCGGAGTGTTTGATACTTATATGGAGTTGTCTGTCCCTCTCGATCTGCCTGTTACGGAACAGTTTGATGTTTTGATGCGATGGAAAGGGGTATTGAATCGGCTTGATTCCGCAACGCAGCGTAAAGAGAACTATGAGAGCTTGGCCCAAGTTCAGTTACTGGAAAAGCAATTGAGTGAAGTTTACTTTCGGCGTGCCTCGATGCTGCAAAAAAAGAAACAGCAGCAAGAGATTCGCTTGATCGAGACCCAGCTCCAAAATCTTCGCAGAGCCCAGAGCAGTCTAGATTTAGAAAATTCACAGTTGCAAGAAAGCGGTGATTCGCAGACGGTCTTGAATTCGCTCAAAGTGGGCTCAGCGCTCGTCTCGATCGTGCAGATCAGAACGTATCGACAGCCTGAAGCAAATCAAGCGATCGGCACTAGCGGTGAGTTCGTCGGATTTGTTAGCAAGGCGGGCAAGATTGCTCGCGTCGCTTTGGGAGAGGTAGACGAGTTGGAGTCCGCGGTCACCCAATGGCTCAAATTCATTTTCGATAAAAACACAGATGAACGCAATGCAGCGCATCGCGTTGCGTTTCTTCTACAAAAACCGCTGTTGCCGTTCGTGAATGGTCTGGAACAACTAGCGATTCATGCGGATGGCATTGTCCATTTGGTCCCATGGGGTGCGTTACCAGGAGTGGGGGGCAAGGATTTTTGGGTCGAGGACACGTGCTTTACTAACGTGATCGATTTATCCCCTTCACAATCGAATACTAGGACACTCTCTCAACCATCTATCTTACTGATTGGGAATGTTGATTACGGTCCATTAAATGATTCATGGCCGCCCCTACCTGAGACACTGGGGGAAATTCATGGGGTCGCGGAAGCTTTCGCAAAAAGATTCCCAAGGAACGAATCCGTTTCTTTGGTGGACATCCATGCGGACAAACAAGCTGTTCTAAGTCAGATATTCGGTCAACGATTCGTGCATTTCGCAACGCACGGGTTGTATTTGAAGAGAGGAAACAATGACGCGTTTGGGCTGGTTGACACTACTTCGACACTTGACTCGGGACTTGTACTGGCTGCACAAGCAAATAGTACATCGCCGGCAGGTCAGTTTTTGACGGCCTCCGAAGTAATGGCGTTGGATCTAAACCAAACGGAATTGGTCGTGCTAAGCGCTTGCGAAACGGGACTTGGAAAATTGAAGGCCGGGCAAGGCATTGATGGCTTGGCATACAGTTTTCACTCAGCCGGCGTCGACCAGGTGGTGAGTTCGCTTTGGAAAGTGGGTGATTTGGAAACGAAAGAATTGATGACTC
>Ga0163144_10020657_pt1 | contig 13148 bp, 15 predicted proteins | sample OliLak19BULKMAT1_FD_123175 | JGI IMG/M metagenome (GOLD analysis project Ga0163144, IMG submission 123175) | Freshwater microbial mat bacterial communities from Lake Vanda, McMurdo Dry Valleys, Antarctica - Oligotrophic Lake LV.19.BULKMAT1 | ecosystem: Environmental > Aquatic > Freshwater >... | reverse complement strand
CGTTTTTTACACCTTAGCAAGGGGGTGTTTCGTTTAACAATACTCTCCCACTATTATCAACCTGTTTTCCAGGGTGACATTTCTAAAGAGTTTCGAGGTGACATTTTCATAGAGTTCCTACAAGATTCAAGGTATTATTGCGCTTCGCGCCTCTGATTCGGTATTCTACCAGTAAATACCAATACAATAGGGGGACCAAGAAATGAAAAAGAATATTTTGATTGCACTAGTGGGTGGAGCGGTTATTTTGGCAGTGGGACTTTATTTTGGGCGTACAAATGCCTCAAATCTACACGATGCAGCAAAACGAGGAAATGCTGATTTGGTCATCAAATTGGTGCAAGATGGGCTCGACGTGAACCAGCCAAATCTCGAAGGCCAAACACCATTGATGCTCGCGGCGCAGGCTGAGCAAAACGTGGTGGCCGTGGTTAATTTGTTGCTCACGCAAGGTGCGAAGGTGAATGAAGTTGATCGTTATGGCAACACGGCATTAATCTATGCGGCACAAACGGGCGATCTTGATGCGGTGAAGGCATTGGTTGCACATGGTGCTGATGCATCGATCAAAAATAAGAGCGGCGCGACAGCGCTTAATTTTGCAGAAGGCGATGAGCACTTTTCTGTGACCGAGTTTTTGCAGGGGCTTGAATAGGACTTATCCTCTCCGTGTTTTCGATATTCTCAGGTCGTGGGTGATGTCATCAAGCGGCTCTTCGCTGTTGAACTCGCCCTCCTCTTGCTCGGCCATTTGGCTGAGAACCTGATTTTCGGCGGTTTGAGCTTGCGCAAAGGAGCGCGTAGTATCGATGCTGATTGATTCAGGGGTTATTTCTTCGAGATTAATATCTTTTTTCTGTTCCATTTTTTCTCCTTGGGTATTATTTCCAGATGACTTTATAATACTATTGTTTTTTAGCCGATTAAAAGAGTAAGTTAAAATAAAAAAGGTAAGCCATGAAGCAGCTTAAGATTTTCATATCACTTCTTCTTGTTTTGTTCACCTATGTACCCCCAGCAGATTCTACGACTCCCGCAAAACAAAAACAAAATTTTGGCCGAACGCATTTCATTGTTGGTTACGATGATTATGATCTTGAATTGGATGATGTAGCGGACAGCGCTGTTCGTGCGGATGATATCGCCGATGAGCCAACCAGCGAGACGCCCATATGCCTCGATAAAAATGGTAAATTGTGTTCTGCGCTTTTTGCACCTGATCACAATTTACGTGCAGCATTACGGTACCTGATTCGGCACGAGCAAGAGCATATTTCCGTTGCGGTTTTTGCATTCACCGATGCGCCCATTGCGCGAGAGCTGGTGGCTGCGCACAAGCGCGGTGTGAAGATTGAAATGATTACCGATCCATCGTGTTTGCGTAGTCAGCACCAAAAAATAGACCTGCTGGGCGAAGCAGGTATTCCAGTTTATGTGTATCGATCTGGGTTGAGCAAAGGGCCATCGAGCATTATGCACAACAAATTTGCGATATTTACCAAATCGATTCATGACAAAACTATTTTGTGGACGGGGTCATTTAATTTTACGAAATCAGGAAGTGATTTTAATCAAGAGAATGTGTTGGTGCTTGACGATGCACGGCTTATTAAACAATATGCGAGTCAGTTTGAAAAGTTAAAGGATAGGGCGGAAAAATCGAGTCGTGCGACGAAAACTGCGTTAAATAAAAAGTGCTTCACTACTACAATTCCTTCTTAGCTCGACGACAACTTTATATCCGATTTAAAAAAAATACAAGAGAATTTTATCACACGTTATATTTTTAATACGAATCCCCGCTCAGCCAGATTTTTTGGGTGAGCGGGGATTAATAATTTCTTGTCGCAAACAAACTTTTACGATTTTAATGAAAGACTTTTTTCTCGCAATTGCTTCACCAGCGCCATCATATCCGCCGGCATTTCTTTAACAAGCGAATGTGCCTTGCCTTCGAACTCAAATTCGAGTCCATAGGCGTGCAGCGCGTGTCGTTCGATCAGTTTAGATCGTGTGCCATAGACGTGATCACCCACAATTGGATGGCCAATAGCGGCCAAGTGAACGCGAATTTGGTGCGTGCGCCCGGTGACCGGTTTGATTTCGATCAGTGCGCAATCTTCGAAATATTCGAGTACGCGATAATGGGAAACGGCATTGCGAATTTTGGGCGAATTTTCCGGAACGGTAAGTGGGTTATATGCACGCATTTTAACCGGTACGTTCGGATCGCGGCCAATTGAAAGATCGATGGTTCCCTCTGCTGCCGGGTGACCATGCGCAACTGCATAATACGTTTTTTGAATTTCACGATCATGAAACTTTTGCCCAAACACGCCATGTGCATGATTGGTGCGGGCGATAACGATCAATCCAGAGGTATCTTTATCGAGGCGATGCACAATGCCCGGGCGATCAACGTAGCCAACCAACGCAATTTCGTTGTAGTTTGTGACCAAGTAATCCACAAGCGAAACAGCCTTGCTGCGTGCATGTGCGGCATGGGTATTCAACCCGGCGGGTTTTGTGAGCACCATAAAATGAGTTTCTTCATGGACAATCTCGATACCCTGTGTGTTGGTATTCATTGCCTCGGTATCAACTTCCCGTTCTTTGGGGAAGGTAATAGAGATGACATCGTTGGTCTTTAGCGCTATACTCGATTTTCTTAATGCATTGTTATTGACGGTAACCAATCCCTCATCAATGAGGCGTTGGAAATAGCTCCGCGAATAGAGTGGAAATTGCTTGGTGATAAACTTATCGAGCCTGAGCGAATCTTCATTCGAAGATGCTATGAATGAATGAGTACTGTTTGGTTTCATGAGTCCGGAATCCATAGAACTACCTCTTTTATGACAAAATGCGAAAATTTTCCCTGTTAAACCCTATAACAACTACCATACGGGTTCTGGGGTTAAAGTCAAATGGTAACAATCGGTTGCCAGGTGCGGATTCAGGAGTTAGACTGAAGTTGTATATGAAGATCTGCCTGCCCCGGGCCATATTGCGGGGAACTACTATAAGCGTAGCCGGAAGGGAGCCCATGGATATTCAAAAATTTTTAGCCGAAATACGCGAGCATTTTGATGAGTTTATCAAAAACTCAGGCCCCTTGGGCCAATCGCTGTGGGCCACCTTTTTATCGGTTCACCCTGCAGATATGGCTGATTTTTTCACGACGCTCGATCGTGACCAGATAAAACAGATCATTCGCCGCCTGCCAAAAGAGCTTCGCATCGAAGTATTTGGCGAGCTCTCCGATCACTTAAAGCTTTTTTGCCTTTCGGTTTTGAATGAATCTGAGCAAGCGGAAGTACTTGATGCGCTCCCGGTTGATAACCTGACCGATTTATTTGATCTCTTTGAAGATGAGGAGCTCAAGCATTATCTGCGCCTCCTCAATAAGCGCGTACGCCAAGATGTCCTCTCTCTGCTTCAATTCGATCCTGAATCAGCTGGTGGTATCATGGATAGCGACGTCATTGAGCTGCATGCAGATTATACCGTTGAAAAGACTATCTCTCTCCTGCAGCGGATCCGCCCAAAGCGGGAAATGCATCAACAGCTCTACGTGGTCAACAGTGAACATCAGTTGGTGGGACACATTAACCTCGAGGATTTGGTTCTTCAGGGCCCCAAAGAACGGATTGGTTCATTTATGGCCAAGAATGAATTGCTCGTCCGCGTTGAAGAAGATCGTGAGAAGGTTGCTCGGGACATGATGCACTACGGCCTTATGACTGCCCCAGTGGTAGATGATCAAAATCATTTCCTGGGAGTTATTCCCAGTGAAACCTTGATCGACGTCATTTCCGAAGAGGCTCGTGAAGACGTTACCCGTATGGCCGCGATGGCGCCCCTCAAATATCCTTACTTTGAAACATCGATTGTTCGCCTATTCTGGGAGCGGGGATATATTCTCGTTGCGCTCCTTATTCTTGAATCATTTTCAAGTTCGATCCTGCAGGCTTATGAAGCAACGCTCACAGCGCTCCTAATTTCGTTGGTGCCGATGTTAATCAGTGTAGGTGGTAATACGAGTAGCCAAAGCTCGGCAATGGTCATCCAGGGCATGGTTTCGGGCGAAATTCATGTATCTAACTTTTCTCGGTTCCTGAAAAAGGAATTGCTCGTTACTTTGTTCTTGGCTCTGGCCTTGGGCATGACGGCATTCGCTCGCGTCTATTTGACGGGTGGCAATCTTCTTGAAACAATTGTTGCAAGTATTGCATTAACGGTCATCGTTCTTATATCATCGGTATTAGGAAGTTGTATGCCGTTCTTATTGAAGCGATTGAACCTGGATCCGGCTTTCTCGGCAGGGCCATTTCTAGCAACAATCATGGATATTGTGGGTATTTTGATTTTCTGTTATTTGAGCAAGTTGATATTATTTGGTTAAAGTCGGTAGAAAAAGGCTATTTAGCTTGACAAAAGAGCTAAGAATCGTTACTTTTTTACATGTCTTTTCTTTTTTCTTTGAAAATATAAAGAATTTTTTTTAAGAGCCGCTAGCTCAGTCGGTAGAGCAACAGCCTTTTAAGCTGTGGGTCGTTGGTTCGAATCCAACGCGGCTCACCAGTCATTTCACAAAGCCAACCTAGAAACAGTGTTCGCGAATGTGAGTATATCAGCTTCAAGATCATTGATCGCGAAGAAGAAATGACTGGCTGGCGCCAACCACTAAGGCATATTAAGAACATGAAAAATAACTAAATGCTGTGCTGGTGTGGTCTCGTTATAAAAAAAGTTCTCTTAAAAATTATGTGTCCCCATCGTCTAACCCGGTTAGGACGTTGCCCTTTCACGGCAAAAATAAGGGTTCAAATCCCTTTGGGGACGCCAGTCATTTCACAAAGCCAACCTAGAAACAGTGTTCGCGAATGTGCGCAGATCAGTTTAGAAATCAATGATCGCGAAGAGGAAATGACTGGCTAGCGCCAAGTTCAAATGAAATTTTCATTCTTAAATGCGACACTATGTTCTATGTATATTATCTCAAATCAAAATCATTCCCCGAAAAAACTTATATAGGTTTTACTCAAAACCTGAAGCAAAGATTGCTGGAGCACAACTCCGGAAAATCTGTCTACACCAAATCCTTTGGGCCATGGATATTAATTGGGTTTTGATGAAGAATCTAAGGCTCGAAAATTTGAGCTTCACTTAAAAACTAATGCGGGGCGAGTGTTTTTGCGAAGATATTTTTTGGATAACGTTACTGTTTAAAATAAGCATAAATGAGCGTTTAAAATAATATCCTTTTGTGCGCAGCCCGTAATTTCTTCGGAAATGACGGGGGGACGAATAATATATTTTCACACAATCCATTTAGAAATAAAACAGGGCGCATAATGCGCCCTTAAGTTTTTCATAAAGATAGGCTTGTGCAGTAGCAAGCAGTGACACACCGTCGTCTAATTGGTAGGATCTCTGTGCTATGACAAGAGAGATGCGGGTTCGAGTCCTGCTGGGGGTGTCGCGCAAAATTTAAAGCCCAGCTTTTAGTTAAGCTGGGCTTTCGTGCGTAATAAACTGAAGTGATATTTTATGCTTTTTCTTCTTCCTCGGTCATCTCTGGTAATTGATAATCAATGCCACAATATGCATTTTCCAGATCATCTATAGTGACAAAAACTTTTTCTGGTGCTTCATTTGCTTTTGCCTTTCTATGGGCAATTGTTTTTTGGGTCTGATTATTGTGAACTATCTTATTGACGACTCTATCCAGATATTCTATAGATTGGCCCATGGTTCGCTGAACAACTTCTTCTAATTTGTGATAAGCGTTTTCTGTGAGCTCACAATGGAAGCTTAAGCTTTGTTTTACGTAATCAAGCCGCTCTACTGGGCCATCATGCTGCTTCAGTGCCAAATATACCAAGGATTCTTGCAGATGAGCGCTTGTTACGCGCGGCAACACCTTGCTATGATCGTGTTCAACCATGGCCTTATCAAAAATAGCTCCTGACATCACTTCATTCACAAAACCTTGCATCTTGCGTGGAGTATAGTCATGTAATTTTTGAGCTACAATTTTTAATTTTTCCATAACAGCTTGATCCAATTGAGCACAATCTGAAAACATAATTTTCAAAATTTCTAAGCGTTGTTCGGTATTTGGTAAATCAACAGCAATGAATTTATTAATGAGATAATCTAACTCGCCGGCAATGGTTCGTGGATCCTGTATGGTGCAAATTAAAATATTATTATTTTGTTTTTTTTAGATTCTTTGTGTTTTGAACGAATATGAGATAGCACTGAATCAGGATTTGCTTGTTTACTACCCGTTCCAGCAAGGAGGCAATCTGCATCGCTCAATATTAAGACTGTATTTGAACGGCAAGAAAATTCGTGAAACAAATCAGCGACATTGTAATCGGTGCCACGCGAGGTCTCATCGATCAAGATTGCTGCTGGAACCCACATCTGACTCATATTCAATTTACGCGCTATGCCGCGAGCGAGTGTCTCTTTTCCTGCGCCCAATTTTCCTACGAGGGTATAAATAAAGAATGCGCCACCAAAAAGGTGCACATCACAAGAACGATGCACGCGTTTTTCTTGTATCGCGGTTAAATCTTGGATAACATCTTGTACTTTTTCATTCGCAATAGTCACCGCACATTCTTCTCGCGCTGGAAATGCCCGCCTTTTATCGCTACGATCTGTTGGAAATTCTAATCCATCACGAATTTCATTACGTACTTCCTCCAAGTGCTCCAGCGTTATTAATCCCTTTCCAAGCAGCCTTTCAAGGTACATATTTTTTTTATAAGCGGTTATTTTGCCAAGTTTAGTTTGGGTCTTGCTATCAAGGCTTAAGTAGTTTTTTCTGGCTGCATGCAGATTAATGAAGAAGTTATAAATAATGCACACGCAGAGCCAAAGGTTATAAGATTTTTCAGGAGAGTCCTATTGGTTAATGGTTTTTAAAGTGCTTCGTTAAATGAATTGGCTGATTATTCCATTGGCAAACTTGTAAATTTTCTTCGGTTATAAAGCATTTTATCGCAAGCACTGTCAAGATGAGCAGTGGTAATAACTTTACTTTTTTCTCCCCATGCATTGGTAACAGCTGCTTCAACCATTCCATTTATACATCTTATTGAAAAGATTTTCGCTCTTCGAGCAAGTTGTTCGAGATACTCCTGATTGCAGTTTTCGGACAAAGAATATCTTGGATGTTTACTTATGGCAATCAAGAATATTCTTTGTGTAACAGCGATTTGAGGTATTGGTGTTACTTTGCATCTGTATTTGAGATCAACTGCAATATCTTCAGGATCACATGTTGTTCCAATCATTAAAAAGTCATTATTACTGCTTTGCCTATCTAACAATGAACACACCACCTCAAGGGCCTCAATTTGATCCTTGTGTGTCGGTTTGTTCCCCCCACCGATCATACTCATTTCATCGAGGATTAAAAGCGGAAAAGGTCTGTATTCGCCCAATTGTCTAAAGAGTGCACGAATATTTTTTTCTGTGCCGCGGCGATAACTGGACAATAAATCTGTTGAAGCCAAGAAGAGATAGTCCCGCTTGAGTGCATGAGCTATCGCCCTTGCCAAAATTGATTTTCCGCAACCGGTCGGCCCGACGAGAGCTATATATTTTAGTTGAGACTTGTCAAAATTTGGATCAGATAGCTGTGCAATCATTTCATGGACAATTTGCGGCGCATTAGAAAGAGACTCATTAAGTAGGTCTGCTCTATCTGCATAATCATTTAAATCACCAAATATTCGATCTGGTTGCATAGCAAAATTTTTAGGTGGTTTCTGCAAAGGCTTAGATTGCAATTGCTTTGGCTGGAGCTGCATTCCGAATAGTGGATCACAGGTGAATAAAATGGAAGCGAGGAGTAGCGTGGGTGAAAAAAATTGAAATCGAGGCATGGGAATACTCCGGCTGGGTGAAATCGTTGATGGAAAAACAGTGTGGTTATAAATACTGTATATGATTATAAAGCTTTTTTATCTCTGTACAAGCCATTAAGAATTGCATGAACACTTGGCGCCTCCACTCTCCGTTGTGGTATGAATAGTGATGTGCCATTCGTGTGGCGCATAAGAAAGATTTACTCCACTTTAAAAAAGGAAGTGGTATGAAAAGCAATCTTGTTTGGAAAGCTACATTGTGTTCAATTCTAATTTCCCCCGCACTGTTTGTAGATATTCATGACCGAATCGAATACAAGCTTAACCGTGTAGTTCGAGATATTGAGATTATCAGCAACAGCCTGAATGGTGTTGAATGCACGCCGATCACAGCACGCATGATTGGGCCGGATGGCTTGGTTATTGCCACTCCAGGTCATTATTGTTTGACCGAAAATGTTTAGTGGGCCGCTGATACTTCAAATCCTAAGCAAGTGGCGATTGCTATATTTTCCGATAGCGTCGTACTGGATTGCAAGAATTATACGATCGAAGATGTGAATAATGCTGCCGCATCGGTTATTGTTTTGATTGCCGGAAATAACGTCACGGTAAAAAATGGGATATTTAAATCCGCAGCGACGGGGCTCATGGCAGAATCTTTACTTACTCTTGAATGTATTGAAAACGAGTTCTATCGAGGAACAACTCCTGGGTTTAGTTACGGATTTGGGCCGGCTATCGATCCGCGAAACGGCTCTGATAACGGCACCGTGTTCCCACAATACAACACGATTTGGCGCAACTGCATCGTGGAAGGTAATTCTGCAACTGTGCCGGCGAACGGTCTTGGTTTCGATTTGTATGGGCAGATCAATGCCACGTTGATAAATTGTATTGTTCAGGGCAACAGTGGATATGGTATTTACAACAATGGATCTCGTGATCATGGACCGGCTCGAGATTTTGATTGCAAGACGCCCGTTGAAGTAATCATCCTGACGAATAACTCGGGGGGCTACGTGGTACAAAATAATACGATTAATGAAAATGGAGCTGGGGCGATATCTGATACGAGTGGCGCAATGGCATTGTACGTGGGTAATGTGACCTTCCCATAGAAACAAAGAACGTGTATACTCGTTGGATCAAAAAAAGCAGTATAAACGTCAGGAACAACAACAATGAACAAACGATATATCGTCTTTTCCTTTTTACTCCTATCAACAACGATCATGACTATGGAACACGAAGTTAAAAAAACGCATGTTACTCTCGAGCAAGTGAAATCAATGTGTGCCGGCATTCATAAACTGGTTCAGTGTGACAATTTCAAACCAGATCTTCTTGTTGGCATTGCGCGTGGCGGTCTCATTCCCCTTTCCCTTTTGGCGGGTGAATCGATGTTCAATAATCGGAATGTGGTGACGATTTCAACCGAATCATATGATGATGCAAACCAACGAAAAGAGTTGAAGCTTCGTTTCCCGGTGCACGCAGAAGATTTCCAAAATTTCCAATCAATTTTAGTTGTTGATGATATTGCTGACACGGGCGAAACGCTTGATTTTGTCGCGAAGCTCATCAAAGAATATGTGCCAAAAGCAGCCATCAAATGCGCCGTTCTTTATTACAAACCAAAATCAAAAATTGTTCCCGAATACTATATTGAAGAAACTGCCAGTTGGATTGTTTTCCCCTGGGAAGAATAAAATAGGATCCATTTCATGATTATTCCAATAATTCATGAAGAACTTCTCCCAGCCATAGCTTATTCTCTTGTCTGGCCTGTCCGCCTTAGCCCATAAGGGCAACGGCTGGAATAAGCGAAGGAGGATATGTCGATGGCGGGGCACGGGCACAGTATTTGCGAGCTTGTGCGGCGAGCAAGAGATAGCCAGGCTACTTATTTCAAAAAATATTTCATGCTACACTCTTTGATGCTTTTATCTGGGTAAGATAAAAGCATCTTTTATTTGAGAACTATAAAAATTACAGGAGACCATCAGATGAAAAAAATTTTCTTGAGCATTCTACTTTTGAGTTCCTTTTGCATGTCCGCAGCCACCTATGATCAGTGGCGCCAAAAATATAAATACGATCTCTACGTTTCGCAAAAAGGCGTTTTGACCGAAGATGAGTATTCGGAATTCTTGGAGCCCTATTTGCAGGAAGCAGAGCGAACGCTCAAAGTTGCGGAGTATTGCCGCGCCCATACTGATTCACCATTGATCGAAGAATATTTTGCCTGTTTGCTGCGTTATAATTTTGCGTGCTTTAAAAAGCATATTGCCACATCTGATGCCTATAAAAAAAGAATGAAGATTTCGCGAGATAAGTTGCTTGATGTAATGAAGTTGATGAAATCCGAATGGGATCTGAAAGAGTTTGATCCGGTTGATGATTGCAAAAAGGTAGCCAAGATTATCGAACGAGCGAATGAAGTGTTCTATAAAAATTTAGGTGTGGGCAAAAAGGCGCTCTGCTTCTTTGCAAAGGCAGTAAGCGTGTTTAAGTAAGTTGATTATCCCGTCATTTGTGATTTAAACTTACAAATGACGGGATAATTGGAATGACTCTGGATTTTGATTAATTTTCAATTAATTTTAACGATGTCTTTTTTTTATCTTCTTTCCGGCTTCACAATTTCTACCTTGACTTCGGATTTTCTATCGTTCCCTTTTGAGGTGACCTTAATCTGATCGCATGCCCGAAGGGCAAATAAAACGACAACTATAACGATGGCGATTACAATGATATTTCTTGTTCCATTATCCATGAGAACTCCTTTGATAATCATAAATTGAAAATTGATATTTAAGGTCAATTACAATCTAGCATGTTTGAAAAGCTCATGTAAATAGATCAATAAAGATTAAGATCTAGTATGGCGATGTGTAATTGAATTATATAAGAAAACCCGCCCGTCCGTCATTTCCACAAAGAAATGACGGACGGGCGGGTTTTCTTATTCAGCTGTTGTTACGCCAATTGTTCAATCAGAATTGAAGCACTTACGTTTGCCTGTGTCCCACCAACAACGCTTGCAAGAGTCACCGCTGCTGGAGAGCTGTGATTTACAAGAGTTATAATATCCCCGGCGGCGAGCGTCAGAATAGAGAGGCCACTATTCTGTTGGGTTCCCGCGCCTGATCCATACACCGTGCTTGCATCAGCTACTCCGTTTATAAACAGTGCAAACTGATTTGGTTCTGTTCCAGAAACTGAGAAAGCAATGGCATATGTGCCAGCATTCGTAACTGCAATTGCAGAGGATCCAGGTGTATGAGTAACGTTGAGCAATGGACCATTGCTATCAAAAAGAACCGGAGCTCCAATGGCGACTGTTTGCGGAATCACTGCATAAACGTATGCATACGCCGCTAATCCATTAGTGCCGGTTGCGCCATTTGCGCCCGTTGCGCCAGTTAGGCCATTTGCGCCTGTTAAACCAGTTGCGCCAGTTAGGCCAGTTAGGCCAGTTAATCCGGTTGCGCCAGTTAGGCCAGTTAGGCCAGTTAATCCGGTTGCGCCAGTTAGTCCAGTTAATCCAGTTAATCCGGTTGCGCCAGTTAGGCCAGTTGCGCCTGTCAATCCAGTAAGTCCAGTTGCGCCAGTTAGGCCAGTCAATCCAGTAAGTCCAGTTTCACCAGTTAGGCCGGTCAGTCCAGTTAATCCAGTTAATCCGGTTGCGCCGGTGTTACCCGTTACACCTGTTAAGCCCGTGTTTCCAGTTAATCCTGTAGCACCCGTACGACCAGTCAAGCCAGTTGCTCCGGTTAAACCTGTATTGCCAGTTGCTCCAGTATTTCCAGTCAATCCTGTAGCACCCGTGCGACCAGTCAAGCCAGTTGCACCTGTTAAGCCTGTAAGGCCAGTTGCACCTGTTAAGCCTGTAAGGCCAGTTGCACCCGTGTTACCTGTATTACCTTGGATGCCGGTGAATGTGCATGGATTGAATGGGCATCCATTTATAATCACCTCTCCACAAAAGTCGAGCTCACGTACGAGTATTCTTCTTGCGCTGAGTAAATCCTTAACGCATAGTCTTTGAAAGGATTTGGTTTTACATTTTGATCTTGAAATATCTGCATCGTTACTGAGATTAGCATCTACGCTTTCCAGGTAGTCAATCAATGTGTCACGAAGCTCTGCTGGGGAAGGGGCGTCAGTTTGTGGTTCAGATGCTACAACAGCAAATGGAATTGCAACAAAAAGCACTGTGAAAAAATATCTATTAAAATTCGTCATCATATGTTCCTATCCTAGATTTGTAAGGCTTGTAATTATACCCATAAACTTGTTTTTAGATCGTTACTGCTCTTGTATACTCCTATTTTCTTGGGTTGGTATCATTCGCGACTATACTTACACAGATTTTTTATCTTTTCAATTTATTCAGATGCACGGGAGAGAGATGGGCGCGGAGCGCCTGTGTAATATGTTGCTCGAGTTGCCTTGTTATATTCTGTAACCATCTTTGCACATTTGGCGAGACCTTATCAATAATTTTTTGAAGATGGGAGAGTGGGGCATGTTTTAGTTGTTAAAGCATGATCCCGCCCGTCATTTCATTTAAGAAATAACGGGCGGGTTTTTGTTTAGTCTGTGTTGTTATGCAATGCGTTCGATAACCATAGATGCGTTAACCGCAATAGAGCCGCCAGCAGGTAGAGCTGCTAGAGCAACTGTATCCGTCGAAAGGCCTGTTATATTGCGAAGCGAAAGCGTATCGCCTGCTGTTAGGCCTGCAATGGTGAAGCCATTCAGAACTTGTTGTTGAGCTCCTGCTGGAGCGGTGTTGAGTGTGCCTGCATAAGTTGAACAACCAAGGATAGTTCCAACAGTGGTCCTGAGTGCAAATTCAAGAGCATTGGTAAGCGCCGTTCCAGGGGTACCCCTTACTTGATAATGAATCAGGTAGATACCAGTATCGGTTATGGTAAATCCGTTGGCAGTAGCAGTGACTCCTGAAGAAAGTCCGATGGTATCAAAGGTGACGTTGCTATTTGCAGCAACTGTTTGAGAGCTTTCATTACAAACCATTCCATATCCTAAGATGCCGCCATTAGCACCTGTCACGCCTGTTGCGCCTGTAGGGGCGCCTGATGGGCCAGTTGCACCTTGAGCTCCAGTAGGACCCACGCCCGTATTACCCTGAGCGCCCGTTAGGCCTGTTGCGCCTGTTAAGCCGGTTGCGCCAGTTAAACCAGTTAGGCCAGTTTCACCAGTTAGACCCGTTAGGCCAGTTGCGCCTGT
>Ga0163144_10020656_pt1 | contig 13148 bp, 8 predicted proteins | sample OliLak19BULKMAT1_FD_123175 | JGI IMG/M metagenome (GOLD analysis project Ga0163144, IMG submission 123175) | Freshwater microbial mat bacterial communities from Lake Vanda, McMurdo Dry Valleys, Antarctica - Oligotrophic Lake LV.19.BULKMAT1 | ecosystem: Environmental > Aquatic > Freshwater > Lake... | reverse complement strand
TAATAACAAACGGTTTTGAGTGGGTGACTTTTTGGAGTTGCATTCGTACACACATAATAAAAATCTCTCGCCTCTGTTGGTTACTCCAAAGCAAGACCATACTATACGATTCCTTGTCTTACAGTCCACACTTGGCAGTGTTCAGTGTTCAAGTTTCATAAAATCACGTATCAAAATGGACCGATCGGATTCTACACTCGAATCGGCAATTTCGGCCAGCAACCATCCACAGCGCCAGCTTCACAAACTTTCGTCTTTGGTGTTGGAAGAAGAAGAACCGGATTCCAGATGCAATTGGGATATTGAAATCATTCAGTTTCTTGTTGAATCCTTTATCCATATGTTTCCTGAAGGAGACAGACGGAGATGTGGGCCGCCGACGGATCGTCGAGGCGGTGGTACGTACAACATCCACTATGATTCCTTCTGCTCCTCTGAGGTTGATGAGCCAGAAAAATGGCAATGTCTTGGCTAAACTCATCATCAATGATGTTTGTGGTCCTTGCTATTGTGTTGCTTCTTTCTTCCACATGCAGCACGACTACGATCCCAAAGTACTACCATCACGGATACCTCATCCCCCCGTCAAGACCGTCATTCGAGTCGACGCATTTCGCCTCCTGCTCGGTATAATAGCATGAATGATGTATCCCCACAAAGAAATTTCAAACGATCCACAAGTAATAGTTCATAACGGCAAGGCACGGCTTTCTGCCGGTTTGTGTGATGCATATCCCAAGGAGAGCAAGTCGTGTCCCACAACAAACAAAAACAAAACGAGTGATCTTTTTGTCAAAGGAAAAGCGAGTATTTCGTACGTCTGGATGAGCTATGTATTATTATGTTGATCTTATAGTACTGCCTTTGCATTGGATGCACCGGCATGTATTTGAGGTGCTGGCCAGAGAGGCTAAATGGATGTTGCAATCAACTTTCTTGGAGTTTTAAAACGCTGTTAGACTTTTATACTTTTGCACGCCACCTCTAGAGTAGTTTATTGCTTAATGGTTGCGTATGAAACGAATGTAATGTGTATTGCTTATTTTATCATTCAGTAATTATATCTGAATCTTTCAAGGCACAAGAAAGGAATATTCTATATAGAGCGGCTGGTCATTTTTGACAAGGAACTACAGCACCTGCCTAACACCCGCCGCAGGACACATCGGACCAGTCGTCGTCCGAGTCTTCTCGCTGGGATTTCGCTACTCCTGCTTCTTCCACATATTCCCAGCCCCCGCTTGTTTCTTCGTTGTCAGAATCGTGCTTATCAATCATGTTTTTGCCGACAACTACCGCACTGCCAGTGGATCCTCCTGAGCCCAAGGAAGCCTGTGACCAACTTGCATCATCGACGCTATAAGGAGATTGCCTCGAGCTATCTTGATTGGGTGCGGGCATGTCGTTGTCCTTAGTAGGGCGAGTGTCCGCAATGTTCCTGACCTGCGACATGAGCTGCTTGAACTGCCAGCTTGATCTTACGACTGTGCGACGACCAGCAGGTTGTTCCTCAGCGCTAGGCTTATCAGCACAGCAATTCTCGCTGCATTCTTCTTTCACCTCGGGAGCGCAGGCCACCGGGGTTGTTGATTCTACGTTACTGCTTTGGTGATCCTCCTTGGTCGCATATGTTTCTTCTTCTTCTTCGCCTTCTGCTTCTTCAGCATCCGCATCCTCTTCTTCAGAATCACTGCACTCGTCCTCACTGTAAGAATCATATGCATAGTCGTTGCTTGAGAGGTAGGTGTCTTCGTATGTGAATGAAGCCTCCGCACGACTGGGACACGCTCCAATGGACTCGAGCAGTGCCATTTGTAGCTGTCGATCTTCCTCTGCATCTCGCCTCACTTGATTCTCTGGCTGCTTCTTTTGTTCAGCTTCAGAAAGCGTATCCTGCTTTGTTTTAGAAGCAGGATTTTTCGTGCCCTCCTGGATGACAGATGCAGCCCATCCAGCAATGCCAGCTGACGTTGACTGGACAAGGTCAAAGGTTGCTGTGCCGTGACTCATACCATAGAAGCATTCATAATTATAGAGAGCCACGTCAACAATAGGCCCATTGTCGCAATCTGGCCCACTGTCTTCTGCCTTGACACACCCAAACTCGTCCACCTCAGGGAACGCTGCAAAGTCCTCTTTCTGGCCCGCGTCTTTGAAGCGGCTTCGACTGTTAAGCGGTTGACCGTTCGTTATTCCTGTTGCTGTAGCCTGTTGGCTGGGAGTCGCTCCCTCTCCACCACTCCAAGACTGGATAGCAGTGTCCAATGATTTCTGAAAGCCCGACGTGTCGTTGGGCTGTTGTGGGTTTTTGGCTCTCGTTACGAATGCCAACGTTGCAGGTTCTCGAACGGCGCTATTGTTGTTATAACCACGCGAAGGCGGAACAACAGAAAAAGCAGAAGCGGCGGCAGTGATGCCTTGCTTTCCTTGATCCTCGTTGCCCTCGATAGTGGGATTTTTCTTGCGAGATTCTTGATAGAGGCGACGCCTAGCGCATGATTCTTCGTAAACAGCGAAGAAGCTTGTAGTGGCATCTTCGGTGTCGGGTTGGCTACTAGTGGAGCAAGCTTTTCTCAAACGAGCGACCTCACCGCAGTCTGCAGTAGGTTGGTTTTTGTGGCGCTTGGCTTGCAGAAGGGCCCGGTCAGCGCATCGTTTGCCTGTTGGCGAGATGCTTCCATCTCGCTCATCACCACTACTTGAGCACAGATCAGGGTGAAGAAGGGGTTCGCTTGTCCCCACGCCGGTGTCAAGGAGCCCTTTAACTAAATTTCCTTCAGACATGGTGGCTTGAGCTGTTCTTTATTATCTTCTTGCTATGGATGACCCCACAGTATTGGATGTCGAGCTTATCTTTTTGTAATTGTGTGCTGATATTATTAGAAAGGTATCTGAATGAATATTCTTTGTTGCCAGTGCCGTAGCACAGTACCTCTACGTCTGGGGATCGCCTGATCTAAGCTAGCTAGTAATAGTAGCTATAGCTAGCTAATAGTTAAGTAACTGTTGTTACCGGTACTATCTCTCATTCTTGTTGTCGTCATGCTTCTCGCTGCATGTATTCTACTACTCAACTGGCTCGTAGCTAGCTAGAGATTCATGTGTGCACTTCTTGATTCACATACATCAGCTAAAGATACCATTCTGTAGAGAATGTACTGCTCTCTACGCAGTGGTGTGCCAGTCGTGGCATTTCAAACGTGCACAGCATTGATTCATTGTGCGTTAGAAGGCTGCTGCACGAGTTGTGGACAATCGCACTCTAGGTCTAGTTTTTGTGCACCGGCGGTATCGTACAGTACGTAGTGAAATATTGTCGCGCTCCGGCGGGTCTTCAGTTCGAATCCAATGTTTTTTGTTTTTTGTCCTTTTCTGTGTGCGGCTACGGGGTTTGATTTTGAAGGCCATTAAGCTGCTTTTGATCCATGGATCTTACAATATCTCTGATCCCCCAGCGTTGTTGTTATCGATATTGTACGGATACTAGCAGATTCGCTGAAATATCTTTTTGTATGATATCTCCTGTCAAGTAACCTTCTAAATCACCGGCAATATTTTGGTCGATGTTACCTGATTCCTGCAACATCAAAAAAGCAATCATGGTTCGTTTAACTATTTGCACCTGTTGGGAAGCAATGCCGGGTAGAAACATGGTGTGGGGTGCCAACATTCCAAAATCAAAATACCACACTGGAGATGGCGCTGCGTCTAGACCTTTTCCGTCCAACCCAAAAAAGAAGTTGGCAGCATTGAATTCGTCCCCCGTTGGATTGGAAAAGGGATCCGGGTTGGAGCGCATAATGAGACTTTTGGTTCCGTTGGCCAAGTTTCGGATCGTCCCTCGTTGTCCCGATACAGCGTTGGGGGCAACCGGATCGAGTCGACACTCGCTCTCAAAGAGTGGCTGAACAAAGCAAGGGCCACCACCTGCATTTCCCGGATCCAATGCAATGACTCCTGCAACATCACTGCTATTGAATCTCCTTTTGTCACCTCTTTGGAGGGATGCCGCATAATACGCAATCTTGCCACCTTCGGAATATCCAGCCATGTAGATTGGTAAGTTGTTATATTCGGGGTACTTGCTCCTCACATGGGCGATGATATCTAAAGCCTCATAGGCTTTTTTTTCGTGCTGACGCTCCGCGGCCAAGATAAAGCCTGCAAAGTCCATTCCGACCGCCAAGAAACCGTGTGATGCCAAGTGCTCATAATAATCCTGATAGAGCGTGTAGCTCGTCCCATAGCCAGGCAAGAATAAAACAAAGGCTGTTGTAGCCTGCGCTGGCAATGGACGATAAAGCTCGGCATTAATGGCTGTGCTTTCTTCGCCCACAACTGTAATTATCTCTTGTATGCGTTCAAATGCCAACGGACCTCGGGCCTCCAATGGATCATTGGGGTTGATGATGACAGATGTGCCAGAGAAAATTGTGGAAGTGACAGATGCATAGTAGGTGAAAAAGCGGAGGATTTGGGAAAACATTGTGTTACTGGAACTAAACTTCAGTTGTTGGTAAATAGTAGTAAGAGCTATGGGATACTTTGGGGTGGAATCGAATCGAGCAACAGCTCATGCTACTGTTGAATTGTCTCCGGCGGCTTGGAATGAGAAAATTGGCGAAGAATTAATATTCGACTTTGACACCAAAAATTGATTTTCTTAACAGCAGGGAAGTAAATACACAATTCGTGATTCGTTGAGACGTGGAAAATCATGATAATTATACATAGTACGCACACCAAAAACTACTCGCTTTTGTGTTGACTGTCGTAATAATCAAAGCAAAAGCTAAATAGTTATAATACTACACAAAAGCCAACTGTCACATGCATGTGCCCAATTGGTGCATGTGCGTAGCTAGTCGAAGCTATTTGGTGTCGGGGATTCCAACGTTTGCTAGACGTGTTCCGTTCCACAATGAATTTAGCATGTTGAATCTTTGTCATCATCGTCATCATATTGGATGAACATAAAAGATTGCCGCTGTCAAATAGGCACCGGCTGGCCAAGACACGGGGGACTGTGTATGGCACGACGCTGCTCCCGCCTTGCTTAGGAGGGTTACTTCTCGACCGGCAGCCAAAGCGGCTCCGGCCACCATGTTTAAAAAGTATTGTCCACCTTCGGCTTGTGTCATGGCGGCCGAACAGGTACAGGTCATGAGGATTCCACCCTCGGCGGGATTGACTAATTTGATGGCATCTCGATTCAAGCCATGGTATTTTCTTCGTGCCTTGTCGAGACTGGCAGCGGTTGGTGCTAATTTGGGAGGATCCAAAACGACGACATCAAAACTGACACCATCTGTAGCAGCCTGTTGCATATATTCAGTAATGTCAGATTGGAGAAAGGTCATTTTGTCGTCTTGGACATTATTCAAAACGGCATTGGCTTGTGCACATTCAATGGCGGCCGCACTACTGTCGACACCGACCGCTTTGGCGGCTCCACCTTTTACCAAAGCCGTCAAACTAAACCCACCATGATAGCAACACAAATCCAACACGGTCTTGTCTTGGGTATATTGTGATAAAGTACGTCGATTTTCGCGTTGATCACAATAGACGCCCGTCTTTTGTCCTTCCAAGGCGGGAAAAGTTTGAAAGGCGACACCATTTTCCAAGGCCAACACGGGTTCGGCAGCAGCTTCCTCAGTATTCTTGTCCACGACGATGACATCATCGTCGCCATCTTCATCATTGTTGTTACTAGTAATATCCTGATCATAATATCCATCTTGCTTCAAGCGATTTTGTGCTACTTTCCAAACAATATTTTCGGGATTGCAATTTGTCACTTGTTCTACCGTTGACATGATCAAATCTTTGTGCATTTCACACCAGGCTGCCGAACTCTGAATGACGATATGACTGGCAATAACATCCACTTGGAGTCCCGAAAGTCCATCTCCTTCTCCGTTGACCAATCGAAACATATTCGAGTCGCTGTTGGCCTCATTCATTTTCAAACCCAGAGCTTGTCGTTTTTTCACGGCCATAGTAAAATGGTGTTTCAGCATGGCTTGCATAGCCGATTCTACAGTCATATGTTCCTCTTCCTTGGCTTTCTTGGAAGGTGTAATGACACTGTACAAGGAAGGTTGCAAGTACCGATGACACAAGATGCGAATTTTATAAAGCGAATTGGGATTGTACACCCCCCATCCAATGGGATGATATTGGGGTTGAATTTGTTGCTGCTGTGGTGGTGATGGTGTATTATTATTGGATTGCCCTTTCTTGTTGTTAATCTTGCTATTGTTGTTCCCCCCTTCTTCGGCCACGACGACTTGTACCAAGGCACAAGGTTCGGCAGATCCACTTTGAATGGCTTTGGTAAAGACCAGTTGATTTCCATTCCGAAAGGCTTTGGATTGTCGTGATCGACGGAGGGTAATGACAGGTGCTTGGGATATTGGCAATGATTCTCGTAGAGCAGAAGAAGATTCCGCTACAGTAGACGCAGCTGCGCTTGCTTTGGTCGAAAAGAAGACGGTAGTAGAGGAAGCAATACGGCGGGAAGGATGTCGCAGGAGAAAACTTTGCACCCTATTATTGGACTTGAACGCACTGCCTAGGATGGTGGTCATGATAATAATCGTCATGGTGGCTGGCTTTATTCGACGACAGGACAACAACATGGTGGGTAAGGGACAGTACCGGCTACTAGCACAGTTCAGTTCAGGTGCTAATAATTATGTTCAACAGAGATGTAGCTAAAGAAGATGATAATTATTAGTGATGCATCATGGTCCTCATCAATCACGACAGCAAGCAAGATCTAAAAAATGATGGAACCTTTACTTGGTTCTGGAGGGAATCACGAAAAGACCTTGAATTCGTGACTCAATGGAAGTAGGCCAGACCTTCCAGTGGGTTGATTTCGAAGGGTTTCGTTCCTTTGCATGGGGGCTGATGACAAGCAAGCAATGACAATCAAGCTTGCGCGGACTGGGTCACAGTCCTCAAGACCAAGAACAATCTACAGTATAATCAGAACCAGCTACTAGCTACATTCCAAAGCAGATAAGAAAGATGCTCGAACAGATTTATTTGCAAGTGGGCCAGATTGATTTTTGAATCAACAACGATTCTACCAAGGAATTGTTGACGAGATGGCAGAAGGCGAATTTGAAGACCAATTGAAGCGCGATGTCATGTTGCAAAACGTTTTCGAAATCGTTGTTAACGACGAAGAACGTCCTATCAACATGCCGTGGTTTCAGAGTGCTATGATGACCACCCGTCGTGCATGCAGCAATCGTTTTGACATGGTGTGTTTGATGTCGAGACTAGCAAAAGAAGTAACTAATGTCGAGGACGCCCATTTGGACGTAATTATCGAAGAGATTGACCATTTAATTACGCTGACAGAGCAGTTCGAAAACGAAGATGGTGTGTTTAAGTTATTCAAGGAAAAATTGGAACACGAGATACTCGAATTCATCAAATGGAGAACGACAACGAGAACCGGAAGAATTTAAAGACAGAGAGATATCTGCGCCATCTACACCACCAATGCCTCCTCCATTCGCGTGATTACAGAGAAGAGGGACAAGTGAATCAGACGTATCCACTGCAACGACATTACCCGGCGAGTCTCAGTCTCCGCTAATGTCGTTTCCAAAGAGGCAAAAGACGGATCAATCACCCTAAATTGGCTTCGCTGCCTGAATTGCTCTACTACACACAACCATTTCAACAAACTAAAAGTACTGAGTCGTTTTTGCTTTTTTTGAATCATTCGGCGTACCAATTGTACCCAGACCTAACTGCCGTATAGAGCGAAGCCCTTTGAATAAAATTATTGAAGATAGCCCTTTTGCTTGCCCCGGTTTTGTTCAAATCAACTTCAGTAGTACGGCAGCTGTAGCTAGCTGGAGTAGTAGCTAGCCTGCAACCACCGGAGCAGTCATGGGGGCCGAGGGTTTAAAAGGGGGGATTTTTTAAAAATGGGGGGTTGGGAATGTTTTCCTTGCGGAAAAAGGGGTTGGGAATGGGGGGGCCTGCTCGAGAGTGCCTATCCGGGTGCTTGAGGTTGGAAGACCTCCAGCTTAGCTCTTCGCCATTGATTCGCTGATATAATCAGTGAACTAATTCTTCTCGCGGAGTCCAAATTGGCTTCATATCGTCATCGCAGGTGATGTTGATTTCTCTTTTGAGTAATTTCAAAAGGGATTGTAAATTTATAATAGATTCTATAAAAGTACAGTCAATGAGTCAACATCTTTGATGTGGCGGGAAGATGAAGTTCGTTAGACTTTCTGAGAAAATGGTCAGCGCGGTCAAAGTGTTATTAGACAACGAAATGACTTTTAAGGTTAAGGATTTGGCTCAATTTTTCAATTTTTCAGTAACAAATGACCATGTCGTCCATCTACGGTGTTCGTCAACTAACAGTCCGTTGGCATCCATAACAACTCCTTAGATTACATGATTCTTACTTTCTATTATCAGTCCTGGTCAACGACTTGCATTTTGATGTTATTAGCTAGCTGGTGTGTACGAGAACCATCATGGAGAAGGAACAATTCCATGCTTTGGTTTGCGAGGGAAGAAGAGATGACAGCGGACGAGGTGACCACAACGATGGCGGTCACACGATGAAGCAACCACCACAAAAGAACAAGAACCCCGTTTCCAGCAGAAGATCTTTCTTTGTCAGTACCAATACGAGCTTCCTCCGTCTCATTCTGCGAATGACATCCTTCTTAATCGCTTGTGCCGTCATGGTTTGGCTTTGTCGGATCGTCCTCTTTTATCTTTTTCTAAATCACAACGACAACCAATCAGACACTTATTATCATCACGACGGTCGTTCCCACTGGCACCCAAACAATGGTCCCAGTGCTTTGGAAACTGTGAACGGGTCGTCGGCCGGCGTTACCATGATCAAGATGAACATCAACCCCCTGGTAGAAGTACCGTACGAATGTCCTGCTTTCATTGACCCGGCCCGCAATGATAAAGATCATATCTTTGATTTTTACAGTCGAGATACACATACACATGCCAACTTTTTTTCTCTGAGCAATAGCAGTAGCCAACAACCAACAAACAGCAACAACACCACCGCCAATATCACGATCATTGACAAATTGTTGGACATGAAATATGGATCCTGGGGTATCACACCTCGTCAACGAAAGGCATTGAATGCTCGGTGGGTGGATTGGTATGCTAAGGCAATCCAACAGCAGCTAAAGCAGCAGCCGAGTAACACTAAAAACAATGGTAATACAACCGTTGTCACATCACAACAACAACAGAAACAACCACAACGAGTGACCATCTATGAGAGTGCCTGTGGTGTTGGATTGACTCTCTTTGTGATTTTGCAACTCTTACAAGAACACTACAATATTACCTGGTTGCAAGTCTATGGGAACGAATACATTGAGGAAAATGTCGTGACCGCCAATCAGTTTTATGATAGTCTGGAACTTGAGCAGGTTTTGAACATTCAAAAAGGTCGAATTTGTCGGGGAGACTCGACCAATCTATCGTCGTTTGTCCCATCCAATGCCTTTGATGTCGTCATGACAGGGTACATTGATCCCATTGCCGATCCTCTAAATTTGCACTTGCCCCGGAAAACGCACAAACAAATTTGTAAAAGTAATCGACGGAAACATAAAAAACTCATGCAACAAGAACAAGCCTTGATAGAAGATTGGTTTGCGGCCTGGACGACGGAAATGGTACGTATTGCAAAACCGGGTGCCACCATTATCCTGGAATCGATATCGAAACCTAGATGTCAAGTGGGCGACTGGGGTGGTGTGGACCCCAATTGGTGGGCTTCTCAGGCGACCCATACCAAATATGGTTGGGCTGGTGGAAACGACGACATTGCCATTGACCCGGCCTCGGTGGAAACCATGGCCTTTGACCCGCAAAATCGGCACAAGGGCATTCGGAATCGATACAATGTTCGAATGGTCAAGGCAATACCGAAACAATAATAACACAAGTACTGGCGAGCCAAAGTCATTCACGGGGATGGGGTAGTGGTGTCTACTGTCTGATTTCAGCTAGTGAGCGCGCTACGTAGTTTTTTAATGCGACCATACATTGCTAGAAATAACACACGTATCATTAGTAAATACACCCTTTATTAATAGACATTATGCAAATATAGGACTGTCCGTTCACCCGCAGATGCCTCGCTTGAAATCGCAGGTGACTTTGTCCATCAGCCTGTGATATGTCGTTACTGCATTCTTTTGTTTATCTTTGGCTGCGACCTTTTTGAAATTAGTTTTCGCCTTTTGTAAGTTTTCTTCCCGCTCCTTCCGCAGCTGATCAAGACGACGATTGCAGCGGGGTGGCGAAACGTTGCGGGGTGGCGAAACGTAGCGAGGTGGCGAAACGCGGCGGGGTGGCGAAGGGTCACGGGGTGGAGGAACGTAGCGCGATTGCAGGGGCGGGTCCGAGAGCTTGGTCAAATCCAAAATCTGTTGCGGTTTCCTTTCGTTTGTAAAGTCCACAATAACAGGAATCTCTTCCTTGAAGCTTGATTTCCACCTCATTATTTTCATGGACTGTAGTGCGCGATGGTCGCCCGATGGGATATTAGTGCGAAACTTGGTACCAGTTCGATCGCAAATATCCGTCAGATCAACCAGAAAGGGAGTAGGTTTAGAATGGTCATAACCAGATTGAGGAATTTTGTATGATTGAGAATAGCTGTCCTGCCTCGATTCCCTTTCCTCATCGATCAAAATAGGACGAGCGGGGTGGCCAGAACGAATGCTGCTTGAGGCGGAATAGATGGTCGCCATACCTGCTCTGGAGGCCTTCTGACGTTGTGCTCGTTCCTGGCGCTCCTTGCGTCTCTGCTTGCTTTCTTCCAACTTTGCTTTCAACTTTTCTTGGTACTCCAATCGACTTCTACGAAGCTCCTCAATCTTTTCTAGTCTCTCTACGCTCTGGCGGCAATACTCGACCGTCTCTCCGTCGTCTTCTAGATTGATAACCTTTGATTTAGGTCTGAGAGAGACTATATTCTCCAGGTATACCCTGTGTTCGTCGATTTCATACTCAGTCTCCTTTGATTCTTCGTCAACGCTTTCTTCATCACTTGATTCAGCAACGGAAGCATTCCAGTCACTGCTGTGAACAGTGCTGTTATAGTCCGACTCTGTTGTATCAGTTTCGTTGCTTTCCTGGTCCCCTTGCTGGTCATGGACTTCTTTGTCAACGTTCTCCTTTAACCACTGCTTATATTGCACTGCTTCTTCTGGGTCACACTCCTCAAGTTGCGCCCGGACAGTGGCCTGGTCTTTGACGCCTTTGTACCATGGCTTTCGGCGCATACTCTCTAGATCCATTTCCAAACTTTCTTCGTCGTACCACCATTCAGGTGAATGCAATTGTAGGTCCTGCTCGTGCTCCTTCCTATGCTCTTCAATGTTATCCTTGTCAAAATGGTGGCGATGCTCCTCGATGCTATCCTTCTCCATTTTCTGCAAAATCTTGGCAGCCTGGGTCATGTGAACCTTTTTCGCTGATGGTTGCAGGTCCTGTTTGGCCAATTTTTCTGTCGTCGTCTTCGTTTTGGACTTTTCTTTATCAGTTATTTTCTTTTTCTCGCTGGCCTTTTTGTCTTTCTTTTTATCCGCCTTTTTGTCGGACTTGGTTACTTTGGCATCTTTTTCCTTTTTCTTATCCTTCTTGTCTTTCTTATCCTTTTTGGTCTTCTTCTGATCTCTTGTTGCGATTATACTGAAACCGCCCATGGTGGAATTCTGTTGACTAAGAAAAGCGTGTTATCTTTTTCACTTGACAAGATGCTTCGATGTGTACTATTGGGATAGCTTTTTGCTCAATTGAGGAAAGAGATCTCTTGGAACTTTTGCTGGTCTTGTGGATGGGAGTGCTCCAACGAATCGATCGATCATTCAGGTAAACAATCGACGTGTATTGCTTAAGTTTGTTGTTGAGCCATGAGAGACATCTCTTGCAAGTTTTGCTAGTCGTGTGGGTGGTGGTGTTCTAACGAATCGATTGATTGGTCATTCATGTGAACAATCGCAGTCATGTGTTGATGCTTACGGTTGGGTTGAATTTTTTCAAAAAAATGCAGCCACCCAAGCCAGACTCAGATAACGGTTATGGAGCGATAGCCGTTAACGAAAGGTATCCTCATCCCTAACAAAAAGAGTATCTTCTGCCAATGCTCCTTTGCATGTTAGATGAAGTTTAGCCCCATGATCAACTTCACTTGAGTAACCTCATGCTACCACTAGATACAAAATGTTCAGGCCCTGAGCACTGACACACATAAATGCTAGTAGTCATCAGAACTGCTGCGAACAACATTGTGTTTCTGTGGGCAACCGTTTTGTTTCAAAATGTCGCCGAACATGTTTCTTGTTCAATCTCCATCTGAACCACCTATCAAAAAACATGTTACAGCTATTTCAAGGCAGTTTTTAAATATGTTCATGTGCACATTTTATAAATGGGGATGCAGTTTGACAAAAAACATGTGGTCGCAGAAGAAACTCAAGTGAATTGTTTTGTTGGCACACTCAAACACACAAGTTGCCCTCCATTCAGGATTCACGATAAACAGCTCCAAGTATGCACAACTGGACTCGGCTTTTACAAGACTGGGTACAGATGCAGATGGTCTCATCATGTTCTTCAACTTCACCTCACAAATCGGATGTTGCCCGGAAGTGACAATGGAACTCACATTTGCTCCACAACTGTGATCTCTGACTAACTCCATGAATAGATTTCATAGTTATGCGGATGTTTGAAAAACATGTGTTCCATTTTGTGAAGGTGGCCCAAAGTCATTCTAATGTGAGGACTTAGTGCTATGTGAAGAGGAACAAAGCATTAGTGTTTAAAACTTTGAATGAATCTCTCAAAAATTGTTTCAAGTTCCGCTTCAATCTAAAGCTCACAACATGTGTTTCTCAACAACTCAAAAATGGCCTGCAACTTTTAGTGTGGCGCATTGGGGTGAACACACATTTAGTTGCAGCAACTCGCCATGTTGAATGTTGCTATGTCGCTGTGTGACGCCATGCTTCTGACCAATGTGGGAACTCACGCACGCATCATGAAGATGTTCTTGACATTTTAGATCATTTGGTTGTGTGATGTGATCTCTAAAAGAGGCATGTACT
>Ga0163144_10020655_pt1 | contig 13149 bp, 7 predicted proteins | sample OliLak19BULKMAT1_FD_123175 | JGI IMG/M metagenome (GOLD analysis project Ga0163144, IMG submission 123175) | Freshwater microbial mat bacterial communities from Lake Vanda, McMurdo Dry Valleys, Antarctica - Oligotrophic Lake LV.19.BULKMAT1 | ecosystem: Environmental > Aquatic > Freshwater > Lake... | reverse complement strand
AGCCGTCAATTCCTGGTGTTGGCCGACAGCGCGTATATCGGCAAGCATTTGTTGCGTGGGCGGCCGGCAAACGTGGAAGCCCTCGGTCCGATCTGTTGGAGCGCGGCACTACACAAAGTCGAATTGAAGCCGCGGCGTGGCTGTCGGCGTTGGAGCGTGGAGGTGGCGTTTTGCGATAGCAAGCAAATGTTAGGTTTTCACGATCCGCAGGTGTGGTGCGCGAAATCGGTGGAACGCGCGGCGCCGATGGCGTGGTTCACGGGCAGCCTGGTGGTGCTGTGGTATGCGTTGGCGGGCAAAGATGGCGCGGCGGCCCAGCGTCATCGCCCATGGTATCCGAACAAACCTACACCAACATTCGCGGACATGATGGCCGCATGCCGCTTGCAATTGTGGCAGCACTGGTTGGAAAGCAGTGCATCGAAGTCAACCTGTCAAGAAAACCTGGACTGGTTGCTGGAATACATAGCCACGAGAGCGTAGGCGGGTCCAACCCGGCCGACATGTGGGTTGCCGACGCGTTCCTCGACCCGAAAGATCAACTCCGTCAAGGAGCGGTGCGCGCAGGGCATGGGAAAAGTGCAAAAGGCTAGTCAGACTGACCAGCGAGGTCCAAAACAAAAGGGATAGCACGAGACGAATTCTACTCATCGGCTGGATAGCTCCTCGGTGTCACCCGCAAGTAATGCGTCCCCTCGGGCAGCACGTCGCGGATATCGTGCGAACCGCCCAGCACGATAACCGCCAACCCTTGCGCGGGGAGTTGCTTCACCATCGCCTGGCGCCGGGCCTGGATTGCGTCGGCGTCGAAAGCAATCTTCCCGTCCTTCAAGGGTATGGCCTTCTGTAACGCCCCTTCGCTCTCCAGAGGCAGCGCGTTGTCAATCTCGCCCCGTTCCAGCATTCGGCCCACGGCGCCCACCTCAAGCCGCGTCCGACGTTGTATGGCCTTCCCTTCGGCGTCCAGGACGCCCGCGGCCTCGGCCTTGGCGAGGGTGCGGAGAAGCTCGACGCGCACGCGGAAATCCGGAGCCGATGCCTCGCTCAGGCCCTCGATGAAAACCTCTCGCACGCCATGGGCGCGGACAAGGTGCCGCAGGATTTCCAGCTAGTCAACCTGGCACGCTTCCACGTCGCAAAGAAGTTCGTCGTGGTCGATGCCTTCCAACTTGGCAAACTCCTCGGGAATGAAATGCCCGTCGCGGAGATGCACGACCATGAGTTGGTTGGGCCTGGCGGCGCCGGAGTATTCCACCAGGGCGACTTCGGGGAGGGCGCGAAATCCGACGACGCAAGACTGGTTGCCGACGCCGCGAAACTCTCCGATTCAGGCAGAAACCGAATCGTCGAGCCCAAGTTCCTTCAATGCGGCCCGCGCTTCGTCCAATTTGGCCTGTGCCTGTTCTCGATCAACAGGGACTTCAAAAGAGACCTCCAGCTTGAGTTCGGGGGAGGAGCTATGGCGTGACAACACTTTGGTGTAAAAGTTCATCCATTTTTGAGGCGGGACGACGCCTCGCCACCGGATCACTTTCTTGCCTGGCTTCTCCGCAGGCTTATCGACTTCTCCTACCTCGGGTGGCGCTTGATCGGTCTTCACGCGGACTTCGGCGTTGGCTTCGACGTCACGATCAATAACGCGAACGGTATGCAAGCCACCTATCGTACCAGCCGTGTATATCCCCTCTGGACTGATACTCCCGCTGCTGGCGGACCATTTCAAAGCAGGGACCGGAAAAGCACGGCCGTATTGATCGAATGCCGAGCAGGCGAACGCGGCTTGCTCACCGGGCTTAAGAATCACATGCTCGGGCCGAAGGGACAGACTCGCCAGGCGCGGCGGTTCAAGCAATTTCTGTGCTTCGTCGGATTTGACAATGAACATCTCGTCCGAGATTTCCACTTCGGTGTCGGATAGACTTTCATTGAATCTCTGGAGTTTCAGACGGCCGCCGGCGTTCTTACTTGCGTACCCCAGCATTCCTTTTGTGACGCCATCGCTGATGGTGCGTTTGATGCAGTCGGGATTCAACAACCGCGAGAGTTGCGGCGACGAGTAAAAAGCGTCTCGCACCGCCTTCGTTGACCATTCGATCAATGCCGGCGGCCAGAACTTGATCAGCTTCGCCGGACTGATGCCGTCAGTGACTTCTTCGTACCGCTGCAATTCGCGAAGAATCAACTCCACAATGCTGCCGGCTGAACTCGATGTGACCTTGCCCAGATCGATGGGTCGGAGCTTGTTGTCCTTCCCGAGCACAAAAACATACCGGTACGCGCGAAAGATCGCTTCGTCCAAGTCGCGTTGCGCATTCTTCAGGTTGCGTGCTAAGAGGCTTTTCTGTCCTTCATCAATCCTCTTCTTCGTGTCTTCATCGTCGTCGATGTCTTCCCAAGCCAAAACGTTGCGGGCAGCTTCATGAACGGTCTGGCCAGAGTCCGGCACCGCGAAGATCAGGGCGGACTTGTAGGTCCGGCCGCTCGATCCGTAATCGCGGACTATCGACTCCATCAACTCTGTTGTCTTTCTTTCGCCTACGAGCGAATCGAGTCCCAGGACCGCGAGCGTCAGTATCGGGCGATTCGGAATGTCGTTGCTTCGGGTGGGAGCGTATTTGCGATCGATCTGCTTTGACGCGTCGACCGTGTGTTTGTCGAACAGCTTCTCCGTCTGTTTCCGGATGCGTTCTTCAATAAGCTTCGGTTGAACCGCACCACGGCGATTTACGAGAATCTGGTTCAGATTCGGCGCAAGGCCAAAACGATAGCGGTTCCGGTCCCAGTTTAGGTAGTAGCAGGTCGCGGCCAGTCCTTCGAGCACAATCTCAAGGTCGGCAAGATTCGAGTCTGGACCGAACACGCTTGTCCGAATTTCGGTTACGGCAGCTTCGGCCTTGGACTGGCTCATGCCGCCATTCGACTCGAAGAAAATTGTTGACGCGACCTTCCTGTGCAACTGTGCCTTCTTCACAGGGTCATCGGCCTCCTTGTCAAGACGCGCGGCATGTGCGCTTGCCTTGCCGATGATGTCCGTCGTCACCGGCACTTCCAAAGCGTTGTCGCCAAGTTGTTCAAATAGCGCCGCGCGGAACGTGGGATTATCGAACGGCGCCAGCCCGAGCGTGATAAGCGGCTCTCGCGTCGCCCGACGTTTCTCTTCCAGGTAATTGTTGGCTACCCAAAGCGCCAACAATCGGAGCACTCCTCGCGTTCTCTGAAACCGGGGTAGACTCGCCCATTTTCGTTGGAATACCGAAAGCACGGACGGATGGAACGGATAAGCGGTCGCAAACGTCTCGCGTGCCGTATCAGGATCGATTCCCGCCAGCTCCTGGGCGTGTTCGACCGCCCATTCCGCGTATGCGTTTGCGGTCTTGCGCGCGTCGTCCGGCATGCCCTGCCAATCGAACAATCGGCGGCGGATGATCTCGGCCATCTCCGTATCGGCCGACATCATGATTGCCTTGCCAAGCCGATCCAACATCTTTTTGAAGCGCATTTCATCCGCTGTATCCGCCGCGGTGTATTCCAACTCCGACGCGGGAATCGAAACTACCACGGCGACATTCTTCTCGCCGCGCGCGGTTTCAGCCAGGCAATCGAGGAAGTTGTAAAGGCGGTCGCCGTATCCCTTCTTACGGTAGGTGCTGACATAGCTTATCAATTCGTCCATGAGGATCAGCGTCGGCCGATCCTTGGGCAGCATGGCCCGGATTGCGTCCCCCTTCGGTTCGATGAACTCCCGCTCGTGCTGCTCGACGACCGCGAACGATTCCGCGCCGCCGAGCTGCCAGGCAATCTCGCCCCATGGCGTCTTGCGGACCGGCTCGCCATTCCCACCGCGCCCCTGCAACGAATCAAATTCCTTGCCCATGAAAACGGCGACTGCCGCCTCGGGTACCGTTTTGATCTCACCCTTCGCAAGGATTCGATTTACGCCGCTCCAGTTCTTTGCCTTTTCCCCGTTCTTTGCGAGGTGATAAAGCGCGAGCAGTGAATGGGACTTTCCGCCGCCAAATTGCGTGGCCATGTTGAAGACTGCCGAGGTCTGGACCTGAATCCCCGACAACCGCCGCAATACCTGCGACGCTAGATCAAGCAGACTGCCGGTGACGTAGGTGCGATCGAAGAAGCGTTCCGGTACGGTGTAGTCTTTGTGCGCGCGTCCATCCCGGATTTGGTCGAGATGAACGGCGAACTCTGACGCATCCAGCGGACGATTCTCGCGAAGATCTTCCCGCAATTCGACAACGTCGTACCAGGGCTTGAGCTTGGCCATCGCAGCTACTCCAGGTCTTCGGTCACGGTGGATCGAACGGGTCACGCCCACGCAAACTTCACTTTTAGCGCGTTCAAATGGCTGTAGGGCAATATGCCGTCTCGTTGAAGCCGGCCGACGACAACCCCTGGGTGAACGCCAATTCGTTGCGCGAATTCCAAGACCGCGGCGCGGCTCTTGAGTCCTGGCAGTTCCCTTTCAAACCGAGGAGGAATGAGCAAATGGCAGGCGAATTGATTCGCCGCAACTTCCTTTGGATCGTCTCGGTAGTCGACGTCCACGAAGACCTCGCGCTTGCTGTCGTTCAGAATGTGCCCAGCTTCATGGAAGAACGTGAACCAAAAGCGGTCATTGAATTTGCCGCGTAGATTCAAGCAGATCAGCCCCTTCGTACTCGACAGCCACTTGGCGGCGCCACTTACCGGCGCCCCCTTGATCTCCGGGATCAGTGACAATGCCACGCCGCCTTGGGCGCACAGGTCGATCATTCGCGGGATAAACTTCGCGGGATCGAGCGACGTAAGAGGACGAATTCTCTCCAGATTCGCCCTGAAAATCTTCGCTTCAAAGGGCCTGCATTCGCGCTGGGCGGCGTCGATCTCACCCAAACGCAGCCACGTCGCGAGTGCTCCATCTTTTTGTGGATGATGGCTGGACTTGCGGAAAGCAAATTCCGGTTTTGACCAGCCCGTATTCCATGCGCTGACGGAAGCGACTCCGAACATCTGCAATACGTTTTCAAGGATAGAGACCGGCTCCTCAATCTCGGGAATTGCTCCCCGTTTCACCAGTTCCTTCACGGGAATAGACTTCAACCAGTCCAAACCGGCCTCCAACTCCCGACGTGAATCCAATCGGGCCAGATGTTCCCGGTATTTCGTCTCCAAGGCGCTCCAGAAATGAGCGGGCACTCCCGTGACGCGCTCGAAGCGAATGGCGGCATCGGGAGAAATCGAGGCCTTGCCCTGAATGATCTGGCTGATGTGCTTTTCCGTGAAACCCGTTCTCTGGCTCAGTTCTTTCTGATCCATCCCCAGCGCTGCGATGGACTCGAGCAGGGTCGCTCCCGGAGAAACCGCGTAGTCCGGGTCAAATGCGAATCGTTGGGCTGTTTTCATTTTGCGCCCCATGGTTCTCCTTCGTATGCGGCGGCTGATTCAGTGATAATCCAGGATCTCGACAATCACAACTTTCGTGACGGCCTTCCAATCCAAGCCCCCATCTTCCTTTTTTGGACTTGGGTCATGGTCGGGTTCGAATAAGAGTCGCTTGGGATGGACCAAGTCCACGGCAAGCTGGCCCTTGCGATCACCCGCCAATTCATGGCATCGCGCCGCCGGCAAGTTGCGCTGGCCAGCCAAGATTCTCGCACGACCGAACGATTGCCGCGGTAAAGCAGGTCGTGAAGCTCCTTGCCGACCAATAGGCCGTACAGGTTCTCGCTGCCCTTCGGAGTGACGGTTACTCGGATCATAAGATTCCTCGCTTTACAGGCCCAAACCCTTCTTGCGCGCCAGCACCCCTTCCACCCAGCGCCGTTCATCCGTGCCGGTCGGGTACAGGGCGGCCAGGGATTGCGCCAGTTTCCAAAACCGGGCGTCTTTGCCGGCGCCGTCTTCTACGAGGAAGCGCTTGAGCAACTCGCCGCGCTGGGCGCCGAAGAGGATCATGGCCTGATGCACGCGGTCAAGAACCGTCGTTCCTGGCGGCGGGCCTTTCAGTTCTTTCCAACCGCCCTCGGCTTCTTCGGCCTCGCCCAGGGCGTCAAATAGCGAGAGCTCCTTCGGCTTTTTCTTTTTCGGCGCCGGCCCGGCATCCGCGTCCTTGCCGAATAGATGCTTGGTTCGTTCCGCCACGCCGAGTAGTCGCGCTTTGTCGCCCTTCACCTCGACAATCGACTCGCTCCGCTCCAGGTGGATTCCCAACCCCTGGGCGATCTTGCGGGCGGCGTCGAACTCCAGGGAGAAGCCGCTCGTCGTAACCTTCTTGCTTGAACTCTCGACCTCCTCGTCGGCTCCTTCGTCGTCGTCCTCGCTCTCCGCGGACGCTTTGCCGTTTGGCTTCACGGAACCTCCGCCGACCGTCCAGAGCCACATGGCCGTGATCCGAGCATCCGGTTCCAGACCGGAGGCGTCGGCGTCACGGAAGATGGTCGAAAGCGCCTCCTTCGACACGACCGCCCAGACATGTTCCAGGTATTCCTTGAGCAGGACCGGATCGCCGTTGGCCTTTTCAACGCGGGAGTAGCGGGAGTAGATTTCCAGGGCAGGGCCGAGACAGGCGAAGATCGCGTCGGCGCCGACGACGCCCTCGCTGACCAGACGCGGCATCCATTCGTGCATCCGTTGCGGAAGTTCCGAGAGAACGTCGCGCCAGTCGCCGACCTCAGCGAGAACAACGCCATCGGGCGTTTCGCGCGGTCGGCAGACGAGGTGTACCGACGAAGCCAGCCGCGCTTGTCCCTGCGCGGCGACGCGGGTTTCCATTTCGGTGTCGATGGGCCAGGAACCGGTGATAACCCAGCCTGCATCAATCACGGCCTTAAGGATCGCTTCCCAAGACGCAGTCGTCTTGCTGGCAAAGACGATTGTCCCGATGCCGTCGGGCCGCGTGATGCGCCTTCCCTCGGCAAACGCCTTCGTCAGTTCACGCTCGTAGAAAACGATGCCCTTGGTGCTCTTGCTGAGTTGATGCGGACGATCAACGACGATCTCGGCATCCTTGGGTACGCCCGCTTCGCGAAAGAGCGCGGGATGCACATCGGCCAGCGTGCGGCGCATCCAGACGTAGAAGAAGTCAGAAAGGTAGGCGTAGGGCACGGCATCGTAGTACGGCGGATCGGAAATGAAGGCCGCTACTGAGTCGTCGGGGAGCGGGTGGTGCGTCGCGGAGGCTTGCTTGATGTGCCCAGGTTGCGACTGACTTCGTGCTTCCTCGACGAGTACCTCGATCATGGTCCCAAGCGTAACAGAGAAATTCCCAGCAGCGTCCGAGAAGACTCCAGGCTCGGCAAAGTCCCACAACATGCCAAGCGCCTGCCGTGTGTACATATGCCGAACTTGGTTCTTCGACGACTCCCACACGCAAAACGAGTTACAGATGTCGGCGAACCGACTATGCGCTATACCCAACACAGTGATGATCGCCTCCGCCAGTCCGGCGTCGGCCAGGGACGCCAATCGTTCTCCAGCCTCGCGCACCAGCCGAGCGAGCGTGGTCAGCGCCAACGCCTGCCGCGGCGAAAACAGGTCGCCCCAACGCTGCATTCCATAGATCGGAACGCTCACACGGCGAAGTTCATTCAGTGAGATCACTTCGTCCGGGACGAGACTTCGGCGGCTTCCTTGACCTGATTCGATTCCTTCACTCTCACGCCTCCCTATTCGCGCCCGTGATGTACCGTCGTCCTTTTCTCGCCGCTCAAGTTCGGCTGCCGCAGAGGCAAAGGCAGCCTGATCACTCGGCAGCGGCAGCCGGTAAAATCGTCCTTGCTCGGAACTACGGGTACTGACGACGCAGAACAAGCGGGCGTCGGCCGCCCCGCCGCGCCGGGTCTTGAGCTGCGCCCGCACGCGATCCACCTTGGTGGTGAAGCCCGTGACGGGGCAGGTGGCGCTGCCGCGCGCGACCGTTCCGCCGGCGACCTCCGACTCTTTGGCCGGCTCGAAAATCTCCAGCAAAGGACGGCGTACTCGCTTGACGACGCGCTGGCCGTCCTCAACGTAGGCGACGTCGACAGACTCAGTCTGCACTTCTCCCTTGGCGTTTCGCACCCACCGCAGCGCCCGCCGCCGCGTCGCCTTCTTGGCCAGCCAGAGCGACCGCATGAGCGGAACTTCGACCGGGATCGCCCCCTGGCTTGGGGCTTCGGAAAGAATCGTCCGCGCCCACAGGTAGGCGATCGGCGTGCTGCCATCGGGGTCCGGCGGATAGAACTTGGCCAATTCCTTCTCGGCCTGCTCTTTAATCCACTTGCCCCACTTGCGGACTTCGTCGGCAAGCTTTTGACCGAATTTGGGGATGTACTCCAGCACGACTTTGTTGAGCAGTACGGGAATCGGGTTGAGGTCGCTCGCAAAGGCATCGGCGCCGACGCGGAGGGCTTCCAACTGATTGTCGGTCAGGTTCGGACAAAGGTCATATTTGATCCTGGCGCCCGCCTTGAGAAACTCTTGTTCGAGAATCTGGCGCCCGGCTTCCCCGGAGAAGACTTTGTTGGCACTTGTCGTCAGCGTCGTTCTAATTCTTGCGGGGTGTCCGAGGTTGGCGAGCGCTTGCATTAGGCGTTGAACGGACCTATCATCCTCGGGGAAAGCGATTGGGTGAAGGCACTCTGTATCCCCGTTCGCAGAGGTGTCAGACAACTCCTCGATTCTCCACCATTGCACCGTAACCTTTTTTCCCACGGCGGCAGCTTCGTCAGTTACTTTTCGATCCGTGTAGCCGATCCGACCGCTGTGAAGGAAGCTCGTGACGATGTGGACATCGGCGGTTTTCGGGGCTTTTTCTTTGACCCACTTCACCAAGTCCCACCGAACATGCGTTGCGGTAAAGGTGCAGTCGTCGAAGTAGAAATACGGTCCTCCCGCAGACCCGCAGTCTCCGAGTCGCAACCCCGCCTTTTTCGAGAGTGCCTTTTCGAACATCGCCAAAATGACTTTTTGGCTATCTCCCTTTTGCTGGATTCGAAGGATATTGGCCCTTTTCCAAAATCCCCTCGGGGCGGAACCGGCCAAGGCGTCGGCCGTCACCACGGACTCGAGAAAACTGTTGAAGTCTGAACGGGAGATGTAGGTCCGAGACAGGACATGATCAAGCTCTTCAAGAATAGGGTCACGCGCTTCCTTCGGAAACTGTCTCACCCACTTCTCGACGCGCGCGGGGGTAATCGTCTCGATCTGCCCCTCTCGGTAGTCAGCGACGGTCTCGGCAATTGACTCGGCAAGTACTTTTCGTGTCATTTGCTGGACTCTTGCGCCAAGATGCGGGCGATGGGGAGGTCGACCTCGATGAGGCGCTTGGGATAGGTAATTTTAGCGAGCGTCAATGCCGTTTGGAAAAGAACAGAAATCGTAAACACATAAACAGAAAACGGTTGCGTATTTCAAGGAGGTTCTTTTCCAACCGGGTTAGAAAAGAACTCGTCGCTGAGTTCCTGATCGGGCAAGGTGTATCTGCGGACGTTTCGACCGGCATTCGGGTTCACGACGACAAGAAGGCCTTGTTCCACCCACGCTTTCAGTTGCTTGGAGGCTCCGAGCGTGTCATTCGTATCGAGCAAGCGCCGAAGTTCCGCGTTGCCGATGTCGCCGTGATTCTCAATGTAATTGACGACTTGCTCCCAGACGGACGGGCGGTTTTGGTTCCTGAGAATTGTCAGAACGGCTTCCCGTTCGATTCGAGGTCGCGTGAGATACAGGGGCGGATAAAGGCCGGATTCTCGCATGGTGCCGAACATCATGCGGACGCCTTCTCCCGCGTCGAGGTTTGGCGGATTGGGGAATTCTCGCAAGTGTTGCACGATGAGCGGATTGCGGCTATGGGCGCCAATGCGCTCGATATTTCCGACCGTCACGGGGCCCACGAGCAAGCCAGGCGCTTCGACCTCGATGCGGTCCGCGAAGATGCGAACTGCGATATCCGAGGCGAGGCGGTAGTCGCGATGGATGATTGCGTTGGTGATGGCCTCGGCGATGACCCGAACCGGATAGCGCTGGACAATCTCGAATCCCAGCGGCCCGAACTGCACTCTACCGGCCAGTTCCCGAATGACCGCCTGGCGAGCGTCGACAATCTGAACGACCAACGGGCCGCCTATTGTGGTGGGAGGACGAACCAGATTGGTATTGGGGTCCGTCGAAATCTGGCTACCCCGATAGTGGAATATGCGAAGACTGGTTTTTCCGGCAAGCACGCCGGAAGAGTCTTCGGCAAACAAAAGGACGGCGGCCCGCGTCGGTCGGAGAACTCCGTCGGCGTTTTTCTTCGCTAGGCCGATGTGAAAAAGGGCTTGGTCGATTGGACGGGTCAACCTACGTTTGGTGGCATAGCTCCGCCAATGTTCGGTGTCGAGCAACTCGAACTCGACGTCTTCGACCTGCGATTCCGCCGAAATGACGCCCCGCGCATAGCATAGGTTGTTGATCTCGGCGGCAATCAATTGCTTGTTGCCCTTGGTGAGCCGAGTAAACGTGCCATCATCTACGATGCTATGGATACGCCGGCTCTTGCCGATTCGCAACAGAATGATGGAGCCGTGTTCGCCGTTCCGTAGGGTGCAACCAATCTCTTGATTGGTCCATGATAACTGATCTGATTCGGTGATCCTCGATCCCATCTTGCGCTGGAGTTCATCCCAATTCATCGGATGGCCCTGGATCCCGAATACCCGGTCACGCCCTGTGGCCTTGTCTGGGTCTTCCAATCCCAATGCGATGATGCCTCCCTCCGTGTTGGCGAAGGCAACCACCGATTCCAAAAGCCTGTCCACTTTCCCAATTCGCTTGCACTCAAAAGTGATCGACTCGGAGCGCGCAAGCAGGCGGAGTACGAGGGTGTCGTCCTTTTTGGGGAGTTGAGAGTCTTCCATGCCTATTTCTCTCCTTGGAGCAAACGCCCCGCATCCAACGAGTAATGCTCTACCGTTATTACCGCCTTCCATTCGAGCCGTGCCGGGTCTTGTACCGCGTGCAGTTCCGGTGTTCCCGCGCAATTGAACACCGCGTACAGCCAAAAGTCCCCCTTCAAACGCTGGGCCGTCCGATACTCATTCTCGCTCAGCGCAACCACGCCGACACCAGCGCGGCCTTTCACCTCGATAAACCGCACTTCGATGAACGTCTTCGGATCCTCGGGATGCGGGCGACGGCTGATTAGGTCGAAGCCACGGTTCTCGGCCTCGACGCTCTCGACCACCCAGCCGCGGGCCTCCTCGTGGCGGATGGCCTCGGCGATGGCGATTCGTTCGATCTCGTCGTCGCGCACCATCGGGGCAAACTGCGGACTGGTCCGCTCCGGATGGGGCATCACGGCGGCGCGGCCGATGTGCGTGATGTCGGAGATCGAGCAATGGCGTTCCAATTCCAACTCGCGCTGCCGCCCCTCCAGTCGGGCGTTCAACTCGTCCAGATGCTGTTCCGCCTGGGCAATGAGGCCGTCGAGGCCGGGGACGGTCCGGCCTTCGACCTGACGATTGAGGAACTCGCCCAGCTGAACTTGCTGACGATCGATGAGGGAGTTGAGACTGATTTCCACATGCCGCGCAATGCGCTCCACTTCATGGATGCGAGATGCCGAGGCCTTTGCCGCCCACGGCTGAAGCACCCGCTCGTACAGGTATTGTTCCACCGGTTGCCGCGACGGCGCAGCTTCTTGGAGATTGAGCGGCGTGCCAATTGGCGCGGGCGAAATGTCGTGCAGGATCGTCGGCTCGTGGAGCGTCATTTCGCCCGAGGCGGATGTTTCCACAACAAAAAGACGGCGATGCAACGTGTTGCCGCGCCCATCTTTGATCGACGCGGCGAAGACGTCGAGCATGGCAGGTCGTTCGCGATGCAGATCGAAGAAGACCGCTCCACGACGCAAATGATCTTCGACGCGCGCGGGGATGTCCGCGCGGACCGCCTCGAACAGAGGGTGTCCAGGCGTGACCCATTCCAAGGTGGGATCGGACGAGATAACCGCTTTGTCAAACGCAATTTTGGAGTATTCCCGACCGAGTCGGCCAAACTTGGCTTCCTGTTGATCGCCGATGGGAAGAAGGTTGCGCGGCACCTTGCCGATGCGATAAACGCGGCTGTTTGGAGCAGTTGGTCTGGGCTGAAGGCCGGTCTCCGAAGCGGCCCCAACAAAGAACTGCTCGATGACTTCTGGGACGAGCCGCCGCTCCTTTGCCTCGGCAGATCTGCCGACGATGGCCGAAAGATTGAGTTCCTTCTTGGCGAGTCCCTCCAGGGCACTTTCGGTGATGGAACGGAAGCGCTCCGGGCTCACGTCTCGAACGATCCGGTCTTGAATTTTGTGTTCGTCGGTCAGGCGAGCGTACATGTCCCGAAAGAGCTTTTCCAAGAGCGTGGAAGGAAATACCTCGCCCACGACATCGAATACCTGATCGGTCCCCAGTTCCCGGCGAATCTCCCGCAATCGGTCGAGCAACTTCTGCAAAACCCGACCCTCCCGCGTGTTCTGCGCCACGAAGTTGATCACGAGGCAATCATGTTCCTGGCCGTAACGATGTATTCGGCCGACGCGCTGTTCCAAGCGCACCGGGTTCCAGGGGATGTCATAATTGATCATCAACCAGCAGAATTGCAGGTTTATCCCTTCGCCCGCCGCTTCCGTGGCAACGAGGACTTGGGCGGATTCCTTGAATTCTTTTTCCGCGTAGATGCGCGAGCCCGGCGTGTCGCGATCTCCAATCTTCATGCCGCCATGGATTTGCGTAAGTGTAAGTCCCCACTCTCGGAACTTTCCCAAAGGTCGGCCATCGCGACCATCGCCCGCGAGATAGTCGAGAGTGTCTTTGTGTTCCGTGAATACGAGCAAACGCATTTTCGGATCGTTGAACAAACCATGCTCGTTCAGCACAGTGCGCAATTCTTGCAGCTTCGACTGCTCGTCCCGCTCCTCCAATCCCATCGCCTGGTCAATCAATCGAGAAAGGCGTCCGATTTCTTCGCGAAGCACAGCGGGGTCGACCGAAAGAACCTCGCCCTCTAGCTGGCCGATGATCCGTTGCTGCTCCTCTTCCGTGAGTTCATCGAAATCATCGGGTACGCGCCGCTCGATTTGCAGGCGCCGGTAGGCTTCCGGGTCTTCGAGGATTCTCTCTCGTCGTTCTCGCATCCGCTGCAGACTGCGGCGGACGGCGT
>Ga0163144_10020653_pt1 | contig 13150 bp, 15 predicted proteins | sample OliLak19BULKMAT1_FD_123175 | JGI IMG/M metagenome (GOLD analysis project Ga0163144, IMG submission 123175) | Freshwater microbial mat bacterial communities from Lake Vanda, McMurdo Dry Valleys, Antarctica - Oligotrophic Lake LV.19.BULKMAT1 | ecosystem: Environmental > Aquatic > Freshwater >... | reverse complement strand
GGTAGATCGGGGAGCGCGTCGCGTTGGGCATACGCTCTTCGTTATGATGGCTGTGCTCGCCTGTGGGCAGACCCAGGGCAACTCCGACGCGAGCGCCGACAAGTCGCGGGGCGGGCAGGCGGGGCAGGCAGGCCAAGATCTCGGTGCTTTCAACGGCGGCTCCGCTGCTGCGGGCGGCGCGCCCCTGGGCGGAGCCACCAGCACGTCGGGCGGCGGTTCGAGTGCCGGCGCGGACGCCAGCTGCACCGGCAAGGAAGGCCCGTGCATCGATGACATTGCGGGCGAGCGCAGCGACTTTGGTTCCCAGTGGAAGAGCTCGTGGTTTCTCACGGGCTGCGCGGCGGCGTCCGGGAACGAGTGCCTCACGATCGTCGGAACTTGCCGCAAGCATGAGCGCGACTACAACGATATCGGCGCCTGGACTCTGGAAACTTTTCCGATCGGGGGCTCTCCGGGCCAACACTACAAGGTAACATTCACGTTCAACGCGATCGCGTCCGTGAGGCACTACGCGTCGACGGCACGCGAGATCGGGGGGCAACCGAACCCACGGACGAAAGACCCGTCGATACCTTCTATCGAGATGGCGTGAACCTGCCATCCGACCTCGTTGTCTGGAAGCTAACGGTCTTCGACAATGCCGGTGTCGAGGCGCGCCACTACTTCATGAACTCCGCTCCAGATTCCTTGCACATGCTGCAACGCACCTTCGCGATTAGCTACACCAAGTCGATCGTCGTCGTGGGCGGGGGCAAGATCACGCATCGGGTGCAAAGCGAGCGCTGCTACCTTTCGAACAACTGCGGTGCGGGCGTCCGGATGCCTGGCAGCGCCTGCAACGGCCGAAGGCTTCCGAACGAGCCACTCGAGGTCGCCCTGCCGGCCATGTACGAGCACCCAGCCTCCCACCTGGCCCAGCCGATCGAGCAGCTAAGCGTCCTCAATCCGGACGCCAAGCAACCATGGCACTCGCAGCTTGGCCATTTGACTGTCAATTCGATTGAGGAAACGTCGGATCCGGTGACTCACGACTACCCCTGAGCCCCAGCCGCCGTTTGAGGTCCTCAGTCGCGGATTCACCGCCGTCCGCCGATACACCAGCCAAGAGGTCGTCGAAGGCGCGAAGCGGATCGTTGACGACGTCGATGCCTGCGGCTTGTGAAGCGTAACAGAGGCGCCGCTTGCCTTGTACGCCTTCCATATGATTGAGAACACCCAATCCGTATGAGGCGACGTGCTCGTCGAGCGGAAGGGTCGCCGGATCCAACTCGAAGCTCAAACTCGCAAAGGCGTCGGCCAACGTGCTTTTGATCTCGCGTCGAGTCAGGCGACGAAGCGGCGTATATCCGAACGGCACGGAACCGGCAGAGGAGCCCTGCGAACCCGACGAGCCGCCGGCTCCTGCTGAACGCGCGCCTGGAGGCTGCCCCTGCCGAGTCCGCTCCGTTCAAGTCCCGCGAACTGGAGCGAGCGATGCGTCCGACAACAGCCGACACCGGAGCGGGGGGCCGGTCGACGAGCGGGCGCGGTCGGGCTAGGATCGGCCCAATATGCTTACGATCAGGCAGCCGGCACGGGGGCGCGCGGCGCCGAGCTCGCGGCGCGTGGCCACTTTACTCTTGGCGACGGTCGCGTGCTCAGGAGCGGAGTTCAGCGCGGGCCGCGATGAGCCGTGCAGCGGCGCCGGCTGCGGCGCCGCGAGCTCCGGCGGCGCTCGGCCGGACGACGGTGCCGGCGGCGGCGTGAGCGGCAACTCGACCCGTGGAGGTATGGGCGGGGTCGGTATGCTGGTGGGCGGCGCTGGCGGAGTATTCGGTGGGGGCGCAGGCAACATCAGCGGCGGCGCTGGTATGACATCCATCGGCGGCGTAGCTTCCACGGGCTTCCCGGCGACCGGGATACTCGACGACTTCAATCGAACGGGACCGGGGCTGGGCCTCTCTTGGGTCGGCGCTTCCCAGGACTACGCACTGCGCGAAGAGCAGTTAGCCTACGAAACCTGTTACGCGGCGACGCTGTGGGCGACTCCGTTCGGTGAAGAGCAAGAAGCCTTTGCCACGCTAGCTCGTTTCGACGAAGGCGCCGGTGAGATCAATGTGGTGCTCAAGGCGCAAGGCTCGTCGAGCTGCGAGCTGATTGAGGTCCTGTACTCGCCGCTAGAGCTACAAACGCGAATTGCCTACTGTTACGACGGCGCGTTCCACGATCTCCAAAGGACTTCGCTGGTGTTGCGGCCGGGCGATACGTTTGGCGGCCGAGCGCACGCCGACGGTACCGTGGAGGTGTTCGCCAATGGAACAGTGGTTGCCACCTATGACGTCAGCGCCTTTCCTTACCGAACAGGTCGTATCGGAGTGAACGGGATCAGCGGACCCTCCGGACTGTATTGGGACGACTTCGGCGGCGGCGATGTGAAGTAGGGGCCTCCAAAACATAGCCGCGCAAAAGCGAGACCTACGCCGCTTCGGGCCGCAGATGATTGCGGCTGTACATACCCTCCGCAAGGTTGAGAGCGACTGACGAGCTGCAGCGCCGCAATTGGCGACCGAGGTCCCGGTCCCTCACCTCGATGCGTTTGAGCGCAGGCTGTAGCTTCTCCAGCACCTCCAGCACGACACCGTAAATCCGAAGCATGGCGACTTTCCTGTTCCGGCGCGCTGACCTGCTCGCCTGCCCGTCGACAGGCTTGCTCGCGCGTGCCGGGTCCAGGCTCGGCGCGAGCGAACGCGAGCGACGACCGGCGCGGCACGCTCCCGCTCCCGCCCCCACCCGCATCGCTCGTCTGCAAGCGCCGGAGGCGCCCGACGCTGACTACTCGACGAAGGTGAACGACCGCGTAACAGTCGCGCCCCGCTCGCCCTTGGCGCCCTCCAAGGAGAAGGGCGTCGCGGCAACGGCGTGCGCGCCGACTGCGGCGGCAAAGCCGTTGAGAACACCGTTCGTGTCGCCGGGGTACGTGAAGGGGACGACCACTTCGACGTTGGCTTTGCCATCTACGACGAATTCAACGCTAGCCACGGGCCCCGATACGACCGCCTCCAGACTGACCTGCGGCGACGCCAGGGCGGCGATGCTGAGCGCCACGCCGTCCGCGAGGTCGCCGAGCAGCGCGCCCGTGGCGGCTTCGCGCAGCAAGATGTTATCCACTCTGCCCACCGTCGCCGGCTCGGGACCAGCACCCAGCCGCAACACGTCTTCTCCGCAACCCAGGCACGCGGAACAGCTCAGCAAACCAGCGCGCAACCATGCGCTGAGGCGGGGAGGCGGCCAGGAGAGCATGCCGCCTCTCAGGGAAGCCTACGCTGCACGCGCTCTAGGGAGCGCTGAGCGTCGGGCACGAGCGCCGAGCTCGGATAGCGCGCGAGCAGCTCACGCAGAAGGCCCCGCGCCTCGGCGTAGTTCCCTGCACGCTCGGCTTGAAGAGCCGCAGCCAGCAAACGATTCTGTTCGCCCAGGGTGGCGTCCGCGCTCGCGCCAGCCGCGCTCGCGCCAGCCGAAGCTGCGTGCGTCTGGTTCGTGGACGAAGCAGGTTCGCGCGGGCTGGCTCGCTCGGCTGCGCGTTCGGCCGACTTGGGCAGCGAGCCGTCCTCGGCAGGCGCCGCAGCAGGGCTCGCTTTCGGCGTCGCGCTTTCGGCGCAGTTGAACTGGCCCCCCGCTCGCAAGAGGACCGGGGCCCCTCCACGCACGACGGACACCACGCCCTCGGTTACCTGCACGCAAGTCTGCGTGCTTCCAGCAGCACCAGACACGCTCACCTGAAACGTCGTTCCATGGACGGTCACCAGGGCATCCGGGGTCCGCACGGAGAATGTCTTGCCCGCGCCCAGGCTCGGTACCTGCACGTGCACGGAGCCGCGAGCCAGCACCACCTGATCGTGGTGCTCGTCTGCGGTGATCGCATCGACTCGGCTGGCGCCTGCTAGCGTGACCTGCGCGCCGTGCCGAGTGCGGAGCGCGGCCGTTTCCCCCGCAAGCGTGATCAGCTCTCGACCTGAGCTCTGTAGTGGGGCGAGTGTGCCGTGGGCGACGGTGGAAGGCTCCGCGTCCTCGGTCCGGAAGGCCCATAGCGAAAGCACGAGGCTGGCGCTCAGGACGCTGCCTCCACACCAAGCGGCGCCGCGCAGCAAGCGCTGCCTTCGCCGGCGCGCCGGTAGCCCGCGTACGAACTTCCGGAGCGCCGGGCGGATGCGCTCGTGCTGTGTCTCCAGGTCCTGGATATCTGCCACGGGCAATGGGCCCGAGAGGCTGGACAACGCAGCGCGTGATTCCGAGTCGTTCATCGGCTGCCTCCACTCGTTCGTTCGAGGTTCAAGCGACGCTCCAGCTCCTTGCGCCCCCGCACCAGGCGCGATTGGGCCGCCGCGCCGCTCACGTGAGTGAGAGTAGCGATCTCTTCCAAGCTGTGGCCCAGCACGTCGTGCAGGATCAACGTTTCCACTCTGGAGGCAGGCATGCGCGAAAGCACGCCGCGCACGCGCTCCATTTCGGCGCGCGCCTCCAGCCGCCGTTCCAAGCTCGGGCCGCCGCCCGACAAGTTTTCGGCCCAGCCGTCGTGAAAGCTAAACAAGCGACGTCGGCGCGCCCGCGAGCGCAACAGATCGACTCCGATGTGCGTGGCGACTGCAGCAGCCCAAGCGCGCAGCTTGCCGGCCTCGTCCAAGCGCGCCTCGCTCAAGCTGACGATCAGGCGCTCGAAGACCTCTTGCACCACGTCGGTCAACTCTTGATCGCCCGGACCGAGGACGCGACGCAGCGTCTGAGTCACGACGTCATGGACCCGTTCATAAAGTGCGTCTGCGGCCCATTCCTCCCCCGCACGCAGCCCTTCGACGATCTTAGAATCCGAAGCAGGCATCGCAAGCACGCTTGCCCCGACTGCTCGCGGATCTTCCACCAGGGCATGCGCGGTAGCGGCCACGGGCGACAGTCGTCTGGCGTCAGGAAGATCAGGCACTTCTAAAATTCCGTTGGCTTTCAGAAGGTGAGGCGAAGTCCTACCTCGAACCCAGGCAGGTAGCGTGGCTCAGCGCCGAGCCGCTTGCCATCTAGCTCGAGGATGGCACGGTTTCCGAGCCAGGTCGCTTCGACCCCGCCGAAGGCGTGAAGAACGCCGCTGAGCCGCAGGCTCGAAGACACTCCCAGACGCGCGCCGTAGCGAACCTGAAAACTTTGTTCAGTGCGGTCTTGCGAGGGCGCCGACACCAGTAGCGTATCCACCACGCCGGCGAGCTCCAAGTCCAGCTCGAGGCGGTCCGCGAGTTGGATCACTCGCCAGCCTACCCCCGCAGCACCGCTGACGACGTCGGAGCGCACTTGGCCGCTCGCAGTCAGCCAGCGACTGGTGAGCACCGGATACAGCACTTCGCGCCCGAAGCCGAAGGAGACGCGCAAAGTTGGGCCCAGCCGCCAGGGATCGAAATCGAAGCCGGGCGAAGCCACGACCGTTAAGCCTACGCGCGCCCACACATTCCCGGTGGCTGGCGGGCTCACTTCCGCCTTTCTGGGTAGCGGGGTCGGCTGGGTCGCCACCGCTTGCTCCGCGTCTGCTACCAACGCCGCCACCACCAATCCGGTGGAATTCCAATGCTCGGGGCCGAGATCCCCGCTGGAAAACACCAGCTCTCTGTCGCCGTGCCCCTGCTTTTGGTTGTCGGAGCGCAAACGCAGGTTGACCCGCAGCTTGCCCCGAGCTCCCAGCATCACGACCGCCAGATAACGCGCAGCCGGCGCGAGCGAAGTGCCTTGCTCGACGCAAAGCGATTCACCCAGGGCTTTGGCGCAACTCGCGACGATGGCGGGCCTGGCTTCGGCGGGCAAAGCGTCGCCTTCAGCCACGATGGCAACGACCGGCAATGTCATCAACGCTCGGGAGAATACCCGGCGCCGACAGGGTACGTGGCAAATTCTTGCGTGAAAGAAAGTGCCTGGTGCCGTTGGCGGCAGGCGACTGGTGGCCATTGGTCGAGGCACACGGTCCCGAGCACGCCTGAACTATCCATGGAACTCGCTACCACCGCAGGTCGCTTTTTCGGTACGGGCATGCTCGCGCTGCTCGGTGCCTGCTCCGCCGACCCTAGCGGCACCGCGGGGGCGGGCAGCGGAACAGCCGGAGCCGGAAGTTTTGCGGCGGGCGGCTCTACCGGGTCGAGCACCGATACTCCGCTAGGTTCCGCGGCGGTCGAATTGACGACGCCGCTCGTGCGGCGGCTCACGCGTGACGAGGTCGCAGACACGTTGGGCGATGTTCTAGGCGTCCAGCCAACCGCCGAAGAGCTCGCACCGTTGCCGTTGGATCGCCCGCTGGAGGGCTTCGTGAACACAGCCACCAGCCAAACCGTCTCGCCGGAGCACGTGCTGGGGTACGCAAGCGTCGCGCGTGCGGTCGCACGGCGCATCGACGCAGGGCTGCTGGGGGCGCAGGCTGGTTGCACCGAGACTAGTTCGGAATGCCAGGCCCGCTTCGTGACGGGCATCGGCAAGCTCGTGTTCCGGAGGCCACTCGACGCCGACGAGAACGCGGCTTTCACGGCGCTCTTTCAGGCGGCTGTCACGGAGGGTACGAACTTCGTCGAAGCTGCGCGAGTGGTGCTGGAAGCCATGCTGCAGTCTCCGCAGTTTCTCTACCGGCTGGAACGCGAGACCGCCGCGGCCTCGGGGGTAGCCGCCGGACAAGTGCGAGCTGTCGTCGGTTACGAAATGGCGACTCGGCTGTCGTACATGCTGTGGGGCTCGGCTCCAGACCCGGCTCTGTATCTGGCGGCAGAGGCCGGCTCGTTGGACCACGCTGCGGGCGTCGGGACCGAGCTCACGCGCATGTTGCAGGACACCGAGCGTTCGCGCCGCCCAACTCAGCGCTTCCTCACTGACTGGGCCAGGCTCGAGAGCTTGCCAGACAACGAGCTTCGCGCCGAGCTCGTCAGCTCAGTGCTGGCATTTTACGACGACTTCGTCTGGAAAAAGCGAGCGCCGCTGCTGGAGCTGCTCACTGCGAAAAGCGCCTTCTTGACCCCGACGTTAGCTCAAAACTACGGGCTCACTCCCGCGGGCGACGGGATCTTGGAGTACGGACTAGCTGGCTTCGCCGGGCGCGGAGGCTTGTTGACCCAGCCGGGCTTCCTGGCCGGGATGACCAACGCAGACGGCGGCGCCATCGTTGCGCGCGGTTTGTATCTGCAATCTCAGCTCTTCTGTCTCGAAACTCCCAGCCCGCCAACCAGCCTGCAGGGCATGATCGATGAGTTCGTGGCCGAGCAGCCCCCGACCTCGTCGACTCGGCAAATCGCCGAAGTGCGTCTGAAGCGGCCGGAGTGCGGCGCGTGTCATCAGACGTTCGACCCGCTGGCTTATGGGCTCGAGCAGTTCGACTTTCAGGGACGCTTTCGCGCGCAGGATCAGTTCGGCAATACGCTAACGACAGATGGCTGGGTCCCCGCTCGGTTCACCGAGGCCGGAGAGAACGCTCCCTATCAAGGAGTGGATGACTACATGAAGCTCCTGTCTCAGTCACCTGCCGTAGGCGCTTGTCTGGCCAGGCAACATCTGCAGTTTGCGCTCGGTCGGCGTCTCGAGGGCCATTCCGAGCTATTAGCTGCGGAGCTCTTCGCCCAGCTCAGCGCGCAGGGCGGCACCTACCCGGCGATGCTCGCCGTCATCGCTTCGCACCCTCTTTTTCGTGAGCTGAAGGCGGAGTAAGCATGGCCAAGCAAGGGCTCGATAGACGCACCTTTCTCCGCGGAGCTGGCACGATCGCCATCGGCTTGCCGCTGCTGGAGGAGATGAAACCGAGTCTGGCAGAGGGCGCGCCGGGCGACGCTCCCGCGCGCGTGGTCACGCTGTTCTTCGGGCTCGGGCTGGATCCAGCGTGGACTGCGGAGAAGTTCACGGGGCCGCTCGCTCCCTTCGAGTCACTGCAGTCGAAGATTGCGTTCTTCACGAACGTGAATATGAATCAGGGGGACGGCGGCGCGCATTGCGAGAACTCACCCGTGGTGTTCGTCGGGGAAAAGAATCCGAACGAGAACCGAGCGGGCGGCGCCTCGATCGATCAGCTGGTGCGCCAAGCTAGCGATCCTACCGCCTCCACCTTGGCATCCGGTTTGTGGTGGCGCCGCGGCGCGTGCGATGCGCAGGCCCTGCGCGTTTACAACCCAGATGGTACCGCCCGTAGCCCCATCAAGCGGCCGTCGGCCGTGTTCGACGCGCTGTTCGGTTCCGCAACACCGCCGGGCGGCTTGCCAACGGCGCCTGACCCTGCGCTCACCCGCGAGAGGCACCTGCGAAGGAGCGCGCTGGATACCGTGCTCTCACAGTACCAGCGACTCACGGGTGCCAACTCTTACCTGGGTCAAGCCTCGAAGCAAAAGCTCGAGCTGCACCTGCAAAGCATTCGCGAGATGGAACGCCAGTTGGCGCCATCCGACGATATCGTCATGGGTGGGCAGCCCGGCGCAGCGTGCCTGTTCCCAAGCAAGCCGAGTGACCCGCCCATCGCCGACTACGATCAGTTCACTTATGGCACGGGCGACGGCGCGCCCGAGATCGCCTGGCAAGATCTGGAGCAAGTTTTTCACCTTCACGCCGATCTCTTCGCAGTAGGCCTCACCTGCGATCTCGTACGCTACGGCAACCTCATGTTCGAGTCGGCTGGTGGGCATCTGAACCTGAAGGGCACCTACAGCGCGCTGGGGCAGTCCACTGACTTTCCCGGCACGTCGCAGCACGACGCCTACTTCCACGGCAACCAGCCGCACCACGCGCGCCTCTACCAGCACCTGGCGATGCAAAACCTGGCCTACTTCCTGCAAAAGTTGGACGCCGTGATGGAGACTGGCGGTCGCACACTGCTCGACAACACCACCGTCGTCATCGGCACCGAGTACGGCTGGAACCACAGCTCATCCGGCGTCTTCCACGCGATCGCCGGTAGCACCGGTCGCTTCAAGCCGGGCTTTTATGACCAAACCCTCAATGCGATCGATGTCTACAACGCCGTCCTTCAGGGCCATGGCTTGCCAGCAAGCGTCGGCTCAAGGACCGGAGTCGCGTCCGAAGGCGACGCTTCCAGCGCCTTGACGTAGACGTTGGTCGTGCTCTTCGTCAATTCGTCGCCATCAACACGAGTCCGCTCAGCATGAATCGACCTCACCGCTTCCTTACGGCGCTCGTCCTGCCTCTCGGTTTCGGTTGCTCGGATGCCGCGCCCGGCAGCGTTGGAGGCGCAGGGGGTGGCAGCGCCGCGACTGGTGGTGTTGCGGCTGCGGGCGGTTCCGCGGTGTCGATGAGCGCAGGCGCTTCTGGCGCAGGGGGCGGAGATACGGGAGCGGCTGGCGGCGCCAGTCGAGCGGGCTCAGCCGGCGCCGTACCCGCGGGTGGAGGTGGAGGAGCTAGCGGAGCTGCAGGCAACGTGGCTACGGGGGGTTCCGGCTCTGGCGGCGTCGGCTCCAGCGGCGGTCCCGCTCAAGTGCGTGTCGGTTGCGAAAGCATCGAGTACGACGCTCACGTGTACGCGCTGTGCCGCGACGCCAAAGTAGCATTCCCAGTCGCGCGAAAAGACTGCGTGTCCATGAACATGCAGTTGATCCGTCTGGACAACGCGGCCGAGAGCGATTGGATTTATTCGACCTTCTACTCGAAGCCCGCTACTCCCGGCGCTGACGGCTCCCAAATGTGGGTCGGCGGAACCGACACGGCAGTCGAGGGGGAGTGGCGCTGGCTGATTGGCGGCGGCGAGTTCTGGCGCGGCAAAGCAGACGGCATGCCACTCGCCGGTAGCTTCACGTACTGGGGCCGTGCCCACGGCGTCGGCGTCCAAGACCAACCCAACGACGCTCACTCCGCCGAAGGCGAAGACTGCATGGTCATCCGCGGCCCCAGCGAAAACGAAGCTGGCAAGTGGACCGACATCAGCTGCGCTGACGAGAACCAGCCCCCCGCGCCGGACACGCGGCTCGGCTGGTACACCTGCGAGTCGCTTTAGCTAGGCGCGGCCTCCCATCAGCACCTGTCTCCGCCCCAGCAGCTTCTGCAATTCAAGCTGCATCGCGGCAGCCCGTTCTTATCCATCGTCAATGAGCGCGTCTAGCCTCGCCCGAGCTGCTGCAAAAGATCCCGCAATACATCGTCGCCTCCTTCCTCGGTGTCACACCCGAATCCCTAAGTCGTCTGCGAAAGCGTCGGCTTTTGCCGGGCTAGCGAGGAGAGCGTCGCGCTCTGGTTCGTCGGCGACTCAGGCGCCCGTGCCGAGAGCGTTCTCCTTACCGCCCCGTCCCGCGCGATGGTACTGTAGAAACAACATGGCTATTCATGCGTTTCGGTTGCTTGCGACCGCATTCCTGTTTTCCGTTGCCGCCTGTAGCAGTGAAGGCAAAGTGGGTGAGTCCTGCGAGGAGTCTGGAAAGACCGACGGCGAATGCGAAAGTGGCGCCGTGTGTGGCAAGGACACCGACGACAGCCAGATTTGTCTGCAGATTTGCAGTGTCCAAGCGGACTGCGGTGGCGACAAGGATTGCAACGGCGTCGAGGGCTCGAGCCTGAAAGCCTGCCGTCTGAAGGAAAAAACCTTGGGCGCAGGCGGGTCCAAGTAACAGCGCAGCGGAGTAGAGGTCCGCTGCGGGTTCCCGCCGTTCGGGGATTGATTAGCTGTCCCGAAGACCTCGCACTGCGTAGACGCCCACGCCTACGGCCGCCACGCCCGCAAGCAACTTGATCAGCGCCCGCGGATTGTGCTCCAGGACGTCAATGCGGTCGGCCAGCAGGAGTAGCATCCAACGGCGAGCTCGATAGTCGGGGATGGTGTAGGCGAAGCGCCGAACGACACCGCTCAATCCGCGTGGCGGGTTCGCGGTCGAGTAGACGGGTGTGAGCGCGCGGCCCTGCCCGACTAGCGGCTTCTCTGCGGAGGTCTGCCGATCCGGTGAGGTCCAGTACGCTGCGCCCACGCGGGCTGGAGGTTTGGATTCATGCGGGACTCCAGGGCGGTTCAGCGGATTGCCGTCTACCGCGCCCGGTAGCGTGGGCCTGGATTCCAACAGCTGTGAATGACGCTCGTGTAAGGGATCGTAAACCATTTGACGTGCCTTTCAGGGGGAAGCGTCGAGGACTAGGCGGCTCGGGGTAGTAGAACGCACTTGATGCACTCGTCGCTCTTCTGAGCGAAAATGCGGTACGCCTCGGGCCCGTCCTCGAGCGGAAAACGATGTGAGATGATGGCCTTGGGGTCGAGTCGTCCGGCGCGGATGTGCTCGAGTAGGTGAGGCATGTAGCGCTTCACGTTGCATTGCGCTCCCCTGAGGGTCAGGCCCTTGTTCATGATGTCGCCCACAGGGATCAGATTCCAGGGCGGTCCATACACGCCGATCATCACAACGTTTCCGCCCCGACGAACTGCTTGAATCGCCCATGCGAGCGCGGTCGCGGTACCGGCCTGGAGCATTCCCAGACCGAGTATTTTTTGCAGCGCGGAGCCACTCGCCTCGCAACCCACCGCATCGATGCAAACGTCTGGCCCGCGACCGTCGGTTATTTCCCGAAGCCTGCCCAGCACATCCATGCCGCCGGCCTCTTCATAGTTTATCGTTTCGGTACGCGCCCAACGAGCTGCGAACTCCAAGCGATAGTCGAGGCGATCCACCGCGATCACTCGCCCCGCGCCCATCAACCACGCGGACTGCATGGCCATCAGCCCTACGGGTCCCGCGCCGAAAACGCACACCGTTTCGCCTTGTTTGATGCTGCCCATTTCAGCAGCCTGATAGCCCGTGGGCAAAATGTCCGAGAGGAAGAGCACGTCTTCTTCACTCATGTCATCGGGGATCTTCATGGGTCCCACGTCGGCAAAGGGCACCCGGGCGTACTCAGCTTGCCCGCCCTCGTAACCGCCAGTGGTGTGCGAAAAACCGAAGGCTCCGCCGCCCATGGAGCACGAGCAGTTGGAGTTATCGCAGATCGAGGTCAGGCCTCGAACGCAGTAGTAGCAGGTGCCGCAGGCGATGTTGAACGGCACCACCACGCGATCGCCTCTGGAAAGCGACGCCACGCCGGGGCCCACTTCTTCGACCACTCCGGCAAACTCATGCCCAAAGGTCGTACCCACCCGCGTGTCGGGGACGAGCCCGTGGTAAAGGTGCAAGTCCGAGCCGCAAATGGCGGTTCTGGTGACCCGCAACACGATGTCGTCCGGATGCTCGATGCGAGGCTCCGGTTTATCGACGACCCTCATGTTGCTGGGCCCGCGATACGTCACTGCTTTCATGAAATCCTCCAACGAACGGAATGAGCGGCTGGTTCAGAGCGCGTAGAGAAACGACCTCAGGTCGAGTTTTTCTTCAGCGGTCAGGTGAGTCTCGAGCACCAGGTTGAAGAACTCGATCGTGTCGTCGATGGTGAGTAGGCGCCCGTCGTGAAAGTAGGGCGGCGAATCCTTCAACCCGCGGAGAGCAAAGGTCTTGATCGGGCCCTCGGCGTCGGAAACGATGCCGTTGATCTGGGTAGGCTCGAAGAATCGCTCGAGGTGAAGGTCATGCATCCTGTCGTCCGTGTAGTGCGGGCCCGAATGGCATTCGACGCAGCGAGCTTTTCCGAAGAAGAGGGCTTGCCCGCGCAACTCTTCGGCGCTGGCTTGCGCTGCGTCTAGCTTTCCATCCGGACCCAGTTTTGGTGCCGGGGGGAAATCGAGAATCTTCTGAAACTCGGCCATGTGCTGGACCTGAGTGCCTCTGTCGAGCGGGTTCACGCCCTTTTTGGCAGCCAACACGGGGTCGCCGTCGAAGTACGCGGCGCGCTGCTCGAATTCGGTGAAGTCTTCGACGCTCATCAGCCCGCGCTGCGACCCAAAAACGTGCTGCATGCCAACGCCGCGCAGTGACGTAGTGTCGATGCGGTTGCGATGCTCCTGGGGTCGAATGTCACCGACCAAGTGGGTAGCGCCGTTGGTGTGCCCGTTGATGTGACAGTCCAGGCAAGCGACTCCGAGGCTGGGGAGCTCGGAGCGCCGGTCGTCAATTAGATTGAACTGCTGCTGAGGGAACGGCGCATGCCCGATCTCTTAAGCACCAACGGCCCCTAGATTCAGGGCGATTCGTGGGCGTGATCGCGACGGCTTGAACTCGCGAGCGAGCTGCGCGAGGGCGAGACCAACGGCTTGAGAAACGCG
>Ga0163144_10020651_pt1 | contig 13151 bp, 11 predicted proteins | sample OliLak19BULKMAT1_FD_123175 | JGI IMG/M metagenome (GOLD analysis project Ga0163144, IMG submission 123175) | Freshwater microbial mat bacterial communities from Lake Vanda, McMurdo Dry Valleys, Antarctica - Oligotrophic Lake LV.19.BULKMAT1 | ecosystem: Environmental > Aquatic > Freshwater >... | reverse complement strand
CGAGAAGTCCTCGCAGGTGGCGATTCCGGTACGGGAATTTTCGATCGCCTATGAAGATGAGGCGCTGATCGTGTTGGACAAGCCGGCGGGTGTGGCGGTCCATGGTGGCAGTGGCGTCAGTTTTGGCGTCATCGAGCAGTTGCGTCGCAGTCGGCCGCAGGCGAAGTTCCTTGAACTGGCGCATCGGCTGGACCGGGACACCTCCGGCTTGTTATTGGTGGCCAAGAAACGCAGCGCCTTGACGAAACTCCATGACCAGTTTCGTGAGGGCCACATCGCCAAGCGTTATCTGGCGCTGGTCAAGGGTTCCTGGCGCAACCCGCTTCAGCATGTGCGCTTGTCGTTGGAGAAGTATCTGACGGACGATGGTGAACGTCGGGTCAGTGTTCACGCCGAGGGCAAACCGGCGCATTCGATCGTTCGCCTGGTGACGCGCTGGGAAAACTTCAGCCTGGTCGAGGTGGAACTGAAAACCGGCCGCACGCACCAGATCCGTGTGCATCTGTCACATCTTGGGTTTCCATTGGCGGGTGACGACAAATACGGTGATTTCGTTTTGAACCGGGATCTAATGAAGACGGGGCTCAAGCGGATGTTCCTGCATGCGGCGAAGCTCGGCTTCCCGCATCCCTTGACCGCCGAACCCATTGAACTGGCCTGTCCGCTACCGGCGGAGCTCCAGGGCTTTGTTAATCAACTTGATCGTCACGAAAAGCGAGCGGAATTATGAGTAAGCCGGGTAAACAGTTTGAACTGATCGTATTTGACTGGGACGGAACCCTGATGGATTCCGCGGCGGCCATCGCCAGCTGCATCAAATCGGCGGCCCGCGATCTGGGGATTCCCGAGCCTTCGGATGAGCGCGCGCGCTACATCATTGGCCTGGGGCTGATCGACGCTTTACGCTACGCCTTGCCCGATCTGCCCGAGGCGCGGTATCCCGAGGTCGCGGAGCGTTATCGCTACCATTACCTGGTGCGCGACCACGAGTTGGAGTTGTTTGCCGGGGCGACGATGCTGATCGACGAGCTGGCGGCGGCTGGCTACCTGTTGGCGGTGGCCACCGGAAAGACCCGCAAGGGACTGGATCGCGCATTTGAGGTTACGGGTCTTGGTTCGCGCTTCCATTCGTCGCGTTGCGCGGATGAATGCCATTCAAAACCACATCCGCAGATGTTGGACGAGCTGATGAATGAATTCGCCGTATCGGCTGCATCGACGCTGATGATTGGCGATACGACGCACGATTTGCTTATGGCGAGAAATGCAGGCACGGTGGCGTTGGCCGTGGCCTACGGCGCGCATCCGCGAGAGGCGCTGGAGGCGGAAAATCCGGTCTACTGTGCAAATGACGTGGAGCAGTTGGCGACATGGCTGAGATCGAACGCCTGATTTGCGCCAGCGATGAGCTGATCGGCGGTGGCCGCGGAGTTCGTTTCGAGGTGTCGCGCTATGGTGTCAAGGCGCAAGCTTTTGTGGTTCGCTACCGCGACAAACCCAGCGCATACCTGAATCGTTGCGCCCATGTCCCGGTTGAGATTGACTGGCAGCCGGGGGTGTTCTTCGATCAATCCGGCTTATACTTGATTTGCTCCACTCACGGAGCGATGTACGCACCGGAATCGGGTCGTTGTGTGGGCGGGCGGTGTAATGGAAAAGGACTCGTGCAATTGCCGGTACGAGAACGGGATGGACAGATTTTCTTGATAGAGGAAGGTAACTGATTGTGTCGGATAGCACTACAAACACTACGGATGATTCGCGCTGGGAGCGCAAGGTACTGGAAAAGGTTGCACTTGAATCCATCGCGGAGCAGCGACGCGGACGTCGTTGGGGTATCTTTTTCAAGCTGCTTGGCCTCGCTTACGTCACCGTAATCCTTGCCGTTACTCTGGATTGGGGGCAGACCGAGAAATTTGCCGAAGGACAGAAATTCACGGCCCTAGTCAATCTGACCGGCGTGATCCAGTCAAAGGGCGATGCGAATGCCGAGCAGGTGATTGCATCGTTGCAGGAGGCCTTTGAACACAAGAATACGGCTGGCGTGATCCTGCGTATCAATAGCCCCGGCGGCAGTCCGGTACAGTCCGGAATCATCAATGATGAAATGTATCGCCTGCGGGCGGCCCATCCGACCATTCCGTTGCACGTCGTGGTTGAGGATGTCTGCGCCTCTGGCGGCTATTACGTAGCCGCCGCCGCCGACAAGATATTTGTCGACAAAGCCAGCATTGTCGGCTCGATCGGTGTCTTGATGGACGGATTCGGCTTTACCGGCACGATGGAAAAACTCGGCGTGGAACGGCGTCTGCTGACCGCGGGCGAGAGCAAGGGCTTCCTCGATCCGTTTTCACCGCAGAACGCCCAGCACAAGGAACATGCGCAGCAGATGTTGGGCGAAATTCACGCGCAGTTCATCGCCGTGGTGAAAAAGGGACGCGGCAAACGTCTTAAGGAGACGCCCGAGATGTTTTCCGGCCTGATGTGGAGCGGCGCCAAGAGCATCGAGCTTGGCCTGGCGGATGGCTTTGGCACAGTGGACAGCGTGGCCCGTGACGTTTTCAAGGCCTCCGACATCCGCGATTTCACCGTCAGGCAAAACTTTGCCGAGAAGTTCGCCGAGAAGTTCGGCGCCCAGTTCGGTGCCAAGGTGGGTGACAGCCTGATGTCCAGCGTATCCCGAGTTACGTTGCGCTGACGGTCACGGCGCGCATGGCCGCCAGCAGGCGTTCCTGCGCGCACAGGCGGGTTCGTTTGGTCGGCTTCAGAACACAGGTGCCGTTGCTGCTCATCTGCCAGGCCTGACAGTTGTCTGTCAGGTAGGCCTGAAGCCCCTCCTTTAAAACGCGGCGCTTGAGTTTCGGGTCCAGCACGGGGAAGCTGATTTCGATGCGCCGAAAGAAGTTGCGTTCCATCCAGTCGGCGCTGGACAGATAGATGTTCTGAACCCCGTTGGCGTGGAAGTAAAAAATTCGGTGGTGTTCGAGAAAACGTCCACTGACGGACCGAACCTGGATGTTCTCGGACAGGCCCTTGACTCCGGGTCGTAGCGAACAAACGCCGCGAATGATCAGGTCCACCGTTACGCCGGCATTGCTGGCGTCGTAGAGCGCCGAAATGATCTCCGGTTCAAGCAGGGAGTTCAGCTTGGCGATGATGCGGGCCGGTCGCCGCTCTTTGGCCGCGGCCGTTTCTGTGCGAATGGCATTCAGAATATTCGTGTGAAGTGAGAACGGTGCCTGCCATAGATGTTTAAGTTCGGTGGCCTTGCCCAGTCCGGTTAGCTGCTTGAACACCTCATTGACGTCCTCACCGATCTCGGGGTCGCACGTCAGAAGTCCAAAGTCGGTGTAGAAGCGGGTTGTCCGCGGATGGTAGTTGCCGGTGCCGAGATGTATATAACGACGGTAGCCCTGTTCTTCACGCCGCAGCACCATCAACATCTTGGCGTGGGTCTTGTAACCGACGACGCCATAGACCACGTGCGCGCCGACCTCTTCAAGGCGGGCGGCAATTGAAAGATTGGCCTCTTCGTCAAAGCGGGCCATCAGCTCAACCACGACGGAGACTTCCTTGCCCTTTTGCGCCGCACGCAGCAGGTGCTCCATCAACACCGAATCCGTCCCCGTTCGATACACGGTCATCTTGATGGCGATGACCTGTGGATCGTCAGCGGCTTGCTGCAAGAGCTGGATTACCGGAGTAAATGACTGGAACGGATGGTGCAGCAGAATGTCCTGCTTGCGGATGCTCTCGAAGATGTCGAAGCGTTTGGTCAAGACCTTGGGCAATCCCGCCTGGAACGGCGGGTAGGCCAGATCGGGGCGGTCGACCTGGTCGGGAATCGACAGCAGCCTGACCAAATTCACGATGCCCGGCGCGCGATAAAGATCGTCTCTGGTCAACGAAAACTGTTGCAGCAGGAAGTCGGTCATCACGCTGGAGCAGTTCTCGGCGACCTCCAGTCGAACCGCATCGCCAAAGTGACGCTGGGGCAGCTCGCCTTGTAAGGCAATGCGGAGGTTTTTTACTTCCTCGTCATCCACAAACAGGTCGGAATTTCGGGTCACACGGAACTGGTAACAGCCCAGGACGTGCATACCGGAAAACAGCTCGCCGACGAATTGATGCAAGATTGAGGACAGGAACACAAAGCCGTACTCCACGCCGCAGATTTCCGACGGCAAGCGGATCACCCGGGGCAGCGCGCGCGGCGCCTGAACGATGGCCGCCCCTGAGTTGCGGCCAAAGGCATCGGTGCCATCCAACTCGACGGCAAAATTCAGGCTCTTGTTCAACACCCGCGGAAACGGATGCGACGGGTCAAGCCCGATGGGCGTCAAGACGGGCATGACCTCGCGGTCGAAGAACTCGTGAATCCACTCGTGCTGGGTGGCCGTCCATAAGTTGCGGCGGAAAATCTGAATGCCTTCCTTGGCCAGTGCGGGAAGAATGACTTCATTGAGTAGCGCGTACTGTTCCCCGATCAGTTGATGCGCTTGAACCGTTACCTTGCGAAAGACTTCCAGTGGTGAGAGTCCGTCAGCACCGGCGGCGTGGCTGCCTAGTTTGATCTGTTCCTTGAGTCCGGCGACGCGAATCTCGAAGAATTCGTCGAGGTTGGACGAGACGATGCACAGGAAGCGGACGCGTTCTAGCAAGGGCACCCGTTCATCGGCGGCCTGCGCCAGGACTCTGCGGTTAAACGCGAGGAGTGACAATTCCCGGTTCAGGAATTGATTGGCAGAGTAGCGTGGTGACGGCATGATCGAATTTTCGATGGCTCAGGGTAGTCGCATTATGTGGCAAATATGTTTAACCGCGCAGACGGCGGGGGCACCGTAAAGTCGAAGTAAAATCGACCGATGATATATGACGTTATTGCCGCCGTTGATCTAGGTTCCAACAGCTTTCGGCTGCAGGTTGGCCGCATTTCGGGAGACCAGATCTATCCTCTGGATGGTTTGAAGGAGTCGGTTCGGCTCGCCGCCGGTCTGACCGCCGACAAGACGCTGGATGCGGAGTCCCAGCAACGTGGCCTGGATGCCTTGGCGCGCTTTGCGGAACGTTTGCGCGGCTTTGAGCCGGGGGCGGTGCGCGCCGTTGCCACCAACACCTTGCGCGTCGCCAAGAACGCCAGTCAGTTCCTGGAACAGGCCGAGGCGGTGCTGGGTTTTCCGATTGAAATCATCGCTGGACGCGAAGAGGCACGCCTGATCTATCTGGGTGTGGCCCATACGTTGACCAATCCCCAGAAGCGACAATTGGTGGTCGATATCGGCGGCGGTTCGACCGAGTTCATTATCGGCGAGAGCGTCAAGCCCATCTGTCTGGATTCCCTGTACATGGGCTGCGTCAGTTACAGCTTGCGGTTTTTCCCCGATGGCCGCGTGGACAAGCGTTCGTTCAAGGATGCCGAACTGGCGGCGCGACGCGAACTCCAGGGCATCGTTCAGACCTATCGCGAAACCGGGTGGGACGAGGCGATTGGTTCGTCAGGGACCGCCAAGGCAATTGTCGATCTGCTCGAGATCAACAAGTTTTCAGAGCACGACATTACGCGGGACGGACTGGAGCAGCTACGCAATGAGCTGTTTCGTGCCGGCGACGTGGCTTCCATGCGCGTCCAGGGCTTGCGCGCTGATCGCCTGCTGCCCTTGCCTGGCGGGCTGGCAATCATGTCGGCGGTATTCAAGGAATTTAATCTCGAACGGATGGCTTTTTCCGAGGGTGCATTGCGTCTCGGCGTGCTCTACGATCAGCTCGGTCGTTACCACCATGAGGATTTGCGCGAGGTTACGGTCAATAACTTCATGCAGCGCTATCACGTGGATCAGCGCCAGGCGGCGCGGGTCGGTAATGCCGCTTTTGAGCTCTTGCAGGCCTTGGTGCCGGCGGTGCGTGAGGATGGAAATCCCGCGGCGCAGTATCTCGCCTGGTCGGCCCGTCTGCACGAGATTGGCATTTCAGTGGCGCATACCGGCTACCACAAGCACAGCGCTTATATCCTCGCCAATGCCGACATGCCCGGCTTTTCCCGACAAGAGCAGGCGCGGCTTTCGCGTCTGGTGCTGGCCCATCGTGGCAAGCTGGAAAGGGCGCGACCCAAGAAGGACGAGGCGCTGGAATGGACGCTGTTGTTTTGCTTGCGCATGGCCGTCCTGCTCAACCGATCTCGCGATGATCAGGCGCCCTTGGCGATCATTCCACGAGTTACGGCCAGTGGTTTCGAATTGAAGGTCAGCGCGGCGGCCCTGGACGAACTTCCGCTTACGGCCGCCGCGCTGGAGGACGAAGCGAAGCAATGGGCGGCGGTAGGGGGAGAGTTAAGTATTCGGCGCGAAGAATGAGGGAGCCGCCTGTGACGCCAGACCACCCGCGCGATGGTTGAAGTGATTTCCACCACCCAGATTGAATGCATCGTCCTTGAGGACGGTTCTCGATCGGTCAAGCTTGCTGGTCGGTGGACCCTGGCGACCACGTCGGCGCGAGCCGAGCTGTTGCTGAAAGAGCTGAGTATCCATGCGCAATCCGCCGCTACCTGGGATTGCCTGGGTGTCGAGGCGCTCGATAGTGCCGGAGCCATGTTGTTTTGGCGTGCCTGGGGGCGCGTGTTGCCGGGCTCGTTGCTTATTGGACCAGAGCATCTGCGGGTGTTCGAGCGGATCGCGCTTGCCGATCGTGAGCCCAGGCTACGAGCGGTACCTAAATCCCCCTTGGAAAGCGTGATAAACCTTGGCTCGGCAACGATTGGGGTCGGCCGTCACCTGCTCGATTTTGTCATGCTGATCGGTCAGCTGGTCATGGATGTCATGCACGTGCTGCGTTACCCAGCCGATCTGCCGCGTAAGGAAATCTCCGCCAACCTGTACAAGGCCGGCGTTCGCGCGATGCCGGTTACGGCGCTCGTTGGTTTTCTGATTGGTGTTGTGCTGTCCTACCTGTCGGCGCTGCAACTCAAGCAATTCGGCGCCGACGTCTATATCGTCAATATCATCGGACTGGGCATTGTTCGGGAATTGGGGCCGGTGTTGGTCGCCATTCTCGTGGCCGGACGTTCGGGTTCGGCCATGACGGCGCAACTCGGCGTCATGCGCGTGACCGAGGAGATCGATGCGCTGTCGACCATGGGCGTGTCGCGCGGATTGCGTCTGGTGCTGCCCAAAGTCCTGGCCCTGATCATAGCGATGCCTTTGCTGGTGTTGTGGACCACGGCGATTGCCTTGGCCGGCGGCATGGTGGCGGCCCAGTTCCAACTCGATATTTCGTATGGTTTCTTCTTTCAGACCTTGCCGCGCGTCGTCCCGGTGGCCAATCTCTGGATCGGATTGAGCAAAGGCGCCGTGTTCGGCATGTTTGTGGCCCTCGTGGCCTGTCATTTCGGCCTGCGCGTGAGGCCGAACACCGAAAGCCTTTCGGCCAATACCACCGCGTCGGTCGTCTCGGCCATTACCGTTGTCATCATCATTGATGCGATATTCGCCATGTCGACGCGCTCGATTGGCTTGCCAGGCTGATTGACAGGCGAACTGACACGAAATGACGCCAGCCACGACATCCGTCATCCGCATTCGCGACTTGTCTACCCGCTTTGGCGACGTGTGGATACACAAGGGTGTGGAACTGGATATCGCGCGCGGTGAAATGGTCTCGCTGGTGGGTGGCTCGGGGAGTGGAAAAACGACCTTGCTGCGCTTGATGATCGGTTTGTTGACTCCGACCCGTGGCAGCATCGAGATCTTTGGCGAACCCTTGTTTGGTGGCGGTCTCCTGCGGGAGCGAGCGCTGCGCAGGCGGTTTGGCGTACTGTTTCAGCACGGCGCCTTGTTTTCAGCCTTTAGCGTCTTCGATAACATTGCGTTTCCCTTGCGTGAGCTGAAGCTTTACGACGATGCAACGATTCACGATCTGGTAATGCTCAAGTTGTCGATGGTCGAACTCTTGCCGCGGCACGCCCGGCTGACGCCGTCGGAGCTATCCGGCGGCATGGTCAAGCGCGTCGCCCTGGCGCGGGCGCTGGCTCTGGAGCCGGAACTCCTGCTGCTTGACGAGCCGACGGCCGGCCTCGATCCCGACCGATCGGACAGCTTTGTCCGTTTGATTCGCATGCTGGGTGAAGAGCTGGGTCTGACGGTAGTGCTCGTCACGCATGATCTGGACACGCTTGCCGCACTATCCACCAAAGTCGCGGTATTGTCCGACCAAAGAATTCTGGCCTATGGCACCACGGATGAGATCATTCGCTTTGATCATCCGTTTATCCGCAACTTTTTCCTTTCCGACCGCAGCGTCCGGGCGTTGCAGAGTTCGGGTCTTGTCGTCCTGCCGCACTGACTTGCACTTAGACTTGCACTTAAACTCGCACAAAAACTCGCACTAAGACAACCACATCATGGAAAACAGATCGCACGCCCTGGCAGCCGGGCTTTTTACCCTCTTCTTCAGCCTGGCCGCTGCAGTCACTGTCTGGTGGTTGGGTCAAAGCCGCGAATCGACCGATAACTATATTCTCGAGACGCGCAAGAATGTTAGTGGCCTCAACATTCAGGCCAACGTGCGGTATCGCGGAATCCGCGCCGGCAAGGTCGTGTCGATCGAGCCCGACACCAAGGATCCGATGGTTTTGCAGGTGCTGATCAGTCTCGATAGCCGGTTTAAACTGACCAAGGGCAGCACGGCTGAGCTGGGCTACCAGGGCCTCACCGGTCTGGCGTACGTGGATATACAGGACGAGGGATTGGCGCCCGAGCCGCTAACCGACGTCGAGGGCGGCCCGCCGCGCCTGACACTGCGGCCGACGATGTTCGACAAACTGGGCGACAAGGCCGAAGGCATCGTGACCCAGATCAGCGATGTTTCGGCGCGCCTGTCGACGATACTGGACGAGAAGAATGCCCAGAATATTTCTCGAACCTTGGACAACATGGCCGCCGCGTCCGACGGTTTGCGCGAGATGCCGGCGCTGATGGTGTCGATGCGCGAGGTATTGTCCGAGGCCAATCTGAGCCGCTTGCGGAATATTCTGGCGCATGTCGAAAAAACCGCGGGCGAGACCGCGCCATTGACAGCGGAGATGCGCGCGCTGGTGAAGTCGATGAACGGGCTCTCGGTCCGGCTTGAGCACGTTGCTGATACTGCCGGTGGCGCACTGACCAGTGAGACCTTGCCTCGGGCGAATGCATTGATGCGCGATTTGATGACCACCTCAAGCCAGTTTTCACGCGTTCTCGAGAATCTTGAGGCCAATCCTCAAATGCTCCTGTTTGGCCGTAATTCACCGCCATCGGGCCCCGGTGAAGCGGGGTTTGTGGCCCCGAAACTTCTCCAAAATAAATAACGGCCAGAAAATGCGTTTGGGGATACGGCTTAAAATTTTGCTGACGTTTGTCGCCTGCTTTGGTTTGATGGCGGTCATCAGTCTGAATTTGCTGAGGTCTAGCTTGAATAAGAGCTACGACGAGATAGAGCGCCGCGATCTGACGTCTCATATGAATCGGGTCGTCCAGAGCATCGAGGCGGGACTAAGTCATCTGAGCAACCTGACACGTGACTGGGCGGTGTGGACAGAAATGTACAACTACGCACTTAAGCCAAACGCCGCTTGGGCGAAGGACAACATCGGCACCCATGCCATGGAACCCGCCGACTTGTCGCTAGTGATGGTGTTCGACGGCAAAGGAAAGCTGATTTTGCAGACCACCCGGGGTCAGGGGGGCGGTCGGCTGAATTTGCCAAATCTGCAAGCCAGTGCCTATCCGGACTTTCTGAAGAAGAAAAGAGACGCCCCGGGATGCGGTCTGATGCAGACTGACGTCGGTTTGATGATGACGTGCTGGGCCAATATCAAGCGCTCGGATGCCAGTGGCGATTTCGTCGGTACGGTGGTTATGGGCCGGCAACTGGATCGCCAGATGGTGGTCAAGCTTAGTGAGCAGATACGCATGCCATTCGAGTTTCACGCCAAGCAGACGTTGCCAGCGGGTTTGACGCGTTGGCCCGGCGTTCAGTCGTCGAGGTCGCTGGGTGCCGGAGATTTTTGGACGTTCCACGAAGAAAATATGTATCACCTGGCCTACCCCTTGCAGGACATGCTCAAGAACAACGTGGGTCTTGTCACATTCGATGTATCGCGTGATGTGCATGAAGAAGGGGAGAAGCTGTACGGGCAGGTCAGCCGGCAATGGGTCTGGATGGCCTTGGTCATGGTGTTGTTGATGGCGATTGCGCTTCATTTTCTGCTCGTACGACGGCTACGACGGTTCGAGAAGCAACTGGTCACGTTGACCGAAGAGTCCTCCTGGCAATCCAGGATCGACGTTCAGGGGAGCGATGAGTTAGGTGTGCTTTCCAGCAACGTGAATACGTTGCTGGGAATGATCGAGTCGGATGTCAGCAAACTGGAAATCCTGAGCCTGACCGACACCTTAACCGGATTACCTAATCGTCGGGCTTTTGATGCCAGGCTGGCGCTGGAGTATGCCCGCCAACAGCGGAACAAGACACCGCTGGCCATGTTGATGATCGATATTGACCATTTCAAGAAATACAACGATCACTACGGCCATCCGGCGGGTGATGCGGCGCTAAAGGCGACTGCCGACGTGCTCAAGGTGGCGGTCTGCCGTTCATCCGATCTGGCGGCCCGGATCGGCGGCGAGGAGTTCGCGGTTCTGATGCCGGAAACGCCCCTCCAGGATGCCTTGAAAATCGCCAATCGAATTCGGTCGGTCATGAAGGGACGCGATCTTCCGCATGAGGCTTCGCCTGTGGCTTCGTACATGACGTTCAGCATCGGAGTCGCCGTTGTCGGCGATGAGACGCCTGAGAGTTTCGTCAATCGAGTCGATCAAGCCTTGTACCAGGCAAAAAACACGGGACGCGATCGCGCATTCTGTGATGAGTCATGAACGCAAGTTTCGCAACTCACGATTACAAGGAGTCTACCAAGTGAAGGCAATCCAGGTCAGCAGGTTGGCGGTTCTAGCGATCCTTGTTACACCGTTGCTGGTCGCTTGCGGTGGCGGTAGCGGCCTAAAAGCTGAAGTCGCCTATTTCGATCTCGGCAGTATCGTGGCCGGCAATTCGCCCGCAACACCTCGGGCTCCGCACACCTTGGTGCTGCGCGGCGTCGATGTGGTGGCGCCGTCCTGGCTTGCCACATCGGCCATGCAATACCGCTTGGCCTATACGGGCGGCGCGCGTCGTCAGTCCTACGGCGAATCACGCTGGGTGGCGCCGCCGGCCGAATTGCTGGAAAACATCTTGCGCCGCCGCACGGAGACGGACGCGAGTGCGTCCATTTCGGGTTGTCGCTTGCGCGTCGATCTGGACGAGTTCATTCAGGTGTTCGACGCACCGAATCAAAGCCGTTCGCTGATCGAAGCACGACTCTCGCTCCTGGGCGCGCGTGGTGACTCCTCGCTGGGGCGACGTGTTCTCAGCCTCAGCAAGGCGGCACAAAGCCCCGACGCGCTGGGTGGGGTGGCGGCGTTTGCGACCCTGAGCAGTGACGCGGCCAGCGAGATATCAGTCTGGCTGGCGCAACTAGCGAAGGAGTCTCCAGGTTTAGCCGACCAATGCCGGACTTAGGCGATTTCTGTCAATAAACGTACCCGCTTGCTTGTCTTTTCGCTCCCCTGTCGCGTTGCGCCCGCCATTGCATAGCTCGCTATGCGCAGGCGGTCGCGCCTTGCAGGGAAACGAAAATCCGGCGCAATCGGGTACGATTCAGAAATTTCTGTTGCGCGTCAAAGCCAAGGCCGCCTCGGCTATAGAATGACCCGCGGCTGGATGTTGGCGACAGGCCGGTGCCGCCGAGCCGACTAACCTGACAGTAGGGGGGCGATAAATGAACACGTGTCCGATAGTTCTGATTCATGGTTTGTTTGGCTGGGGACCGGGCGAACTGCCGGTCGCCTATTGGGGCACAGGCACCGAGGTGACCTCGCCGCTGCCGGTGTTCGAGGCGGATGTCGGTCCCATCAGCAGCTTCCATGATCGTGCCTGCGAGCTGATCGCCCAAATCAAGGGGACACGCGTCGACTACGGTGAAGAGCACGCAAAGCTGCACGGTCATAGCCGATTCGGCAAAGACTTCAGTGGCGTCGGTTTTTACCCGGAATGGGATGCCAGGCATCCTGTTCACTTGGTGGGCCATAGTGCCGGCGGCAATACCATGCGCCTCGCCCAACATCTGCTGGCGATCAATTTTCATGGCTTTGGCAGTGATTCCACGTGGGTCAAGTCAGTCAGTGCCTTAGCGGCGGTTCTTAACGGAACGGCCTTGGTGTATCTGCTGGGCTGCGATCCGAAAACCGGCCTCGTTCAGTCCGGCAGCATCGGTGACTTCCTCGGCTGGGCCATCAAGCTGATTGCCATGTATCGAGAGCGTAGCCCCGAATCCACGATCAACTACGACTTCGATTTGGCGCACTGGGGTTTTGCCTTTGATGATGCGCGCTCGTTCGAGGAGTCAGCACCCCTGGTGGCCTCCACGGAGCTTTTTCGCGGGGTCGATAACCTTGCCTATGATCTGTCGATGCAGGGCTGCCATGCGGTCAATGAGTTCGCCAAAACCTATCCCGGCACCTACTACTTCGGCTACGCCACCGAGCGTACCTACAAGGGTCCGCTGTCGGGCCAGCACTATCCAAGTCCGCGCATGAGTCCGTTACTGATTCCCGGCGCCGCGTATCAGGGCTGGTACCAGTTTGCCGCCGAGCCGCCCTTCCCTGAGTGGGGCAGCGGCCAGCTGGTCGATGAATTATGGTGGGCCAACGACGGCTGTGTGCCCACCATCAGCCAGTACTACCCCTTCATCAATTCGACCACCACCCATCCGGTGCATCCAGAACCCGGCATTCAGGCGCGCACCGCGTTCGAGGCCGGCACTTGGTATTACGAGAAAATCCAGGATGTCACCGGGGTGAGTTGGGATCATCTGAATATTGTTTCTGGGGTGTATGGCGATGGCGATAGAACGCCAGTGCAACAGAGTTTCTATACCCAACTCTACGAGCGCTTGGCTTCGCTCTAACTTTCAAGAAGCGCCGTAAGGCGCTACGCCACCGCGTTTAACGTGAAATATGCGGTGGCGTAGCGCCCGTGACAATCGAGCGAAGCGAGCAAAGCGTCACCCTCGCCTGGCGAGG
>Ga0163144_10020650_pt1 | contig 13151 bp, 6 predicted proteins | sample OliLak19BULKMAT1_FD_123175 | JGI IMG/M metagenome (GOLD analysis project Ga0163144, IMG submission 123175) | Freshwater microbial mat bacterial communities from Lake Vanda, McMurdo Dry Valleys, Antarctica - Oligotrophic Lake LV.19.BULKMAT1 | ecosystem: Environmental > Aquatic > Freshwater > Lake... | reverse complement strand
TCAGCCTCAACCGCGTCGTCGCCCTCAAGCGCATCCGGGCCGGGCAGCTGGCATCGGCGGAGGACATTGCCCGCTTCCAGCGCGAAGCCAGGGCAGCGGCGGGGCTGGATCATCCGCATATCGTGCCCATCTATGAGGTCGGCGAGAACGAAGGCCAGCACTACTTCACGATGAAGTTGATCGAGGGGGGCAACCTCAATGCGCACCTCTCAAAGTATGCAGTGGATGCAAAGGCTACCGCCCAGCTGATGATCCAGATCGCCCGCGCCGTCCACCACGCCCACCAACGCGGCATTCTGCATCGCGATCTGAAGCCAGGCAACATCCTCATCGATGCGGAAGGCAATCCCCATGTGTCGGACTTCGGCCTAGCCCAGCCGATCGAGCGGGAGGCGAAGCTAACGCAATCCGGGGCGATTGTGGGGACGCCGGAGTACATGGCGCCGGAGCAGGCGCGCGGCGAGAAGGGACTGACGACGGCCGCGGATGTGTACGGTCTGGGCGCCATCTTCTACGTGCTGCTGACGGGGCAGCCGCCGTTTCAAGGGGATTACAATTGGGAGACCCTGAAGAAGGTGGTGGAGGAGGAGCCGCGATCTCCTAGGTCGATCAACAAGAAGGTGAATCGGGATCTGGAGACGATCTGCCTGAAGTGCCTGGCGAAAGGACCAGCCAAGCGATACACCACAGCCGAGGCGCTGGCCGAAGACCTGGATCGCTGGTTGGCAAACAAACCGATTCAGGCTCGGCCGTCCGGCCGGCTCGAGAGGATCCGGAAATGGGTGCGAAGAAAGCCGGCAGCAGCAGCGGCACTGGCGGTGGCCATGGTCGCCGCGTGTTGCCTGGCGGGGCTCGGCACATGGATGATTTATCAGCGACTGGAACACGCCCGAATTGTCACGGCGAAGGAAAGCGAACTGGATGAGCGCTCACGCGAGGTCGCGAAGCGACAAACGGTTATTGGCGCTCAGATCCAAGATCTTGGGCGCCGAGACTGGGCCTTGCTGTTCAACGAGTCCAAACTCCATCGCCAGTCCGGTGACCGCTGGGAGGCGCTAACAAATTTGAAGAAACTCGCCCAACAACTGCACAAGAACCCCCCGGTCGGTGACGCGAGCAAACTTCGGGAAGAAGCCTACAAGGCGGTCACCACGCCCGGCGTGCGACTCATCCGCACGCTCACGTTCCCGGGCGAACTTACGCTGGACCCGACATTCAGCCCAGACGGGACCATGATCCTGGCGTTCACGCACCTCCGTCAAGGTGCAAGTGCGGACCACACCAGAACACTCCATGCGGTGCCCGTCCGTGAGGGCACCCCCGTCGAGTATGACCACTCCGGAGGGTTCAAGGAGCATTGGTTTGCGGAACCGGCCGCCTGGTTCACAGGGAAAGGGTCCGAGATTAAGGTCCTCACCACAAAGGGCAAGGGCTACGTGCTTTGGGATCCGGTCCGGAACAAACGCACTTCCGTGAAAGACGACGAGTGGCTGGAATCACGTTTTCGCTTTGAACATCTTGCGCATAATAATAACCGGCCAAACGACTTTCCTTACGAAGTATTGACCACCCCAGACGGGTCCTGGCACGCTGTGGGGAATCGCTTTTGGAAGGCCGGGGAGGAGAAGAACGCCGTCAAATTACCCCACCCCGTTGTCGCCGCTCCGGCGAACGACATCCTGGTCCTGGAACGCTGGGCCTCCAAGCCGGCTGCGAAGGATGGGGCGGACGCCGAGTCGGGAGACTGGGAGACGCTGGTCTGGAGCGCGTCCCGAAACGCCCTGCAGTTTGCGGCGCCCGGAAGGTTCACCGCCACCCTTTCTGACGACCTGATCCTGATTGACCACCGCACCGCCTGGAGCATCCGGAAAAAGGACATTGCCTACGTCATCCCGAAACATCTGAAGCCTGCCGAGGCATGGTTTGGTGTGCCTTGGCACCAGGTTGATCCATCGGAAGTAGACGCGGATCATGCGCTGCGAGGTCCAGGCCGATTTCGCCATGTGCGGCAATCCCGAACCTCGGACTGGAGCCTCGCCTCCTACCTCAATGTGGAGTCGAAGGAAACCGAAATCTGGGACATGAAAATTGGGAAGGTACGCGCTCGATTGCCAGGACTCGCCTCTTATCCCCGTGGCGGGGTTGTCCTTGCCCGGCCGACTCTGACGCCGAGCATGTTTTCTGCCGACGGCCGTTTCTTCGTCTTTCAACCGGAACCGGATTGCATTCACGTCTGGGATGGCAGCACGGGGACAACAAGGCCTCTGGGCAACCCGGCTTTGCGCAACCGGGGAATGTGGATCAGTCCAAACGGACAACTCCTCGCCGTTGCGCCCGTCGGAAGCGAGGACCGCCCCGTTGATGGCCGCCACCCTGAGGGAGGCCCCTACCCAACGTGGGTCACGGGTGAACGGATCGAAATCTGGGACATCGAGGCGAACCAGTTGCTGCACACATTGACCGTGCCTTACGACGCGAGGCTCCCCTTCGGCGGGTCGTCGTGGTCGTCGTGGAGACTACCCCGTGAAGTGTCGTGGAGCCCGGACAGTCGCTTTCTCACCGCTCTGCCCATGTTCGTGCGGAACAAAGTGGGAACCTTTCATGTCTTCGAAATCTGCCGCCCGGTCGTGCCTTTCGCGGTACGAGAAAAAGTGACCAACATTCCTTATTGGCGATTTTGGCATGGAGACCGGATCTCCACGCTTCGGTTTTCTCCGGACGGCAAGAAACTCGCGGTGAACGGCAAGGTCTGGGAAGTGCGGCAAGGAGAGGATCAGGCCAACCTCGTCCGGCCCTATCCGGACGTGGGTTCTGATCTGGTGTACTTCGACAACGCGGGCAGGACCTGGCGAGTGAATCTGCCCGCGATAGACGCCAAGGTCAAACACATCCGACTGCGTACGTCGACGCTTGACGCCAAGGACTTCGCAATTCCCTTCCCCGAAGACCGCATGCCAAAATGGATGCCCCGCATTGAGCTCTTTGCCCTGGGAGTCGGTTCTACCGGCAACCGGATCGCGGTCTTGTTCGGCCGACGCAGAAGACCGGATGGCGATGACAAGAAAGCAGAGTTGCAACTCTGGACAAGACGGGGTGAAGAGTTCGACCTGACATGGCAGGTCGGCTCGGTGAACGAAGCAACAACAGACCCCCTCGGGCGGTTCCTCGAGGGAGAGTGGGAAGACCTATTGCGACATCCCCTCCCGTTAGATCAGACAATCATGTTCACACCGGACGAGCAAAGTTTCTTGCTCATCCGCCATGAATACCCAGTGGCATTCGACGTAAAAACAAGAAAGCACACCTGGCTCTTCTCAAATTCGGGCGTATTCAGTTCCGACTGGGAATGCAATCTAATGGGGAGTGAGATCTGCACGACCAAGGTCCTGGAACATCGCAAGGATGAAAAAAGTGGCGTCGAATATGGCAGTCTGAACTACAAGACAAGGCGGCAGCTACCCAAGGCCACTCTTCGGCCGAGACACATTAACCACTTCGATGTCCCGACTCCAATACTTACCTCCGCTATGGCCCTCAGCCCGGACAAGCGGTTCGCCGCCGTTGCCTGTCACGACCTGATCGTGCGCATTTACGACGTGGCCTCTGGACAGGAACTGTGGCACACGCAGCCCCATTCCCAGGATGTGACCGCGATTGCTTTCAGCCCGAACGGCAAGTACCTGGCAACCGCCGGCGAGGAAGGGATACTCAAGCTCTGGAACCTGGAGTTCATTCTCCGCGAACTGGCTTCCCTCAATCTTCCGGAACCGGAACTCAAGAACAAGGAATGAGACAGGTTGGATTGTGCGTGCGTTGTTATGTTCAAACTGCGCCGGGCGTCATGCGTACCACCCAATGCGTCGAAAAAAACCGCCATTGCGCGACGCGTAAACGTGGCGATTCATCGCGCCTCGCCCTTGCTAGCGCTGCGGACTCGGCGTGCCCCCTGTGGGTGTGTCGTAGTTGTCGTAGTGGTCTTGGCGCGGCGTAAGGGGCTTTGGGGGAAGGAGATAGGGTGCGAGCACCACGACAAGGGGGCTGTCGTAGTGGTCCGCATCGCTGTCGTAGTGGTCGCTTGCTTGCGGCTTCCGCCACCCTCACCCCCGGCCCCTCTCCCTCCGGAGTACCGGAGGGAGAGGGGAGGCAGAGGAGGTTACTTTGACTTGCGGCCGACGCCGAACTGGTCGCCGGTGAGGGTGGGTTCGCCGCCGCGGAAGTGGATTTCGACGATCTTCTCGCTGTGTACGGGGCGGCCTTCTTCGTCGGCGAGGGTGAGGAGGATCTTGCGGGTCTTGGCGTCGATGACTTCTCCGGTGGAGGGGTAGGCGTATTTGCCGTCGACGCTGAAGGTGATCCAGCCGGGTTGTTCGCGGAGGTCGATGCTGGCCACTTGCTTGGGCGGGGAGACGGTGTTGTCGAAGATGTGGATCTTGCGGTTGGCGGCGTCGACGACCCAGACTTCGGTCTCGTCGGGGGTGAGGCCGACGCCGTGGCTGGGGCAGCCGTGGCGTTCGACTTTGCCCTTCTTGACGCCGGCGACTTCGACGCGGTGGAGGACTTTGCCGGTCTGGATGTCGCCGATCTCGAAGCCGAGGAGGTCGTTGACGCAGCAGTAGGCGCGGGTGGCGGCGGCGTTGACGGTGAAGGGGCGGATGGGAGCTTTGAAGGGGCCGACGCGCTGGACGAGTTTGTGCGTCTTGGTGTCGGCGACGTCGAGATAGGGGGAGCGGAGGCCGGCAAGGAACATGCGGGCGCCGTCGCGGCTGACGACGGTGTTGTGGGCGCCGCTCTTGGTGACGATGGTTTCGATGAGGTCGCCGGTCTGGGCGTCGACGACGTTCCAGGTGTCCTTTTCGTAGGAGGGGACGTAGAGGACTTTGCCGTCGGGGGTCATGCTCATGCGGTCGCAGCCCAGGGGGAGGGACTTTTCCCAGACGAGCTTCTCGGTGAGGAGGTCGAGGCAGAAGAGTTTGACGGGCGTGGTCAGGTAGAGCTTCTTGGTGACGGGGCTGGCACAGACGCCCTTGACGTTGATCTTGGCGTCCTTGGCGTGGGGGCCGGGGATGCGTTTGACGAAGGCGTGGTTGTTGTCGATGTCGAAGACGAGGACGCCGACGCCGCCCCACTTGACGTAGTCGCGAACGCCGGGCTCGGCGACGTAGAGATAGCGGCCGTCTTTGGGGGGTTGGGCGGCAAGGATTGGGTTGGACAGGCTGGAAGCCTGTCCTACGAAGGGGGCTTGCGCGGCGCTGGAGGCGGCGGCAAGGAGGAGGGTGAGGGAAAGTGCGAGCGGGCGTTGCATGGGGAACCTCTCGGAGAGTATGTTGGGGGTTGGATGTAAGGTAGCAGATGTTGCGCGGGTGAGAAAGGAAAACAGGTTCTAGCTTCGGTCCCCGTTTCGCGCTCGCGCCGCACTGGCGTTGACATGGACACACACACACACCGGGGGCTAACGCCGCCCGGCTCGCCGACAGGGAGAAAACCGACCTTTCGCCAATTCCGTCGGGGCCGTATTCTGGGGGAGTTGCGAAGACTGGTTTGTCACGGAGGAGTGTTCATGGCGCGTGTGGTGCCCGTCGGGTCGTACCGGTGCGGAGAAGGTCAGGATTTGCTCTGGATCGCCGGTCCGTGCGTCATCGAGAGCGAGGAATTGACGCTTTCCATCGCGAAGACATTGGCGGACTTGTCGCAACGGCTGGGCGTGCCGATGGTGTTCAAGGCGTCGTTCGACAAGGCGAATCGCACCTCGGGCAAGTCGTTTCGCGGTCCCGGTTTGGAAGCGGGCCTCAAGACCTTGGCGAAGGTGAAGCGCGAGACGGGGTTGCCCGTGACGACCGACATCCACGAAGGCTGGCATGTGGAACCGGCGGCCGAAGTTGTCGATATTTTGCAGATTCCCGCGTTCCTTGCTCGGCAGACGGACTTGGTGCAGGCGGCGGGGAAAACAGGCCGCGTGGTCAATGTGAAAAAGGGCCAATTCATGGCGCCCTGGGACATGAAGAACGTCGTCGCGAAGCTCGCGGAAGTGGACAATCCCAACGTATTTTTGACGGAACGCGGCAGCACCTTCGGGTATGGGCAGCTCGTCAATGACTTTCGCAGTATCCCTTGGATGCAGGAATTGGGCTGTCCCGTGATCTTTGACGCGACCCACAGCGTACAGAAGCCGGGCGGCCTGGGCGACCGAACGGGCGGCGAGCGTCGCTTCGTTCCCTTTCTGGCGCGGGCGGCGGTGGCGTGCGGTTGCGACGGCGTGTTTCTGGAAACGCATCCCGACCCGGATCGAGCACTAAGCGACGGGCCGAACATGGTGCCGCTGGGCGAACTGCCGGCGCTGATCGAACGCTGTCTGCGGATTCGATCCTCGCTTGCGGACTAGGCGAGGCATTCATGACGGTTTCATGAGAAATAAAAAACCTCGACTCGTGGGGGGCAAGGCGTGCGCGCTCCGGCATAGAATAGTGGGGAAAGCGTCCCGCCCTCCTAGGTCATCTCCTTTGAGACATTTAAAGCCAAAGAACATGAAACTGCATAACCATCTTTGCCATTGGGGCGGCATCTGCGTTGTCGCTGTACTGTCGCTTTCGAGTGTCGGCGGTTGCGGGAAGCAAGCCGCGACGAAGATCGACCCCTCGCAGATCAAGGTGGGGGCGGGACCGGCGGATGACACTTTTTCCACGGCGAGCAAATTATTGAAGCAAGCCTCCGAGACCGCGCACTACCGAAACGGTTTGATGTTGGTAAACGCGTATCTCAATAAAGTGGGTATCGACGAGGTAAAGGAGGGGCCGCCGATTCGCGCCTTAAAGGAGGGCGAGCGGGAATTCTTCAAAGAGCAGTTCGCGCTGGACGACGAGCAGATCCAATTCGTCGCGGAAACGAAGTTCATGCCGGCGGACGCGTTCCATATCGAGGCGAGTTTTCTTTTTCGGGACGCGGCACGTTCCTTGGATCTCTTCGCCCTGTCCAAGCCGGAGCAAGTAGCGCACACCTTGGACTGGGTGGCGCGCCATGTCCTTTTGCATGAGCAAGGCGACGACAATCTTCCGCCCCAATTCGTGCTGAAACGAGGCTATGGCAGCGTGCGGGATCGCGCCCTCATCTTCCTGCAATTATTGCGACAAATGGATCTGGGCGGATGCCTGGTGGAAGCATCCATGCCGAAGGGGCCGGACCTGCTATTGGTAGGCGTACTCACCAAGGAAGGGAGCCTTCAGCTTTTCGATGTTCGGTTGGGCAAGGCCGTTCTTGGTCCGGACGGGAAGGAGCCGGCCACGCTAGCCGAGGCGCTGAAGGAGCCGGCGCTCCTCAAATCCCACGGTTACGAAGCCTTGACCGCCGACACCGTGCGTCTGCGATTGGCGACGTCGCTTGGAAGTTTGTCGCCGCGCATGCATTATTTGGAGCGTCGCCTTGCTTCGTATATTCGCATTACCTTGTTTCAGGACACGCTCAGGCTGGCGGCGCAGTTGGAGGATTTGACGGGGTTGAAACCTACGGCGTGGTCGGCGGTCGACGCGGAGACCAAGGTCATTCCGCCGACGCATTTGCTCTTGAATTTCCTGCCCAGCAAGGAAGAAGGGGGAGAAGACGAAACGAACCGCTTGCTTCAATTCAAAGCCAAGCAATTCCCCATCGCCGAGATCCAGAATCACCTGATCGAAATGCGCATGATCGTCCCGGAGATACCCCAGGCGGCGACGCTCCGTCTCATCACGTTGGCAAGCGAGCTGTTCACGCGTTTTGTCGATCAGCCGCGCGACATGCTCTTGCGGGGCAAACCGGACGAAGCGATCAAGCGCGTCAATCGCATCCTCACCGCGCTGGAGGAATTCGATCAGCGTGAGCCACGGGGCCCCCAGTTTCAGGCAGAGGTAGCGAAGTGGCGCACAAGTGTGAACAGCGCCTTCGCTGAGGGCCTTAAACGAAAGGGAGCGGAACTGCGCGTTTGGGAGGAAGACAGATACCTGGGTTCTCTCTTGGACCAGGAGCGGGAGACGATGCCGCGCATGGCGTCGGAGAAATCGGAATCGATGACGTTGACGTTCATTCTGCTTCGCGCCTGTCGTCGCGCCCTTGGGGAAGAGACTCAATTTCTTTTGTGCCAATGCCTCAGCGACAACGCGGATCGCCAGCAAGCACTACGGAACGCGGCCGGCGGCAAGGCATCGAAGTCGTCTTTCAAAGCCGCGCGCGACGCCTGGACCAGCGCGCAGGGCGAATGGCGTTCCTACAACACCCGCTATCGTGTTGGGCCGGAGAATGTGCTTGGCTATTACGAACCGCTTACGAAACTCTGGGCGGCGGGCGAGCACCCCGAAAGTCTTCTCCTGATCGAACGGTTGTTGGAGGATTTGCACAAGAGCGTATTCGGCCGATATCAGGAATGCCAGGCTCGGCTGCGCATGGGGCACGTCAAAATCGCCAAGGAACAGTGGGAGCAATTGCGCGCCGATGTCCAGAAGCTTGGAAACGACAAGGGCCTCATCGACATGGTTTCGCGATTTCAAAAGGAAAGCAAGGGACCGCTTGCGCGGCGTTTCGCACTGATCGCGCGCGATTGGGAGCCGCACGGCCCCTGGGCGACGTGGCAGGATCTACTCCGGGCGGACCCGACGCTGCCGAGAGAAAAAAAGGCTGTTGCCGGCGGTCGATGACATGGGCATCCAGCGTTACGTCGAGCCGCGTTGCAAGTCGAATTTCTCCTTCTTGCAGGGAGCATCGCACGCGGAGGAATTGGCAAGGCGCGCCGCGCAACTTGACTACGCGGCCCTCGCGATCACCGATGTCAACACCCTCGCCGGCGTCGTCCGCGCGCATGTCGCCGCCAAGGCGGCGGGCCTCAAACTTCTCATCGGCGCGGAAATCACGCCGACCGACGCGCCGGCCGTGCTGCTCTACGCCCCGGATCTGGCTGCCTATCGCCGACTCGCGCGACTCATCACGATGGGCCGCCGCGCCGCCCCCAAAGGCGAGTTTCACCTGACATTGGACGATCTCGCCGCCAACGTTCAAGGATTGATCGCATCCGTGGTGCTGGATCCCCCCGTAGGACAGGCTTCCAGCCTGTCCGAACCCACGCTAAGCGGACAAGCCGCCAATCAAATGTTAAGCGGACAAGCCGCCAACTCGCCCCACGAGGCGCTGGATCGTTACCGTTCCATCTTCGGCGATCGCTGCCACCTGAATGTCTCGCTGCATCTGGGCGGCGACGACGAGCGGAAGCTGCATCGCTTTGTCGCGCTTGCCGGCGCGGCGAATGTGCCCCTGCTCGCGAGCAATGACGTGCATTATCACGTTCCCGCGCGACAGCCTTTGCAAGACGTGTTGACCGCCGTTCGACACGGCATGACGGTCATGGAACTGGGCGACCGGCGCTTTCCCAACGCGGAGCGCTATCTCAAGGAGCCGGCGCAGATGCATCGGCTTTTTCGCGCCGCCCCCGAGGCGCTCGCGCGCGGCCTCGCCCTTGCCGAACGCTGCACATTCTCGCTCGACGAATTGCGTTACGAATATCCCGAGGAACTCTGCCCCGCCGATCAAACGCCGATCACCTACTTGGCGCAACTCACCTGGGAGGGGGCGAGTCGCTACTACGGCCTGGGCATTCCGGCGAAAGTGGAAGCGGGCATCCGCCGGGAATTGATTCTCATCGAGGAGTTGAAATACGAGGCGTTCTTTCTCACGGTTTGGGACGTCGTGAAATTCGCCCGCTCACGCGGCATCCTGTGCCAGGGACGAGGTTCGGCGGCCAACTCGGCGGTCTGCTTCTGCCTCGGCATCACCTCCGTCGATCCCGAACGCCATGACCTTCTCTTTGAACGCTTCGTGAGCCGAGAGCGCAACGAAGCGCCCGATATCGACGTCGACTTCGAGCATGAGCGGCGCGAGGAGGTGATGCAATACATCTATCAAAAGTACGGCCGGGACCACGCGGGCATCGCGGCGGAGGTCATCACCTATCGGCCTCGTTCGGCGATCCGCGACGTGGGCAAGGCGCTCGGCGTGTCGCTCGACTGCGTCGACCGGATGGCGAAGGCGTTTCATTCCTATTCGGACGAGCATAATTTGGAGGATCGCATCGTCGCGGCGGGACTCGATCCCCGGGCGACGCAAACCAAACGCCTCATCGACATTGCCGGGGATTTGCTGGGCTTTCCGCGGCATCTTTCGCAGCATGTCGGCGGTTTCGTCATCACGCGCGGGCCGCTGTGCGAATTGGTCCCCATCGAGAACGCGGCCATGCCCGACCGCACGTTCATCGAATGGGACAAGGACGACATCGACGCCCTGGGCATCCTCAAAGTCGACTGCCTTAGCCTGGGCATGCTGACCGCGATCCGCAAGTGTTTCGAGTTGGTCAAGCTGCACGGCGGGCCGGACCTCACGCTTGCGAACATTCCCAAGGAGGACGGGGCGGTTTTCGACATGATTTGTCGGGCGGACACCATCGGCGTCTTTCAGATCGAGAGTCGGGCGCAGATGTCGATGCTGCCGCGTTTGAAGCCGCGCACGTATTACGATTTGGTGATCGAGGTCGCGATCATCCGTCCGGGCCCGATCCAGGGAGGAATGGTGCATCCGTTTCTGCGCCGCCGCAACGGCGAAGAAACGCCCAGCTATCCCAACGAGGCGGTGCGGCAAGTGTTGGAGAAAACCAACGGGGTGCCGCTCTTTCAGGAACAGGTAATGCGGCTGGCGATGGTGACGGCAGGCTTTAGCGCGGGCGAGGCGGATCAACTACGGCGGAGCATGGCTTCCTGGGGCAAGCCGGGAAATCTCGACCTATTCCGCGACAAGCTGCGCCAGGGCATGCTCGACAACGGCATGCCGCCGGAGTTCACCGCGCAGATCTTCGAGCAAATTCGCGGCTTCGGACAATATGGCTTTCCCGAATCGCACGCGGCGAGCTTCGCGCTATTGGCGTATGTGTCGGCCTGGCTGAAGCACCATCACCCAGCCGCGTTTGCCGCGGCGCTTCTCAATAGCCAGCCGATGGGGTTCTACGCGCCCGCCCAGATCGTGCGCGACGTGCAGCAACACGACGTGAAGGTCCGCGCGGTCGACGTGAATCGGAGCGACTGGGACTGCACGCTGGAGGACGACGACGGCGCGCTGGTGTTGCGACTCGGGTTTCGCATGGTGCGCGGCTTTCCGGAAGCGATGGCGCGGGACATCGCGGCCAGGCGGGAGAAGAAGTCGTATCGAACGGTGAACGAGGTAGCCCGGCGCGGCGGCGTGAGCCGGCCCTTCCTGGCGCGCTTGGCTGCCGCGGACGCGTTTGGGTCGCTGGGTCTGAATCGGCGCGAGGCGCTTTGGCAAGTGCTCGCGCTGGGCGAGGAATTGCCCCTTTTTCAGGAGTTGGAAGAGGAAGAAGAAATGATGCCGACGTTGCCGAAGATCCCCGTCCAGCAGCATGTGAAGATGGATTACGACACGACGGGGCTATCGCTCAAAGCGCATCCGGTCGGCCTATTGCGGGCGCAGTTGGACGTTCTCAAGGTGACGCCGGCGTCCGGTCTCGCTCAGGTCGCGGACAAGGAAACCGTGCGCGTCGCGGGATTGGTGCTGGTGCGCCAGCAGCCGAGCACGGCCAAAGGCACGATCTTCATCACGCTGGAGGATGAAACCGGCGTGGTCAATCTGGTGCTTTGGAACAGCGTGTGGAAGAAGTTCCGCTCCGTCGCGCACGGCGCGGTCGGCTTGCTGGTCGAGGGACGCATCGAACACGTGTCCGGCGTGACGCACGTTTTCCCGGCCAAGATCGAGGACTTGTCACGGGTGCTTGAAGGATTGCGCGTAAAGTCGCGTGATTTTCATTGAACTTGCAGAGAGGTAGCCGTGACAATGACAGGGCGAGCCGGGAGCGTGAGCGACCGGAGCCGCACACGACACCGAAATTCCTCGAGGTTTCCCATCATGCGACTCTCCTTACTGATTTTGCTTGCCGTTTTCTTTTCCACCAGCCAGGGCAACGCCGGCGAAAAAGATAAGCCGTTGCGCGTTTGCCTGGTCTCCGGCTCCGTGGAATACAATTCCGACGACACGTTGCCGATCCTGCAAAAACACCTGGAAACCAAGCATAGGATGCAGTGCAGTCGGGCGTTTCGCAAAACGGACAAAGATCTGCCGGGGCTGGAGAATCTCGATTCATGCGACGTGATGGTGCTCTTCACGCGCCGGCTCACCATTGACGGGGAGCAACTCGAACGCGTGAAGAAATTCGCGTTGTCCGGCAAGCCCATCGTGGGCATCCGCACCGCGAGCCATGCGTTTCAGAAATGGCTCGACCTGGACAAGCTGATTCTGGGCGGCAACTACAAGGGCCATTTCGGCGAGGGACCGTTATGCAAGGTGGCAATCGTCGACAAACAAAAGGACCACCCGATCTTGAAGGGCGTCAAACCGTTCGAGTCCAAGGGCAGCCTCTACAAGAACACGGGAGTGGCGAGCGACGTGACGATACTTTTGGAAGGCAGCATCCCCGGACACACGGAACCCATCGCCTGGACGCGGGAAACCAAGGGCGGACGCGTTTTTTACACGTCGCTGGGTCATCCCGCCGATTTCGCGGAGCCCGATTTCGTGCGCCTGCTCACCAACGCGATCTACTGGACGACGAAACGCACGCACCCGTAATGCGCCGCGAACGACACACGATACCAGACACGACGCGCAAGCGTCGTGCGCTCCCGCTCTATTCCTGTCGTCCCACGCCCAACCCATCCGCGACCCGATTGATGAAATTGAACCAGCTCGCGATGAGGTTGATTTGCAAGATCGCCTGATCCGTGAAGCCGACTTGCCGCAAACGCTCGAGATGCGCGGGGGTCGCCTTCCAGGCATGCCGAGTCAAAAGCGCGACATAGTCGCACAAAGCTCGATCTGCGTCGTCCAGGTTCGCGGTCGTGTAATCCCGGCGCACGGCCTGGATGAGTTCCTCGTCAAGCGACACACGGCGGAGGAACTCGGCGTGGCTTTCGATTCAGTAAAAACATTGGTTGAGGGCGGAAACGAGCGTGGCGATCAATTCGTGTTGGCGGCGCGAAAGCGGCAGCGACGGGGAAAGCAGCACTCCCAGCGTCGAGAAGGAGTGCAAGAGCGCGTCGGGTATCAGGCTATGCGAAACGACGACACTATCGGACGTGCCG
>Ga0163144_10020649_pt1 | contig 13151 bp, 11 predicted proteins | sample OliLak19BULKMAT1_FD_123175 | JGI IMG/M metagenome (GOLD analysis project Ga0163144, IMG submission 123175) | Freshwater microbial mat bacterial communities from Lake Vanda, McMurdo Dry Valleys, Antarctica - Oligotrophic Lake LV.19.BULKMAT1 | ecosystem: Environmental > Aquatic > Freshwater >... | reverse complement strand
GTCACCCGCCCGGGCCGCGCGAAACCGGCCGCCTGCGCGGCATCACGCCAGGCCTTGAGCGTATTGCCGGTGCTGGAGGTTCCGTCCCAGCCAGCGTAATCGCCAACGAAGCTGTTGGCCAAGCCGAGGATCGGCGTGCGCAAATCCACCTCCAGCGCATTCGACACAAAATACAGCAGCGACTTGCGGTAGATCGCGGCCACGTTGTCATTGCGCTCCACGCGGTCTGACAGCAAATGCAGGTACAGCCGCTGCAGCAGCTCGGGTTGTGCTGCGTAATGCCGGTTGGCAAACTGCACGGTGCAGGCCGGCGCCAGCAGATGCAGCGACGCCACCCTGGGCCCGAGGCCGCGCGCGACCAGGGCACTGAGCATATGGCCCAGCACAATGGCGCCCGCCGAATGTCCCACCAGATGCAGTTCGAACGCCTCGCCCCAGGTCTCCGCCAATTTGAGCAGCGCGCCCACCATCAGGTCCCCGCCACGCCCCTGGCCAAAGGCAAGCTCGGCGTTTTCCTTCATCTCGCTCCAGATCGGACGCGCCAACGGCCGCCCGATGGACTTCTCAATCAGCAGATCGGTACGTTCCGATAGCCACTCGCCGACTCCGCCCGCGAGTCGTGGCTGTTGGTGAAACGCGTCGCTGACAATGCCGGACAGTGATTCGAGCAGCCCCGTCTTCCACACCATGAACAGCGGGTAGCAGGCATTGCCCAGAAAGTGCCGGCCCATGGCGCGCGCCCTTTCCATTGCCGCGTCTTCGCTGTTGAGCCCGCCGTGCGCGTAGACCACCAGCCGCTTGCGCGAGCCGCCCTGGGCGCGGAACCATTGGTCGGGCAGCGCGGCCACCTGGTGAAGGAGGGTGCGGCTGAGTTCGTCTTCGGTCAGATAACGTTTTATACGCCCGTCGTTGCCCAGTACCACGCTGTGCCGGTAAGCCTGGTCCAGGCTCCACCAGGCCGATGTGTCGGCTGCGGCACCAGCCCGTGCGCTGGAAGCCTGCGGGTCGCCGACACGTGCCGCGACGACACCGGGCACACCCATTGCCACCACCCAGGCGTCCATCGCATTCGCCAACCAGTCGGCATAACGAATCACCGCAAAACCGCCACTGCCCCAGCGCCGGCCCCAGGAGTTCTGAACGATAAAGCCGTCGCGATTGAAACCCACCAACGCGAACGCATGACCGTCGACCCTGGAAGGCCGACCGTCAAATGGTATCGGCGCAAGGTCGAGATGCCGTCCTGGCGCCCGCGTGCGGTGCGCCACCGCATTCCAGCCGTCGTGCGTGAACGCCGAACCGTAGACGGCACCGACCTGCTGGATCGCCGCCTGCAGGTCGGTGATGGACTTGCGGTCGATGCGGTAATAGACCCCCACTGTGTGCGCGCTGGCACGGCCAGCAAACCCGTACCGGGGCTGGGGCGACCCGGTCGCATAGGGCCAGTCGCTGTCCAGACAAACGCCATGGTTGAACCAGCCCTTGAGTGCGCCACGGCAGCTTGATCCTTCGTAGTCCTCGCCGGCGTATTCGTCGTAGCGGCGCGCAAAGTTGTACAACATGCGCGGACTCACCGACTCCATCTTCGTCGGCAGCCCGGCCTTGCGCCAGCGAAGGTAGTTCACCACGCAAGCCAGGCCAAAGCCGGTACAGGCACCTTCCTGACCCTGGTCCAGCACCATGCCAGCGCGACCATACGCAGGCAGAAAGCGCCCGATCTCGGCATCTGAAGGAAACGCGTCCTGCAAGCCCACCGGTGGTGGTGCATACGGCCGGTCGCGCAGGTCAACCGGGTCGCGGCGCACGTTCAGCGTGCGCGCTGCAGTCCCGGCTGGGCTCGATAGCGCAGCCGCTGTCGCTGCCCGGCCCCGCCTTGGCGCAGCCGCAGGCGCCGCCCTGCCGCGCCTTGGCGCAGCCGCCGTGGCGGGTGGCCAGACCTGCTCGGCCAGACGGAAAACGTCGCGAAAGCGATCCAGGCCGTGCACGCCCCCATTCACGAGTCGGCGCGCCTGGGCGAACTTGCCGCTGTGGATGGCGGCGCGCAGTGCATCGGCGCGGTCGGCCAGGAAACGTGCCAGCAACACGGCTGCCACCTCGGGTGCATTGGCCAGGTCGGCGCGGTTGAGCAGGTCGATGCCCAGCGCCTGCCCATAACGGCCGTAATTGAAACGCCCGGTCAATTGCACAAATCCGCGCCCCTTGAAACGCGCACCGTCGCCGGGCTCGGTATTGCCAAGGACCCGGCTGCCGTCGTAAATGCCAAACGGGGCCTGCCCGGTGCGGGTGTTGAATTGCGAGGGGTACTCCGGTATCGGCAGAAAGCCTTCACTCTCGGCGCGTATCGTCGCCAGGGCCGCCAGCAGCATGGTCCGGTCGGTCAGTCCCGCTGCTTGCAGCGCCGCCCCGACATAGGGCAGATAGCGGTTGATATTGGCTGGTTTGGTTGCCGGAAACAGGCGCTTCACCGACTCCAGGTCGAGCGCAATTTCCATCGGCACTGGGCCACGCAAGCCGAGCACGCTCTGGCAGTAAGGGCCTACTACGCCATCCGCAACCAGCCCAACGCCAGACTGCCAGCGCCGTGCCGCCGCTTCCACATCGGAGTCGACAAGGTCGCCGTTGCCCAGTCGCGCAAACCCGGCGCCATCGGCGCCCAGTTGCCGCACCAATGCCTGGCGCAACTGCGCGGCGCCCGGTCCTCGACAGTCTCGAACCAAAATGTCGTTCATGATCAGGCACCTCTTTGAAACGGAAAGGCCAGTGTGCGGCGCCAGGACACTGTCCGTCAATAGATTCATGCGCAGCTGGTGGCGCCGAAACGGCGGGTTGTGCATATTCCTAGAATGGAGGAACCGCCCGTGATCGGGTAGACCGGAGGCCAAGCCTATGCGGTACATCTGGATGATCGCCTTGCTGGGCCTGTGCGCCGGTTGCTCCAACCCGCCCTATCCGCGCGGTTCGCTCGACGAGCTGTACTCGGCCGGCGAACGCCCGCAACTGCGCAGCGTGCAGGCGCTCGGCAGAACCGTTCAGTTGGCGGAAATGCCAACCAGGGGCTCCCGGCCACTGGTGTTCATCCACGGCTCGCCAGGCAGCTGGAGTGCCTGGGCACGTTACCTGGACGCTCCGGCCCTGGCCGCCTACGGACCCCGGATCGCCGTCGACCGGCCGGGTTTTGGTGGCTCGGCCGTGGGCGGCGTGATGCCAGACTTACGCCAGCAGGCAGCGTTACTGGCCGCCACGCTGCCAGTTGGCCCACCTGTTATTCTGGTCGGGCACTCCCTCGGTGGGCCGTTGGTTGCCTGGATGGCGATCGACCATCCGGACAAGGTCTGTGGAGCGGTGCTGGTGGCGGGCTCGGTGGCGCCAGCGCTGGAAGCCCCGCGCTGGTACAACCAGCTGGCGGACACCTGGCTCGCATCGCTGGTGGTGCCAACCATCATGATGCGCTCGAACCAGGAGATGATGCCACTGCAAGCCGAGCTGATACGCTTGGACGAAGCCTGGAGCAAGCTGCGGCGGCCGCTGGTGGCAATCCAGGGCGGCCGCGATTCACTGGTGGACCCGGCCAGCGCCGACTACCTGGAGCAGCGCGTACCAACCCAATGGATGCGGGTGGTGCGCGCCGCCAACGCCGACCACTTCCAGTTGTGGACACAACCCGAAACCGTGATCCGCGAGATCCTCAGTCTGCCCTGCAAATGAGGGCTTGACCAAGGCTTTCCAATGCCATTGGAAGGCTCACTCCCTACCCGCTGATGCGCTCCAACCCGCCCATGTAGGCACGCAAAACCGGCGGCACCGTCAGCGAGCCGTCGGCGTTCTGGTAGTTCTCCAACACAGCCACCAGGGTGCGGCCGACCGCCAGGCCGGAGCCGTTGAGCGTGTGCACAAACTCGTTCTTGCCCTGCGCATTCTTGAAACGCGCTTGCAAACGGCGCGCCTGGAATGCCTCGCAATTGGATACCGAACTGATCTCGCGGTAGGTGTTCTGTGCTGGCAACCATACTTCCAGATCGTGGGTTCTGGCGGCACTCGGCCCCATGTCACCGGTGCACAGGGCCAGCACGCGGTACGGTAAGCGCAGCTTCTGCAAAATTGCCTCGGCGTGGCCCGTCATTTCTTCGAGCGCGGCATAACTCTTTTCAGGATGCACGATCTGCACCATCTCCACCTTGTCAAATTGGTGCTGGCGGATCATCCCGCGCGTGTCGCGCCCGTGACTGCCGGCCTCAGAGCGGAAACACGGCGTGTGGGCGGTCAGTCGCACAGGAAGCTCCGACTCGGACAACACCACGTCACGCACGAAGTTGGTCAGGGTCACTTCGCTGGTCGGGATCAGGTACAGCGCACCCGCACCTGCATCGGCGCCGCTGTCACCATCCTGTCCACCCTTTTTTGCCGCAAACAGATCGGCCTCGAACTTGGGCAGTTGGCCGGTGCCACGCAAGCTCTCGGCATTCACGATGTAAGGCGTATAACACTCGGTGTAACCATGCTCCTGGGTCTGCACGTCCAGCATGAATTGCGCCAGCGCGCGGTGCAGCCGGGCGATTGGCCCTTTCATCACGGTGAAACGCGCACCGGTGAGCTTCACTCCCATGTCGAAATCCAGCCCCAGCGGTGTCCCGACATCGACATGGTCTCGCACTGTAAAGTCCGGCACGGCCGGGCTGCCCCAGCTGCGCAGCACCACGTTGGCGTGTTCATCTGCCCCCACCGGCACCGTGGGATGGGGCAGATTGGGTAGCGCGAGCAGCATTTGCTGCAGGGTCGCCTGAATCTGATCGAGCCGTGCTGCGGACGCGTCGAGTTCACTCTTGAGCGCAGAAACCTCGGCCATCGCCGTGCCGGCCTGCTCCTGCCCGGTCGCGCCACTGGACTTGAGCTGACCGATCTGCCGGCTCAGACTGTTGCGCCGAGCTTGCAACTCTTCGGTGCGGGTCTGTAGGGTCTTACGTTCCGATTCGAGAAAACGGAACCTGTCAACGTCCAGGAAATGTTGCGGATTTTTGCGTGTTTCGAGCCGGGCGATGGCGCCGTCAAGGTCTTTGCGCAGAAGGTTGATGTCTAGCATGCGCACATTCTAGGAGGCCTCCCAGGAGGCCCGTCAGATGCGCAAGCCCTTGGGCAAGGGAAACTTCACGGTCTCGGCGGTCCCGGGCAACGTACTCACCGAGACTGCCCCCAATGCCTTGATACGGTCCGCCACCTGGCGCACCAGCACTTCGGGAGCTGACGCGCCAGCGGTCAGGCCAACCCGGTGTCGCCCCTCGAACCACTCGGGCTGCAGCTCGTCGGCGCTGTCGACCATGTAACTCTCGGTGCCCAGTTTGCGTGCCACCTCGCGCAAGCGGTTGCTGTTGGAACTGGTCGGACTGCCCACCACAACCACGATGTCCACCTGCGGGCTCATGAACTTCACCGCATCCTGCCGGTTCTGCGTGGCATAACAGATATCCTGCTGCTTGGGCTCGCGCACCATCGGAAAACGCGCCCTCACTGCGGCGGTGATTTCCGCCGCGTCGTCAACGCTCAGAGTAGTCTGTGTCACGACTGCCAATTTTTCGCTCTGCGCCGGTTGGACCCGCGCAACGCCCGCGACGTCCTCCACCAGATGGATGCCGCTGTCGAGTTGCCCCATGGTGCCTTCCACCTCCGGGTGGCCCTTGTGGCCAATCATGATGAACTCGTAACCTTCCTTGTGCAGCTTGGCGACTTCTACATGTACCTTCGTTACCAGGGGACAGGTCGCATCAAATATGCGAAAGCCGCGCGCGCGCGCCTCGTCCTGGATGGCCCGGCTCACACCGTGGGCGGAGAACACCAGCGTCGCACCCGGCGGTACGTCCGCCAGATCCTCGATAAAGACCGCGCCCTTGACCTTGAGGTCGTTCACCACATAGGTGTTGTGCACAATCTCGTGGCGCACATAGATGGGTGCGCCAAACTTGGCCAGTGCGCGCTCGACGATCTCGATCGCCCGATCCACGCCGGCGCAAAAGCCACGCGGTTCGGCCAGCACAATTTCCTTTGGAGAATCAGCCAGGGTCATAGGATGCCTATCAGATGCACTTCAAATGTGACGGCCTGCCCGGCCAAGGGGTGGTTGAAGTCAAACAGGACCGCGCCGGGATGCTGCGAACTCTCCACCTGCACCACGGCGCCAGCGTAACTGCCCTGCCCGTCCGGCGTCGGGAACTGGACCACATCGCCTACGCGGTAGGTTTCGGCGCTATCACCCAGTTGATCGAGCAACTTGCGCGCGACCCACTGTTGCATCGCGCTCTGGCGCTCACCGAAGGCTGCGCCAGCCGGGAGCGTGAACACGGCGCGGCTGCCCTCCTCCATTCCGAGCAGACATTGTTCCACGGCCGGGGCCAACTGGCCGCCGCCCAAGGACAAAGTGGCCGCCTTGCCGCCAAAGGTATTGATGATGTCGCCGCTGGTTCCGCCCAGCCGGTAATGCAGGGTCAAGAACGAGCCAGCCTGGACAATCGGGACAGTGGTCAACATGAAAGTCTCGGTAAACTGGCAGCATTGTAGAAACACCGTCGATAGCCCTTCGCCGCGCGCGCCGTGCGCACCGACCACACGCCATGCCCCTGAAGGACCTGCCCCCCGAAACCCTGCCGCGCGAAAAGCTGCTCGCGCGCGGCGCCAGCGCACTCAGCGACACCGAATTGCTGGCACTGCTGCTGCGCACCGGTATCCGTGGCAAGAACGTGTTGCAAATGGCGCATGAGTTGCTTCAGCTGAAAACCAATTCTGAAGGACAGGCCGGGTTTGACGGGATCGCCGGCCTGCTCAATGCGTCGGCAGACGATCTCAGACAAATCAAGGGCCTGGGCCCGGCCAAACGCGCCGAGTTGCTGGCGGTACTCGAACTTGCCCGGCGTGCCATGACCCAGCAGTTGCGCCAGCGCGAGGTGTTTGCCTCGCCAGGGGCGGTCAAACAATACCTGCAACTGCACCTGTCGGCCAAGGCCCACGAAGTGTTTGCGGTGTTGTTTCTGGATGTGCAGAACCGCCTGATCGCGTTGGAAGAATTGTTTCGTGGCAGCCTGACGCAGACCAGTGTCTACCCGCGCGAGGTGGTTCTGCGCGCCCTGCACCACCAATGCGCCGCCGTGGTGCTGGCGCACAACCACCCGAGTGGCTCGGTGCAACCCTCACGCGCTGACGAGGCGCTGACGCAGACGCTCAAGGCGGCGCTGGCGCTGGTGGACGTGCGCGTGCTCGACCATGTGATCGTCGGCCGCGGAGAGGCCCTGTCGATGGCGGAACGTGGCCTGATATGAAAACACCCGACAAACGCATCTATTCGATGGCCGAGCTCAAGGGCGTCAAGACCGCCATCGAGGCCCGCGTCCGGCTCGCTGCCGCCGAGGTCGCACGCCAGCAGTTGCAACAGCGCCGCAGCGAAAGCGCCCGTGAGTTGTTTGTGCGCGCGGCCGGAGCCGTCCAGGTGCTGCCGCCGAATGGCCGTTTTGTGGCAACCCGGTCTGGCCCGGCTCCGGTGCCACGGCAGTTCCTGCGAGATGAGCAGGCCGCCCTGGTAGAGGCCATCAGTGACGCGTTCGACGTCAGCACGCTGCTCGAAGTCGATGACCAGATGGCTTTTCGCCAGCACGGCATCGGTGCCGACGTCACCCGCAAGCTGCGCATGGGCCACTGGAGTATCCAGCGCCAGCTCGACCTGCACGGCCTGCGTACAGATGAGGCACGCGCCGCCCTGGTCGGCTTCATCCGCGAGTCCTGCCAGCAGGGGTTGCGCTGTATCCGGGTCATACATGGCAAGGGCCTTGGTTCGCCGGGCCGGACGCCGGTGCTGAAGAACAAGGTGCACGCCTGGCTGGTGCAGAAGAAAGAGGTACTCGCCTTCGTGCAGGCCCGTCCTGCCGATGGTGGCGCCGGTGCGGTGGTGGTGCTGCTGGCACCACCACTGGCAACACGACGTCCGGCGGCGGGTTGAGGCAGGCTGTTGCCGCAGCCGCCACCCGCTGCGCCGTCTGCCATGGTGACACCACGGCAGTGCGTCAGCGATCTATGGCGCCTGGGCGGCTTGGACCCAGCGGCGCTGGCCTGGCTCTCGCTCGCTGGCCCCGGGCCCTTGCTAGCGTCGTCGTTTGCAGTAGCGACTGCGGCGCAAACCAGCATTGCGGCCGCCGCCCTGGCCGCCACTGAACTGCGTCATCGGCGCGGCCAGCCTCGCCAGCATGTGGCGCTGGACAGGCACCATGCAGCGGCGGAGTGCAACAACGCTGGCACCGCTGGCGCCGCATGATCGTCCCCTGAACGGCGTGTGGGTGCTCGATCTGACCCGCGTGCTGGCCGGGCCCGTCGCTGGCAGAACGCTGGCCGCCTACGGAGCCGATGCGATGCTGGACAATTCCCCGCACTTGCCCAACATCGACGAAGCAATTGACCACTCGCCGCACAAGCCCTGGTGTGAGCAGGAAAGAATTCCGCAGTGGCAACCGAGCCTCACTGGCGCTCGCCCTGGACAACAGATCTGCCCACACCAACGAGGGTGTGGGCAGCCGGCGGGTACGCCGGTTCATCTGTTGACCACCGATCCCGACATTACGCCTTCGGCCTGACGCGCTGTCGCTTGCCAACAGCCATGAAAATGGAACCAAAGGACCGCTAAAGAAGGCCTAATCTACCCATAGATTCCGCTGACGAGTCCAATTTGTTGATGTGGAGTGCCGGTGACCGTAGATGCGCCATACATCCCCGCCGGTCAACCTGCAACGTGTGAGTGGGAATAGCCCTGGCAAAGGCCGCGATGTCTCGACCAATCGGCCCCAGGAGGCACGCGAGGATAGACCGCCTTTTGAGGGCGCGCACCGCCGACGTCCGCCTCAATTGGCCCTCGGATAGCCCGCTGTGGGAACCGCCGCTGGCACCTGGCGGTGTGTGGCCCGAGCGCCTGCCGCTGACCATGCGGCTCGGGTCCGACGATTTCAACGAGCACGGCGTGCACTTCGACGACGCGGTGTGGGCGGTGGGCGAGCTGAAACAGCACGGGCTCGACCTGGCCGACCTCAGCCTGGGCATGAACACCGACGACACCAATGGCGTGCCGTTCAACGAGGTGGCCTTCATGGTGGAGCGCGGCGCGCGGGTGCGCCGCGAAGTGGGCATCCCGGTCGGCGTTAGCTGGAACCTGGGCATCCCCGCCGTGGCCGACCGGGTGATCCGCGACGAGCTGATCGACCTCGTCTTCCTCGGCCGCCCGGCGTTGGCCAATCCGCACTGGCCGGTCTACGCCGCCCGCGAACTGGCCCACCCCGACCCGTTCGCGCTGGTTCCGCAGGACTGGTCCTGGTCGCTGCGCAACCGCACGGGGCCGGCCGGCTCATTAGGATGGCCGTCGCCGAAGGAACAGGCCGTCGCTGTCTGACAGAACGATCCTTCCTGGACTCGGCAATAGACGACGCCAGCGTCGTTGCCAACGACTTTGCAGGCTTCTTCAAGGCCCACCCGCACATAGTGCGGGTTTGCTTCAATGGCGCCAAGGCCGAAAGTGTCTACCGCGAGCACGTCCTGAACCACCTGGGGACGAAGCGCGTAATCGACTATGTGCGGCTGCCGTCGACCAGTCCGGCGCATGCAGGGATGCGGTTTCAAGCCAAGGTCGAGGTTTGGCGGGTAATTGCGGCTGGTCAATGATGGTGCGGCTCAGCACTATCCTTTCTCATGACCTCAACTCTTCGAACCGCCCGGTGCGGACCCGCATGCCGGGTGGTGTGGGAGGGGTCCGGTCAATAATGGCCGGCCCCTATCCCGATTGGTCTCGAAAGTCGCATCACCTGACCCGTAACGGCCGCCCTCGCTCCCTGACACTTCCTTCTCGCTGCCCAATATGCCGCTGGCGAACATCTGTAGCTTGTATTTGCCGGTTCGTGGCTGTCTCCGATAGTTTCTTGCCCATGTTTTCTAATACCACGGCGTTTGGGTAACCCGCCGGTTGGACGTCGGACGCTTTGAGAATGGTCTGCGCCATCAGGGCGCCGGGCAATACCAGAGACGCACAAAAGGCCATCAGGCGAAAGGACTGCGGTGTTTTCGTGGATTCCTGCTCCTTGCAACAACGTGCCGTGTGGGACAAGTCGGTAGGTGAATACGTGGACAAGCTCAAGGCCCACGGCACCCAGTTCGTGACGCTCGACAAGAAGCGCTTGCACGACGCAACGGCACCGATCCGTGCGAAATACGGCTCCGAATACGCCGAACTGATCAAGCGCATCAAGGCAGTGAAATAAACACGTCGCCGACGCGCAGACCAGGCCCGTCCAACGGGCGGCCTGGTCATTGCCGGAACTGCCATGACTGAAAAAATCCACCGCGTCCTGGACAGCGTCTACCTGGCCTGCAGCTGGATATCGGGCATCTCCATGCGCATCTGCGGCGATGCCCTGTGGGGCCTGATGCCCATGTTCCTCCACCGCGACTACAAGTGGTCGGGCCTGCCCAAGCTGGTGCACCGTACCGAGAGAACGGTATGCATCGTCATGATCCTGATCGGTTTTGCCGCCAGCTTCGGCTACCTCATGACCTTGACGCAGATCCCGTTGAAGATCACGGCGGCCATGACCGCGCTCAGCGACAACCGCCACGTGATCCTGGCCCTGATCAACGGGATGCTGCTGGCGCTCGGCACGCTGATGGCCACGGCTGCGCTGGTCCCGATCCTCACCTCCATCTTGCTGTCCGTCGTCAAGGCGATCGGCATCGACCCGGCACATTTCAGCATGATCACGATGGTGAACCTGGGCATCGGCCTGATCACACCACCCGTGGGCGCGGTGTTGTTCGTGGGCAGCGCGGTGACAAAACTGCGGATCGAAGAAGTGGTCAAGGCCATGTGGCCGTTCTTCGCGATCCTGTTTGCCGCGCTCTCGCTGGTCACCTACGTTCCGGCGATTTCCCTGTGGCTGCGGCGCAGGGCCACGCAGCTGGTGATGAACGCGCGCCTTTACGCCGCGAGGGCCAGCCCGAGGGCGTTGCCAACGCCAGCGTGTACCTGACATCCCTGGCCGACTCGTTCATCTCTGGCGAGGTGCTCGAAGTCAACGGCGGCATGGGCCTGTTCTGAGCCCCTATCGGCGCCTGTCCGTCCTACCAGCCGGGCGGGTGCATCCGATGCCAGTCGGTCGCCTGCTCGTAGGCATGGCCCACACGCACCAGCAGGTCCTCGCGCAGCGCGTGACCGGCAAACTGGATCGACAAGGGCAGAGCCTCGTCTGATAGACCACATGGCACGGACAGGGTCGGCAGACCGGAGAAATTGAACGGCGCGGTGTAACGCGCATGCCAGGGATCGCGCCCCGGCGGGATCGGCCCATAGGACAAGGCCGGAGTCACCGGGTAGGCGGCGCGCGGTGTCGATGGACAAGCCAATACGTCGATGCCGTGCATCGTCGCCAGCAGATCACCGGTGCATGACGCGCGCAGGGTCTGGGCATGAACGTAGTCGGCGGCGCTGCATGCCGCCCCCAACTCCAGCCACTGGCGAAAGAACGGGCCGTAGTCCTGGGCGCGTGCGGGAAACCAGTTGCGGTGCGCGGCGAAGGCCTCGACCTGGCACAACAGCGCCCACGCCGGCAAGTAGTCGCGCAAGCGCGCTGGCATCGTGACCGGCACGATCTCGGCACCCAGTCCTTCGAGCACACGCACCGCCTTCAGCACCGCTTCGGCGAAGTCAGGCGCCATGTCGGCGCGCGAGAAATTCTCGTCCCAGCCGATGCGCAGACCCCGTACGCCACTGGCGTGGCCCTGCAGGTAGTCCGGAACCGGGTCCGTGAGCGAGGTCGAATCGCGCACATCACGACCGGCGATCGCCTGCAACACGATGCCGGCGTCCAGGCTGCTGCGCGTCATGGGTCCGACATGGTCCAGCGACTGGGCCAGCGGCATCACGCCGTGGCGGCTGACCCGTCCCCAGCTTGGCTTGAGCCCGACGACGCCACAGGCCGCCGAAGGGTGGCGGATCGATCCGCCGGTGTCGGTGCCGATGCTTGCAAAGGCCAGTCCGGCGGCGCTTGCCACGGCGCTGCCGCTGGAGGAGACGCCGGCCCAGTGCGACGGTTTCCACGGGTTTTCGGGAACGGCAAAGTCGGGGTGGTAACCGGCCATCGCGCCGTCCGTCAGGTTGAGCTTGCCCAGCAGCACGGCACCCGCATCGCGCAGGCGCTCGACGACCGTCGCATCGTGGTCGGGCACATGGTTGGCAAAGACACCCGTGCCGCCCATGGTGCGTATGCCGCGTGTGTGGCACAGGTCCTTCACCGCCACCGGCACGCCATGCAAGGGCCCGCGGTAGTGCCCGCTGGCAATCTCCTTGTGTGCCTGTCGGGCCTGTTGCAGCGCCAGGTCGACCGTCACGGTGGCAAACGCCTTCAGCCGGCCATCGAGCGCGTCGATCCGGTCGAGCTGGGCTTGCGCCAATTCCACCGGATCGATCTTGCGCGTCCGTAACATGGGCGCGAGTTCGGTGATCGTCAAATAGTGCATGTTCCGTTCCTTGTGTCGGAGCTGCCGGCCGCCGCGCCCCTTGGCCCGGCATTGTCGGCGAACGGCCCCTGTTCCCGCGGTTACTGACGTTGCAGTTGCCGACACGAACAATACCCTCGACACAACGCACCAGCGTCGGTTACCACTACATGGCGAAGACGCTCCACCGGCTTGTCCTATACCTAGTGCCTGCCAGTAAACCCTCTGTTTTACAAAAATTTATCTGCTTAAATTTTAAGCAATCCGAATTTTCCGAACTTTTACACCCTCCCATCAGCAGATTTCCCCAGTCCACGGCGAAACTGCTGCGATTTCCCAGTTTTCACCCGAGCCCCATCCCCGGCGTTCCGCGCAACCGGTCAATTTCGAGTCAAAGGCTGGGCTGCTACGCCGCAAGCCTGTCCGGTACCTCCGGCTCACGCAGACCCCCCCGTTTTTGGTCACGCTTGCATTCCCGCAACTGATCGCTTTTTAGTTCTTCCTGATCCTTTTGCCACAAGATGGCGCCAATCCTGTGAATGTTCCTGGCCACCACCGCCAGCGCCACATAGCGCTTGAAGCCGGTGATGCCATGGTCCGGGCAGACATCCAGGCCATGCACTTCCAAACCGTTGATGGCTGACTCCACC
>Ga0163144_10020647_pt1 | contig 13152 bp, 10 predicted proteins | sample OliLak19BULKMAT1_FD_123175 | JGI IMG/M metagenome (GOLD analysis project Ga0163144, IMG submission 123175) | Freshwater microbial mat bacterial communities from Lake Vanda, McMurdo Dry Valleys, Antarctica - Oligotrophic Lake LV.19.BULKMAT1 | ecosystem: Environmental > Aquatic > Freshwater >... | reverse complement strand
TGGCCATGACACGCAATGCTCTCATCAGCTCCTCCGTCGTTGGCGGACTACGTTAGGCAGTCCAGCTGGGGGAAGCCCTTCAGGGGCACCGGCTCCCGACATCGCTCCCCATTCACCCGCGCCTTAAGGTACGCACGTTTGCATGCAATAACGCCGTCACAAATGCAATTGCTGAACCCGCCGCCACCCTCTCGTCTTCTCGTCTTCTCGTCTTCTCGTCTTCTGTCGTATCCGTCTTCTGTCGTATCCGTCTTCTGCAGTGCCCCCCCCTTCAAACCGCGTCGCTCAACGACGTGAACGAGAACTCCCGCGTCCGAATGGCCGGCACCACGATCGCCTGCCCCGTGTTCCCGCTCTCACTCGCGCTCACCCGAATGGGTCGCGACATCGCTTCCAGGTTGTTCAGCATGAAAATCGGCGACTCGTTGAACCTGAAGTTCTTGAGCGCCTTCGTCACCTTCCCCTTCTCGATGAGAAAGGTTCCGTCGCGCGTGAGGCCCGTGTAGAGCACCGTGCGAGGGTCCACCGCGCGGATATACCAGAAGCGCGTGACCAGAATGCCGCGTTCGGTTCCGGCAATCAGATCGTCCACCGACGCGTCACCTCCCAACATCTTGAGGCCGCCTCCACCACCGCCGCCGCCACCACCGCCAAACCCGCCTCCACCTCCACCGGCGTTAGGCTCCTTCCCCTGCTTCAGCGCCCAGTAGCGATCGTACGAGAGGTTCTTCACGACCCCGTTCTCGATCCACACCGTGCGCCCAAGGGGCAGCCCGTCGCCGGCAAAGGGATTGGTCGCGATATCGGGGTCCATCGGGTCGGAGAAGAGCGTCACCCGCTCGTCCACCACCTTCATCCCGATCTTGTTCCCGCCCCCCTGCTTGGTGAAAAAGGAGCGCCCTTCGTCGGCGCTGCGGGCATTGAAGGCGCCGGCGATGAGTTGCACCAGGTTGCCAACTGCCGTGGGCTCCAGCACCACGGTGTAGCGGCCGGGTTCGATCGCTACCGCGTTCTGCGACGCCTTTGCCTTCTGGATGGCGGTCGCGCCTAACGTGGCGTAGTCGATACGGTTCCAGTCCCAGTGTGCCGAGCCGCCCCAGCCGGAGCCCTGGCCGTCGGCGGTGCGTACCGTCGTGGTCAGCACGGCTTCGGTGGTGCGACTGTACGCGAAGAGCCCCTTGTTGTTGGCGATTGCCAGTGCCGTGCCGCGCGACTCGATGTACCCGGTGGAGACAAGGCCGGCGGCGCGCGCCGGCTCGGTGATCTTCTGGATGGCGGCGGCGCGGGCCACGGGGTCCAGTTGCGCGGTCGCTTCGCTCCAGCCAGAGGTGGAATCGGTGTAGCGCTGCGGCTCGAGTTCCGGCATGGATTCCGGATCTTCGGGAGAGAGACGGGCGAGCGCCTCACTATTCGTGACCACCGCCTTGAGTCCAGCATCATCGAGTTTGTTGGTGGTCGCGGTGGCGCTGCGTTTGCCAAAGCCGCTCAACACCGATACCACTGTGTCCGTGTTGTCACCCGCCGTGGAAATCTGATTCACTGCGAAGCGCGAGTTGGCTCGAGCGCCACTCCGAATAGTCACGCGGGTCGAGTCGGCGGTGGAAAAAGCCAGCACGCGCTTGGCCAGGGCCTGCGCGTCGTCGCGCGACAGAATCGGCGCTCCGTCTACGTACAACGTGCGGGGGGCGGTCATGCAGACCTCCCGGTGTTGATCACATTGATCTGTCGGTGGCGCGTGGGCACACACCCGTGCGACACCGCATTGGATTGCGATGGCTGCCCCTTGGCATCGCCGAAGGCACCGCACAACTGATAACTCTGCTTCCCGCCGATCATGTCCATTGCCGCCCAGAATTCCGGCGTGCGAATCTGGTAGGCCACGTCTTTCAACATGCCAACCACCTTGCCGCCCTTGATCTCGTGAAAAAGCTGTCCGCCAAACTGCGCGTTGTATCGCTGCTGGTCTATGGAGAACGATCCGTCTCCGACAATGGCGATCCCTCGGTCGGTAGCGGCGATGATGTCCTCGTAGCTCCGCTCGGTATCGCCGGGCTGGAGCGAAACATTCGGCATGCGCTCGAACTGCACGTCGGCCCACGACTGGGAGTATGAACATCCCTGGGTGCGCACCGGCTTGCCGCGCTGCTTGGCCCACCACTCCAGAAAGGGCGCCTGCATGCGCGTGATGGCGTGGTAGTTCACCAGAATTCCCTTCTCGATGATCATGAAGTCGTCGGGCTTCTGCCCCTCGTCGTCCCAGCCACAGGCGGAGAGCGAGCCCTCCTGGCTACGGTCGCCGCGCACATTCATGAGCGCGGAGCCGAACTTGAGCTTGCCTAACGTCTTCTCCGGAGGCGCAGCGAACGAGGTGCCGGCGTAGTTGGCTTCGTAGCCTAACGCGCGATCGAGCTCGGTGGGATGGGCGCAGGCCTCGTGCACGGTGAGCCAGAGGTGCGTCGGGTGCAGCACGAGATCGTAGCGCCCCACGTCCACCGGCTTGGCAGAGAGCTTCTGCACCGCTTCGTCGGCCCACCTGGCGGCGTTCACCACAAGGTTCGCGTCGGTCACGTGCTCGTAGCCCAATCCCTTGGGCTGGATATCGGTCGACTGGCGCGTCTGGAAATCGGTGAAGTCCGCCGAGACCGCGGTGATGTTCATGGACGGCTGCGCACGATAAATCGTCTGCACCGTGTACGTGCCGTCGCTGTTGGCGTAGGTCTTCTCCTCGCGCAGAAAGAACATGCTCGACGTGCAGAAGCGCGCCCCCTTCACCCTGAGCGCCGCGTCGTTGGCCGCCAGGAGCAAGGCCACCTTTTCCTCGATCGGCACATCGAACGGATCGCGCGTGATGGGCGACTTCCACACCCCATTCGGCTCGGCCGGCCCACCCTGGGCCAGCACCACCGGCTTGAGCTGCGTCGACCGGCTGGCCTGCGCCTGACGGGCCGCCTGGCGCGCCACACGCACAATCTCGTCTGCGGTAATCGTGCTGCTGGCGGCGAAGCCCCACGCCCCATTCACCAACACCCGCACGCCGAAGCCGAAGGTCTCGTTGTCCACCACCCCCTGCACGCGCCGCTCGCGGGTGAAAAGGTTCTGCGTCCGGTTACGGCTAATGCGCACGTCCGCGTACGACGCCCCCGCTGCCTTGGCGGCCTCCAACGCCCGCGCCGTAAGTTCGCGAAATGCTGGATCGTCGAGCGGGAGGGCGTCGTCCAGCGACATCGCCGACGCCGCGCCCGGAGCGAGATGAGACAGTCCGATCGCCGCAGCGGCGACCGAGGATGCGCGCACGAAGTCGCGTCGAGAAAATGCCACCAGTGGCCTCGGAGTAGGGTGCGCAACGCTTACGCCGTGAAGGCGGCCCGCGTTGGCTTCCGTGCCAGCCCTGCAACTGTCGGTTGAACTTACTCCATATATAGAGTATTATACGATTATGTCTGTCACGAGAGGTTGAATGCGCGCTATCAAGGACAAGGCGCCCAAGGCCCTCAACGACCACGCACCCGGCGCCCTTCGGACTTTCTTCCGGATCGCCGACTCGTGGGCACTCTCCGCCAAGGAGACTCGGCTCCTTCTCGGGTCACCTCCCGAATCCACCTTCTATAAATGGAAGTCGGGGAAGGTGGGGAGCGTGCCGCGCGACCTGCTGGAGCGGGTGTCGTACCTGCTCGGTATCTACAAGGCACTGCAAGTGCTCATCCCCGTCCCTTCTGCGGCGGATTCCTGGGTCAAGCGCCCAAATCAGGCCCCGCTGTTCAACGGACGCTCCGCGCTGGATGTCATGCTCTCGGGCAACGTGTCCGATCTATTTCTCGTCAGGCAGTACGTGGATGCGCAGCGGAGTGGGTGGGCGTGAGTTGATGGGCACGAGTTAATGGCCGCCGTGCCTCTCTCCGACTTCGTTCCCCCGCTGCGGCGCGTAACCTGGACACCCTGTTATCGCGCTGTGCCGAGCCGCTTTCCTCCAATAGACCTCTTCGAACGCGTCGCCGACCCACGCGACCTCGAATCGGTCTTTGCCATCGAGGCCCTCACCAACACGCGCCTTCGCGACGAAGTGGGTGAACTCACCCTCGTCGCCCCGCATGATCGAGTCACCGGCCCTGGCGCAAGCTGGATCATGGCCCCCTTCACCCACATCTCCGGGCCAGGGGGACGATTCTCGACGGGCGCATTCGGCGCCTACTACGCCGCGCTCTCCCTGGAGACGGCCGTCGAAGAAACGCGCTTTCATCGCGCAGCATTCCTACGTGCGACCTCAGAGCTCCCCATGCACATCGACATGCGGGTGCTGCACAGCACTCTCGACGCCCATCTCCATGATGTGCGCGGGCTGGGAACGGCGTATCCCGAGATCTACGTCCCTAACGATTACTCCATGTCGCAAACGCTGGCCATCCGCCTGCGGTCGATCGATTCATGGGGCGTCGCCTACGACAGCGTGCGCCACCCCGGCGGCGAGTGCGTGGCGGTGTTGCGACCGCCGGTGCTGAGCGCCGCAAAACAGGCACAGCATCTCGCCTACGTCTGGGATGGCGCACGCATTGCGCAGGTCTATCAGAAAACGATGCTGGGGCTGTAACGCCCCGGCCACGCGTTAGCGCTTCTTCTTCTTCATCGCAAGTCCAGCCACCACCGCCGACGCGGCCACGGCGAGCGCGGCGCCTGCAACGGCTCGCTTCACGGCTTTCTTCTTCTTGTCTCGGCCGGTCACCTTGTCGGCGACCGAAGTGGCGAGCGAGGTGGCGAGCGCTTTGGCCTTGGCGCCGACTTTCACGGCCGACTTCTCACCCTGCTTGACCGCCTGCTTCACGGACTTCTCTCCGGCCTTGACTGCTTTCCGGGCCGTCGTTGCGAGCTTCGCCATCGGATTGCTCCTGGGGAATTGAGTACACGCGCGTGAATGAGCGCTACTACACAATAAGTGGTGGATGGTCCCCGTCTGTAGCCCAGATGGCGCATGACGGTGTTCGGGCGTCGCCTATTTGGCGCGAATGGTGGTGCCGTACCCACCCTTGTCCCAATGCATCATGAGCTTCTCGCCAGCGAGAAAGATGTGGAATCGCTCTTCAGATGTAGAGAGCGCCATGTGCGCCTCGACGGGAATCTTCACCAGATCCTTCGACGCGTCGTACGCCGTGCCCCACCAATCTCCACGTCCTTGACGGTCTTGAACTGAGTGGCCGCGTTGGCGCCGAAGCGCCAGGTTGTGTCGATAGGCACCAGCTTGCCCCAAATCTCGCGTCCGCGCTTGACCGGGCGACCGTAGTCGATCCAGATATTCGCGCCCCATGCCATGGCTGATGGCGTTTGCATCGACCGACTGGACGGGGGTGACGATGAATTTCTCCTCGGTGAGCGATCCGTCGCCGCGGGCGATGTGCATCGACTGGTCCAACCTGAAGCCGGTGCGGAACCCCTGCGTCACCACTTCTGCCGAGTCGGCACCAATCAGGCGTACGTCCAGCTTGGGCGGGGCGGCTTGCTGCGGGGAGAATCCGATCGTGTAGACCGCACCATCGCGCTTCGCGGTGTGGATCTGCATCTGATACGCGGCCCACGAGGCCCCAATGGACGGCAGGGTTCCGTTGGGAGCCGCGGCGCGGAGGGTGACGGGCTGACCGTTCTGCATCACGTGACGGACAACGCTGTCACCGGTGAGCGACATGGACAGCTTGGCCGGCGCATTAGGCGAGGGGGTGCCGTTGGCGAGGAAGGTCTGCTGTTCATAGCCGGTCACCATGCGCCCGGCGCCCAGGGTGATGGTGTACTTGGTGACCGTGGTTATCGGCGTGCGCCGCACCAAGGTGCCGGTGATCTGGTCGCCTGACGTGGCGTAGCTTTCGACGACCACCGTGTCGGCGCCGAGCCTAACGATGAAGGCGCCCGACTGCGCGTGCGTTGGGACGGGGACGAAGGCGAAGGCGGCGAAGGCGGCGAAGGCAGCGCGGACGAACAGTCGGCGCATGGGAGAGTCCGGTGGGAGAAGGTACGCGCGCTGCGCTCGCGAGGTCCGGGCGCTACGCCCCCATCGATTCTAACGGGTCGGCCCTCGGCGCGCGAAGGGAAGGTGGCTGCAAGGCCGTCTGTACTTTCACTTTGACCGCTCGGCCGAGTTCACTTCTCCTCAGCGGCAACGCCAAGCCGCCTGATGGCGCTCGTCGCAGGCGTCGCACTCAACGCCTGCAACATCTCGGCGTACATCGCCGCCTGCCCCTCATACTTTGGCAGGCGTCGATGCCAGGTCGCCGCGTCTACCCTGTCGGTCTTCCAATCCACGACGTGCCACCCATGGGACGAGAGCGTCGCGGCATCGATGATACCATGGGTGACCACTTCGACCCCGTTCTCATGCACCGATCGCATCACCGGTAGCTCAAACAGCGCCGTCCCTCTCGCGATAAGCGCCTTCCACTCGTCAGATGACAACACAGCCGCAACAAGCTGTTCGAGCTCCTCGCTATCGCCAGCAGACAGCCCTTGGTCCAACGCCACGGCCCGCAGGAAGCGCGCAAGATTGTCCCCCCGTCGTCCGCGCCCCAGCGCTTCGATACCACGGTGCACCGCCCGCCCCCACGCCACGCCGCGCCCATGCGCGACCGGGCGAGTGTCATCAGGCTCCACACTTCGCATTTCCCGCACGTCCTCGGTCACCGAGACGAAGCGCACACTTTCCTGTTGTGCGCGGGTCACCGCCCCCTTCGCCGTAACAATCGCTTCGCGCATACTCTCCAGCGAGCGCTCCGCCACGCGCCGAGTCGTACTGGGCGTGACAGTGATCGCCAACTCCGTCGCCTGCTTCCCGAGTGTTGTCTCCAATGAGATCCACGGCGACTTCACCAGAGCCGGATCTTTCTTGAGCTGTTTCTCACAGCGTGCAATCACCAACTCACTCTTCGCCCGCGTCGTCGCCACGTATAACAATCGCTCCCACTCGGCGTCGTCGAAGCGCTTCGCCTCGGCCGCCATCGCAGCCCACCCGGGGGGCTGCGCGATAGTCCGCTCAGCGAAGCCGTCCTTCCATTTCAGAACCAGCCCCCCCGTGGGGCGGGCACTCTCGCTCCGCGTCACGTGCACGAATGGCGTGAAGATCGCGCGCGCACGCGGATCGGCCAGAATTACCACGTCGCCTTCCAGCCCCTTCGCCTTGTGCAGGTTCATCACCCGTACCGCATCGGCCCTACCCGGGCGCAGCGGCGCATCCGGCGCCTCGGCGCGCAGCAGGAGTTCGATACGCTCAATCGCATCGGTCACCGCCGACGCCCCCAGCAACGACGCGGCACGCAGCACCTCCACCAGGTGCAACAGCGCTCCCGCGCGCGCGTCGCCTAACGACTGCGACGCCGCGTGGGCCAAGAGCCCCGTATCGTCCAGCATTTGGTCGATGAGCACATCCACCGGGTGCCGCTGCGAGAGAATCCACCACGCGTGCAGTTGCGCCAGCGCCCGTCCCACCGGTGACACCGGGTCGCTCGGGGGATGGGCGATCGAGAACTTCACCCTTGCATTCCTCGCCCGCCACAGGTCCGCCGGGCTGAGCCCGCAGAAGAGCCCCTCTAGCGCTGCCGCCACCAGCACCGAATTGTCTGGATCGGCGATAGTCCGCAGCACCACCACCAACTCCGACAACTCCCGCTCCTGCGGCAGCGGCGCCCCCGTCGTCATCACCGCGACATTCCGCTCGGCCAGCGCGCGCGCGTGGTGCTCGATGGCGTCCTTCCTGTGCGTAAGAATGAGGAAGTCACCGGCCGAGCGTTCGCCACTCGTTATGCGACCCGCAATCCACGAGGCGACGGACGACGAGTCGAGCGCGAAGATCTCTTCGTTCTTGCTACCCGACGCGCGCAGGGTGTAGCGGTACACCCCATCGGATTGCCGCGCCTCCTTCACCGTGAGCATCGGCCCGAACGGCGCCTGCACATCCGTTGCAGCGACGGGCAGCACTCCCCCAAAGTGCTCATTCACAAACTCGCCGATGGGCCGTACCGACCGAAAGTTTTGCGTTAGCGCCAGCACCGCCCCACACTCCGCGATGCGCTGCTTCACGAAGTCGTACACCTGGATGTCGGCCCGCCGAAAGCGGTAGATGCTCTGCTTCGGGTCGCCGACCACGAAGAGACTGCCGGGGCGCGGCTGCACCTCACGCCAGTTGTTCCCCTGCGCTGGATTGCTGGATAGGAGAAGGCAGACCTCCGCCTGAATCGGATCGGTGTCCTGAAACTCGTCCACCAAGAGATGCTGCCATCGCGCGCCTAACGCTGCGCGCACCTCGTCGTGCTCGCGCAGGAGTTGCGCCGTGAGCATGAGGAGGTCGTTGAAGCCGAGTTGTCCCGTAGCCTGCCGATATTCCTCGAAGTCGCGCGACGCGCTTTGCAGCACCCGCATGACAATCGGGTAGCGGTGCTCGCGCCACTGGGCGAGCGCGGCGGCGAGGGGGCCTTGTACCAGCGCCACGAAATCGTCGCTCACAGCCTTGACGGCTGCCCTTCCTTCTTTGGTGTCGCTCCACCGCTTCTGGGTGACGCCACATCTGGACGCACTGATCCCCTCCGCAACGCCAAGGAACGCCGTGCGGTCATTCCAATCGTCAACACGCTTCTTGTAGTCCAGCTCACGAATGAGCTTCATCAGATTATCCCACCCTTCCGCCGGTTCGTCTGCCGGCATCAGCTCGCGTGCCCCGTCCATGAGCGCAAGCAGCGCCGTGCGACAATGATTCACGTCGGGCGCCGCCACGTTCGAGAGGGGGAAGTCGACGTCTGGGTATGTCACCAGAGTCTTGAAGGCGCCGTACAGGTCTGTGACGGCGATGCCGGCCGCAGCCAGGGCCTTGACCTCATCAAAGCCGCGTGCACGAGCGCGCTCGATCCAGTCCTGCCAGAACCGTTCCTGCAACAAATCCCAATCTTCATCCGTCACCTCGGAGAAGTTCGGGTCGAGCGCCAGTTCCAGCGGATGCTCGCGTAGCAGGCGTCCGCAGAAGGAGTGAATGGTGCCGAGGAAGGCGCGGTCGAGATCGTGCAGCGCGCGTTCATGGCGCGCGTGCTCCTCACTCCCCCGTTCCGAGTCACGCACGCACGTCTCGAGCGCCACTTCAAAGCGCTCGCGGAGTTCGTTCGCCGCCTTACGAGTAAAGGTGACCGCAGCGATCTGCTCCACCTTCGTTCCACGCGCGACTAACGCCACCATGCGCCCCACGAGCGACGTCGTCTTCCCCGACCCAGCACCAGCTTCAACCAGGAAGCTGGTGTCCAGATCGTTCGCGATGCGTTCGCGCGCGCGAACATCATCAAGCACGGCCTGCGCCCGTGCGCCATGCACGGCGTCGCTCATTCTGCACCCTCTCGGGTCACAGCATCGCTGCCAGTCGCGCCGACCGTGGCAGCTCCACCGGCAGCGCTGCCAGCAGCATCGTCGGCAGCACCGTCGGCAACCGAAGCAATGCCACGGTGTCCCCGCATGATGCGGTACACCTCGAGCGTCGTCGCATGCTCCTTCGCCCACTCCGCGGGGGGGGAAACTTTCACGTGGTCGTGCTTGTCCTTCGTCACGCGACAGATGACCCCGTAGTCGCAGTACTTGCAATCGCCCGAGTCCGTGGTGGGAATGAAGGACCCGTTACGCACCTGCTGCAGCATCTCGTCTATGACCGTACGTGCCGCATCAAGCTCAAACGCTGGGTAGGCGATAATCTCGTTCTTCCCCCGATCGGTCGGAAAGCGATACTCGAAGCGCGACACCGGCTTCCCGAGAATCGTCTCGATTGCGGCCGCGTAGAGCGCGGGCTGCAGGCGGCGGCCGCCATTAAACGGCACATCCTTTTTCTGGCGCTTGAAGCGTGAGGAGCCCCCCGTCTTGTAGTCCACCACGCGCAGCGACTCGTCGCTCAGCACATCCACCCGATCCGCCGTCCCCTTGATGGAGATGGAGCGTCCCCCTGTAAGGCCGTATGTCGCGCGCTTGTTCCCCGACCCGAACTGCACTTCGAAGTCGCGCCATTCGCCCGAGTCGCCGCTCGCCACCTGATCGCTCTCCATGGCCACGAATGCGTTCGCCGCGCGCAACAGTTCGCCCGATTCGCCCGCATAGACTGTCTCGCTGGGCGGCGGAACTCTAATCTTCCATTCGGCGATCACGGCTCCGGCAATGCGCTGCATGTCCGAACGCGCCGAGTCGCTCGACAGGTCGTGTTGCCGCCCAGTGTAGTCCTTCGTGAAGCGCTCGTACACCTCGTGCAGCAACGACCCGCGCTGCGCCGCATCGAGCCATGCGGCGGGATCGTACTCCGGGTCTTGTGGTGGGAGCAGCATCATCCCGTAGCGATACATCCAGGCGAGTGGGCAGGCTGCCAGGCGTTCCAGTGACGACGGCGAGACCGGGCGTTCCGGGTGCGCCGTGGGGTCGAGTAGTGGCCCCGCGTCTTCCACTATCCCGTGGTAGGCCGTGGCCTCCGGCCCCTCGCGAGCCGCGTCCGCCCGCAGGCCCGCATCGAGTAGTGGATGTGCCGAGCGTACCAGCGCGTCGCCGTCGAGCAGCAGGGGGCCGTCGGCGAGCGTGTGGAACCAGACGTCGCGGGCGTCCACGCACTTCGCGCCGCTCTCCCGCTCCCCATCTAGTCGCGTCGTGCCGCCTGCCCATGACTCCGGCACCGCACACGCGGGCGGCTGCACTTCCTTCCGCAGGTGGTCGAAGGAAAGCGACTCATCCCCTTGCAGCCGCCGCCAGGTGTGCAACAGCAGCGACGACGGTCCCGCCGTGCGCCCGTCCAGCGACGTGCTCGTGGCGTAGGACAGCGTCACCTTTCCGCGCAGCGCACCCATCGCTGCGTCGAGCCGAGCATCCGCCTCGGCGCGGCGGTCGGCGGTGGTTGCGAGTGCGTCAGGTGCAATAGCGCGCCGAACCGCGTCGGGGAGGAGCGGATCCTGCCTAACGGGCCCACTCGTCCGATCGGCGTCGAGACCGACGACGAAGGTACGGCGACGTCCCGTGGTACCCGCGTGAGTGATGTCCGTGAGATGGAGCATTCCGCCACTAGAGCTCCACGGCTTACGCTCGCTCGTGTTGAGGGGCCAGGCGCGCAGGCCGGACAGTGCGTCGCGGAGCGTGGCGAGGGCTGTTCCGAATGTCGTGATCTCGTGTCCTACCTCGGCGAGCGCGTGCAGGCGGCTCAACAGACGCGCCGCGCCCGACTGCTCTGTCATTCCGTGCGTCGGCACCAGCGCCAGCCATTGTCGCGTGGCCACGGCGAGCGAGGTTGCACTCGCCCGAACCGCGTCTTGGCTTCCCCGCTCCGGAACGTTTGGTACGATGGCGAGCAGCGCGCGTAGCAGCGACCCCAGTGCACCTACGCTCCGCGTTCGCGATTCGCGGCGGGCCGAGAAGTCTTCGTCGCTCTCGTCCTCGTGCGGCGTGAGCGCAGCCAGCAACTCACCCGACTCGAGGCGGCGCAGCGCGGCCACGTATCGATCGCGGCCCCAGCCTATTTGAAGCGCGCGGAGCTCACGGGCGATCGCCGTCGCGGCCACGTCGGATTCCGGCGCGTTGATCTCGCCCGCTTCCAGCGCGTGGCGCAGCAGGTCGGCGGGCAGGCCATCGTCGAGCCAGGCCAGCCAGCGTTCGAGCGCGCGGCCGATCCGGGTGCGGACGAAGGGAACACCACGGAGCGTCGAGGTGCCGATGTGGAGCGACTGGGCCAGGGCGTCCAAGGCGACGCCGTATGTGTCGGTGTCGGTGGTGACGATTTCGACGTCGTCCCATCGTAGCCCCTCGGCGACGACGCGGCGGCAGACTTCGCGGAGTTCGTCGGACGGGGTCGCAGCCGCGAAGAGATCGATGGTGATCGCCTCGTTAGGCCATGGATCGGCAGGGAGGGTGACGGCGCCGTATTCGTGCAGTCGTCGGGCAAGTGCTCCGGGAAGGCCGCGGGCCTTCAGGGTTGGGGTGATGACGACCAGGCCGTCGAGGACGTAGGGGGCTTCGCTATCGAACTCGGCGAGTGCTACGCGGAACAGCGTAGCGGGGTCGGCAAGCTTTTCATCCGTCAGCAACCGTTCGTACGCAGCGAGCAGGGCGGAGAGTTCGCGCGAGGGGGAGCCGAGGGTGGTGTGCTGCTCTATCTGGTTTGGGGTGACACCAACGGCACGCACTTCCAGCAGCGCGTCGCGGAGCGCCGTGCGGAATCCCAGGCTGTGGGAGAGTGTCTCAAAAGTTTTGCCGATGCTTTGCGCGGCGATGCAGACTTCGAGGGCGCGATTGACCAGCGCGGCTTGTTCTATGTCGCCGATCTGGCGCAGGCCCCGTTCGGCGAGCGACACGAGGGCGAGTTGCTCGGCGATACTGCGGAGATTGGTGGCTTCCCAGCCGATCCAGCCCCCAGTTTGGCGGGCGAGAGTGGTGAGGAGTTCGCGGCCGAAGTTCAGGTCGGGTCCCACAAGGCGCTTGCGGGTATTCGAATACGCGATGGACAACTGTACCAGCGCGGCGATCAGAGCCGGTTGGTGAGCGCCGCGTTCGGGGTCGATTTCGTCGTTAGGTATGAAGGCGGGCATCAGGGGCAACTAGATGGTGACGGTTGGCGGAGCATGACTACTCCGCGCTTTCAATCGCCCGGACGTACGCGCCCACATGGGCGACGATGTTGTCGGCGCTGCGATGATCGAGACCCATTTCCATTGCGCGCTGCTCCATCGGTGCAATCCAATGAGGGTATGCGACGACCTCCGGCGGCCAGCCATGTCGGTCGCGGAGTTGAAAGGTCTCCTCGCACACCGCCCGTAATTTCTGCGACGGCGGCACCAGGGCGCTCAGCATGACCAGGTCCAACAAATCACGGAAGCGATCGTTGGCACGTGTAGGTGTAGGAGGTTCTGTGACCGCGTGGAGCTTCTGCGCGATCTGGGTAGAGGCTGTAGGCCAGCCGCTCAACTCTGCCGCGCCGAACCATCATGACCAAGGCCGTGGTCTTCACGCCAACCGCTCGTGCCTGCTCGGCGGTGAAGACCCCATGTTGCTCAAGTGCAAGTTCGTGGATGGTGTCGTAGGCGTTGTAGGTTTTCATCAGGCGGTGTGACTGGGCGGGATATAACGAATGGTTATATGTTGTCCGATCTGCGGGTGATTGGCGACAATGTATCGTGGACAAGATATAAC